>Ga0265780_10009606_pt1 | contig 11581 bp, 9 predicted proteins | sample P1T30metagenome_FD_192432 | JGI IMG/M metagenome (GOLD analysis project Ga0265780, IMG submission 192432) | Plant litter microbial communities from East Loma Ridge, Irvine, California - P1 T30 | ecosystem: Environmental > Terrestrial > Plant litter > Unclassified | place: USA: California... | reverse complement strand
TCCGCCGGTATGCGCGTCGCGCGGATTGATCCGCAACAGCGAACCGCCGTGCCGGCGCACCACCCGGTGCGCGAACTGGCGCACGGTCGGGATGGTCAGGCCGGCGCCGATCTCGATCACCAGCGGCTGCCGCACCTGTTCGAGCCAGCTCTGGCAGCGCGCCGCCTGCAGCGCGCGCGTGTCGCCGATCCAGCCGTCGTCGTCGAACATCAGGATATTCGGGCGTGCGATGCCGCCGCAGTGCGGACAGGCGGGCAGGGGGCCGAGCAGCTCGCAGCGGGCCGTATCGACCGTCGGCTTGATGCCTGCTGCCGGCCACACACACGGCGTGCACGGCAGCAGGCATTGCAGGCGGTGGATCGCGCCATGGCACTCGTCGATGCGCAACGGATCGAAGCCGGCTTTCTGGAAGTGGCCGTCGACATTGCTGGTAAATACGAAGTAGCCATGGTGCCGCGCCTCGCCCCACTTGCGCAGCAACCCGTAGCCGGCATGGGGGACCGTGCGGCGGTACAGGTCGAGGCGGTGTCCATAAAAGCCCCAGGCGCGGCGCGGATTGCTGAAGAAGGCGGCCGGCGCGGCGATGTCCATGAAGGCGGTGCCGGCGGCGGCGAGCGCCGGATAGGCTTTCCAGAAGCCGGCATTGCCGCGGAAGTCGGGCAGGCCGGAATCGACGCCGATGCCGGCGCCGGCTGCGATGACGATCGCATCGGCGTCGGCGACCAGGGCCGCGGCGCGTTCGATGGTGGCGCGGTCCGCAGCCGGGAAGTCCGGCGTGCCGCTCACGATGCCGCTCCTGGGAGCAGGCGCGCATGGCGGGTGCCGTCCGCGCCGGACTCGATGGTCCATTCGCCACGGTCCATGAGTACTTCCATCAGCGCGATGGTGCGGTTATAGCCGATCCGGAGATGACGCTGCAGGCGCGAGATGGGGTACAGCAGGATGTCGACACCGTCGCTGCGAAGCTGCGCGATCCAGGCGGCGGCGTCGGGGAGCAGCGGGTCGGTGGCGCCGTCGCCGGTATAGTGTGGAGGGATGTGCATCGCTGTTTCCTTTCAGTAGAGGGCGCCATGGTAGGCACGGCTGGCGACAATGCATGTCGCGTCGCTTGCCATGTCGGCGCAACTTTCCTGTCGCAGTGTACGGACCTGATATTTCATGTTGGAAATATTTTTGGTAACATCACTTTTTGAACTCCGGAGACCGCTGATGGCGACCAACCAGCAATCGCTGCTGCGCCAGTGGCACATGTTGCGCATGGTACCGCGCGCACCCGCCCGGATCTCGGCCAGGGAATTGTGCGAGCGCCTGTGCGCTGCCGACTTCCCGGTGGCCAAGCGCACCGTCGAGCGCGACCTGAAGGAATTGTCGACGGTGTTCCCGATCGTGGTCGACAACCGCGACAAGCCGTATGGCTGGAGCTGGCTGCGCGATGCCTCCAGCTTCGACCTGCCGGGCCTGACCGTGCCGGAAGCCCTGACGCTGACGCTGGTCGAGCAGCACCTGCGCCACCACCTGCCGCCGGTTACCGTTGATGCGCTGCGCCCGCATTTCCAGTCGGCGGCGCGCACGCTGTCGGCAGTCGACGATGGCGCCCCCTCGCGCGCCTGGCTCGACAAGGTGCGCAGCGTGCCGCCCCAGCAGCCGCTGCAGCCGCCGCGCATGGACGAGGCGTGCCAGCGCCAGGTCTACCTGGCCCTGATGCAGGACCGCCAGCTCAAGCTGCACTACCACAAGCGCGATGCCCAGGAGCCCACGGTCTACGCCGCGGTGCACCCCCTGGCCGTGGTCCAGCGCGGCGGCCTGGTCTACCTGGTCTGCATGTTCGCCGGCTACGACGACGTGCGCACCATCGTGCTGCACCGGGTACGGCAGGCCGAGGTCCTGTACGCAGCGGCACGCAAAAAGCCGGGCTTCGACATCGATGCCTACATCGACTCCGGCCAGTTCGGGGTGATCGCCGGCGACCCGATCGAACTGCGCGCCGTGTTCAGCCGCGCGGCCGGCGAACATCTGTTCGAAACCCCGCTCAGCGCCGACCAGGTGCTGAGCGCCGATGCCGACGGGCGCCTGCGCCTGGCTGCCACGGTGCCGCATACGAGGGCGCTGGTGTGGTGGCTGCTCGGCTTCGGCGACGGCGTGCTGATCGAGGCACCGGCCAGCCTGCGCGAGGAGATGGGCGGGATCGCGGCGCGGATGGCGGCGGCGTATGCGTAATGTAAAACGCGCCCGCCAACCGCGCATTATGCACCCCGGGTATGCACAGTAAATATCCGGTTTACTGCATAGCACCAACTTAAGCCACGCGTATAAATCGGGTTAAAATCCCCGGCTGCAGAGTACCCCGCAAGCCGGAGATTCGATATGCGCGATGCATCCTACAATCTGCTGCAAGCCCTCGGCGCCGAGCGCCAGAACAATCGCATCCTGCGCCTGTCATTCCCGGCCGGCGACGGCCCGGATGCGACCCTGCTGGTCAACGCGCTGGACGCCTCCGAAGGCCTGTCGCGCCCCTTCGACTACACGCTCGAACTGCTGTCCGACGACGCCCACATCCAGCTCAAGGACTTGCAGGGCAAAATGCTGTGTGTGGAACTGGTGCGCAAGGACGGCACGCTGCGCTACTTCACGGGACGCGTCTTCCGCTTCGGCCTGAAGCGGGTCGACGGCGGGCTGGCGTATTACGAAGCGCGGCTGGGGCCATGGCTGAACTACCTCAGCCTGCGCAAAGATAACTACCTGTTCCACGAAGCCACGCTGTACGACCAGGCGCGCAGCATCTTCAGCGATTACGGCGCGCTGGCCGACTGGGACTGGCGCGTCAAAGGACCGGACAAGCCGATGACGGACGCTTGCCAGTTCGACGAGACCGACGCCAATTACCTGGCGCGCCGTTGGGCCGCCGCCGGCCTGTTCTACTGGTTCGAGCACAGCGAGAGCGGCCACCGGCTGGTGCTGTCCGACGATTCGGCCGGCGCCGCCCCGATCGACGGCGACCCGGAGGTGCCCTACCAGCGCCACGGCGGCGTGATCGAGGAAGACGGCATCGGCGACTGGTCGCCGGTGCGCCAGCTGGTGCACGGCAGCGTGGCCGTCAGCAGCTACGACTTCAAGAACGGCCATCCGGTCGTCACCACGGCATCGACCCTGAACAAGCAGGGCGACGTGCCGGCCATCGAATCCTACGAATACACCGGTGCCTTCGGCTTCAAGAACCTGGCCCACGGCGATGCGCTGGCCAAGCTGCGCATGGAAGAAATCGAAGCGCGCGGCAAGCTGTTCGAAGGCGCCGGCAACAACCGCCAGCTGATGCCGGGACGCTGGTTCCGCCTGACCGGCCACTTCGACGACGAGGGCGGCGACGACGCCAGCGAATTCCTGGTGGTCGAATGCCTGCACCGCGCCACCAACAACTACCAGGCCGGCGCCGGCACCCCGCATTACGAAAACCGCCTGAGCTGTCTGCGCAAGAAGATCCCGTGGCGCCCGGGCCGCGGCTTCCACTGCAGCGAGACCCGGATCTACGGCATCCAGACCGCCACCGTGGTCGGCCCCAGGGGCGAAGAAATCCACACCGACGAATTCGGCCGTGTGCGCGTCCAGTTCCACTGGGACCGCGAGGGCCAGGGCGACGAACGCAGCTCGGCCTGGATCCGCGTCGCCACGCCGTGGGCCGGCTCCAATTTCGGCATGACCTCGATCCCGCGCATCGGCACCGAAGTGATCGTGTCCTTCATGGATGGCAACCCGGACCGGCCGATCGTCACCGGGATGATCCCCAACGCGAACACGATGCCGGCCTGGGAGCTGCCGGCCAACAAGACGCAGAGCGGGATGCTGTCGCGCTCGACGCCGGGCGGCGGCTATGACAATGCGAATGCGATCCGGTTCGAGGACAAGCGCGGCGGCGAGCAGTTGTGGGTGCAGGCCGAGCGCAACATGGATACGGTGGTGAAGCACGACGAGACGCATGCGGTCTCGCACGACAGCGCCAAATTCGTCGGCAACGACGAAACGCGCCGCGTCAAGCACGTGCTGATGGAAACCATCAAGGTCGACGCGCTGCAGCAGACCGGCGGCGACAAGAACACGCTGGTCGGCAAGCACTACAAGATCGAAGCCGGCGATTCGTTCGAGATCACCTGCGGCCAGGCCAAGTTCTACATGGACAAATCGGGCAACGTCGCGGTCACCGGCACCAGCATCAACATCACGTCGACGGGGCCGGTCCAGGTCAACGGCAAGGCCATTGACCTCAATCCCTCAGGCGGTGGCCCGGCGGTCACGCCCACCCCGAAAGGCGGCGGCGCGATCATCGCCGATGTCGACGCCCAATTCAGCAGCGATGGATCGTGAACCCATGGACTATCACATCAACGAAGGCAGCTTCCGCATCCCCGACCAGGCCCAGGATCGCAGCGTCAACATGCTGCTGTTGAACCACGGGCCGGGCGGGTTGACCCTCGTGGTCACGCGCGACCGCCTGCAGGAGGGCGAACAGCTCGACGGCTTCCTGACACGCCAGATGCGCACGCTCGCATCCCAGGTCAAGGGGTTCCGGCAGCAGGAAGCGGTGCCTTTGACCGTCGGCAGCACCCAGCTGCCGGCGTTGCGTGTGGCGACCTCGTTCAAGCAGAACAGCGCCACGGTCCACCAGCTCCAGACGGCCATCCTGGCAGGCGGCGGCACGGTGCTGGTGCTGACGTTGACCTGTGCCGCGCCGCTGACGGCCGAGCAGACCGCGTACGCGCAGCAGATGCTGGACAGTTTTACGCCGGCGGCTTAGGGGCGACACCATGTGTCCGGCCGCCGCGCGCCTGAACGATCCGATCGCCCATACCTCGATGCTGGGCCACCTCGCCAAGATGGGCGGTTCGCTGGTCGTGGGCGCGCTGGTCGGCGCCGCGCTGAGCGTGGCTGCGGTGGCCGCGGTCGGCCTGGTTGTGGGTACCGGCGGTCTGGGACTTGGCGCCGTGCTGGCAATCGGCTTTGCCGTCAGCGCCGTCATGGAGGCCACCGGTCTGAATGAATTCATCGACCATCAGATCAACCGATTGGTCGACCACTTCATACCCCCGTCGATCGAAGGCACGATCGCCAGCGGTTCGCCGGACGTAAAGACCAATTCGCTGCCTGCCGCGCGGGCCGCAGCGCCCGGCATGCAGGACGTGGTGGCGTGCGCGATGCACGGGTCCGGCCCCGCGCGGATGCTCGCCCAGGGTTCCGATAACGTCTTCATCAACGACCATCCGGCCGCGCGCAAAGGCGACCGGACGACCTGCGACGGCGTGATCGCCGAAGGCTCCGGCGACGTCTTCATCGGCGGCGGCACCCTTACCGTGCGCGAGATCGAGGACGAACGGCCGTGGTGGATTACGGCGCTTGGCATGGCGATCGGCGTCGCGCTGGCCTTGTGCGGCCGCGGCAAGATGAATGTATCGGCGCTCAAATCGGCGCTGCCTTGTCTGTTGAAGAACATGGGTGCATCGATCGCCGGCAGCATGGTCGGCCATGGCATCAAGACCATCATCGGCAACCCGGTCAACGTCATCACCGGCGGCAAGGTGATGGGCGAGGAGCCGGATTTCGTCTTGCCCGGTGCACTGCCGCTGGCATGGACGCGCTTCTACAGCAGCCACGACCGGCGCGAGAGCGGCTTGTTCGGTCTCGGCTGGAGCGTGCCTTACGAGGTGGAATTGACCATCGAACGCGATGCGCAAGGCGGCGTGGCGGGCCTTGTGTATTGCGATGACCAGGGCCGCACGATGCGCTTTCCCGCCGTGCTGCCGGGCGAGAGCCATTTCAGCAGCGCCGAAGGCTACTACCTGATCTGCACCGAGGCCGGCCAGCTCGTCGTCGAAAGCGTGGACGGTGTCTACCGCGACTTCGGCATCCCCGCGCCCAGTTATGCCGGCGTGCTGAAACTGCAGCGTCTGGAAGACCGCAACGGCAACTGGCATGCGCTGCGCTACGATGGCGGCCGCCTGCAACGCATCAACGATGGTGCCGGGCGTACGCTCGAACTGGTCTACGATGCAAGGCACGATCGCCGTCTCGCCGCGCTGCACCTGGCCCGGGGTGCGGAAAACGAGGCACCGGGGATGCTTGCCGAATACCGCTACACCGGGCAGGGCGAACTGGCCGAGGTGATCGACCGCGGCGGCCGTTCGGTGCGCCGCTTTGCCTATCACGACGGTCTGATGATCGAACACGCCGTGCCCGGAGGACTGCATTGCCATTACGCGTGGGAGGGCAGCGGTGCCGAAGCACGCGTGCTGCGCCACTGGACTCACGATGGCGAATCGTACGTGCTGCGCTACGACCTGAAAGCACGGCGTACCCTCGTCACCGACCAGTTGGAACGCCAGCAGCAGTGGGCGTGGAACGCAGACTGCGAACCGATCGCCTACATCGACGCCGAAGGCCACTGCTGGCGCTATGAATGGGATGCCAACCGCCAGCTGGTGGCCATGACCGATCCGCTGGGCGCGGCTACACGCTGCGAATACGACGCGCTGGGCCGTCTGAAACAGGTCGCCAACGCGCTGGGACAGATCGAAAAGACCGAATGGCACGACCGCTTCGACCTGCCGTCCGCGGAAACCGATGCCGCAGGCAACCGCTGGCAATATGACTACGACGAGCGCGGCAACCTGATCCTCGTGACCGACCCGGAGGGACATGAAACCGAGCAGTTCTACGACGACCACGGCCTGCCGCACACCATCCGCGACGCCCGCGGCGGCCATAAGCACATGCGCTGGAACCTGCGCGCGCAACTGGTCGAGTACACCGACTGCTCCGGCAAGTCGACGCACTACGCATACGATGAACGCAGCATGCTCTCCAGCGTGACCGACGCGCTGGGGAGTGCCACCATCTATCGCAGCGATGCCCTCGGCCGGGTGGGCGAAGTTGTCGACCCCGAAGGCGGCGTCCAGCAGCTGCACTACGACGAGCTGGGGCGGCTGGCCGCCATCGTCGACCCGGCCGAGCACCGCACCCGCTACGAGCGTAACGCTCGCGGCCTCCCGACCCGGCGCATTAACGCCATGGGCCGCAGCGTCGACTTCGTCTACGACACGGCGCAGCGCTTGGTCAAGCTGGTCAACGAGAACGGCGAAGCCTACCGCTTCGGCTACGACCGTAACAACAGGCTGGTCGAAGAGATCGGCCTGGACGGCACGGTGCGCAGGATCGAGCACGATGCGCGCGGGCTGCCGGTCAAGGTCATCGACGCTGCAGGGGAAGCGGACGCGCTGACCCTGCGCATGGAGCGCGATGCCCTCGGACGCCTGCAGGTCAAGCATGCACGTGGGCGCAGCACCCTGTACCGTTATGATCAGGTCGGCCAGTTGTTACAGGCAGAAGTCTTCAGCAGCGACGGCAGCCGCCGCATCGTCCACGACAGGCTGCTGTTCACCTACAGCCCGCGCGGCGAGCTGCTGAGCGAGACCGGCCACCTGGGCACGCTGGCACACCGCTACGACGAACTGGGCAACCGTTGCGCGACGGTGCTGCCGGACGGCCGCACGATCAACAAGCTGCATTACGGCTCCGGCCACCTGCACCAGATTAATATCGACGGCGAGGTGATCAGTGACTTCGAACGCGACGACCTGCACCGTGAAATCCTGCGCACTCAGGGCCAGCTGACGACGCGCTTCGGCTACGACAAGCTGGGCCGCAAGACCTGGCAAAGCACGACGGCGGCCGATACGCACGAGCCGGTGTTGCGCAAGGAATGGGAATATGACCGCGCCGGGGAACTCGTCAGGAAAATCCACTCGCGCAATGGGCAGACGCGCTACAGCTACGATCCGCTGGGACGTATTCTCAGCACGACGGGGCCGGCGGGTAACGAATTCTTTCACTGGGATGCAGCGGCGAACCTGGTGGACACGACCCAGGCGGGTGGGTACGTGAAATACAACCGGGTGACGGTGTTCGAGGACAAGCGCTTTGAATACGATATCCACGGGCGCATGGAAAGCAAGCGTGTTGGCAGGCACACGGAGCAAGGGTTCCGTTACGACGGCGAGCACCGGTTGCGCGAGGTGGAGACCGTGCGCAATGGCGCGCGGCAGGTGGTGGTGTTCGACTATGACGCGCTGGGGCGGCGGATCAGGACGCGGGACGAGTTCGGCGAAACCTTGTTCCTGTGGGATGGATTACAGATGATGCAAGAGCAGCGTGGAGTGCGCGTTGCGACATATCTATATGAACCAGGCATCCATGTGCCTTTGGCCCGGGTCGATGGGCGAACGAAGAACAACGCATCTGGCGCATTAGGTAACACGGGGTGTTTACCTCTTGTTGCAAACTCTGAAACGTCTCATTTTTTCAACGCAGCTAATGGCGGGCCAGAAGAGTTATGTACTAGCTCGGGTGCGCGGCTTTGGGAAGTCGAACTGACCACTTGGGGGAAGACGGAAAAGGAAATCTGGTTCAGCAGATCTGAGGCGTACGACTCGCGCGAGCTACAAATTCCCCAGAACATGCGCTTTCAAGGCCAGTACCTGGAGCGTGGAGCAGGTCTTCACTATAACACCTTCAGGTTTTACGACCCTGATATTGGCCGATTTATCACTCGAGACCCGATTGGCCTAACTGGCGGACAGAACCTGTATCTTTATGCCGTTAATACGATTGGCTGGATTGATCCTCTTGGCTTGTCTGGCGATCGTTTCCCCGGCTGGATGAACACGCGGCAAGGGTATCAAAGGCAACATATTGTTCCTTACTCGCTCAGAGATCATCCGGCCTTCGTCCGATCAGGGATGGATATTAATGGCGCAAATAATATGATGTATTTGCCTGTTGCTAAAGGTATCGATCCAAACGAGTCTTTGGGGCTTCATAAGGGTTGGACGCAACAACACGCGGCGTACAACAGGCTTGTTGAAGGTGAACTAGACGTCGTAGAGGCGAAAGCCGTCGCCGGGAAATGGGATTATCGGCGTGTACAGTCCGAGATCCTTGAGCTGCAGCATGAGAAAAGAAATGGATTCAAAAATGGGCGCTACACTTGCGCGTAGAAAGGCAAATAAATGAAATTATATTTTCTCCATAGTAGCGTGAATGCGAAAGGCGACCGGGTGGTGGTCTCGGATAAACAGCATCGTATTGCAGGGTATTTTATCTGGAATACCAACGACGGAAAATTTTTAAATTTCACAACGATTCAGGGAAAAGCGCAGGAGTACTTGATTGCCTCGGAAATCACGAAATCTGATTATCTGGATTGTGTGATTTCTGTGCCGATATTTTCAAAGTTGGCGCGTGAGGTGTTTGAGGAAGAAATTCCTGAAGAGATAAGATTTCATCCGATGTCAGTTATAGCGGATGTTTCTGAATTTGATTTTTATATGGGTAAGTGCCATAAGTATCTAGATATTTTGAACAAGAAAGAGTCTCAGTATAGGTCCATGACGGATGGCTCGCCGATGTTATCGCTCCCAGTGTTCAAGAAGAATTTTGATGATGATTTTTACATTGCCAGGGTGCGTGATGAGCCACAAATTCTCGTAGTTTCACAGAAATTTGTCGATTTATGTGAAAAAAGCAGATTGAATATTGGGTTCTTGGAAGCACAGCAATGCTGAGCTCAGATGGTGGGAATTCAAACTTCGGAATCAAGTCGTGAGGTATCTGCAGCAATAGAGTCGATATATTTAACGCGAAGTTTAGTCGTATTTAATATATTGGGTGATAAGGCTAATGTGGTGGGTGACGAGAGGTTGACCGCAAATTTTTGATATTGATGATAACAGGTCCGAAGACTTCAAACGGCATATGGCATTGATTTTTCCTAAAAAACGTGCCAGTTATTATTAGTCCGGGATAACGGTTAGCGAAGTGGTATAGTTGGTCTGCTAGTTTTATGAAAAATCTTACTTTCCCAGAAATTCCAAATATTCATGAAAACCTATGCGACGCTGAAAGAAGTCTTCGCTGAAATGTCGCAGCTTACCTGGGAAGGTACATTCTTTGTAAATCATTCTGCGTGGCGAGCATCTCCTGCACAGACAAGATTCATCTTCCTCACAGGAGATGATAATCTCGAAGATATTGTCGAAGGGGAAGCCTCGCTTCCCCTGCTAGCAAAAGAAAATAATGTAAGATATTTTCTTGATTTTCAGGTTTTTGACGACATCATATTGAAACAACGGAAAATCGATCCGGAATCGACGTTAAATGAATTCATTTATGCACTGAATTATTAGCGCGAATAGGATACGTTTTACTCGGTAAAGGAATGAATTCCTGGAGGGAGCATGCAAGAATTCGAAATAATCGTCGATTTTAACGGGATTATCCTGGCCGATCCTTCCCGTCTGGAGGCGTTTTACGATGGAATCGCGCCAGACACAAATCTGTACCGACGCTTCGTGGAGACGAACGACGGCGACGAAGTTGTCAATCGCGGTATCATCGTGCCTATCATCGGTATCAACGACGGCGTGTACAGAGTGCTGGTGCGCGAGAACAGCGAGAAATCGTCGGTTCCCGAAAGCCATATGATCGTGTCGAACGGGATTTTCCCTTTCATGGTTGAGCACTACGCGGCACTCATGGACATGGCAAATTTATGGGAGTGGTACCCGGATCGTAACGAGGCGGTGGTAAGCATGGCGCCGGGTTGTTACGAGGTGCAGATCAACGGCTTCCGCGAAGTCATCAATGGTGTGGTTGAGGACTTCGGGTTTGAATTTGTTTTGAAAAAGTGCTCGGTGTTGCCCTCGATGACAGGATCTCTCACGGAAAATATGCAGGTCCGTGAATTGCCGAGCTAAAGGGCTTCATGAAGATCGCAGCACGCGCGACGTCGTCTATCGCATACTCAGCAGCATGGCTGAAACTATCTCGCTCAGGCGACTCGGTTCGCCATGCATGAGAACAATGATGACAAAGAAGCTGCGTCTCACTACGCCATGTATCGATAACGCATCGCCACGAATCGGCGGAGGCGCGTTGATCCAGAACACGGCCGGCTGGCCGACCACGCCTAACGGCGAACCACTCACGCTCATCATGTCCTTACCGACGTGGTTCCTGAACGAACATGCCGGGTTCAGCCTGCCGGCCGGCCACTTCGTATCGGTCTTCTCTTGTTATGCGAAAGACGAGTACTTTTTAGACTGCATCACCTACCACGGCTCTCAGGAAGAGCTGCACTGGCTCAGTCGCAACTGCATCAGAAGTTGGCATCTTCTTCGTTCAGGTAACATAAATCAGTGAGTCTGCCCGCGTTGGTCTGTTCCGAGTTCAGTGAAGAATGAGCGCTCGACCCGGCTCCACCAACGGCACCTGATTGGCCGCAACCATATTGAAGTTCAGTAAGATGCTATTCGACTTCTCTCCATCAAGGATCTCACTGATCCACCAGACCGGTGCAATCGCCAGAGAATCGTCAGCGATTAAAACGCACGCAACATAGTGCGCATCTTCACCATCGTCCTTGAAATTAACTTCGGCCCAGTGCCAACCGAACTGTCTGACATACTGCTCACCCAGGACAACTGCCAGGCCGGCAAGACTGTCCTCATCCAGTTCGATGTCTTTGTCTATAATCTGCGCA
>Ga0265780_10009605_pt1 | contig 11581 bp, 10 predicted proteins | sample P1T30metagenome_FD_192432 | JGI IMG/M metagenome (GOLD analysis project Ga0265780, IMG submission 192432) | Plant litter microbial communities from East Loma Ridge, Irvine, California - P1 T30 | ecosystem: Environmental > Terrestrial > Plant litter > Unclassified | place: USA: California... | reverse complement strand
GTTTTAGTAGAGCATTCTCGGCATCCGCTTTCGCTTTTCTCCAATCATGCATAGGACTGTACGTGTTCATGGCCGCAATCGTACCACCGGAAGTGTTGATGACTGAGTCGAAGCGTATCTGCATCTCAAGTCCTTCTTGTAGCGATTCTTCTATTGGTGCAACGCCGTGGTGTTCATGTGAAACAGAGATATTACTTGAAGTATTGATTCCAAGGTCCTCCAACAGTCGCGCCAGAATTTTGGAATCGTCCCCGGAGGACCGCTCAACCCAATTGTTCTCCAAGAGATCTTCGTATTTGAGGTATTCGCTTTCAGTTGGCGTATCTGTGTTTTTGAGTAAATTACCGAGCTCACCAAAGCTAGCTTCCAGCATCTGAAACAGCAATAGACCTTTCTTGTAAGCCGCCTCGTAATGCGCTGCCGGACTGACTGAGGTTGTCATCGGAGAGGATGCTAGTTATTAAAGTGTCGCAGGCGGGTCGCGGTAGTACTAAGTATGTTGCTATCCAGATGCATTTATGAATTCCTTGAGTGTGAGACGTTGAGCGTCACGCGCATCGTCAACAAACGGTATGACGCGAAGCAGCTGACATGTAGCCTAAACTGTTCCACCCTTTGTCTAATTCGCTCAATGTAAAGTGAATGCAGATACAATCTTCTCACCTGACCCCCACTTTACACAATCCAAAACAGCAAAGTCGGCCATCTAAACAAATCATCCTTCTTTGCCGCATGAAACAAAGTCACCTTCTCAATATTCTTCTCTCCCAACGCCTTACTATGTTGATTAAGCATCCAAGCGACACCACAACCATTCGGCGTCCCTAAGATCGCCTTCCCTTCTTCAGTGTCCATTCCAAACGTGATACCAGGCCACATCTCGTATGTAAACGTAACATGGTTACTGATAATCTTATTGAGCACCAGAGACGTCTCAGCATTCTGAATCTGAACGCGGAAGACGTAGTTGAGCGGAATTGGCCGTATAGGTGGTTCGGGGAAAGAAGAAAGGTATTGTAGAAACGCTACGTCTGACCAGCGTCGCAGTGACGGTAGATCTGTGGCTCCTTCTTCCCCTTCGTCATCGAACTTCGCTGCATGTACAGGACTGAGATTACTGTCTGCAATCAAGACACCAGAAAGTGGGTTGCTGACTTGAGAAAAGTAGCCATGTGTTGTCTGATAGCTCGTTAGAATGTGCTTACTTCAAAGCTACTGCGAAACGTACTGTATCGTCTTCTGTCGCTACTGCTCCGTCGCGGTCGTGCACATGGTGTGTTCTGATGTTCTCTCCGCCATCATACACCATTTTGTCGCTGACACCCAGATCGTAGAGCGCGTCGGCAATACAGTCGATTTCAAAGAATTTGTCTTGAGGCTTTAGAAGATAGCCATGTTGGGCTAGTTCTTGTACGTCCTCATATGCGCTTTGGACTTGTGTCTTATCCTTCGCGGCCAGGATCTGGAGCAGCCTAGTACCCTTCACGACGGCGGCCTCGTAGTCTTGATCTATCGTCAATTTTGTCATGGTAGGGACCTATTCGTGGATGAAGGAAGGGAGTGTTCCAAGAGAAAGGTGAGAGAAGAGAACAGGGTTATGGAATCACTCCCCCACTTGAGAGTCAAATAACAGTGTTTGCTCGACCGAGCTTTACTTCACTCACAGTGTCACACGAACGCAGATCATTCGCTACTCCACAGCTCCTGACCGCACTGCTAGCTTGTTGCGCCTACAGCATACCTCCGCCCCATGTTTGGCTATCCCGTGTCACTTGTCCTCACCGGCTTTGCCCTGCTCGCCATCTTCCTTCACACCTTTAACACCGTCAGGCCCAGTACTCCATCCAAGCACAACACAAGGACACGGAAAACTAACCGAACATACTGCCCCCACCACCGCCCATCCTCCCTCCCCTCTGCGCCTCCCTAACCAACCACTCCCTCAAAAAGTCCTTATTCCGCATCTCCTCGGGCCGCGTCAACCTCGTATCAAATTGCGCCTCCTGTCTTGAAAAGGCCAACAGCGTCGGCATACTACTGATGCGGTATTTTATAGGCAAGTCCTCGATCAACGTGCTGTCCATCAACACTTCCACAAAGCCCAGTCCGCCTTCCCGTTCGCCGATTTTCTCTTCTTCGATGAGTTGGCGGATGAGCGGCTTGATGGCTTGGCAAGTTTGACACCAGGTCGCGGTCCAGAAAGTTATCAGAGAGCGGTTATCGGAGGCGTTGAGGAGTGTGAGGGTGTGCAGGTCGTTGGGTTGGCGGATGGGGTCGAAAATGCGGTTGGTGTGCGAGCGCGACGTGGGGTTCAGGAGGGAGAAGGCGCGTTTGGAGGAGCTGGGGAGGGCATTGAGGCGTATGGTGGAGAGGAGGGTCGGTTGTAGCATTCTCGCGGGTTGTGGGGTTGTGTTGGGAGTGGTAGATGGGATGGTGGACGCTTGGGGTTCATGGATCGCGACGCGTGAAGGTTTTGGGGCTACGTCATCGGTTGGCGGGAGCTTGGGTCCACATCTCATCGCGTCTTCATGTTTGTTCACGCCCTTGCATCTCCACAGCTGGGTTTCGTATCATCTCATTCATTATCCATTTGCGAATACATGTTATACATTCTTCTAGCATCTAGGCACCTCCTAACTCAATCATGATCCGATCGATCTAATCCAAATACGCGCAGCCATAATGCGGGCTATCCCGAATGCGTTATACATCTACTACAAATCACAGCGATAAAAGAAATATTCGAGCAGCAGAACTGGGCTCGTTCTAGTACAAGTCGAGAAAAGAGAGGGCGTTCGACAGCCTCTGTCTCTTGCTTCGACGCGGCGCGTCGGCCGCAGCAGCATGTCTTCCATCCCGTCCAGCGGCTACATCATCCCACAAAGCGAGACCGTCACTATCATCGTCGCGCACTTTTCTTTTTGGACTCATCCGGTGATCTGGGACGTCTAGATCCATATCCTCGACGTCTCGGTTGAGAGCCTCGTCTTCGTCTCCCATCGGTTCGTAATTAGTGCTGGGGTGATCATAAGGCGTCTCCGTTAGCGACACGTTGCTAAGAGCAACGTCGTCGATCTGGTATACACGAATCCGCTCGACCAGATCATTCTCGCTTGTCTGGCCATGGGTAGATTTAAAACGACGACAGATCGGTACATTTTCGACGTTCTTCTCATCTGTAAGTCCTCTCGCGACAAGCCATTGCGCCAACGTCTTCCAGTCCAGTATACCAGTAACAGCTGCTTTCACCAGCCTGTATATGACTGGATACATATTATTATTGTAATATCCCTTTTCGTTGGGATGAAGACCCAGGGCAAGAATCCACGCGTTGATTATCGTATGGTGCCCACACTGCCAACCGCCGGGACGCTGCTGGGGCACAGGGATAGACCATTTTTCTGAATCAAAAGTGACTTTCCCACCAGGATTGCGGTGAGTTGACCATCCAAGGCCTCTAACCGCATTACGAACACACAGCATGCGAAAATCCCACAAGCCTTCGAAAATTTGTCGATGACTATCGATGAAGTGTATCTCGAAATGGGTATCGCCTGGAAGTTTGTCACCGTCGTCGTTGGAAACTTCTTGAACCAGTGCAAGGAACGTATGACCACCAGCTCGACTAGTCTTGGGCGGGTTCCACTTCACATTATTTTCTTCCACCCACTTCTCTAAGTGCAGCATTAGACCGCCCTTACTGATGACCACAGGTAGCAGCCAAGCTCTCCGTGGACGCGATAGCATCGGTTCGGCACCGGTGTCGTCTGCATCAGGGGCCATGGCCATTTGCAGATTGAAAGATGTTGTCAAAGCGAAGCCTCCGGCAAACGGTTGCGTAGAATTGGTCCGCCTGTGTAGATCAGTCTGGAGATTATCGATAGCCTCTAGAACCGATACAATGGCTAGATTGACCTCAGAATCGTCCATGAGACGATTGTAGTCATCCTTCGACGGCGTTATATCTCCAACTGCGAACGTTGTGAAATGACGCTGTACATCTGCATCTTTCATGAAGCGAGAGTACGTGGTCATCGTATCTGCCTGTCTTTCTCCAGGATAACTCCTGTAATGGACTTCCATCTCAGTATAGTAATTCTCGAGATGGTGTCGTAAACGTTGCACTAGTTCGTCTCGCGTCAACTTCGCGACAGATCCGCCGGGTCGTAGAACAATGCGTTCAAACCTTTGGTAGGGGATGTGGAAAGATTGCTTGAAAGCTTGTATCACTTCGGCGCTGGTGTTATCGATATCTAAAACACCCAGTCGTTGTAGACGTGGAACATACTTTGTCCTAGTGGTGTCCGTCCATTGATCAGATGGAAAACCGCCTGGCTGGTTGTGTCGTCTACCGTTGAGACCTGGAACGCGATTACAGTGTCGCAATCTCTCCCTTTCTTCAGGTGTGAGCTGCTGCCGCTCTTGCCAGTGTACCTGCTCTATACCGTCGAGCTCTTCCAAAATTTCTTGCATCCTTATATCGTTCTGTATGGCATAAGTCTGGGCAAAACGTCTGCTTTCTGGTACAGAGCCATCTCGTACGATATCATGGCATCGTAGAAATGCGAAGATGAGCTTCCAGTCTGCCTGTCCCAAACGCACAAGACTAAGGACATTGTGCAGCTCATTAAAAAACGATGTAGTCCATTTCAGTCGCACCGCCGGGTTAAGCTCCAGGCCCAGCGCCAGTCCCCAGGCGTTGAGTATTGCGAAATAACCACACTCATTCGTCCCTGGTTGAAGAGCGGCCTTGATCCAAGTCGCGCGAGAAGGCTTGACTTTCGCAAAAGTATCTTCATCTGGGAAATGTCGCCTGTACCAACCCGTACGACATGCTACCGCCCAGGCTGTCTCAAAGATGTGGTGACGTTGAACAGCGTTGTAATGGTAGAACAACGAATCTAGGACTGATATCTCTGGTGAACCTTTTGCATTCAATTGCAAAATTACCAGAACGAAATGCTCTTTCGAGTGCAAAGGCATGAGTAGAGAACGGCCGGGTCGAAGTGCGCGAGGCACAAGCTTCCCGCCGGAGTGACCGCCAACTTGTTCACATAACTGAGCATGTGTGGGCGACACAACACTGTAACCCTCCTCAATACTCTGCGCATCGTTGATAGCCAAAGTGACCGCAGCGGTGTGCATGGCCACTTCCTCGTCGAGTAGCCATTCCCCAAACCCGGTCGTTACGTTTTTGCCACTTCTAAAGGCTTTGACCTCTTCCTTGACTTTGTCGTTTACCAGCAAGTTCTGCAGCGTACGACGAAGATGTTCGCACGGTCGGAAGTCTTTTGCAAACGCGTCATAGCGTTTTCGTATCTCTTCACGGGAAAGCGTTTTGTCAAAAGTGCCGAGACGTTGAAGTTCTGGGATGCGAGCGACTTCGTCAAAGAGGCTCAGGTATTCCGGGATGGTATTGTCGTCCGCAGGTGGATCCACCACACCTGCTACAACATGCCCACCTGGGGTTACTAGGGCTCCTGTCTTCGGGTCTTTTGCCGAGTTGAGCAACTGTGCAGGATTTGCAGGTTGACCTGCAAGTGGATTTGCGGTTGGGTTTGCAAGTGGATTTGCATTGGGGTCTGAAGGTGTAGTTCGCAAATGTCTGGTGTACTTTCCAGATTTGATCAGCTCCGGTATACGTGCTCTTCTGTCAGGTCCATCGTAGTTATCCCATGGGAACACTTCATTGTGCGCTAGTCCTGCGTTCACAGAAACCGAAAAGTGTGGGTATCTGAGAATGTGATGCGGCAATTTCGCCATCATTGAGTTGTAATTCGGTCCCCAGGCCTTTCTTCTCTGTCTCTTCAACCTCTCTAAGCTTTCTTTGAACTTTCGCCGCTCACTAGCATCGACGTTGCGACGGGATTTGAATCGTCGCTCCGGTGGAGGTGCTTGGTCTGACAGAGTGTAGCCAACGCAGCGCAAGAACGCCCAGATCAGCTTCCAGTCTGCATGTCCGTCTTTGATAGCTTCGATTAGGTGTGAAGCTTGGCTAAAGAAATCTTCCTTAGGATGGAAGTCATTGTTGATAGGTAGACCGAGTAGTACAGCCCATGCGCTGATGATTGTGAAGTAGCCAGATGTTTCAATACGCGTTTGCTGAGGCCCATCTATCCACTTCAGTGTCAGTATCTCGTTATCCGGGAACTCTTCCTTTTCAGCTGTTAAAAGGCCACTTGATTTCAATTGCTCATGGATTTTGGCGCGCTCGTCTGTCGTCATCGTCCATGGCGCAGAGTCAATTACACGTGTGACGGCGACGTATTCGCTGTCCTTGCTCTTGCCGGTTTTTCCCTTGTCTGGTCTGCTCTTGTCTACTTCGCTCTCGATCGCATCGCCCTTGCGGGCTTCACTTGCGCTGGCCTTGAGCTCGTATTGGAGAACCACTAATATGAAATGTCCTTCATGTTGGTGAGACACCAAAACTACTCTGTTGCGGTCTCCCTGTGTACCTGAGAAAGACACGGTACCGGCAAATTCTGCGAACGAGAAGCCGTGGTTAGATGAGAGCAAATCATTGACAGATCGCATGACAGCCTTGATACCATTGGTGACCTCTGATTCCGATAACTGGGGAATGTTCGCTCCCGCTTCCTCGCCCTCGATACTTGTTGCAATCAGATTCGCGTCAATGAGTGTCTTGAGCTGCTCACGAAGATGCACGCAAGGTTCAAAGTCTCTCGGGGCTGGGTCAGTATCCAAGTGCGGATTCGGCGGCGAGAGAAAGAGATCACTTTCATTGAGACCATCATCCGGTTGATCCCCTGCCATCTTGAAGTTCCATTGGCCATCACGGACGATAGAAGTGAGGTTGGTCTGTTCGAGCTCGCTTAGTGAATCGGCAGCGAAGGCTAAATCATGGCGCATCCCATCCTCGAGTCCCAAAGTGACCAGCTCTATATCGATCTTCTTGCCTTCGGCGGCGGCGTCTGCTGCCGTTTGGCGAGCGATCAGCTTCTGGAAGGAGCGGTTACAAAGATCAAATCGCCTTGATAGATCCGGGAGATTTGCCTCCTCATCATTCTCGCTGCCCTCGCTGGGCTTAACGAATCCAGTGCAGCGGAAACAGGCGAGCAATACCCTCCAGTTCAACGTGTCTTGAAGGGCCAGGTCGAAGATTTGTTGGGCTCGGATGAAGAACGATTCGTGACCATGAGCGCTTAGTGTAAAGGACGGGTTTAGCGCGAGTCCCATTGCCAGCGCCCACGCGTTCAAGACGGTGTACGTAAAGCTTCCATCGCCTGTCGTGACCTGAGCGGCCGGTACCCACATCGTGGCCTTGGGCAGGTTTTCTTCCATTTGATCTAACGAGTCAAAGACATGCCGCCACCATGTGGAGCTCCGCAAAGTCTCCCTGATGTGTTCATCGATAGCTTTCCGACTAGACAGTGTCGATCGCCACGTCATAGGATCTAGGACTTCGAGTGTGATATGTTTGTCGGTGTGGATTTGAGCAGCAAGCAGTAAATGGTTCCCGTCTTTCTCGATTGGTTGCAACAACGTCCTTCCGGGTCTGAAAGTCTGTCCTTCATGCTGGTAACTGAATCCGGTAGCTTCTTTCTGTCGATAGTTCACCGAAGCAAGAACTCTGGGAATGAGCTCGCGATATCGACTTTGTTGATGAGACAATAGCTGAGCTCGAATATACGCACCAAGATCTTTGATCGGCTCTCCTTCATCGGTGAATGTGTCGATGAAGTCATCCTCCGACTCTTCTTCTACCTCTTCTTGGACGTCCGGGTTTCCCGATCCAACTGGCGGTAGTGGAGCTCCAACAGGCCCCCATCGCACCCTCGTATTTCCCAAAGCAACATCCCCATTTCCATCGCGACGATCGAGCTCTTCTTGAGTTACCGCCCTATGTGGCGAAGTGTATTTCAAGCTTGCTGCAGTTCTGAAGAAAAATGCTGGTTGCGACAGTAGTTCAATGATCGCGTACCCTTCGAGCGGACCAATGTAGAAAGGCAGGGACGATGGACCGTCGCTGTTGGTGTAGGTAGTCCCGTTTACTGTGACTGACGTATTGAAAGGGAGTCGAATGAAATACCCGATAGGGCTGCCATCCTCTGATGAGTTCCGTCGGATAAAATCTACATATGCAGTTGCATCGTTCACAGTCCTAAATCCAGTCAGCTTGGCGACAACGAGCCACGCGTCTGCACTTACACTTCCAAACGTTGGTCTCCATCTAGAACAAGAGTAGCGTTGTTTTCCGCTCTTGAGAGCACCACTGCAATGTTTGTGTCGTCGCCAAACTGCTGCTGGAAATGGGTGATGCTATGGCCCTCCTCTTTATCAATACTTCTACTCTTGATGTCGTTGAACAGGTTGCGCAAAGACGCGCTGGGCCTGTACTTGTCTCCCGCTCTCAGATCTTTGCCTTTATTTTGGAATACTGGCGTCCGGAATTGCGGATCTAACAAAGGTGCTTGTTGCGGACTTATCTCTTCTCGCGCTTTCTCATAGAGGATTTGGGCGTACTCGGCTGCGCATTTTTCTTTGTAGACGTTCTTACCCTTTTCTTTTGGTATGAACCAGTTGACATCGGTCTTGGTTGTATCGTCGTCAGGAGGATCCTCTGATCTGGTCTTCTTCGCCTTGGGTGGGTCGTCACCCTGTCCTGTCTCCTTCCGTTTTGGAGACATCTTGATGGAACCTCGATACCGATGGATGTGAAGTGTCAGACAATAATAGAACTCATGGACATGAGATTGGAACTTTGACCCATACAGATGTCGCGTCGTATATATGCTGGTTATGTGTTCTTTGAAGAATGACCCTTTGTCTACAGAGGACAAGAAGAACACGCCGGGTTTGCCAACATCACCCATGCTATGTTAGTTGTCTGAACAAAGGGAGACACCTAGCCGTCTTCCACCAGCAAGACGGTGACTAGAGAAAACCATGCCAACATGAGAAGACGACAGGGTGCACACAGCCTATCTGAAGGAATAAAAAAACACGAGACTGGTTTCATCAGTGACGAATATGGAGGGAATCGATGATGAAGATATCATCATATCCGCCGATAGAGGTTACAATAGTAATTTTTACACGTTATTTACAAACTTCAGTTGATCATCTTCAAGTCCTCTAGGCTTGGTGCTGGCGTGCTGGCGTCGACTGGAGTGTCCACAATGTATCATACGAACACAGACTGAGCAAGGCGGGAGGTCATGCGCCGGCTGTCGACAAAGAAAAGAGTCGAGGTTTCGGCTTCGCTTCCGCGCTAGCGATTGATGTCTTTCATGGCGTTCGTAATGCTGGGCGAAAGAGTGAAGAGCACTGACACGTATCGGTGGCAGGGTCTCGATAGGGGTCTGCGAAACGTCTTTCCTCGTCACAATGCATTGTTTAGACTCTCTCAAAGATTGCGTCGACTCAACATACTACTGAAGAGGCTATTGATGAGTGCAACAGACACTTATCCAGCCGCCAACTTGGATTTGGCCACCATAGGGTCGTACACAACAAGCGCCGCCACTGGTCTCCGATAGCTCCGCTCGCTATAGGCCAGGTAGATGATGACGGAGCGCCTCCCACTCGTATCCGCAAACTGACCACCGTCTTGTCTCATATAGTCGCATGATTTTGAGAATATCGATCCATCATGTTGAATACTGTAGCGTTGTCGACATAGCAATGACGATCTGATGTATGGCATCCGAGATCGACTTCCAGCTCCGGGCCAACACCAGATCGCATTGTGCGGATGATGTTGGCAGCGTCAACACAAGATGAGGTGTTGTTGTAATATGAGGTCGGTTCTGCAGTGTAGTTACAGTCGCTCGAGTAGGCCCAAGCGCTACTATATGTCTGCTCGTAAGGGTAGTCGTATTGAACATGCTCTGACTTGATCTGAACAGCTGATGGAGTCATTGGAGTAGTATAGTGCATCGCTGGGTATGAAGCTGGTGGTGGTGTGCCCATACTTGATACCACGGATCTCGGACTCGGCGAATCGTTGCAACTGAGTGCTGTCGGCCGTGCAGATGGGATAGTAGCATGCGGCACTGATGGGACGTGTTGAGATAACGAATCGGCCCTGGTATATGAAGGTAAAGGCGAACTGGTCGAAGAGGCCGTGTTGGTGTTGACCCTTGACTCAAGCATGGCGTGCAGCCTGGTGGCGGCAGAGGTGTGCTTATAGTGTCGATCGGACGTCGATTCAAGTGCAGCGATAATCTCCGCTTCAGAGACTCCTCTTCCATGAAGAAGCGACCTGAGTTTTCGGTTCTCTTCTAGTACTTTCCTGGCAGCATACTGGATTTCCGAAGAGGCCTCGATGCCTATCTGTTCATAGCTGCGTAGTTTGGCCTCGAGCTCATGCAGATACTCCTTCCGGCGGGCGCGTGATCGGCCTGAAACGAGTACCGTTAGCGAACATCCTCGGTAAATCGAATGCTTACACAAAGACGTCTGGATGGTTTGCAGGCTGCAAGCTATCGCCACTCTTCATGGGTGGACAGTAGACAGCTGACGATGAGTCGTCGTGCAAGGAACCCACTCACGTTGGTTGTCCCTGATCCTAGCAAGATTCTGTGCCTTCTGTTATGAGCTGTTAGCGGAGTGCTTAGGAGGTGATGGATTCAGACGTACAGATATTCTGCTGTTGTCACTCATGGTGATGTTTGATACGAAGCAAAGCGGGCGAATAGTGATGGATACTGAACGGGTTGGGAAGATGGCTTTTCAGTTGGGTGATCATCCTGAGTAGTATCATTCCAAACAGATGGCATCCCGTAGTCTTAAAGAAGAAGGCAGTGGCAGAGGGACGAGCAAGCCACCTGTGCCCAAGCGCGCTGCAGGCCTCATCCTGGCCGCCCTGCGTAGGGAGCGTAAGGGTGTAAGTGGGAGTGTGCCTCGCCTCTGCTGCCGGGGTTACAAGCGTGGGAGTCTGAAGCGGACGGGCCCACAGACGTGATGGTAGACCGGGATAGAGCGGTAATGTTACGAAGACGCGGCCGATCCTGTCAGTTCTTTCGCCCACCGAAGCTAGTCCGAACACAATATAGCGTCGATTACTAGCGCGTTTCCCTCAGCTCGGTGACTGCCCTTTTCAGCTTCAGCCTCGGAAATTGGGGGTGAACGAGTTTTGCAGCCGTCTCACAACACCACGTCGCATCATCTCCATCGCGAATTATCTCGCGTCATCTATCGCGCACTACCCACGACCCAAATTCCACCGCGTCGGAAACGTTCCGAGGACACGACAACCAGTCTGGTGGCACTCGACAAGGATCCCAATCAACAACCCCAGCATGGCTATTGGTCAACGAATAACGGCACCGTACGCCGGCCTTTTTGATCCCACGCGGTTTGTAACCTCGTGGATTCTCCCACCAGCCGCGCTCTTCGCTATTCGCGCGCTATTGGCCATTTACGCATTTACCACGCTCTTTTTCATCTTTGGCTGGAATGGTACCCACGGCAGGTCCGACGCTTCGCAGCAATCCTTCTCTTTCTTCACGGTTCTGACGTATTGGGGTCTCGCCTTTTACTATGCCTTTGCCGCTGTGCATACCGGCAGTTACTGGTTTACTGGAACTTCGTTTTTGGCACGATGGCCCAAAGCGCT
>Ga0265780_10009604_pt1 | contig 11582 bp, 9 predicted proteins | sample P1T30metagenome_FD_192432 | JGI IMG/M metagenome (GOLD analysis project Ga0265780, IMG submission 192432) | Plant litter microbial communities from East Loma Ridge, Irvine, California - P1 T30 | ecosystem: Environmental > Terrestrial > Plant litter > Unclassified | place: USA: California... | reverse complement strand
CGTAAGGCAGCCTGGGATATGGTATGAATCCATCATAGATGCTAATCATGTGATCAGCCTCCGGCGAACCTCCCGAGCCGCTGCGACGAGTCGACGGTGACAACTACGCCCCAAACAATCCCGCGAGTGCGCGCATCAACGCCACGATCCTCAGTCTGGTCCGCAATGAAGAGCTCCACGACATGCTGCAAAGCATGCGCGACCTTGAGCGTACTTGGAACCACAAGTTCAACTACCCCTGGACCTTCTTCAACGATAAGCCCTTCACCGAAGAGTTCAAAAAGGCCACGCGAGCAGCTACCAACGCCGAAGTACGATACGAACTGGTTCCTGCCGAACACTGGGACATTCCGTCATGGATAAATATGGACTTGTACGAGGAGTCTGTGTCCCTGCTCACGTCGCTGGATGTACAGTACATGGGCAAGAAGTCTTATCACCAGATGTGTCGGTGGAACAGCGGCATGTTCAGCGAACACCCTGCGCTCAAGGACATCCAATACTACTGGCGGGTGGAACCAAACGTCCACTTCTTCTGCGATGTCGATTACGATGTCTTTGCTTGGATGCAAGACCACAACAAAACGTACGGCTTCAACGTCAACATCTACGATAACGCCGACAGCGTTGCGACGTTGTGGCCAGAAACGAAGAAGTTCATCCAAGACAATCCGGGATACGTACATCCAAACAATGCGCGCGAGTGGCTGGAAGACGACCAGCGCCGGCCTGAGAACAACAAGAAAGCCCATGGCTACTCAACATGCCACTTCTGGTCCAATTTCGAGATCGGCGACCTGAGCTTTTGGAGGAGCAAAAAGTACCGCGACTATTTCGACCATCTCGATCGCGCTGGAGGCTTCTTCTACGAACGCTGGGGCGACGCTCCAGTACACAGCGTCGCACTGGGACTCTTCGAAGACAAGAGCAAGATACACTGGTTCCGAGACATCGGATACCAACACATACCCTTTTTTAACTGCCCGAACAGTCCAAAGTGTTCCGGTTGCGTCACTGGTCAGTTTACAGACGGCGAGAAGTGGCTGAACCGGGAGGATTGTCGGCCGTTATGGTTCAAATATGTTGGCATGGACTGAGCTCTAGTCTGAGCAACGCTGCTGCGTATTGCCTACAGCTATGTGCAGCGTACAGTAGTCTCGGAAGTGACTGATATGATTGTACTTGCTCACCTTACGAGGGTTTTAGCTGTTGTGGAGTTATTTGGCGCCTGAGTATGTACGATTTCAATCTCGACATGACGCATTTACGTAAAGAAATAGTAAATATACCAATAGACGCAACGAATGATTACAGGATTTTTCGAACCCCAGTATCGGTTTGAACATCGCGGAGATCACACGACAGGCTGACTACAACTAATGGATCTTCACCCTGAATCCACCAGACGATATACATCTTCCCGACAAGTAACCTGTCCCGATGCGCTCGTATACGTTGTCCCCGTTACGGTCTCTCTGTGCGGTTGCAGCAATGATCAGAACGTAGTGTCGCTGAGTCGCAGACGAAGTGCTGCCTTTTGCCTTCCCTAGGACTACACAAAACCTCTTTGGTGCCGTAGACCCATTTGGCATGTCAAATATCAGGTCACCCTCTCCTTGCATCCCAGCCTTGAGGGAATTGTATTCTCGCGCTGTACCGTGGAGGGCTATATTTGCTGTGTGGAAATCTGTGCTTGACACATTGGTTGGACTCTTGGCTGACCAGGGTGATTGCAATTCCTCCCACTCAAAGTAGTCGAAATCAGGCTGGAGATAGTCGATCCCGCCGGTATATGCCATCCATGACCATGATGGGACCTTGGCGACGACGCTTTCTGTCGGGAAACGGATCCGAAGTAAGCTGTCAGTGTCGGCGCCCCGACACCAGAGCAGGCTTCGTCGGAGTAGACCACGTTTAGCTCCTTCATCAAAGACTCCGAACCCACCACTCACTCGCATTGTGCGAAGAAGACGTTGCTGAAGGCCGTCGATCGCAGTAGGTCGATCGTACGCCTTCGACAAATCTAGGCGCGAGAATTTGCGGTATAGCTCTTGATAGCGTAAAATCTTCTCGCCTTGGGGCGCATCGCGGACGATGTTGGGGAAGTCTGGGTCACCAAGGAAGGCCGCGAGAGGGCTGGAGAGTCTCAGTCAATCCGAAAAGGTCAGGAGTGGTGGGGGCAAACTAACTTGCTTAACTTCGTTGACGTTTCGCAGCGCACGCCATTGCCGCACTCGAAGTAAGTTTGATGCTCAGTAAAGAAAAGGGTTCGACGAGCGAGAGCATGTTCCTGTAAGACCCAGCCACGCTGGTGCAGCTCACCGTCAAGCACATGGTCTTTGAAGTTGTCGATATTCTGGCACAGGTAGAAAGGAGGCTGACCTTTGCTTTGACCACACAAACGGACACAATCTCGACGGCTGCGCGGCTTCAAGAAGCCGTCATAGTGGTCGGTGGCGCAGCTGGCTGCAACAACACAATATGCGCCGCTATAAACTTCTTCCATACGCTTGGCCTCAGTCATGAAGTCACCTTGTGGACCCTGTATCACGCAAAGTGAATCAATCCAAAGATGACGACGCCTAAGCGCACGAGTCACCTTTACTGCATCTCTGAATGTGGCCGGGAGAGTTTTGAGTTCGATACCGTTGAGATGGTCGTGAAGAGTTTCGGGTGTGGTCGAAAGGTGTTGAGAACCCCATTTATGCGACAATGCAATCCATTCGCCCACGTCAGATGGTTTGGTCTCCCACAATCGGACCAGATCATCGTCATCTGTGCCGACATCAATTAGGCGCGTGGGCAGCCGTAATTTCGCGCCATTCGCCGCTACCTTGGGTGGGGAACATTGATGATGACCGTCACAATCGTTGAGCCAGTGCTGGAGCACCCCGAGGTGGGCAGTGCTGCCTGCTTCTGGAAGTTGGAAAAACCCCATCTGGGCATCGCTAATTGCCCTAGAGAGCTCTTCTGGATGACGGACGATGGACAGTACAGGGAGGTCGTTGCTTCTCATCCGGAGAAATGATCCTGTTCGGTCAAGCTTGATGCTTGAAGACTTTGCGCATCCGTCTCTGGTAGCAGTCTGCCAAAGCAGGACACATAAATTGCAGAACTTGCTCTCGGCGTTTAGTCGAAGGGTTTCGGTATCGTAGGACCTGGAAAATCCAGGTACGAATATCTCATCTTGAAGACAGATGCAGTTTGGGCAGAGCCGTGAGGAAGAGCCAATGTCGCTTGGTCCCAGTAACTTGCTCTCCTTGAGCTGGGCGAACAAATCTGAAACAACGTCATTGCCAGACTGGTACTTCCAGTCATCCTCATCGAGTTCTGGATGCGCGTAGTCTATCTGCGTCGTGAGGTTAGTCATCCGTGAACCGGCCAAACGGTCGCGTCAACTTACCCTCCTCTGAGAGGGAGCTATCAATCCGTCAATGCTGTCTTGGCACTGTTCCCAGTCTGGCTTCTGAAAGACCTCGCCAGAGTAAACTTCCGTGGTAGGAGAAGGTGGCAACACTAGGTCTGAGGTTGGGCGAAGTTCCAAAGGCTGCACCCAATATGTGAGCCAGTAGCCTTCATCTCCGTCCGGGTCTTCTGCGATAATTCCTTCCATTCGGGAGCGAAATTCATTTGCGAGGCATCGAGCAGGACCCTTAGCTTCTGGCTCGGGTTGTATTGGAATTCTCTCAGGCTCTGGATCCGCCGGAGTGATACTGAAGGAGGGGACGCCTACTGCAGGTGGTATATCTGGGACTTCTCCCGGGCCAAAAGGTGTTTCGCTGGCGGGAATGGCACTTGCTTCAAATCTCGCTTCCGAAACTACGGAGTCGGTACGAGATCGTTCAGAACGATCTGAGATATTCGTACCAAGCCTTCGTGGAAGCTTGACGACCAGTAATGCTGTTCTCACTAGTTCCAGAAGATCCCCTATCGCTGTAGTACCGGCCTGACACCTAGGATCCTCTCCCATTTTATTCATCCAGTATATGGCAGCCTTGTGCACATGAGCTACTTTCTTTCCATTCTGGATGCTGATCTCGTAGAAGCTTCCTTCTCCTAGGTCGCGGCGGAACTTTGTAAGCCCCTCGTGCCCTTCCAATAACCAGATGGTGAATTCCAAAGTAATGCATCCCATCGCCCAGATGTCGTAGAGACGTGAGCGGCGCTTCGTTGACTGGCCCAGATACTTAGCCCTTACGCCCGTTTCGACTTCAGGAGCCTCATAGACACGGGTGCCATATTTAGCTGTTGTTTTACTAGGACGCATCTCCGTGACCTGTCCGTGCTCTTTCGCTTCTCCCCAGTCGCCGATCTTCAGAGTGCCAATCTCACGCCCGTTATTGAAACATAGGATGTTCTCTGGTTTGATGTCTCCATGGCGGTATGATGAGCCGGTATTGTTGAGGTTATGGGCAGCGTCGAGTGCCCTGGCAAGTCCCAATATTTGGAACATGGCATCTTTCACCAATGCTACCGTCAGTGTTGGTGAAGGCACTCTTTTCCACATACTGCGGAGATTTCCCCCATCGGCCCACTCGAACATGAGGTAATGGTCTTGACCGTCTTTACCTCTGCGGCGTCGGAAAGCTGTTATGAAGCGAACGATGTGTTCTTGATTCAACTCGTTCATGGTCCGGAGGGCTTTGACCTCTCTTTCCCCATGTTCCGCAACCTCCTGTGCATCATCAGAAGACTGAATCTCCTTGACTGCAAAGGTACTACGGTCCAAAAGAGCCTGCCTTCTTTCAGTAATCGCCGGATATCGATGTTTGGTCGACAGGCTGGATACTCACTGGGTCCAGATGTTTGTCATGTAACGTATATTGCGAAACTACGCCGAAAGATCCTCTACCAGAGTCCGATTCTTTCGAAACGAAAGGTAAGATATGATCTTCTTCGAGGTTGTGGTTGTACCGGGCTGTCGAAAAGACTGGAGCAAGAAATTTCCACTGGTGTTCGCAAAATTCCGCAAACCAGGCTTGCTTCTTCCATTCCGGTTGGATAGTGATTGGCAGATCGCGGTCGTTCATATCCTTTTTTCTCCACCAATTCAGTGCTGCGAGCAACTTGGTTGGTCGGGTGTAGATGAAGATTGCGAAAACCTTCTTCGCATGCATGCGTATGAATTCCACTAGTTCGGCATCTCCGCGTGTGCGCGCATGTATCTCCAAGGCTTCACTAATGCTTTCCTCTGTGATCAGCTCGTGGATGATACCATCGGGCACAAACTTGTGTGGCGTCTTTTCGAATGCGCTTTTGATGAAGTTCTCGGATAATAATGTTCTGAGATCGGGTTTCGTATCATCGTCATCATCTTCGAAATCTGAGCCCTCAGTGTCAGGCGCCATGATACGGGACGATAACGACATGAAAACTCTATCTCAAATACACCACCTGAAAGTGAATTGTGTAAAAAGATTACGGCTTTGCGGCTTCTTCGAAACTCACGAGTGCTGCGGCAATGAATGTAGGATGGTACGGCTGTCTAGAGCAAGGTTTTAAGAAAGTATGTAGCCATGCATGGGGGCGACCGAGCCACCACCAGCTGACCGAGATGTTACCCGCTTGAACATAGGGTTAAACAGCTATACATGAGCTCGCCACACTATTGCAATAAGCAGCGAATGCTTCCCTTCCATGTTCAAGGGTCAAGGGGCGATCGACAAACCAGCATGCAGAACAGACGGTCATAGCGTACCATACGGCAACCGGGATGCATTTGTGTGTTATTGAGCCGTTCCTTTCTGTCTAGGCAGCCAGTAGAACTGCACTTTCCACCCTATCTGCGGCACAGCTTGCAGTGGAATGGGGCGAGGCAGCGTGGGGGCCAGTCCTGCAATCCGGGGTACCTAGGCCTTGCGCCTTTTGGTGTCACCACGTGGAATCTCGTAACCAGACGAGGCGAATAAAGGATTGATTACACTGTGATATGAGGCGACTGGACGGTGTCGCGAGAAGTAGATGTCTCGAACGAGATCGGTGGTTGGGTATCGCAACGCGCAGCTGTCTGTCGCGTGATGACGTTTGCTTTTGCAAGATAGCCCCACTTCCTCTAGGCGCGTACCTCCCCCTAATAGACGCGCCCGCTACTGCAACCTTCCCACGTCCCATCACACAGCAGCATGCCGTTTCGGTAACGATCACAAACGCGAAGCCACGCGATGGTAGCCACCTCGCTGCAGGCCACATAGCCGAATCGGTGAACTCGAGCTGTTCCTGAGCAATCTACCGCTACCGGCACTCTTCTACATCATCCTACGCAAGAAAGTCAGGCACAACAGCAATTGTCATCAAGAAGTACCAGCATAACGGTGGAGCTCTCCCAGTGGCTTCAATGATATAAGCATTGTGCATCTTCTGCGGTTCTGAATTAGCAACTTCTATTCCTTGTCTTCTGGGGCCTTCATACAGGAAACTTTGGTCCAGCTTCTTCGTGGACTTTTCCGGGTGAATCTCGGCGTTGTCCAAAGATTGAACGATAATTTCGCTATCGGCGTTCGGCACGCTCTGGTCAGACGGGCTTCGTTGCTTGGACAGTGGCTTTCCGAAGGGATTTCCAAATTTCTTGATTAGACAGACCATGACGGCAATGTCTACACTGTACGATCCCTTCCTGGGAAGTCATCAGGACGTCGCCGTGTTTCCTTGGCCGTTGTACTTTGAGTCCTTGACGCTCGGAAGGCTGTGTCTACACAGTCGTCCAGGATCCTTCGGCCACAGTGTATCCTGGACAACCAATCATGCACCTAGCCAGCACACCAACTATGGCTATGTAATGAGTGCATGTTGGGGGCGTGAATGGCAAGGCGCCTGCTTCATGCAGTGCCATTATCCGTTCGTATGACGCGATGCAACGTAACACGATTCGTCCGCGGCCTCGTGCGATGGTTTCTTGACATGGAGCAACATCCACACGGGTTGTACCTCGCAATTCTGGGTTTCGAACTCTTTCAGCACCAGGGCGATGAGATCAAGCCACTTAGATATCGGTTGCGCGTTGATGACATTGTCGGCCAGGTCGAATGTCGCTCTCTCGAGGTTCAATGGTCGATAGACCAGACATTCTGAGAGCACAACATCACCGCCGCGTACCTTGTCCCATAGCGTACACTTCTGGCAGGGGTATCACAGATCCGCATGCTTTAACCCCGCACTGGATGGAAGTACGTACCGCCCAGCAGACTTCAAAGGTTTGGCCTTGAACACAATCGCTAGATCCAACCAGCAAGAGTGCGTGCAGTCTCATACCTCAGGCTCACAGTCTAAGCCAACTTGCACTATCCGGACCGCGCACGCACAATGGCCGTTGTCTCAAGCTCACTAGTAATCCCGAGCCAGCAGTCAGGGCTGAGGCCACCACGTGGTGATGGATCCGAGCCACGAAATGATCATAGAACGGTGAACACGTCTATGCGCAACAGCGAGTGGGCCTTTTCGCTAAACAGTTCTTTCAATCTGACCAGACAACGAGGTGCGCACCAAACGCGGGAAATTATGGACTGCTGACTGACGACGCAAGACAGACCCACAGCCAAGACCACGACCACTGAACGAGCCTTTGTTTGCGTGCGGGGTAAACACACACTCCGAGTCTGGTTATGCTACCAACACAGCTCTCAAAGGTATCGATGAATTGGATAATACGATTTCACCTCCAGTGCCATCTCAGACAGAGAACACGACCCTGAGGAAAAGGCTCACCAATATCATTGTACCGAAGAGATCAGATGCTCTTGATATAAGGAAGCATGCTGTTAACCCAGTTTTGTTTGTGCGACGATGGGCGCAAACGCGCTTGCCGAACGATAGTCCTACGTCACAGATTCCGAAGAGACTTCGTGAAGCCAGACGTCAAACACATCTCCGGACGTATTTCATACCAGAGGTTGAGATTGAAACAATCGTTTCAAGCGAGGCAGTGCGGCAAGAACTCCTGGACTCGAACTATTCGAAACTAGGAAGGATAAGGAAACCACGCTTGAGCATTGAGGATGGCACGCCATATGTGAAGATACTCACAGCCCTCTACCTTATGAAGCAGCCGTCCAAGATTAGACTTTTTGTCAAGTCTAGTGTCTGCGACAAAGACCTTCCGCTCGAGAAAGACCCACATTTCGACAGAGCGGACGGCTTTTATGAGCTGAGAAGCAGAAACAATCCCGAAGCCTGTGCGGTTGTATTCAAAAGACGGGACTACGCCGAAGAGTTTCTAGAGCATCAATGGAGTGTTCTTGCGCCCATTTTCTTCGGAACCGATGATGCTGCCGTTCCCCATGTTGATCTCGACTCAGAAGCAATCCTGCCATTCTTATCATGCAAGGAGGTTCTGAAACGAGGAGGATCCAGTACAGTTTACAAAACTAATATCCATCCTGAACATGATCGTTTGAACAATATGAGGGTATGTAATGTCCCCACGCCTAGTTTTACGGTGTAACAAAGCTAACATTCCCTGCGAATCAGCCTGGTTGCAACGTATATGCAATCAAAGCTCTGAAGTCAAGCGAAAGGAAGGCTTTTAGCCGAGAAGCTACCATTCTCACTAAGCTAAGCAGCCGTAAGCACGCCCACAATCACCTCGTCACCCTACTGGCCACTTATGAACACGATGGGGTTTATCACCTCATGTTCCCGTGGGCAGAGCTCGATTTATCCGACTTTTGGAAGCAGCGTACGCCTGAAGTCGAGGATATGGGTATGTGGGTTGTAGAACAATGTCGCGGCCTTGCGGCTGGACTAAATAGTCTGCATCGATACGCGACTCTCTCTGGAACTCTCTTGAACCACGCCTCCGACATACCAGTGCAGAAGGCGGCTGGGAGGCACAAACAATTTGGGTCAGTTCAAAATGCAAATCCAAGCCGGATGATGATGAATCTATTTGGTTGTCATGGAGATCTCAAGCCCGAAAATATTCTCTGGTATCCAGATGACATGACCACAGGCGGTCATGGTGTTCTGAAGATTACTGATTTCGGGGTTACTCGTTTCAACACCGAGGATTCTTGGGACACGCGGCGTACAGGTCGCATACCAAACTCAGCAGCATATCGTTCGCCTGAGGTGGATCTCGACTATGTGCTCACTAGTGCATGTGATGTATGGGCTCTCGGATGTGTGTATCTGCAGTTCATTACGTGGTACCTTGGGGGGTATAAACTGGTTGAACGGTTTGGCCGAAGACGTTTGGCAAGCGATCCCTTCCTGGCAAACCGACCGACCGACACCTTTTTCTCTATATACTTTGAAGCAGGGGTGAAAAGAGCTAAAGTCAAATCTGCAGTCATCGAGGTCAGTCTATTCAGTCAACTTTTCTACGCTACGATGTTGCCAGGTTCAATAGTCGCTCATTGCTAAGCTACCTCAGGTCATGGATGAACTGAGAGCGCATCAACGCTGTACCGTTGACTTCAAAAACTTCCTTGACATAATCAAAGACGACATGCTGGTGGTCCATTGGCAGGAAATGCCAGAAGATCAACACGATATCCCAGTGCTTCGAAAAACTCTATCAGAGTCAGCCAGCACTCAACTGTTGGGTAATTTGCGAAGAAAGAGTTGTGGGGATGTATTCCGCAGTCTGGGCGAAATCAAGCCCTGCTACGATCAGGAAGAAGATTTGACGAGGCGCGATACTCTCGATCCAGTTTCACCCATAACTCTACGCAACCATGTATGGCCTAACCCACAGCCATCAGCCAACAGAGCACTGTTGTCTCGCGGATTGACTTTTGGCTGACAAATCTTGGTCTTCAAATCAATGGGAATCGAGATAAGTTGTGGTGTGCCGTGCTGGGGAAGAAGGGAATTGTGCGCAGCTTGCCACTTTCCCAATGTCAGTCGGCACGATGGCTGGGCTTTTCCATGCAAGAGATGTTTCGATACGTACGATTATCTCGCTGTTTTGTTGTCCTTTGCCCATTGCCTAAGGATGAAGCGGGGCAGTGGCCCGACAGTACCCGCAGGCGAGCATCTCCGCATATAACGGCAACGTCAACACTAGGCAACAGCAAATGACACCGAGATAGGGCGCAGAAAGAAAGACAAGGAAGGAATTCATCGCACGATCAGCATAAAGTTCATCGAACGCAGTTCACTGAGTTCCCGGACATCTGAATTCGGCCCTTCTCTTAACCACCATGACTTTTACCGTCCTCTCCGACGCCGACATCAAAACCCTCCTCCACAACATTTCTCCATCCGATGTCCAGAACCTCGCATCAGCACTCAACCAAGCCCTTACCGAATACTCATGTAACGATGAAGTTCCCTACCAACCACATCGCGCACATGTCGCGCGACCAAATGGCCAAGTCAGCCTCTTCATGCCAGCAACAACACCATCATCTATCGGTGTGAAGATAGTCGTTGTCGCACCATCTCAAGCGCCCCCACCAGGAGAGAAGCCAAAGCCTGCACTGCGGAGCGTCCTCACGATTTGCGATGAGCTAGGACAGGCAGTAGGTGTATTGAACGCAGCAGAGTTGACGGCGTTTAGAACAGCGCTAGGGAGTATGCTGCTGTATCGGTACCGGAAGAAGACTGAGAACATCCTTGTTTTTGGAGCTGGCAAGCAGGCAGAGTGGCATATTCGCCTTGCTATCCTCCTGAAAGGAGATGATATCCGGAAGATTACTGTTGTAAACCGGTCAAGTGCAAGAGCGAAGGAACTCCTTGATTCACTGGCACAATCGAAAGTCGGCGAACATATAACGATGGAGCTCTTCGATAACGAGAAGGAAGACGCGCTGGAGAGCTTAGTCACGGAAGCGGATGTTGTGTTCTGCACAACACCCAGCACATCTCCGTTGTTCCCGGCTTCGTACCTTACATCAGACGCTGGCCTTGCTAAGTCTCGGTATATCGCTGCAATCGGGTCTTACCGTCTAGACATGCAAGAGATTGACCCAGAGCTACTTAAGAATCTCAGTAACTCTTCCGGATCTTTTGCCTCTCAGGTCTACCAAGGGTTGATCAATGTTGATAGCATCAAGGGATGCATGGACGAGGCTGGTGAGCTGGTAGCAGCGGGACTGAAGCCAGAGCAGATGCTTGAGGTGGGGAAGGTGGATGGGCTCAGGAAAGATGACGACGTGCAGAAGTGGCTTGAAGAGGGGTTTGTTGTGTATAAGAGTGTCGGCATGGGTATTATGGATATCGCGATTGGCAAGGCTTTGATGGAGTTGGCCGCGCAGAAGGGAGTGGGCGTGCATTTGGGAAGTTTCTGAGACATTCAGACAATGGAAAATATCGACTGGCATGGCAATAGCATCTTTGACAGACATGAGAGCAAGTTTCATATTCCCAAACCTTGAGATACGCCGTTCTTGATTGGATAAGTAGGAAATCCCAAAGGCCCGCATGATGAAAGTCGCGGCGCGGAAAAGAGCAGGGATTCGGCGGCAGTGACGCGCGCCGATTTTTTTCTAAAAGTTCCCCCTCCCCCGCCATGTGGACGCGCCCGCGATCGCTCTGGTCTTCGGACACCCGCGATTACGATTCCCAGAAAGCGACTCGGCGTCACACACGATGGCGTCTAACGAGGACCCCTATCTCATCCTGCCGGGCTCGTCCGCCTTCTC
>Ga0265780_10009603_pt1 | contig 11583 bp, 10 predicted proteins | sample P1T30metagenome_FD_192432 | JGI IMG/M metagenome (GOLD analysis project Ga0265780, IMG submission 192432) | Plant litter microbial communities from East Loma Ridge, Irvine, California - P1 T30 | ecosystem: Environmental > Terrestrial > Plant litter > Unclassified | place: USA: California... | reverse complement strand
GGATATGATAGCAATTCCAGTCGTGTAAACTTAAGTTCTATACGATCGCTGTTTCTCCTCTAAAAGGGGGCAAAGCGGATTGTGTATGAACAAGATAATGGTTTTTTGGACTGTTGTGAGTAGAACATTACTTCGAAGAATTTGAACGTTTTTTCCTGAAGATAAACCAGGCCACGCTCCTACATCGTTTCCTTTGGCAGATTAAGAAGGTGCCTAGCGGAAATGAATATTCATACAAGCTCTTCACTGCCAGCGAAGAGGTGCCGATAGGCAAGGGATTTGGTTTTTTCGCGTTTAACTCCATCAGCCGATAACATAAGATTATGAGCACAATGATAACACAGACAGTAAATCATTTTTTTATTTCCCCATCATTTTACTCAACTTAGCGCCGTTAAAATACTATGCCACCAGAAAAAAAGCCGACCACCAGAAAGCCTTCAGTTAGAAAACCTGCAACACGTAAAAAGAAAGTGAAGCCATTTCCTACACAGTGGAAAGTGGCCATCGCGGGATTGTTGCTGATTTTACTTTCTCCTTTCTACTATGGCTACATTCTAAATGGATTCGTGGCCACCTGGAGGTGGATAAAAGATTGGGGGCAAGACCCAAACTATCGAACCTATGAAAGCTTTAACATCAAAATTCCAAAGAAATACGCCATACACGGAATTGATGTTTCTTATTACCAGGGAAAAATAAATTGGCAAAAGGTGAAAGCAATGGAAGAAGATGGTGTGAAGGTGAAGTTTACATTTATTAAAGCTACAGAAGGAGTTTTACAAGTTGATCCATATTTTCAAAGAAATTGGCGTGAGGCACCAAAAGCTGGTATAATATGCGGCGCTTATCATTTCTTTAGACCAAAGCGAAACGGGAAAACTCAGGCAAAGTTTTTTCTACAAGTTGTTAATATTGAGAAAGGTGATCTTCCACCGGTTGTAGATATCGAAAGTTTAGACGGTGTTTCCCCACTTAAAATGAGGGCTGAGTTGGCTGATTTTCTCAATTACGTTGAGGTGAAAACCAAAGTCAGACCTATTATCTATTCTGGTTTGAAGTTTTATGAGGATTACCTGGAAGAACATTTTGATGAATATCCGCTATGGATTGCCCATTACTATCAACCTAAGCTCAGGCTTGATAAAAGTCGCTGGAAATTTTGGCAGCATTCTGATAAAGCTAAAATTAATGGGATCGGACACGTAGTAGACTTCAATGCTTTTAATGGTGATAGCACCGATTTATCAGAAATGCTTGTTAGATAAGCTTATTTCTCGGTGGTTTCGGTAGGTGAGGACACTAAGCGATAGGTGATTGATCTTTATTTCCTTCGCCAGGCTCAGAATAACAACGCCTTAGTCATAAATGCGTTCAAATTAGTCGGCAAGTAGGCACACCAGCCAATGGGTAAACGCAGATGGTAAATTTAGCCTTTAGTTGAGCATCGCAGCCAATCGGTAAATGATCGCTATGGGCTTAAATATTAGTCAGCAGCTTAACAAGCCTATTAATACATCTTTCAAGCGTCAATATTCATCTCATATTATAACGCCCCGAAATTAGATTACCCAACTCTCGCACTTTTCAAGGAAAAACTCGTCAGCTTCCGCTCCAATGCCAATTTCTTCAGGAACATCTAAGAAATAACCATTATAAGTTAACCCGCCAACACATGGATCTGCCAAATGGCCCAAGAGCGCCGTGTCTAAGTCGAAAAACTCAACATTAAGGCTAGCTAATGCAAAATGGAGATTGGCAGTCAAGGCTATTCTGCTTTCCAGCATACTTCCAATCATACATTTTACACCAGTTTGTAAAGCTTCTTCATGAATTTTTTGCGCTTCCAAAATTCCGCCAGATTTAGAGAATTTAATATTTAAATAAGTAGTCGACTGGCTATTAATCAGCTTTCGAGCGTCATGGTGGTTATAACAACTTTCGTCGGCCATTAGTTTAATTGGAGAGTTGATATTTAATTCCGGAAGTTTGTCATCAAACCAGGTGCGCATAGGTTGTTCGCAAAACTCGATATTATATTTCTCCAATTCCCCTAAAGCAAACAAAGCATCGTCAAAACTCCAGCCTTGATTGGCGTCCAGCCTCAACGTAAGTTCATCGCCAACAGCCTGCCTTATATGTTTTACACGCTCAATATCGTCATTAACCTTCTTGCCGAGTTTGATTTTAATGATGCTGCAGCCATTTTCTTTATATCTTAAGGCTGTTTGAGCCATACCGTCCGGAGTATCTATACCAATAGTCATATCGGTTTCAATGGTTCGTTTAGTTCCCCCCAAAAACTGATATAGCGGCAAGCCCGCATTTTTCGCAGAGATATCGAAAAGCGCCATATCGAAAGCACTTTTTATGGTATTATTATGGTCTGCGTAGCCTAATAAGTCGTTCATCCGCTCGGGAATTTCTAATGGATCTTTTCCTTTCAGGATAGCGGCAAAGTCTTTGGCCATAGCAATACAAGTCTCCTGCGTTTCACCAACAATCATCGGGAACGCAGAACATTCGCCAATTCCATGCATTCCGGTATCGGTATAAATTCTAACTAAAACGTTCTGTGCAAAATGCATGGTGCCAGTTGCAATTACAAATGGCTCCATTGGGATGCTAAAGCGATATATTTCCGTATGCGTGATTTTCATTTGATGTGGAGTAGATTTCCAACTAAAGTATAAAAACAAAAACTAAAACGAAATAGCTTTTGTAGATTATTAATAGCTTTACACTGTTCATTAAAATTAAGAATATGTCAAACGCACATACAGAGCCAAATAATTTAATCAAAGCATCTTCTCCATATCTTTTACAACACGCTTATAACCCAGTGCAATGGTATGAGTGGGGAAATGAAGCACTTGAGAAAGCAAAAGCAGAAAATAAGCTAATTTTAGTGAGCATTGGCTATTCTGCATGCCATTGGTGCCATGTTATGGAACGGGAATGTTTTGAAAATCATGAAGTTGCTGAGGTAATGAATCAACATTTCGTTTGTGTTAAAGTTGATCGCGAAGAGCGACCAGATATCGACCAAATTTATATGTATGCCATTCAGCTGATGACTGGAAGTGGCGGTTGGCCTTTAAACTGTATCTGCTTGCCCGACCAACGGCCAATTTATGGGGGCACTTATTTCAGGAAAAATGACTGGATCAATATTTTAGAAAACGTCGCGGCGTTATGGGCAAATGAACCAGATAAAGCCATTCAATACGCAGAACGGCTAACAGCAGGCATCAATGATAGTGAGAAAATAGTTAAATCTGCGTCGCAGGAAGCATATAATGAGAGCCATTTAACAGAAATTATCGAACCATGGAAACGTCATTTTGATATTGGTTTCGGCGGATATAATCGTGCGCCAAAATTCCCACTCCCAAATAACTGGAGCTTTCTGCTGCGGTATGGGTTTCTTAAAGATGATGAGTCTGTTTTTACTGCAGTTTGCCATACACTCGAAGAAATGGCTCGAGGCGGTATTTACGATCAGATTGGCGGTGGCTTTGCCCGTTATTCTGTAGATGATAAATGGCATGTACCACATTTTGAAAAAATGTTGTACGACAATGCTCAACTCATCAGTTTATATATTGAGGCCTACCAATGCACCAAATTTGATTCATTTAAACAAGTTGCTGTTCAATCAATAGATTGGGTATTCAATGAGATGACATCGCCCGAGGGCTTGTTTTATTCGGCGCTTGATGCTGACAGCGAGGGCGTTGAAGGAAAGTTTTACATCTGGAATAAGGAAGAATTTGATTCTATTGTTGGCGAAGATGCCGCACTGATAGCCGAATATTATAACGTTACTGCTGAAGGGAATTGGGAAGAGGAGCGAACCAACATTTTGCGGAAAACCGTAGCTGATGATGATTTACAAGAGAAATATGGCATTGATGCTGCAACACTGTATGATAAAGTAAATGCAGCGAGCGAAAAGCTCCTCGAAGTGAGAAACAAGCGCATCAGACCAGGCTTAGACGACAAGTGCTTAACTGCCTGGAATGGCATGATGATTAAAGCGTTAGCGGATGCAGCAACGGTTTTAAATCATGCTTCATATTACCAAAAAGCATCACTAGCAGCAAAATTCATTTTAAATAACTTAAAAACATCCAATGGGCTGTACCGCAATTTCAAAAACGGAAAAGCTTCTATAGTTGGTTTTTTAGATGATTATGCCTTTTTTATTGAAGCTTTAATTGCCTTATACGAATACGATTTTAATGACCAATGGCTTACTGAGGCAAAAGAATTAACCGATGCTGTAATCGAAAACTTTACAGACGTGGAATCGCCAATGTTCTTTTATACTTCTGTCAAAAGTGAAAATTTGATTGCCAGAAAGCATGAAGTGATGGATAATGTGATTCCGGCTTCGAATTCTACAATGGCACAGAATTTAAAAAAACTGGGATTGCTTTTTGATTTGGAAGGCTATAACAATAAGGCTGATGAGATGTTGGCAGCTGTCCATCCGAAGATAAAAACATATGGTTCTGCCTATTCAAATTGGGCCATCCAGTTGCTGAATGAAGTGCAAGGAATAAATGAAATAGCAATTGTTGGCTTAGAAATCGATTTAGTTAAACTAGAGTTAAGTAACCATTATGTTCCAAATAAAATTACATTAGGTGGAACAAAAAGTAACTTACCGCTGTTAAAAGGAAAGCAAAGCAATGAAACAAAAGTTTATATTTGCCGAAATAAAGTATGCCAGTTACCGGTTAGCACTGTTGAGGAAGCATTAGCGTATTTACATTAAAACAATTTAAATGAATATTTCACCAAACACAGTAGTCGCAGTAACTTATGATTTGCACACTACTAACGAAGAAGGACAACAAGTTTTTGTTGAAAAAGCTGATGAGCAAAATCCATTGGTATTTTTATATGGCGTTGGCATGATGTTGCCAAAGTTTGAAGAGCATTTAGCTGGGATGAAAGCTGGTGATGAGTATGGTTTCGAGTTATCTGCTGCCGATGGTTACGGAGAAATTGATCCCGGAGCTTTCGCTGATCTTCCAAAATCTATGTTTACAGATGCTGGTGGCGAGATTCCTGCAGTAGGTGATGTTATTCCATTACAAGATAACAATGGCAACCAGTTTAGAGCTGGTGTAACTGCTGTTCATGATGAAACCGTTGCGGTTGATTTAAACCATCCAATGGCTGGAAAAAACTTATTGTTTGCTGGAAGCATTTTAAGCGTTCGCGAGGCGACTCAAGATGAGTTAGCTCACGGTCATGCTCATGGTGCCGATGGACATTCTGGTCACTAGAAGTAAAAAATATCCATAAAAAAATCCCGGTAATTATCGGGATTTTTTGTTTTACAGCAATTTCGATGTAGCCAGCAATACTGGTGGGTTATCCATTGTATTGGCGTTGCTTAATTTTAACGTTCCTTTCACAGTAATGGGTTGATAGGTAAACTTAATGGCCTCTGCCATTTCTACCAGCACCATAATGGGGATGCCATTTTTTCCGCAATAAAAACATTGATTAATCGGAAGGGTAGAAAGCATGAATTTTGTTTGTTTCATGCCGTCTTTTATAGGTACAATGTAGCCCGAAAGTTCAAACGGTTTATTTTCGAATTTCTTAATGTTGGCATTGTAAACAGCATATTTTTCTGTTGGCTTAACTGTTTTAAAACCAATCCCGCCAATAACATCCCAATTTGGAGAATCCATTTGATCGCTTGGATCATGTTGTGCTTTTGCACTAAATCCAATAAATAAAAAAAATAGAAATACCAGTTGTTTCATCTTCTCTCGGTTTAAGTTAATCCAACAAAGATAATAAACCCATGCATTTGCCATTGTAATTCATTTATAACAAATGCTAAAAATCGATTTTTAATCTAATGCCGCCGTTAGTAAGGTTTAGATTATCAGTAGAAAACGTTTTCATTGGCACTCTTAAAAAAGGTTCTATGGCAAAATCGCTTTTGTTCGAAATTTTCTGCTTGTACCCTAAAGAGAAGTTATAGAAACCAATGTATTTATCGGGCATGCTCGAAGATTGAGTTTGCGGCTCTGAAACCCTTTCGGTTACAATTAACATTTTTTGTTCTGCTACACCTGCTGAGTTTGCTACGGTAACATTTTTACCACTACTAACCAGATAATTTTTGTCTTGCCTGTTGTTTAAAACAGCCAGCGCCGAAACCCCAACGCCAGAATAAAATTTCTTGCTGATATTGTATTTTAATTCCAATGGGATATTGATTCCCCTTACACTGGCGTTAACTGATTCCAGATTTCTGGAACTACTCGAATACGTAGCTGCAGCACTGGGTATTGCGCTGCTTACTGCATCGCTGGCAGCGCTGATTTGTGCCTGTGGATTGCTTGTGGAACTTAAGGATGAATACGCAATCCCCGAACTAACAGATAGCTTATCAGCAATATTATAAGATAATGAAAAGCCATAGTTCATATTTACTTTATTATCATTTCCCATTGCTGGCGCTACATAAACACCTGGTTCCCATTTCGAATATTTTTTATCATTTTTCGCATGCTTAATTTCATTTACCTTGCTGTCATGCGCTAACAAGTCCTCAAACGTTGGTTTTTTAACTAATTTTTCGTTCTTGTTTTCTTTAGCAATTTCAAATTTTCGCTCACTTTGAACAATGATTGGAATAGCATTGATAGAATTGTTTAGTGTGTTAAGCTTCGTAACCCCAACTAAATCAATGTTTGAAATACCAGCATCGCCAAGCGGCTGCTTTATAGTCTTTTGATCAATATTGGATGAATAATTAAAATCTTTTATTTTAACAATGAGTTCTACAGGTTGATTTTTAGAAGTGAGTGGAGCGGTTTTTACATTCACATTTAGATCATTTTCATTTATATTTTTTTCAACTGATTTTGGCTTCGTTACCAATTGATTTTTTTTACTCGTTTGATAATTAGATATAAAAAATGTACCGCCAAAAACTAAAATTAAAGCAGCAGCAACCCATAAAGGCCATAAAACGAAACGGCTTCGCTTATTTTCTTTTTCAGAAAAGCGCTCCCATGCACCCGGAGAATATGATTCCTCATGGTGCTGCAGTTGCGTGCTAATGTGCTCAATTAATTCTTTATCCATTTTTCTTATATGATCCAACCATCGTATTTAGGTAAAGTGTGCGTAATTTGTTTTTTGATCGCGTTAAGTAAACACGGCTAGAACTTTCGGGAATGTTTAACATCTTCGAAATTTCTTCATGTGCGAAGCCTTCAATCTCATATAAATTGAAAACCAATCGCTGTGTATCCGGCAAATGGTTCAGTAAATTCAGGATATCGTTAACATGCAAATCAGACGCGATAGAAACCTGGGTAACCGGATGTTCATCTTCACCTAAATCATCTACATAATATTGCGCTTTGGTGCTTCTAATTTTATCAATTGCAGTGCGTGAGGCAATCTGGGCAATCCAACCTTTAAACGATTTTTGTAATTCTTCAGGGTTTCGTGGCGATTTGAAGTTAACTACATGTTTGAAAATCTTTATGAAACTGTCATTTACAAGTTCTTCGCTATCAGAAGCATTTTTGGTATACCTTAAAATAATGCCCATCAGGTAGCCATAAAATGATTTATACATCATTTCTTTGCAGCTACTATCATTTTTAATACAGCCTTTTAAAATTTCCTCAAAACTGAGTATCTTTTTTATCACTCCTGTAAAGGACTATTTAGGGTTTTATCTTTTTGGCGGTTAAACCTTTTTTGGCAAATTTAACGAAATAACACCATCTGTGTTTCCTGATGGTGTTATTTTCATTATTAGGTGTTATTTGTTTGTCATAATGGCCAAACCAAATTTTGTGCTATCTGTTGCAGTGCTTAACCCTTTTGCCCAAATAGTATAAATTTTTCCTTTTTCAATTTTTACAGCTGTCAAGGTAGCTCTTACCGTCGCAGAGCCTGCATCTTTTAATTGAAACGTATAACTTTCTGATGGATTGATAGTAGAAAATGTGGAATATTCTTTAAATGCTTTCGCCGTAACCAGCGCTGTGGCATTACCTTCAACAGCCAAATCTAGCGCAGCAGAACGTGGACTCAAGTTGATAAAACGAATTTTGGCTTTGTCGGTTTCAGGCGCCTTCAAGTCATCTTCAACCAACAATATTTTGGTCGATTTCAAAGTGTCAACCACAAATGCCGAGTAAAATGCTCCTTGTTTAAGCAATCCTGTGCCATTAGTGAGATACTTGAGTGAATCTTTTTTCGCCACCCCAATTATTCTGTTTCCAGGGTAGGCAGCATAATATCCACGATCATTTGTATACGTAAAACTTCCGATTTTTTGATTGTCAAGAATAAAATCCAAAGCACCTGTTCCTGGCGATGCGTGAACAAATCCTAATCCTGCAGCTTCAATGGGTGTATCATCCCAATCTTTTTTACAGGCAGTAAATATGGTGGTTATAGCGAGAAGAGAGAGTGCAATTTTTGTTGTTAAGCTAAAGTTTTTCAAATGAGTTTTCATGTTTTAAATCAATTTTATAAGCAAAATTGGTTAATGGCCATTAACACTTTTTATCATAAAACGATTAACGCGATGAAAACGCTACAAAGAAGTTATTTTTTTAATCTACCAATAATGAGCTTTCGTAAACTAGCTTGCTCGGTACAGCCTTACCATTTACATAAGCTGGCGTAAAATCGAAATCTTCATCTTTGAAGTTTTTCAAATCCAGGTTTGTTAATTTTTTATAACCCGATGCCACAACTTCAGCATCATACTTAATGAGTTTTCCATTTTCATCTATATAAAAGATGAGAAACACCTTGTGCAAACCCGGATATTTACGAAACTCGTAAGAAGGCGTAAAGCCCTTCACTAAAAAATGCAAGCCGTAATGGTTGCCTCCAATTTTAGCTGGATAAATTACTCGATCTCCTGCTTTTAAAGAGTCAATTTCGTAGAAAATAAGGGAATCTTGCAGCGCAAATTCGAGCTTTTTTGTCGAATAATTATAAATCTGGTCCAATGTATCCTTTTCTCTATAGAAACTCCAGCGACCAATGCGCACATCATTTTGATATAAACCTGTAGCCATAACCCGTTGGCCAGTTAGTATTTTTGATACTCCGTTTTTAACTTTTTTCTTAGATTTAAGCTCGGTAGAATGTTCCATAAAACCTCCACGAATAAAGCGGTAATGCGTATGTGTAGAATCGCTTTTTTGCGCAAAAGCATTAGAAAATGCAAAAAATAATAGGAGAGAGAAGAGCGTTTTCATTGTATAAATTGAACTGTAATGCAAAAGGGTTTCAATGTAACATCAAAACCCTTTTTAAAATATATTTTAGCTTAAGCGTACATTTCCTCACGAAGTTTTGCAACATCGGCATTGTTAATGTACTCATCGTAGGTCATAAGTTTATCAATTGTGCCTTTAGGCGTAATTTCAATAATCCGGTTTGCTACCGTTTCAGTCAACTGATGATCTCGAGAGGTGAACAAAATAGTTCCTTTAAAATCTTTCATGCCATTGTTCAATGCCTCAATAGACTCCAAATCCAGGTGATTGGTTGGTTCGTCAAACATTAATAGGTTGGCTTGCTGTAACATCATTCTCGAGAACATGCAGCGCATTTTTTCACCTCCTGAAAGCACCTTTACGTTTTTCAAAACCTCTTCGCCAGAGAATAACATACGGCCTAAAAAGCTGCGTACAAACTGCTCATCAGCATCGGTTCCAGAATATTCGCGTAACCAATCAACCAGGTTTTCATCTTTTCCGTCGAAGTATTCTGAGTTATCGTTCGGAATATCAGCAGTACTAATGGTTACGCCCCATTTAAATTCGCCTTTATCGGCAGGCGTTCTACCTGTTAAAACATCATAAAATGCTGCGGTTGCTAAACTATTTTGAGATAAAATGGCAATTTTATCGCCCTTGTTTACCATAAAAGTAACTTTATCGAATAGCACACCATCATTTCCTGATTTGCCTAAAGCATCAACCTGTAAAATCTGGTCACCAGCTTCACGGCCGGTATTGTTAAAAATAATAGCAGGATATTTACGGCTTGATGCCTTTATTTCGGTAATGTCGATTTTATCTAAGGCTTTTTTACGCGAAGTTGCCTGCTTCGATTTCGATGCGTTTGCACTAAATCTGCGAATAAACTCCTGCAACTCCTTTACTTTATCTTCCATCTTTTTATTCTGGTCGCTACGTTGCTTTAACGCTAACTGACTAGATTCGTACCAGAAAGTATAGTTACCGGTGTAAGTACTCATTTTTGCAAAGTCGATATCCACAATGTGCGTACAAACGGCATCTAAAAAGTGCCTATCGTGAGATACTACTAACACAATATTTTGGTAATCGGCTAAAAAGTTTTCCAGCCAGGCAATGGTTTCAATATCCAAATCGTTGGTAGGCTCATCAAGCAGTAAAATATCTGGATTACCAAACAGTGCCTGAGCCAATAACACACGAACTTTTTGAGTGTTATCCAGTTCTTTTAAGAGTTTATAGTGGTTGTCTTCTGTAATGCCAAGGTTGCTCAACATAGTTGCAGCGTTGCTTTCCATATTCCAGCCGTCCATTTCAGCAAAAATATTTTCCAATTCTCCGGCACGTTCGCCATCCTTTTCGGTAAAATCTTCTTTCATGTAAATGGCATCCTTTTCCTTCATAATGGCATAAAGTTCCTTATGGCCAATCATCACTGTTTCTAATACCGAAACCTCATCAAATTCGTAGTGGTTTTGCTTTAAAACCGCCATTCTTTCGCCTGGGGTAAATGCAACACTCCCCGAAGTTTGATTTACTTCCCCCGATAAAATTTTAAGAAAAGTAGATTTACCTGCGCCGTTAGCTCCAATTACACCATAGCAATTGCCTTGGGTAAATTTTAAGTTAACATCTTCAAATAGTGTGCGTTTGCCGTATCGTAATGATAAATTAGAAACTGAAATCATAATAAATAGAAATAAGCCGCAAAGATAGGGTTTATAGTCCGAAGTCGAAAACCAATAGTCGGTTAGTGTTCGCTTTTATTCGAAAATGAAGAGTCAGTATTTTTTTGGAACATGCAGTCCCGCTTTCCATACAATCTTTTTGTTTTAGTAGGTGTAAGTCTTTAAAATGTATGCAACAAAAAGTATTTCCGTTCAATCTGGTTTATTGAACAAAATTCGGTGCTTTTAAAAAGATTTCAGATAGCAGGCCATTTTTGGCCAAAGCCAAATTATAAAATTATTAAATCCGTTTGTTCAAACCAACCCCAATGAAATGCAATAAACCTATTTGTTTGGCTTCCGAGCTACGTCGTAATGAAAATGTAAGCTGCCTACACACGTTTGTGTTCAACAACGCGTAGATTATAATTTAACTATTGTTTCTGTGAATTCAGTAGCGATGATCATGCATTAGCTTGTTCATTGCCGTTGGCTTCAGCCAACGGAACAAAAAAAAACCTAATTTTATGTTGCGATGCAAAATTTATTAGCTACAATAAGCCATCCGGTTGGGAAAATAGAAGTGGAAGAATTGGCCTCAAATGAGCACATATCTTCTTTAGATTTAATTAATT
>Ga0265780_10009602_pt1 | contig 11584 bp, 8 predicted proteins | sample P1T30metagenome_FD_192432 | JGI IMG/M metagenome (GOLD analysis project Ga0265780, IMG submission 192432) | Plant litter microbial communities from East Loma Ridge, Irvine, California - P1 T30 | ecosystem: Environmental > Terrestrial > Plant litter > Unclassified | place: USA: California... | reverse complement strand
TTGTTGTTGTGCAAAAAGTGCAGTAGTTGTTATAAGGAAAATAAGTAAAAGTACTTTTTTTGTCATTTAAAATAATTTACTGTAAAAGTAAAAAACCTGCAGGGGTAAACCTGCAGGAATTCCGGGTGAATTAATAATTGTATGGTGGTAATGTATTATTTAGTAGCAGAAACTCTCCATAATGTGTTTCCGCTGTCGTCGTTTACTAACAGCGATCCGTCGTTCATAACGGTAACGTCTACCGGTCGGCCGTAAGCCTGTGCTTTTTTCTCATCGGCAATAAACCCGGTTAAGAAATCCTGTGGCTTCCCCGATGGCTTCCCATTTTTAAAAGGGACGAACAATACTTTATAGCCGCTTAATACAGATTTGTTCCATGAGCCATGCTGGCCAACAAATGCTCCGTTTTTATATTGAGCAGGAAATGCATCTTTATTGTAAAAAGTAAGCCCTAATGATGCAGTGTGGTTGCCCACAGCAACATCAGGAACAATTGCTTTAGCAACCAGGTCTTTACCCTGTCCTTTCATACGGGGGTCTTCAATTTGTCCGTAGTAAGAGTACGGCCATCCATAGAAACCGCCTTCTTTGACACTGGTAATATAGTCAGGCACAAGTTCGTCGCCCAGTTCATCACGTTCGTTAACCGCTGTCCACAATTCTTTATTGGCAGGATTCCAGTCCATCCCTACAGGGTTACGCAATCCGCTGGCATAAATGCGCTCACCGGTTCCGTCAGGGTTAACTTCAAGAATATTAGCACGTCGAAATTCAGATTCAATACCATTTTCTGCAACATTACTGCCTGAACCTACAGATATAAATATTTTAGAACCATCGGCATTTGCCAGAAGGTTACGTGTCCAGTGGTTGTTGTAGCCTCCGGCAGGAAGTTCTACTATCTTTTTTACTTTGTCGGTAACCAGTTTTGTGTCGCCTTCTTTATAAGGGTAACGATATAATCCATCGGTATTGGCTACATAAAAATAATCTTTCAGTACCAGCATGCCGTAAGGCTGATTTAGTTTTTCTGCAAAAACAGAACGAGTTTCAAAAGTTCCGTCTTTGTCTTTATCCCTAAACATTGTAATACGGTCGGCACTGTTTGATGTGCCCGATTCTGCAACAAAAACGTCGCCATTAGGGGCAATGTAGGTATTACGTGGGTTTTTTAGGTCGCCGGCAACTTTGGTAACTGTAAATCCAGCCGGTGCTTTAGGTGTTTGTCCTTCCGGCCAGTCTTTCATGCTGTTGCGTTTGGTAACCGATTCAGATGCAAAAGGCGCGGCAAGAGTAAGGTCGCCAATTGCGGTCTTAACTGTAGTGCTGCCTTCAGCTTTAGCGGCTTGTTTTTCTTCTTTAGAAGGTTCTTTTTTACAAGAAGCAAAAGCCAGCAGAGATAGTAGTGAAAGTGAAAATATACCTGTTTTCATAATGCTGTATAATTATCAAAAATGTTCGTTATCCGAAATTACTTATTTATATTTCCAATACTTTAAGTATTAAATCTATTTTAACATTGATAAATTTAATGGAAAATGAACATACCAATGTAAGGAGCTGATTGGTAATTAGTATATTTGCAAATTATTCTGGAACTTAAACCTAATAAACCAAGCAGTGATACAAATTCACGATAAACATTTTGTGCCATTTATTTCGGCCGAAGATATTGACGCAGTTTTGACTAAAATGGCCCTTAAAGCCGAAGAAGACCATAAGGGAGAGATTCCTGTATTTATTGGGGTTCTTAACGGATCATTCATGGTAGTGTCTGACTTTGTAAAAAAGTATACCCAACCGTGCGAAGTGAGTTTTGTAAAGCTTTCTTCTTATGAAGGAACAACAAGTACCAATCAGGTAAAACAGCTTATAGGTCTTAACCAAAGCCTTGAAGGCAGAAGCGTAGTGGTTATAGAAGATATCGTAGATACCGGAAATACTGTTGCCGAACTTAAAAAGATTTTTGAGGGGCATAATGTAAAGCAGCTTAAAATTGCAACATTGTTCTTTAAGCCGGAGGCGTACAAGCAGGATATTGCGCTGGATTATGTAGGTTTTGAAATTCCGAACAAATTTATTGTAGGCTATGGCCTGGATTATGACGAGTTAGGAAGAAATTTACCGGAAGTTTATCAAGTACAACAATAATACAACCTAAATATAAAATGATCAATATTGTTCTATTCGGAAAGCCGGGTGCGGGAAAAGGCACACAGGCAGAGTTCTTAAAAACAAAATACAGCCTTACACATATTTCTACCGGCGATATATTTCGCTATAACATTAAAAACGAAACGCCTCTTGGACTTGAAGCTAAATCTTTTATAAACAAAGGAGAGCTTGTGCCGGATGCACTTACTATAAAAATGCTTCAGGACGAGATAGAGAAAAACCCCGATACTAAAGGTTTCCTTTTTGACGGTTTTCCACGTACTACAGAGCAGGCAGATGCACTTGATGAATTCCTTATATCTAAAGGATGGAGTGTAACTGCTACAATTGCGCTTGAGGCAGACGATGAAATACTGGTAGCACGCCTTCTTGAAAGAGGTAAAACCAGCGGAAGGGCAGATGACCAGGATGAAGCACTTATCCGTAACCGTTACCAGGAATATAATGAAAAAACGGCTCCGCTTATTGAATATTACAAAGCACAGGATAAATTCCATGCTGTAAACGGTATTGGAGAGATATCAGAAATTACAAATCGATTAAGTTCAGTAATCGATACGCTTTAATTTAAAAACCCACAATTGGAAATAGCCATAATATTTTTCCTTATTATCCTTAACGGTGTTTTCTCCATGTCTGAGATCGCATTGATTTCGGCAAGGAAAAACCGCCTTGAATCTGCAGCAAAAAAAGGAAATGCAAGTGCACAGGCTGCGCTGGATCTGGCAAATTCGCCAAACAAATTCCTTTCTACAGTACAGATAGGCATAACCCTTATAGGTATTTTAACAGGTATATATTCTGGAGATAAAGTTACCGATGATGTTAAGGTGTTTGTAGAAGGTTTTGAAGTTTTAAAACCGTATGCAGCAAATGTATCAGTAGGTATAGTGGTTGTTATACTAACATTTTTCTCTTTGGTATTGGGTGAGCTTCTTCCTAAAAGGATAGGGCTTAATTACCCTGAAACCATTGCGAAAACGGTGGCGCTTCCTATGAAGTTTATCTCCATTGTAACAGCACCTTTTATATGGTTGCTTACTTCTTCTACCGATTTTCTGCTGAAAGTTTTTGGTATCCGCCCTACGGCTGATGGCAAAGTAACGGAAGAAGAAATTAAAGCCATTATTAAAGAAGGTACAGAAGGTGGCGAAGTTCAGGAAATTGAGCACGATATCATGGAACGCGTTTTCCATATTGGTGACCGTAAGGTAAACTCACTGATGACACACAGAAAATCGGTTGCTTATCTTTCTACCGATGCCAATAACGGAAAAATACGCGAAACCATGCTGGAAGAGCTGCACTCTATATATCCCGTTAGCGAAGGCGCAAGCCTTGACGATGTTATAGGTGTGGTGCTTTTAAAAGATATTTTTGCAAATTACGACAGGGCAGATTTTAGCCTTAAAGAAATAGTAAAGGAGCCGGTATACCTTATAGAGCATACATCGGCATACAAAGCGCTTGAAATTTTCAAGAATACAAAAGTGCATTACGCTTTTGTAACCGACGAGTATGGTGTGTTTCAGGGTATAATTACGCTTAACGATATTCTTGAAGCACTTGTAGGAGATGCTTCGGATTTTTATGAGGATGAGTTCAGGCTTGTAGCCAATGAAGACGGTACATGGCTTGTAGACGGACATTACCCGCTACATGACTTCCTTACGTATTTTGACCTTGATGATCTTACTAACGAATATGAGGTAACTACCGTGAGCGGACTTGTAATGACAGAGTTGTCTTACATACCTAAAGAAGGTGAAAAGCTGGCGTGGAATCTTTATGAACTTGAAGTTGTAAAAATGGAAGGTGTAAAGATTGACAAAGTAAAAGTCAGGACAATTAAAGAATAAGAACGAAAGTTCAAAGACCATAGATAACAGATAGTAAAGGTGAGAAGGAAGTAGTACAGGTGCTGCTTAGCAACCTGAAACTTTAAACCTGAAACCTTAAACAAAGAAAAGATGACAGAAGGAAATTTTGTAGATTACGTTAAGATATATGTATCTTCCGGTAAGGGAGGTAAGGGATCTACACACTTGCACAGGGAAAAATTTATTGAAAAAGGCGGACCCGATGGTGGAGATGGCGGTCGTGGCGGCCACGTTTACCTGGTTGGTAACAAAAGCTTATGGACACTTTTTCACCTGAAATTCGCAAGGCATATCAAAGGTACGCATGGTGGTGATGGAGGAAGTGCCCGTAGTACGGGTGCTGATGGAGAAGACAGGTACATTGAAGTACCATTAGGAACAGTGGTGCGTGATAAAGAAACAAACGAAATCCTTTTTGAAATAACAGAGGAAGGCGAAAAGAAAATTATAGCAAGAGGCGGTAAAGGCGGTCTTGGTAACTGGCACTTTAGGAGTTCTACGAACCAGACACCAAGGTATTCGCAGCCGGGTATGCCTTCTGAAGAGAAGGATATATTGCTGGAACTTAAAGTTCTTGCAGATGTTGGTCTTGTTGGTTTTCCTAATGCAGGAAAATCTACACTGCTTTCGGTACTTACTTCGGCGAAGCCAAAAATTGCAGATTACCCTTTTACAACGCTTAAGCCTAATTTAGGTATCGTAGCTTACAGGGATTTTCAATCATTTGTAATTGCCGATATCCCTGGAATTATTGAAGGTGCTGCAGAAGGTAAAGGCTTAGGACATTACTTTCTTAGGCACATTGAGCGTAACTCTACATTGCTATTCTTAGTGCCTGCCGATGCAGACAATATTAAGAAAGAATATGAGATACTTTTAGATGAGCTAAGAAGATATAATCCTGAAATGCTTGATAAAGACAGGCTTCTTGTTGTTTCTAAATGTGATATGCTTGATGATGAGCTTAAAGCGGAAATGAAACATCAGCTTGATAAAGAATTTAAAGATGTTCCATACATGTTTATTTCATCGGTTGCCCAGCAGGGATTAACAGAGTTAAAAGATAAACTTTGGCAGATGCTTAATACTGAAGCAATATAAATTGTATATTATAATATTTAAAAGCTCCTGTAACATATAATGTTTTTAGGAGCTTTTTTATTTGATATACTATCAGTTTCTTAATATAACTATGGTAGTAGTCAATATTTTAAGAATTAAACGATTGTTTAATTTTATTTATTCTCTTAACATTTTTTTAATAAAAAACCATATCTTTGCTCCCGGAAAATACTAGTTTACCAAAACCTAACTTTTTGATTACAGGAGTTTATGAAATTCAACTATAAAAACAGTCTGACTGTTTTACTGCTAAGGCTTTTTGTCGTGTACGTTGTGTTTATGCTTTGCCGATTAGCCTTTTATTACTTCAACAACAATCTTATCGATCCGGTACAGGGCAGCAACCTTTGGAGTTTGTTGCGTGGAAGCCTTATGTTTGATACTGTTTCTATAATATACATCAATATGCTTTTTATATTCCTTTCTCTGGTGCCTTTCCGCTTCAGGGAGAAGAAAGCCTATCAAAAAGGTATAATGTGGTTGTTTATGATAACGAATGGTATTGGCCTTCTTATAAACGTTGCCGATATTTTTTACTACCCGTTTAAACAGGCAAGAATTGTAATTGGCGATTTCTTCCTTTTAGGAGAAGATGCATTTGTACCTTTGTTGGCCGATTTCGTGGTAGACTACTGGTACGGATTTATATTTTATTTCCTGCTACTTGTTATTTTGTACCAGGGTTATAAATGTGCCTGCGAAAATAAACAGCAGGAGCCTAAGAACAATAAGCGTTACTACGCTGTAAACAGTGCTTACCTTGCGGTAATGGCAGTTGTGGTTATCTTTTTTGTAAGGGGTGCTACATTCTCTGCGGCTTCATTTCCTATCGGGATGAACGATGCCTTTTTATATACTGATAATCCAACGCATACATCATTTATACTGAGCAACCCGTTTTGTATTTTAAGGACAATGAGCAAATCTAAAGATGTGCCGTCGCTGAAATATTTTGACGAGGAAGTGGCTCAGAATATTTTCCCTACTACACACAATCCTGCCGTAGTTGCAGAAGCTTTTGATATTGACAGGAAAACGAATGTATTTGTAATTATACTGGAAAGTTTTGGTAAGGCACATATAAAAAGCCTGTCTGACCAATTTAAACCGGAGCAGGAAACAAATACACCTTTTCTCGATTCATTATTTCAGGAAGGTTATTTATTTACCAATGGACATCAGAACGGTTACCGGTCTATAGATGCGTTGCCTGCTATCTGGGCATCAATACCATCGTTTAACGAACATTTTCTTTCATTGCCAAATTCGGTTGCTCCTTATTATGCACTGCCGGCGTGTATGAATGAAATGGGTTATGAAACGGCATTTTTTCACGGAGCAGTAAGAGAATCTATGGGGTTTGTATCTTTTGGTAAAAATACCGGGATAAAGAATTTTTATTCCCGTAATGAATATGAAGAAGAAAACGGTGATGCCGACTTTGATGGCAAATGGGGGATATGGGATCATAAATTTATGCCATTCGTTCATAAAAAAATAAACAAGCTGGCAAGTAATAAGAACAAGCCTTTCTTTGCTACATTCTTTACATTGTCATCGCACCACCCATATAAGGTTCCACCCGGATTGCCAAAACAGTTTAGCGAAGGTACACTGCCAATACACCGTGCCATTAAATATTCTGATTATTCATTGGGCGAATTCTTTAAAAGTATAGAAAAAGAGTCCTGGTATAAAAACACGCTATTTGTTATCACGGCAGACCATTCATCGGGTGCCGATAGTGAAAAATTCAATAAAGCACCGCATGACTATACCATTCCGATCTTCTTCTTTAAGCCGGGAAGCCAGATGAAGGCAAAAGATGATAAGATAATGCAGCATATAGATATTATGCCTACACTTTTGGGTATGCTTAATTATGACAAGCCTTATTTTGCATTTGGTAAAGACCACTTTGATGCCACACAAACAAAGGGCCATTTTGCAATAAACTTTAGTAACGGGGCATTCAATTGTACTACGGATGACTATTATTACCTGTTTAATGAAAAGGAGGTTATCACTAAAACAGATTACAGAAAGGATCCGTTAGGGAAAGTGAATCTTATAAAACAAAAAACCAAACAGGACGATATGGCTATACGTGAGTTTAAGGCTTTTGTTCAGGAATATTACAGCCACCTGCATAAACGTGATTACCTTCCTGCACCGGATAAGAAGAAACGTCTGGCAATGCTGGATGAAAAGAAATAATCATTATGATATAAAAAACAAAAAGTCCGGGTATTTTATATCAGGACTTTTTGTCTTTAAAATTTCTCCGAATTTACAATAATTTTGAATGATTCATACTGCGGAAAAAATGCGACATTTAAGTATTAACTCTCTCATAATTTTATCAAATTCGCAAAATAAACTATATTCGCACCACTTATTTTAAAATAGTTAGTGGTTCGCTGTAACAAAAATGTATTTATAGTGACTAGTAGCTAACAACTATTAACTTTTATCCATAACAAATGAAAAAATTAATTTTATTCCTTACCATGTCACTTATGGTTCTTCCAGTAAGGGCAGACGAAGGAATGTGGTTCCTGATGTTCATTGAGCGCCTTAATCATAGGGATATGCAAAAAATGGGCTTACAGCTTACATCTGAAGAGATTTATAGCATAAACAACCACAGCTTAAAAGATGCTATCGTTCAGTTTAACGGTGGATGTACAGCAGAGATCATTTCTAAAGATGGCCTTGTACTTACTAACCACCACTGTGGTTACGATGCTATCGCTGAACTTTCTTCTCCTGAAGCTAACTGGCTTAAAAACGGGTTTTGGGCTGTTAACCGCCAGGGAGAGCTAAAGCCTAAAAGTCTATCTGTTCGTTTCTTCGTAAGAATGGACGATGTGTCTAAAAGGATACTTGGGAAGGTAACTCCTACGATGACAGAAGCAGAAAGAGAAAAAGCAATTCAGCAGGAAAGTGCTGCTATTGAAAAAGAAAATAACGAAGGTGGAAAATATACAGTATCTGTACGCCCGTTCTTTCAGGGTAACGAATATTACTACTTCGTTTACCAGGATTATACAGATGTTCGTTTAGTAGGTACGCCTCCTGAGAGCATTGGTAAATTTGGTGGAGATACAGACAACTGGGAGTGGCCTCGCCACACAGGAGATTTCTCAATGTTCCGTGTATACGGAGACGCTAACGGAAACCCTGCCGAATACAATACAAGCAATGTTCCGCTTAAACCTAAACATTACCTTCCGGTAAGTATTAAAGGTGTTCAGGAGAATGATTTTGCCATGATACTGGGATATCCTGGGCGTACTAACCGCTGGATGCCGGCAGGTGGTATAGAACAAAATGTTAAGTATGCGTACCCGGCATGGGTTGAAGCATCTAAACTGGGTATGGATAAAATGAAAGTACACATGGATAAGGATGCCAAAGTTCGCCTTAACTATGCTTCTCAATATGCTCAGGTTGCCAATTACTGGAAAAACCGCCAGGGTATGATTGATGCGCTTACAAAACATAAAACTGCAGCTACCAAAGCTAAAGCTGAAGCTGACTTTAATAAATGGGCTAACAAGCCGGAGAACAAAGCTAAATATGGCGATGTTATAGCTACAATTAACAATTTCTACGCTAAAACAAACGAAAAAGCACGTCATGACAATTACCTTACAGGTTTAATCAGGACAAGTGCTTTTGCTGCAAACCCATACACTATAGGCCGTGGCCTTGAGCAGTATGCTAACGCTAATGCAGAAGGCAGAAAAGCTATAGACAAAGATCTTAAAGCGTATATTGAAGAAGTGTACAGCACTCTTTATATGCCAATAGAAAAAGATGTTCTTGCTGCACAGCTTAAATTGTATTCAACTAAATCTACAGGGTATGAGATCGCTCCGCTTGTAGCTAAAATCGGTAAAGAAAACAATAACGACTTTACAGGTTACGTAAACAACGCATTTGATAAAAGTATCTTCGCTTCTAAAGATAAACTTGAAGCATTTATGGCAAACCCAGATGCAGACGTTCTTAAAAACGATCCTCTTTATCTTCTTTCTTCCGACCTGTTAACTAAATACAGAGCGAAAACTGAAGAACAGCAAAAACTGGATGCAGCGTATTCTAAATCATTCCGTCTTCTTGTAGAAGGTATGAGAGAAGCTAATCCAACAGCTAAATACTACCCGGATGCTAACAGTACATTACGTTTAACATACGGTAAAGTAAGATCACTTCCCGCTGATAAGAGAAACGATGCTAAGAAAAACTATTACACTACTATGCAGGGAGAGGTAGCAAAATACAAACCGAATGACGAAGAGTTTGATCTTCCAAAAAGGTTACTTGAGTTGTATGAGAAAAAAGACTTTGGGCAATATGCTGACAAAGCAGGTTACATGCCGGTAAACTTCCTTACAGACAACGATATTACAGGTGGTAACTCAGGTTCGCCGGTAATTAATGGTAAAGGTGAGCTTATAGGCCTTGCTTTTGATGGTAACATTGAGGCTATGGCAGGTGACGTTATCTTTGATAAAGACCTTCAGAGAACCATTAACGTAGACATCCGTTATGTACTTTGGGTAATAGACAAATACGCAAATGCAAAACACATTGTAGACGAAATGACTATCGTGAAATAAGTATAGCATTAAGCAGATATTGAAAAATCCGTTCCTGATAAGGGAACGGATTTTTTTGTTTCTGCAATTTTATTTATTCTATTTTGGCTACATTTGAAGTCTTAAGAAATAACACTAAATGCGCACACACTTTATAGCTATAGGCGGTGCTGCCATGCACAACTTGGCACTGGCACTACATTCAAAAGGATATCATGTAACCGGCAGCGACGATGCTATTTTTGAGCCGTCACGCTCGCGCCTGGAAAAAAAAGGGCTTCTTCCCGAAGAATTTGGCTGGTTTCCCGAAAAGATAACATCTGATATTGAAGCTATAATACTGGGCATGCATGCAAAGGCAGATAATCCTGAACTGCTTAAAGCACAGGAGCTGGGACTGAAAATATATTCTTACCCTGAGTTTTTATACGAACAGTCTAAAAACAAGACTCGTGTTGTAATTGGAGGATCACATGGTAAAACGACTATTACCAGTATGATTCTTCATGTTATGCATTACAATAACATTGAAGTTGACTATATGGTAGGCGCACAACTTGAAGGTTTTGATACGATGGTACACCTTACTGAAGAAAATGATTTTATTGTTCTTGAAGGCGATGAATACCTATCATCTCCTATGGATCGCAGACCCAAGTTTCACCTTTACCAACCTAATATCGCGCTAATAAGTGGTATCGCCTGGGATCATATAAATGTATTTCCAACGTACGAAAACTACGTGGAGCAATTTGAGATCTTTATTGAGAAGATTACAAATGGCGGTATTTTGGTGTATAACGAAAATGACCCTGAAGTTAAACGCGTTGCCGAAGCTGCAACAAGCCCAATACGCAAATTGCCATACCAGACTCCGGAATATACGGTTCAAAATGGCGTAACGCTATTGGAAACTCCGGAAGGGCCAATGCCTATTGAGGTTTTTGGTGCACACAACCTTAATAACCTCGCCGGTGCTAAATGGATATGTCAGAATATGGGTGTAGATGAGGCCGATTTCTATGAGGCTATTGCAAGCTTTAAAGGGGCAAGCAAACGTCTTGAAAAAATTGCTGAAAACGGAAAAAATGTGGCTTACAAAGATTTCGCGCATTCGCCGAGCAAAGTTGCCGCGACTACCAAAGCCGTAAAGGAACAATATCCTGATAAAACACTTATTGCTTGCCTGGAGTTACACACTTACAGCAGCCTGAATGCCGAATTTCTTAAGGAATATGAAGGAGCACTTGATAATGCCGATGTGGCTATAGTGTTCTACTCTCCCGATGCGGTTAAGATTAAGCAGCTTGAAGAAGTAACTTACGATCAGATAGCAAATGCTTTTAACCGTAAAGACCTTATCATATATACGAACCCAGCTGAATTTAAAGAATACCTGTATAGCCTGAAACATGACGATAAAGGCACTGCTTTATTGCTAATGAGCTCGGGTAATTATGGCGGACTTAATTTTGATGAAGTAAAGAATCTTATATAAATAAAAGGCGCCAATGGCGCCTTTTATTTTTGGTATCTATAATGCCCGGTAATTTTACTTTCAAAGAGAAAATCGTCCATTTTTTGACCGTAGCCAATATTGTGCACCATCATATACCTGCCGGATGGCGCTTTTTTGTTTACCACAATCCCAATATGCGGATGGTTAGCGGGCAGCATCCAGGTTACAATATCGCCCGGTTTATAATCTAAAGCATTATCGGTAACCGGTTTTACTTCGCCAAAACGGCTAAAGAATTTCTGTAAGTTAGGTACACGCCTGTGGTCTATGTTGGTGTCGGT
>Ga0265780_10009601_pt1 | contig 11584 bp, 12 predicted proteins | sample P1T30metagenome_FD_192432 | JGI IMG/M metagenome (GOLD analysis project Ga0265780, IMG submission 192432) | Plant litter microbial communities from East Loma Ridge, Irvine, California - P1 T30 | ecosystem: Environmental > Terrestrial > Plant litter > Unclassified | place: USA: California... | reverse complement strand
GTGACCCGATCATGTTCCTCAAGGCGCGACAGCAAACTTTGGGCGCGGGCGAGCGCCTCTAGACGGTCGCGGAAGTTGTCGCGAAATTCCGTCAGATCGCGAGCGCGACGCATCGTCTTGTCCGCCATCGAACGCACCACCGCGATCAGGTTGCGTGTGCGGTGCTGAAGTTCGGCGACGAGGACGCTTTGTCGTTCATCCCACTCGCGCCGTTCGGTGGTGTCGGTCATCGCTCCAACCATCCGAACCGGTTCGCCTGTTTCGTTATAGAAGAAGCGACCGCGGCCGTGCAGCCAATGTACCGAACCATCGGGATGTACGGTCCGGAACTCGTGATTGAACTCCTCGCGGGTGTCCCGTGCTTGGTCGAGCGCAGCCACGGCTTCGTCGAGATCTGCGGGGTGGACGCGGGCGGCCCAGGCTTCGAAGCTCGGGATGATCTCGCCAACTGTGTAGCCTTCCATCCGAAAATGCTCGTCGGACCAATGAATATCGCCGGTGCGCACGTTCCAGTCCCAAAGACCCAGTCGCGCGATCTCCGCTGCGCTGCGCAGACGTTCTTCGCTTCCGATCAAGCGGTCCTGCCGGTGCTTGGCGTCAGTGAAGTCCTGGCCGATGCCACCAACCTTCACCAACCGTCCAGCCGTATCGGCAATCGGAAAAGCCGTGTCGCGCAGCCACCGGACCTCGCCGTCGCCGGGACGTCGGATGCGGTATTCGAAGGTGACATGCTCGCCGCAACGGGCACGCTCGATACAACGCTCCGCGTGGCGGCGGTCTTCGGGAAGCATGAGGTCGAGCGACGTATGGTAATTATCGCCGGACAGGGCCTCTTCGCGGCTAAGCCCGTAAATCTTCTCGAACGCCTGCGTCAGATAGGTCCATTGCAAGGTTTCGGCATCGCGCATCCACAGGATATCCTGCGATGCTTCGCCGAATTGGCGGAGGCGCTCCTCACTTGAGAGCAACATCTCTGCGACGCGCTTGTTATCGTTGATATCGCGAATGACGGACACGAAACCGGACGGCGCGCCTGCGGCATCGAACGTCGGCACCGCGGCAACGATGGTCCAGATTTCCCGACCTTCGTCGGCGGTGTATAGCATTTCGCAGCCGGGCACGACGCGCTCGCCGCGTATCGCGCGTGCCCCCGGGAAATCCTGTGGCGCGAGCAACTCGCCATTCTCGTCCCAGCCGCGCCAGCGTCCCAATTGCGCCGTGTCATGTGTCGGTATGATGCCGTTGTGCACGAATCGCCGGTATTCCGCGTTCGACAAGACAACTGCACCGGCGAGATCGATAACGGCGATGCCGACCGGCAGGCTTCCGAAGGCGGTTACCAGCCGCGCTTCGCTCTCGCGCAGCGCCGCCTCGGCACGCGCGCGTTCGACCGCAGCCCAGATGCGCTCGGCCATCTCCTCGACGAGTGCGACTTCTTCTGCGCTCCAGGCGCGTGCGGACGTGTGGTTTACCGCAAGGTGCGCCGTGATCCGACCGTTGCGAACGAGCGGCACCGCGATGATCGCCCGAACTCCGGCCGCTTCATAAACGGCAGAGTCGTCTGTCGAATGCTGCGCAAGTGCTGCCATGTCGGAGACGACAAGTGTCCGGCCGTCACGCAGTTCGGACGCGACATACCGCCCGGTATCATCCCACCGATGACGGCCCAGCGCCGTTGGCAGCGACGGGTCACGTCGATATTCGCGTTGGTTGATAAAGTAATCGGCAGACCCCGGTTCGGCTTCGCCATACGTGATCTGGCTAGCGCCAAGGTGGTCGCCCAGTAGACGCATGGCCAGAGCCTGAACGTCCAACGGTCCGGCGGCGCCTCGCAACCCATCGGTCAGCATCACCCGCAAAGCGTCGCGGGCAGCCGCCTGCCGGAGCGCTTCCTCAGCCTTTTTGCGCGAGGTGATGTCCGAGAACAGCGCGGCGACCCGCCGGCTACCGGGGCCGCCTATCCGGAAAATATTGTAGTCGAAAACGAGGTGAAGCGTGAGATCTGGTTCCTCGAAGCGGGCTGGTTCGCCCGTATCGGCGACTCGACCGTATATTTCTACCCATCTCGAATTGGGCGTTCCAAGCAACTCCGTTGCGGTGCGTCCGACGGGGTGCAGCATAGTCGAATGTTGCATGAACGCCGAATTGACTTCCACAAAACGAAAGTCGCACCAGCTTCCGGCAGCGTCTGCGATCACCTCAACGACAGCACAGGCTTCGTCCATCGACTCGAAAAGCGACCGGTAGCGTTCCTCACTTTCACGCAGCGCGACGTTCTGCGCCTCCGCTAAACTTAGCCGGCGTTGAAGCTCGGTAAGGGCAGCTTGTTGATCCATGTGATGAGAATGCACGCTGCTATCAGATGTTCATAGTGAAATTTGATCCACATATATTTACCTTGATGGATCGTGGTCGCGTCTGTGATCGTGAAATCAACACGTTGGAAACGGAAGCGTAGAACTTTGCGTTTTCTACGCTTGGTCGCTCATCAGCTGGCGGTTTCTGGCTCAGCAAAAGTCGCGTGCCTGATGTGAAGTCGCCTGCTGGCGAGGATTCCAGCCACATAACGCGAGGCTACGACAAGGGAGCGGGCGGTTTTCCGGCCCTAACGCGATGCGAGGAAGCGCTGTGCGACGGCGTCCTGACACGTCGCGTGGTGGGACCGGCAAACGGCCATCACCACGGCTGGATCACTCGGCCATCTCACGACCCAGGCTGATGCCGGTGCGGCGTGACATCGCGGTGAGTTCCGCCGCCAATAAGTGAAGTTCCTGCGACAGGCGACGTCGCACCGATGGATCGACCTTGTCGCACAACTCTTCGTTATACGCTTGGCGGAGGGATTTGCGCAGCTCGACCATGTCGTCGATCAGCATCTGCGTAAGGCGCATGTTCCTCTCCTTGCGCGAAAAGAGGAGCCGGACGAGGGGACGTCCGGCTCCACTACGCCGTTTGAGAAACCGACGCGGTGGATCGTCGGGAACATGCAGCATAGTGGTACCGTGCTCTACAACTTCCTACGCTGCCGCGCTTACATACGTTAACACGTGCGGCCAATAACATCGGCTGCACGATCGAATATTGTGCGTGGTGCCTCCTGAAGGGCGGAACTACCAATATCGTCGCAAGCGGTGGCCGAGTGCTGTTGCCGACTTGGGATTACTGGTGCTGCCAGCAGTCAACAGCTTGGCTTCTCTGACGTGTTCGAACGTGCGTGCCGCTCCACTTCATCTCTATCGTCAACGGCGCGGGGCTGCGCTCGCCAGTGCCCGACCGAGCGGTGGTGCCCCGCGCGGAGCCATTGTTAGAGAGCGGACGACCACGGGCCGCCGGCCAGCTATCGCCATGCTGAGCCTTGCAGCGGCCGCCGGGCTCATCGCGGCGAGGATCGCGGCGGTTGAGCGATCGCGCATGCGCTTGGCGACCATGACCTGCACGTCGAGATCGAGCTGTTCGAAGACCGCCGCCGCCTTGGCGGGCTTCATCGCGCCATAGATGGTTGCGAGCGAGTCCATTTCGCTCGGGGCTGCGGGCGTGGCCTGTGCCTGCGGCTGAGGTGCTGCGGCGGCGGCCTCCTGTTGCTGCTTGGCCTTGAGGGATGCCTGGATGCGGTTCTCGGTCGCCTTGGCCATCTGCTCGCGCAGTTGCAGCGCGCGCGATTGCTGCGCGGCGGCGGCATCGCGTTGCTGGATGTCCTGCGCGATCGACGCGCCGAGCCGGCTGACCGGCTGCGCAGCGGCGTTCGCCTCGGGCGAAGCGGCGGCGTCCATGCCGTTGGCGAATGCAGCGACCGCAGCCGCGCCGGCGGTGAGCATGAGGAGGAGCGGTCGGCGCGCCATTATGCCGCCTCCGCCGAGACGTCGGCGGTGCGCGCGGCTGGGCGCGACAGCACAGCGCGCAACGCAGCGAGGCTGGCGGCGATATCGTCCTTGTCCATCGGCCTGGTGCCAACACGCGGGCTAGGGGCGGGCATGGTGGCGGGTTCCGGCTCGAACGCGGCTGCCAGGGCCGTAATGCCCTCTGCGGTGAGCGGCTCCGGCCCGCGTTCGGCCGATCGTGGCGTCGGCGCGGTGAAAGCGGGAAGCGGTTCGGGCTCGGGCAGCGGACGACCTGAGTCGCTCAGCCGTTCGGCCATCGAATTGGCAATCTCGATCATCATCTTCAACTCGTCTCGGATCTCGCGGCCTTCCAGCACCAGCTTCACGCTGCCGGCGAAATCCCCCTCCAGTGTATGCTTGAGGCTGGACAGAACGACGCGCGCCTGCGCGGTCGCCTCGTCAAGCGCGGCGACGACGCTGCCCATCTGATCGTTACCGACCGCTTTCAGGCTGCGCATCATCCGCACGCTCTGCACCAGCACGGCGAGGCACAGGATCGTCGTCACGATATTGGCGAACAGGGGGAAGCTCATTTCTTTTTCCTCGGGGCGATGCCGGTGAGCAGGCTGACGGCGATGTTGTTGCGGCGCTGGCCGACCTGACCCAGCGCGATGCCGATGCCGCCGCACTGGATTTCCAGCGGCTGATCGGGCACCGCGTCGAGCGCGATGGTCTGGCCGACTTCGAAGTTGCGGACTTCGTCGAGCCGCAGGGTGCGTTCGCCGAGCACCACTTCCAGCGTGATGTCGGCGCGGCGCAGTTCCTGGTCCATGTGGCTCTGCCAGATGTTCTCGCGGCCGACCTGCTCGCCCATGAAGCGCTGGATCAGTTTCGCGCGCACCGGCTCCAGCGTGGCGTAGGGGAACAGCAACTGGAACTTGCCGCCCCGCCCGTCGATATCGACGCGGAAGGTGGCGACCGCGGCGACGTTGCTCGGCCGCGCGATCGCGGCGAAACGCGGGTTGGTCTCGATCCGCTCCAGCGTCGGGTCGATCGGGGCGATCGGCTCGAACGCGGTGGCGAACTCGTCGAGCGCGAGGTTCATCATGCGCGTGACGAGATTGGTCTCAATCGTGGTGAAGTCGCGCCCGTCGATCATCAGCGCGGGCGAGCCGCGCCGCCCGCCGAGCAGCGCATCGACGGTCGCATAGATCAGGTTCGAATCGACTGTCATCAGCCCGTAATTCTGCCAGGCATCGACGCGCACCACCGCGATCATCGCCGGCAGCGGCAGCCGGTCCATGAAGTCGCCGAAGCGAACCGAGGCAATGTCCTCAAGGCTGACGTCGATCGCGTCGGAGGTGAGGTTGCGCAGGCTTGATGAGAAGGAGCGCACCATCTTCTCGCACACGACTTCGAGCATCGGCAGCCGCTCGTGGCTGATGATGCGCGATTCGACGACGGCGCGCATCCCGCTCTGCCGTTCGGGCGCGACCGGCACGTCGCCGAACAGCGCGTCGATGCCGGCCTGGTCGAACCGTTCGAGCTCAGCGGGTGCTTCGGGCTCGGGGGCGAGCGTTCCGCTCATTGCTGGACGAGATCCTGGATCAGCACGTCCTCGACCTTGCCCGCACCCATCACGTCAGACGCGCGCGTGAGCAGTTCTTCCTTGATGCGGAACACGGCGGCAGCCCCGGCGAGATCTTCAGGACGCAACTCGCGCAGGAACGGCTGATAGGCGTCGATGATCGCGGGCAGCTTGCCCTTCACCGCCTCGCCTGCCGCCGCCGTCTTGGGCACGAGCATGAAGTGGATCTTGAGGTAACGCTGGTCGCCGCCCGCAGTGCGCAGGTTGACGACCATCGCCGGCACGTCGACCAGTGCAGTCTCGGCGCCTTCGCCCTCGCCGTGCCCAGACGGGGCCGCCTCGGCTTCGGCCTCATGGTTGTTCGCCGATGCGGTGCCGAGCATGAAATACGCACCGCCGCCGCCGCCGCCGAGCAGGACCGCTGCCGCTGCCGCGATCAGGATCAGCTTCTTCTTGCCGCCCTTCTTGGGCGCCTCCGCCTGGGCGCCGTCTTCGCCCTCGGGCGCGGCCGCAACTTTCTCGGTCTTGGACATCGTGGGTGACCCTTTGCTTCGATCCGAATTTTCGAGGGTCGATCACGCCGACGCTCGTTTCTCGTCTATTATAGGATGGAGGTCGGCAAAATTTTCCGGCCTGCACATTTTTCAGGACGGCGTGGATGGACATCTCAAGCTACGTGCTGCTCAGCCAGGAACAGGCGCTGAAGCGGCGGCTGGACGTGGTTTCCAACAACATGGCGAACAGCAGCACGGCCGGATTCCGCCGTGAGCAGCCGGTGTTCCACGAGCAGGTCGAGAATACGCGCGAGGCGAGCGTGGACGATGCCAAGCCGGTGTCGTTCGTGCTCGATTACCGGCCGGTGCACGACACCACGAGCGGCGCGTTTGAACAGACCGGCAACCCGCTCGACGCGGCGATCAATGGACCGGGATATTTCGCGGTGCAGGCGGCGGACGGCACTACCGCCTATACCCGTGCGGGCTACGTGCGCGTGTCAGACAGCGGCGATCTCGTCACCAGCGCCGGGCAGAAGCTGCTCGACGAGGGTGGATCGCCGATCAACGTGCCGAGCGATCAGGTCGGCGAACTGGCGATGGCCAAGGACGGCACGATCTCGACCAAGACCGGCGATATTGGCCGGCTCGCGGTGACAGTGTTCGACGAGGCGGGAGTGACGCCGCGCGGCGACGGGCTGATGTCGGCGGAGAACGGCCGCGTGCTGCCCGCCAGCGAAACGAGCCTGCGCACCGGCGGTATCGAACAATCCAACGTCTCGCCGATCATCGAGACGACCAACATGATCGATATCCTCCGGTCCTACCAGAACAGCATCCGCATGTCCGAAAGCATGAGCGACCTGCGCAAGACCGCGATCGGCCGGCTGAGCCGGATCAGCTAAGATTTAAGGAGAAACACCCATGCGTTCCCTCTCGATCGCTGCGACTGGCATGCTCGCGCAGCAGACCAACGTCGATGTGATCTCGAACAACATCGCCAACATGAGCACCACCGGCTTCAAGCGGCAGCGCGCCGAGTTTCAGGATCTGCTCTACGAACAGGTCCAGCGGCCGGGTGCTGCCAGCGGCGGCACCGAGGCGAAGACGGCAGTCGGCATCCAGATCGGTTCGGGCGTGCGCACCGGCGGCGTGTACCGCGTCGCGCAGCAGGGCGCGATGAACCAGACCGACAACCGCTACGATCTTGCCATTCAGGGTCACGGCTTCCTGCAGGTGACGTTGCCGTCGGGCGATACCGCCTACACGCGAGACGGCACGCTCCAGGTGTCCGATCAGGGCGAACTGGTGACGACCGACGGCCTGCCGGTGCAGCCGGGCATCACCATCCCGCAGGGCACGGTTGACGTGACGATCTCCAAGACCGGCGAGGTGCAGGTCAAGACCGCCGGCAACGCGCAGATGCAGACGGTCGGGCAGCTCGAACTCGCCACCTTCGTCAACGAGGCGGGGCTGGAGGCGACCGGCGACAACCGCTTCGTCGAGACGAGCGCCTCGGGCCAGCCGACCGTGGCGGCACCGGGCGAGCCGGGCTTCGGCACGGTGATGCAGGGCTTCGTCGAGGCATCCAACGTCAATCCAGTCAGCGAGATCACCGCGCTTATCACCGCGCAGCGCGCCTATGAGATGAACAGCCGCGTGGTGAAGACCGCCGACGAGATGCTCTCCACGACGAGCCAGTTGCGGTGAGGGGCGTGCGGTTGCTCGCCGCCCTCGCGCTGGTTGCCGCACCTGCCCATGCGCAGGTCGCGCCGACGGCGGAGGCCGATGTGCTCGCCCGTCCGGTCGGGCGGGGCGAGGCGTTTTCGGCGGCGGATTTCGAACGCGGCCCGCTGCCCGCCGCTCAGGTTCGCGGGGCGCTCAGGGCGAGCGACGCGATCGGTCGCGAGGCGACGCGGGCGCTGGCGGCGGGATCGCCGGTGCGGCTGACCGATACGCTGCCGGTGCAGTTGGTGCGGCGCGGCGAGCCGGTGTCGATCCTGGTGAAAAGCGGCGCACTGACCATCACCGCGCCCGGCCGTGCGCTGTCGGGCGGCGGCATGGGGGATGCGGTGCGGGTGTTCAGCAATGGCACGGGCCGCACGCTCGACGCCACCGTTTCTGGCAGCGGCAAAGTTCTGTTCGCAGCCTCGTAAGGCTTTGCGATGACAAGGAGTTATACCGATGAACAAGATCGCGATACTGCTGATCCCGGCGCTCGCGTTGGGCGGTTGCGGCTCGATGGGCCGCATCAAACAGATCGGCAAGGCGCCGAAGATGAGCGAAATGGCGCCGGTCGCCGCGCCCGAGGTGGAGGCCTCCGTCGGTGCGCGCACCGAGGTCGCCACGGCGGAAGGCCGCAACCCGCAGGCGGCGGCGGTCAACAGCCCGTCGCTGTTCCGCGTCGGCGCGGGCGCATTGTTTCAGGACCAGCGCGCGACGCGGGTCGGCGATATCCTGACCATCAAGGTCAACATCTCCGACAAGGCGAACGTCGGCAACACCACCACGCGCACCCGCGACGGATCGGAGAACTCCGGGGTCGGCGCGTTGCTCGGCCTTGAAAAGATTGCCAAACGCGTGGCGGGGGTCGACCCAACTACGCTGGTGAGCAGCACCACAAAGTCGAGTTCGGCGGGGGCGGGCACGGTCAACCGCAGCGAGGTGGTCAACATGACGATCGCGGCGGTGGTGACGTCGGTGCTGCCCAACGGCAACCTCGTCATTCGCGGGCGGCAGGAGACGCGGGTGAATTACGAACTTCGCGAGTTGCTCGTCTCGGGCATCGTGCGGCCGCAGGACATCGCGCGTGACAACAGCATCCAGCATACCCAGATCGCCGAGGCGCGGATCAGCTATGGCGGGCGCGGACAGTTGACCGATGCGCAACAGGCGCGTTGGGGCCAGCAGTTGATGGACGTGCTGTTGCCGTTCTGACGAGGACCATAGCCGAGCCTCGAATGACGTTTTAGGCGCAAAACGCGTCGGCTAGGGCGAGGCTATGCGTTTCCGCACGTATGCTACGGCGTACCGCAGGGCGCTAACGCCCGGCCAAATTCGGCTAATATGCAGCCGGCCTCGCAGATTCGCGGTGGCCGGCTGCTTCGCGTTCGAATGACCGGCGATCGGGCGAAATGTTCGTTAAGCACAAATACTTCGCGGGTGATTTCCGACATTCCATAAAGCTTCCCACAATGGAGGGGTGAGGCGATCGCCTCGCCGGGGCAGCAGAAGCACCCCGCATCTTCCAGAAGGACTTTACCAATGACTCTCTCAGTCAACACCAACCTCGGCGCGATGGCCGCTCTTCAGAACCTGAATGCTACGCAGAAGGATCTGACCACGACCCAGAACCGGATCAACACCGGCCTGAACGTGTCGTCGACCAAGGACGATTCGGCCAAGTACACCGTTGCACAGACGCTTCGCGGCGATCTGGGCAGCCTGTCTGCGGTCAGCTCGTCACTGGGTACGGCGAAGAGCACCACCGACGTCGCGATCGCCGGCGGTGAGCAGGTTTCCGATCTGCTCAACCAGATGAAGGCCAAGGCCATCGAAGCCAATGACTCCGGCATTTCCGCCGACAGCACGGCTGCGCTGGCCAAGGATTTCGACGCACTGAAAAGCCAGATCGGCACGATCATCAGCTCGTCGACCTTCAACGGCGTAAACCTGCTCGACGGCGGCAACGGCGCGGTGTCGGCGCTCCAGTCCACCGACACGACGGCGGATCCGCTCAGTGTCGCCAACCAGGACTTCAAGAGCGACATCACCGGCCTGGGCGCAACCTTCACCGATGCCGCTTCGGCAAAGACGATGGTTGCGAACCTCGAAACGGCGTCGAAGAGCGTCCTCAGCAAGCTGAGCACGCTGGGTTCGGCGTCGCGCCAGATCGATGGTCAGTCGACCTTCGTCAGCAAGCTGTCGGATGCCATCACGGCAGGCGTCGGCAACATCGTGGATGCGGATCTCGCCAAGGAATCGGCGAAGCTGCAGGCGCTTCAGGTCAAGCAGCAGCTTGGCGTGCAGGCCCTGTCGATCGCCAACCAGGCACCGCAGACCATCACGTCGCTGTTCCGTTAATCGCGGCCAGCGTGTGCGGCGGCCCCCTGTATTCCGGGGCCGCCGCACGGGGGCCGGGCGTTTCGTCCGGCCCCTTTTTTCTCGCTCGAATCGGCGTAGAATCATGACCACCAGTTTCGCATCCGCGCCTGCCCCCGAGCCGCGCCGTCTCCGTGAGATCGAGGATGCGTTCGGCACCTGCCTGCGTCTGTGGGTCGAACCGCACCATGTCGGCGGCGTGATCGCGATGGAACGCGCCGATCTGCCCGACCGGCCGCGCGTCCGCCTCGACGTGTTCGGCGCCGAGATGTTGTCCGCGATGATCCTGTCGGCACGGATGACCAACGTCGGTACATCCATTCCGGAGGAAACCGTCGACGGCCACTTCCCGGCACGTTTCGACCTGATCCAGCACCCGACACCCGCCGTGCGCTTGTCCTGCGGTGTCGGTGCGCAGCGTGCCTCGCTCGACCTGCCGGCGCTGTTGTGGGACCGGGTGTTCGTCGAGCTTACGCTCGCCGCCACGGTAGCGCGCGAATTGTCGCGACGGCCGTGGACAGTCCACTGAAGTAGATCCGAAACGGATACTTCGCACGCCGAGCATGACTATTGAGCAGGCGGGCGATGTCATCGTCTGTCCGCCCGCCGCGCGGTGCGGAGACGCCGTGCGATCTTTCACCATATTGGCGGAACCGGTTCCGTAGCAGCCCTTAGCGGCGTTGTGCGCAATGTCCTTTCGCCCGGTTTGCGGCGAAAAGCGCCTTGTCACCGCACAGTGACACCGCAGGACCGTCGCCCACCCCGGGCGGCGCGGGAAAGGACCACGATGGCTCACTCGATCGCCCAGCGCATGCAACACGCCGAGACCGGTCAGGCCGGCGAGCGCCTGCGCGTGAGCTTCGACGTGGTCGTCACCGATGCCGAGGCGCTGTGGCACGCGGCCGCCCGGGTCGCGCTGCGGCAGCCCGGCATGACGATCGCCGAGGTCGAGGACGTGCTCGGACCTGCCGAGGATCCGATGCTGTCCGAGTGCCTGGCGATGCTGACCGCGCCCGACGCGCTGGCCGGTTGCATGCCGCTCGGCTTCACCGTCGCCGCCATCGCCAACCCGCAGCATGCGCAACTGCGTGAGCGGACGATGCGCTCGCTGGCGGTGCGGGACTTCATCGCGGCCAGCAGCACCGTCACCAAGCAGTAACACGGGGTTCGGGGGAACGCTCCGGGGGGGAGCAATCCGGGTGCCGGCTTCCGGGGGGAAGCGGCAGGGGAACCGGGCCAGGCCGACGACGCGCATGGGGATGTGCGTCGCCGGCTTTTGGTGTTCCGGATGCGTGGTGGCGCAGACCATGGGCGATGCGGAGTGGGCCTGCCGATCGTCGCCGTTATGAAATCCGCTGGGAAAATCACGACAGCGTTGAAGCCGCGCTGGCGGCTATCAAACGTAGCGACCCGATCGAGCTGTCTATAAACGTTTCGAGCCGGCGATGCGCAAAGGGGGGACGCATCACCGGCTCTAGCGTTTTTTCGAACCGTTACAGTTCGAACCGTAGTGACAAGGGGCTTAACGATCCAAGCTCGTCACAGTTTCATTATAGCGGCGAATCGGTGTTTTTTGGCGGTTT
>Ga0265780_10009600_pt1 | contig 11584 bp, 12 predicted proteins | sample P1T30metagenome_FD_192432 | JGI IMG/M metagenome (GOLD analysis project Ga0265780, IMG submission 192432) | Plant litter microbial communities from East Loma Ridge, Irvine, California - P1 T30 | ecosystem: Environmental > Terrestrial > Plant litter > Unclassified | place: USA: California... | reverse complement strand
ATAAGAAGTCATTGACGTCACTATGCCGCTAGACTAGACCGCATTCAGCGTCCAGATAGTTTCAACAACATGGCCTCAAAAGTCACGATAGAGAGTCCATAGGTGTCCCATCTCAAAAAGCGCAGCATTCAGCTCTTCAACAGCCGGCTAGTATCGGCCATCTATTTATAATAAGTAATCTCGTGTAACACATCATCTCAAAATGAATTACATTTCCAGTACGAGCTCCGCTGCCATAACTGAATCAAATTCATCCATCTTAACACAATTCAGATCTCCTCGACACCGAAGCTGTCACCAACTCCCTTCTTGACAATGGCTACCTACCACATCCTCTCATCCGCATTGGCATCAGGCGCCAGCTTGCCGATCGTCTCGCTTCAATTGCATCAACATCCTTAGAATCAGCCTATGCATCAAAGATGAACTATGTCAAGCTCCTTCGCGAACGACCAATCGCCATTGAAACATCCACGGCAAATGAGCAGCACTATGAAGTTGGCACGAGCGTGCTACAGGGTATGCTTGGAGCAAGAATGAAGTATTCTGCATGTCTGTATGAGAAGGGTGGGGAAACGCTTGCACAAGCTGAGATCGCCATGTTGAGGATGTATGTGGAACGCGCGGAGTTGAAGGATGGTATGGGCATTCTGGACCTTGGGTACGTATATATCCCTTCCCCATATATGTTCTCATAATATGCGCTGACCATTGACCAGATGTGGATGGGGCTCAGCATCTCTCTACTTCGCCGAAGTATTTCCCAACTCGCAAATCACCGCCTTCTCCAACTCCCGGACGCAAAAAGAGCACATTGACTCGGTTGCCAAGGCCAAGGGATTCTCCAACCTGCAAGTCATCACAGGCGATGTCGTAGACTACGAGTTCGAGGCTTCAGTCTACGACCGCGTCGTTTCCATCGAACTCTTTGAGCACATGAAGAACTACCAGCTTCTCCTTTCAAAAGTCAGCAGAGCGCTCAAGCCTGGCGGAAAGCTGTTTGTGCACATCTTCGCGCACGCAACTACGCCATACGACTTTGAAGGCGGATGGATGACTGAGCACTTCTTCACGGGTGGCACGATGCCTTCAGCGGATTTGTTGCTGTTCTTCCAGGACGATCTTAAGCTGAAGAAGCAGTGGTGGGTCAACGGCATGCATTACGGAAAGACGTGTGAGGACTGGTTGCTCACGATGTGCTCGAATAAAAGCACGATCTGGCCGGGCTTGGAGGAGACATATGGCAAGGATGGTGCACTGACATGGTGGAACAGGTGGCAGGTCTTCTATCTCGCGTGTGCGGAACTCTTCAAGTGGGAAGGCGGTGATACGTGGGGAGTCAGTCACTACTTGTTTGAAAAGCCCGAGTAGAGCACAACGCTCGACAGTAGTTCAGGGACATAATCACCGCTTCAAGAAATCCTGGTTTTGGAAAGAGTTCTGCATGAAGTTGCAGGCGTCTGATTTAACGTTGTTGATTCAATGTCTTGGCACTTCCGTCATGGGATATCACATCCTCATCTTGATGCATGCTCTGAAGCTGTCCAACACCATATATACATATTCCCAGGCCACAGGACCTTGATTCATGCTTATTCCTCTTGCAATGTTCTCTGGTCTTCGTAGTTCAATGGTCCCATGGGTGCTTCCAGCCTAGCAGTACCGGGCCGTCCTTCTTCGCGCGGTACATCAACTACTGCTGTCAGTTCTGGCTCCCCAATATTGCGCCCTAGTAACATACGAAGAACCACATGGAAGCGCCGAGGCCGGTTGCCATGAATCGGTATAGCGGTCGGACTGGGTGGATGTGGATGGGGTGGTTCGGGTGAGGAGCATATTTGGGCGGACCCATTCGCACGCGTGTGGGCTGCATGGTGGATATCGAGCCTATGCAGCATTTAGTCACCTCAACATCTTGGGTCAGACACGCGGCGCTACGTACCAGCTGTATGTCGTGGGCAATGGCTCGTGGTGGTCTCGCGTGGAAGAGGTGTGGTTAAGGTCGATCGAAGCCGCCCTAGTGGAGCGCCAAGCATCGCCGCCAACCGTCAATGGCGTCCCTCGACTCTCTTTCACCAGCAACTTACGGCTGCTATTGTTATGCCACCACAATAACCCCACTTCAACCATCCCGACCTATGGCCGCGCATGCCATCCCCACGTCGACACATCCGCCACACCACTTTCTTATGCTCGAAGACCGTTCCACGCTGACAGCTTGTCCTCCGCGGACTCCCTAGCATACTTAGCTATCACCTACGAGCGTCGCGCACTGAGCGCATCCACACCTACCAGCCGACAAGATGGCAAACTCATCGAATGCGACACCGCAGCAGCCCATGCAGCGCCGCCTCAAGGGATGTTCGAAGATTGGCGAGTACGAGATGATGCAGAAGCTCGGCGAGGGAACTTTTGGTGAGGTGCACAAAGCGCGACACCGGATCACGGGCAATGTCTTCGCGCTCAAGAAGATCCTGATGCACAACGAGAAAGACGGCTTTCCTATCACAGCGCTGCGAGAAATCAAGTTGCTGAAGATGCTCTCTCACGACAATGTCCTCAAGCTGGAAGAGATGGCAGTAGAACGACCCAAGGCTGAGGGCCGGAAACGCGCGATTCTCTACATGGTCACTCCCTACATGGATCACGATCTCTCTGGCCTTCTCGACAACCCCGACGTCAAGTTTCAAGAAGCACAGATCAAATGCTACATGCTGCAGCTGTTCAAGGGTCTCCGATACCTCCACGACAACCACATCCTCCATCGAGACATGAAGGCAGCTAATCTGCTTATCAATAATCGCGGCCGGCTCCAGATTGCAGATTTCGGTCTTGCGCGACACTACGACGAAGCCGTACCGCAGCGAGGCAAAGGCAACGGCGAAGCACGAAGGGAATACACAACCCTAGTGGTAACCAGGTGGTACCGGCCTCCTGAGCTACTCCTTCAGCTGAGGCGATACACGCCGGCTATAGACATGTGGGGCGCTGGATGTGTCTTTGGTGAGATGTTCAAGCGCAAGCCCATCCTCGCAGGCCAGAGCGACATCCACCAAGCACAAATAATCTTCGAACTGATTGGGTCGCCGAACGATCAGAACATGCCTGGCTGGAATGACCTCCCAGGAGCTGAACCTATTCGGGGGTTTGGCAACTACCCTGGGAACATTGCTGGCCGATTCCGAGAACTATCTCCCACCGGTCTGTCACTCATCAAAGACCTCATGCGCTTAGACTGGCGGAAGAGGATAAACGCAATTGATGCCATCGATCACCCGTACTTCCGAGAGAACCCAAAGCCTATGCGCGAAGAAGACATCCCACACTTTGCAGACTCGCATGAGCTCGATCGCCGGAATGCACGAGGGCAGAAGCAAGCTTTACCCCCAGCTCCAGCAGGCGGCACCGTAGGTGGGGGACCCAATGGCGAATGGACTGGATCAGGACCCCCACCTCACGCTTGGCAAAATAACGGTGACCGAAGACATGGGCCACAAGATCGAGGGCCACCTGGCGGCGAACGAGGTCGAGGTGGATACGACCGACGGCCACCTGCGTACGACCACAGGCCGCCTCCACCACCACCGGGCGATCGCCGACCGAACTGGGGCAACGGCGCCGATGCGCGACAGGGCCACCTCCCACCACCACCTGGCGAGGGTCGTCATCCGTTACCAAACGCACCACCTCGCTATGGTGGCGCAGAAGGAGGCGACCGGCGACGTGGCGGCGCTCCAGCTGGCGATGTCTACATCCCAAGCTACGATGGCCCAAGGCGGTCAAGGGAGCCAGATGACAGACAACGAGGAGGGTCACGCGATTCTGGAAATTCTAGAGATGGCCCTCCAGCAGACGAACGGAGAGATCGAGGTGGAGGCGGAGGTGGTGGATACCGTGACAGGGACCGGGAGCGAGGTGATTCCAGGAATTTCGGAAGGGAGCGCAGAGATGCCAAGACACGATCTAGGAGTCCAGAACGACGGGACAGGAACCGTGACAATAGGAACGACGACATCTACCGTAGGCGTTAGTTGTTGGAACAGATGGGTGTCGAAGAGTCCTTGGATTACGGAGGATAACTCCGAAGATGTTTTGATCAAAGTGTATCACCGGTCACACGACCATTGTACTCAATATTCACGGCGTCAAAGTCAAAGAACACGGATGCGGGACATGGATGCGGCGCAAGGAGTCTGTAGCATTTCAACGGCGTCTTGTTATGAGGGCGACACATTGCTGAGCCTATTGATACCAGCATTTTCGTAGCAATCTACTACCATCTTGACATGTCGTGCGACTTTGCATACTGTTGAGCATGCAGTGACTGTAACGGCGCACCTTCCGCTTACCCGGTGGTAAGTCTAGTTTGTGGAACGAGGACTCCTTTTTTGCTCATCTCGATGATGCGCCTCGATGCAACTATGAGCTGTCAAAAGACAAAGCTGCAGCCAAACGTGGTTCTTGCGTTCGTACCGACCAGTTCCATCGGCAAGCAAGGAATAGTTTAGACGCACGAGGCTAGACTAACGGCAACGACTTGCGGCTGGCCGTACCGCAAAATTTGTTTTGCCGAGTTAGAGTGGCTGGCCTTCGCTGACGGTCGGAATGGCGTGCGACACCCCGATGCTCGGAACCATTGTTATTTGACTCAGGCCCCGCCGCTGGAGGCCACCTCGACACGAAAAACCACACTTGACTTCACACGACACACGTCATATCTTGCTACCTGTTCAATTGGTGAATATCATCACTATACAACACATTACGTTGCATCATCAACCATACTACACTGCTGGTAGACGTAAAGAAAAAAACTCACTATGTCTGCAATCGTCAACGGGTACAAACATGAGTCGGAGCGGATAGCTCACCAGGAAGAGAAGCATTTGCCGGGAGGATGGGTGGTGCTCAAGTTCGGTGGTACGAGTGTGGGCAAGTTTGCGGAGAATATAGCGGGCATTGTCAAGTAAGTGCGCCGCGCCGTGCCTTGCAGTCAGTCACACGTGAGATGACGGACGACTAACACCATCTCCAGAGCTGGACTCAAGGACAATCGCGCCGCTATAGTCTGCTCCGCGCGCAGCAACAACACCAAGCTCCAAGGAACGACGAACCGCCTCCTCCGCGCTGCTCGTGCTGCCGAGAAGCCCGCCAATCGCGGATACGATGAAATTGTGGAAGCGATTCGCACCGACCACATCCAGGCTGCGACGGACACCATCAAGGATGCTGGTATCCTTGCCACCTTCACCGAAGAGGTCAATGCCGAGTGTGAAAGCCTGACCAAGATTCTGGAGTCGGCGCAACACCTGGAGGAAGTCACCAGCCGCGCTGAAGACAAGATCATCAGCAAGGGCGAGAAGCTGAGCTGTCGCTACATGGCTGCGCTCCTCAGCGACCACGGCACGCCTGCGCAGTTCGTTGATCTGTCCGACATTGTCAAGTGCGGCATGTCGAAGAAGGGACTGAACGACCAGTTCTACAAGGACCTGGCTGAATCTCTGGCCAAAGAGGTGGCGGCGTGCGGCGACAAGGTGCCAGTCATCACAGGATATTTTGGCAATGTTCCCGGTGGCATTCTTAGCTCTATTGGACGCGGATACACGGATCTTTGCGCTGCGCTGGTAGCCGTCGGAATCAAGGCGAAGGAGCTACAGGTCTGGAAAGAGGTGGACGGCATCTTCACCGCAGACCCTCGCAAGGTCCCCACGGCTGCTCTCCTCCCTACTGTGACCCCCTCTGAAGCCGCTGAATTGACTTTTTACGGTTCCGAGGTCATCCACCCCTTCACCATGGAGCAGGTCATCCGCGCGCGCATTCCAATCCGCATCAAGAATGTTATGAACCCGCGCAACGCCGGCACCATCATCTTCCCAGACAACCTTGCTGCAGTCGATGATCGCGCGCCGCTCAGGGACTCGGCGCTCTTCCGCACTCGCTCGTCCAGTCTGTTGACCACCCTGTCCGGGCCCAAGCGCCCCACCGCAGTCACCATCAAGCACAACATTGTCGTGCTCAACGTGCACAGCAACAAGCGCACCCGCGCCCACGGCTTCCTGATGAATATATTCAGCATCCTCGACCGCTGGCACTTGTCCGTCGACCTCATCTCCTCGTCCGAGGTGCACGTGTCCATGGCACTGCACTCCGAGTCCGCCCTGCTCAGTGGTGGAGGTGAAGATGAGTACAAGATCCAAGACAAAGATCTGCAGGGAGCCGTAAACGACTTGGGCACCCTTGGCACTATTGACATTGTGCCTGACATGGCTATCGTGAGCTTGGTGGGCAAGCAGTTGAAGAACATGATTGGTATCAGTGGGAAGTTCTTCAGCGTGCTGGGTCAGAACAACATCAACATTGAAATGATCTCGCAGGGTATGTGCTCTCCCACCCACTGAATGCTATTGCTAACCTGCTGTTTACAGGTGCCAGCGAGATCAACATCTCCTGCGTCATTGAGGAGCGCGAGGCCGACCGCGCATTGAACGTCGTGCACACGAACCTTTTCACATTTTTAGACTAAGCATTTGCATTTGTGGCGTTTGATACCACGTAGAAAGAATCCTATCTCTCTGTCTTTTCTTACCGTCACTTGCGCTCTCCAGTCTCTGCTCTCTATTCTCGCGGTGAATGTGAACATGAGGCTCCGTTTGTCTGCTCTCAACGCTTTGGCGCGTTGCTATCACAACAGTGATCAATTATCAACACCTACCGCGCAACACCAACAACACCACCACCACACCACCCGCCATCAATTTGTATAGCCACTGGCTACAATCTTCTCAAGTAGGTAAACCGCGTTCGCGCCTTCCCCGAAGGCTTCAGGTCGCAAGTCTAGTCAACTTGCTTCCGCGAAGCCTTCAAGTATCCGTCTCAGTACACTGACCTAGGTCCCATTAGCAGCGCAATCGCATCATGAGCGCGCCGGGGAGCGCCTTCGCCAAGAGGCATGTCAGCGGGATGCTGAAGCATCTTGAGAGTGAGGAAGAGCGGGCCAAGGCCCAAGACAAAGCCGCGGCGTACAAGCGCATGTTCGCGGGGGGCAATTGGGGGGCGGTGGTTGCGAGGATCCGAGACGTGGTGCATGAAGACCACTTGCGGGTCAAGGATGAGCAGGACCCGGCATCATCCTCCGCAGTCGAAGAGGACATCCTCGCGACTCCGCCCGCCCACACCATCAGCTTGCCTTCGTCCGTGGGCAGCCGGCCGAGAATCTCCACGAGGGAGAAATGGGACGTCACGTCTCCCGGCCCGGCAACACCACTGTCGCCAACGCCTGTGGGCAATGCTTTCGCTTCTGGTGGATTCTGGGAGCAGCTGACTCCCAAGACGCCCGCGCCAGACACGCCCACGACTTCCGGCGCTCCTGCTTCCGTCCGCCCCCCTCCGTACTCGCCCATAGTACCTCAGGATTACCAAGGCCGAAAGGCCTACAAGCGCGCGAAGGACCAAGTCGACCAGATGGCCCTCTCCGTTTGCGCCAAACGCTGGAGCGTTTACGGTGCGATCAAGGACTTCAAAGATATTCCTATATCGCTCGCAAACATACAAGACTGCCTGACGGGCGCTTCCATCGCCCTCGAGTTCAACCAGGTCAGTTTGGAGACGACGATTGATCCTGAGCTTCCGAAGCTTTTAAAAGGGCTGGCGGACGAAGAGGACAAGATTATGGACGAATACTGCATCAGAGATGCAGCTGATCTACTCGACCGCGACACATGGCTCCAAGTCGACGCAATTACAGGGGAGGTCTATACTCTGTACGATGCGCAGCGAGAATTGACGCGAATGCGTTGCAGCCGGACCAAGTCCAAGGCCCTCGACATATCCGAACAGGCGATTGATCAAGCGTGGACAACGCGTATCTTCGAGGATGCGGAGCGCATGTACGAAGGCGCGGATGACGACGATTCGAGCGACGACACAGGTTATGCGCAACACACCTTCCTCGGCAGCATTAAAGAAATGGCAGACTCAAGCTCTGAACTTGCTTCTGTTTCTGACTACCAATCTCCAAGGAACTTGAGTTCCTGGTACTCAAGCAGCAGTCTGCATCTGAGCAGAGAAACTACCCTGGAGTCTCAGAGATCGAGCGCCAGTCAGGTTCGGTCGCCACACGGTCATTCAGCAAGGTCAAGTACAAGTCCAGCAAAGCCGTCTTTTGCCCATCAGCTACGAACGCGCGAGAACAGCTTAAGCCACAGCCCGAGCCCAGAGAAGGTGGTACAGTCCTATACCGAGCATGTCAAATCCATGCGATCAAGGAAGAGCAGCTTGTCCCAGAGCCAGGCATCGAGCCCAGAGACGCCGTCGTTTACCCACCTGCTCAACTCGAAGAAGAGCAGTTTGTTGCAGAACCGGACTCCGAACAAACTCCAAAAGCTTCCTCGTCCGGCCCGAGACGACAGTGTCCCTAACAGTCCAAGCCTAGATAGACTGCGCAAGATCCAGTCCAGGTCCCAAGCAAACCTCACCAACGAACCTGGCCCAGAGAAACGTTCATTCGGACAAGCGTTGAGACAAACAAAGAGTAACTTCTCACTGGCTGCATCTTTCGAGAAATTGCGGAAGCAACCTAATCCATCGCAACAGTCGGGCGAGTCCGAAGATTCTATCCCACCACTACCGCCGTTTCCACAACAACTTCTCTCGAAGAAGAGCAGTCTGTCACATCCTGCCAGCTCTGATACATTGCGCAAGTTTCCTGTGCCGTCACGAGAGAGCAGCCCATTCAACGACCCTGATCCAGAACAGTCGTCCCATGCTCAGCAACTGCGAACCCAGGCCAGTAACCTGTCGCTGTCGGTCTCGCAGACGTTGGATGAGTTTCTTGCTACACCACCGGAAAATGCCTCTGCTCCAGAGCAGCCGTTGCAGGGCCATCCGCTACGATTGCAGCGACCGCAACCAAGCACTCGATCCAGCGAGGACAAACCGCGCAAGAAGTACACCCAGCCCCGCGAGCAAGATGCATCCAGGCCTCGCATTCCCGAGAACCCGTCCCACGCACACCAATTACGAGCACAGGCAAGCAATCCATCTCCGTCCCGCAGCCCTGAACGCTTGCACAGACTTGGTTTGCAGCACCTACAGAGCACTTTGCCGCGTGCTTCCAGTCCTATCCCAAGTCCAGAGGATTCGCCGTACGCCTATCGGCGGCTGTCGCCAAAGAGCGATCTGGCCTACAGCGTCAAACAGATGAACAAGATTCTATCGGACGAGTTTCCACAGACAGTTTTGACGAGTCCGTCTGGTCCAGTCCCTGTTGGCCGCCTCATCATATTTGCGGATGAGCCCGCTGAGTCGCCTCAAGTCAGTCCTGATGCACCCCACAGGCCTCCGCCGCCACCTCCCCAGACAAGCACACCGGGTGCGTCGAATACAGCAAAGGGTCCGCCCCCGAGTCGCATCATCACATACACTGATCAGCCCGTCGAATCGCCTAAAGTCAGTCCTGAGATGCGAAGGCACAGACGTATGGCGGCAAGCCAGACAGATCTGAGCGCATGGGCCGGACAACTCAAGACTATGGAGGACAAGGTACCCACGCAGCAAGTTCCTCACAGGGTAGCCTCGCGCAAAGCTGTTGTCGATCATGTCAGGAGCGAATCCATGGAGAAGAGCGCGTCTATGGAAAGCATTGAGAAGTTTGCACTGGAGGCCCTTGGCAGATCCCCACGTCCACAGCAGGAACAACAGGCTGTCAGTGATCTACCGCTCAAACATAGGGATAGACTTGGACAAGATGGACCAGAGAGTATCAATAACTCAGCTCAACCGCAGCAGCAGCAAGAGGTCATCAGTGATCTACCCTTCAGACGACCGGACAGACTCAGACAAGATGGCATGGGACGTGTCAACAATGCTCCGCCACCTCAGCAGCAGCATCCCTTGGTCAGCAACTTACGGTCCAGACGCCATGATAGGTTCAGGGCAGAGAGCATGGAGACTCACCATGACTCGGCTTCTTCACCGCGCCAACAGACCACTGCAAACCACCCTCCTAGGCACATGGGTCGTCCCAGATTCGATGATCTGGCAGGTATCAGCAATTCGCCTCGATCCCAGCATCAGTTGATTGGCAATCCCCCTCCAGGACGTTCGAACCGCCCCAGGCAAGACACCCAGGATAGTAAGTACATTGCTTATCCTGATGCTAGGAACTTGGGCCGCCGTAGACAAAACGCTGGCGCCGGTCTGCGGATGGACAACATGAACAACGCCTACTCCCCGCAGCAGCAAGAGACCTTCGGCGACCTCCCCCTTCGTGGTTTCGAGAGGAACAGATCAAATGCTACGCCGTTGGAGAGCATGAACGGCCCAGGTCCCGAGCTCCCACTCCGGAGTCCCGTCCATTTCACACCAAGCCCGCGAGAGTACAATTACATCTCCCCTCCCCCACGCCAGCGAGCACCCAGCGACCTCGGTCTCCGCCGCCGCAACGCCGGACGCATCGCGCCCCCCAGACACCTTCTCAACACCCCGACGACCCCATCCCCATCCTCTCCCAACAACCCCGCCCCACCGTCCTCGGCCACTCCCAACTCCCAGCCTCCACGCCCGCGTAACTTCTCGCAGTCAAACACGCCCGAAGCGCGCCCATGGCCGACCGACGACTCGCCCCGTTATCCGTATCCCTCAACACCGCATCGCCGCCCGCAGGCTTCGCCGGCATCTGGTCTTGCGTCGCCGTCGCTCCCTGCGTCTGCTACGCTGCATGCGCGGATTCACGCGAAGATTGGCGAGATGCGCGAGGGGATCCAGAGGATTGAGGAGAGGGATCGTAGGATTGAGGGGATGAGGCTGGAGAGGGAGGAGAATGCTCGGCTGTGGGAAGAGGATAATCCGGATTGGGAGGAGTAGGTGTGGTGTGTGAGAGGTCAGTGGGAATGTGGATTGGAGACGCGAATGGGATATGAAACTAAGGAATATGGTTTTAAGGATACTCGATGGAGTCACGGATGGCGACAAAAGTTTTTGCATTTTCTAGGAGACAGCTGGATTGGATATACGCGATAGCTCTTTGGTGGTGTTGAGTTGGGTCGACGTCTTTCTTTCCGCGAAGCTGTCTCGTCACTTCTATAAAATTGACTCGTGTTCGGGTATATCATGGCTGCCATCTACATCGTTGCGTCCACGTGCCTGCCTCATAGCAGAACGCATTACGTCACATGCCACTGCGCCCGGGTACATCAAACGGGTGTAATGTTTGTCTACCAATCAAGTCAACCCATAACTTTCACTCTGCCGCCCCGATCTCTTCCTCCTACACTAGCTCCGCCGTCTCGTATTAATACCGCTCACTATGGCAGCTTGGCTCTTCTCCTTCTTGTACCGCACCAACACTCCACCGACAGAAGTAAACTCAATAGAACCCGTCAACGACTCCCACGACACCCACAACAGGTACGTACAAGCACCAATGCCCATCTACCAACTACAGACCTCTAACATGCCCAGTCCCCCATCAATCATGGCCCACCAACCCGGCCCCGAACTAACCGACTACCTCCTCCCCAACATGCCCTCGCTCTTCACCCCCGCCCTGCCCCCCTGCGGTCTCGAGCCCCAACTCGCCTACCAA
>Ga0265780_10009599_pt1 | contig 11584 bp, 15 predicted proteins | sample P1T30metagenome_FD_192432 | JGI IMG/M metagenome (GOLD analysis project Ga0265780, IMG submission 192432) | Plant litter microbial communities from East Loma Ridge, Irvine, California - P1 T30 | ecosystem: Environmental > Terrestrial > Plant litter > Unclassified | place: USA: California... | reverse complement strand
CAAGCAGTCGGTCATGCGCTCGATGATGCCGAGCCGCGCCGATTTCGAAGCGTTCGCCGAAGCCGTCATTGCCGGCCGCGCCCGCAACCGCTGATCGCACGACCTAGGGAGACCGACGATGCCCGACGCCGCCGAACCCGATTACGATCACCTGCTCCGCTCCAACCTGGAACGCGTGTTCAACGAACGTGACGGCGACGCGCGGGCAGCGGCCCTCGCGGAACTCTTCGTCGAACAGCCGGTGATGTACGAACCCGACGCCATCGTCGAAGGCCGCGCCGCAATCTCCGCCATCGCGGGGGCACTGCTCGAAAGGTTCGGCCCCGATTTCGCCTTCGTCCCCGAAGGGCGCGCAGTCGGTCATCACGGCCTCGGCACGCTGCACTGGCACGCCGGGCCGAAAGACGGACCAGTTGCGGTGACCGGCGCCGATGTCGCGCAGATCACCGACGGCCGCATCGCGCGCCTGTGGGTGTTGCTAAACCCGCCTGCCGGCTGACCGGGCGCGATGCGGACCCGGCTCAGCGTTTGCCAAAGGAAAACACGCTTCGGCTCGGAAGACGCGGCGCTGCACGTCGCCGAGCGCGCCACCATCGCGCTACGACCCTATCGCTGCGATCGGTGCTTCCAGTTCCACCTCACCAGCCGGACCAAGGGCAAGCGCGCGCTCGCTGCGACGCGAAGCTGAACCGGCCCGTTTCCCTCTGAACCCGTTTGCACTGAGACGATCGACCACCCACCGCACGCGGCGAGGCTTGGGCCACGGGCATCAACTGCGCCCGACGCGAACGCCGGTACGGAGCGCCCCCTCCCCGTTCATGTCGAGCGAAGTCGAGACACCTGCGCTCCGGTCTGCCCCTCGACTTCGCTCGGGGCGAACGGCTCTTGGAAGCCGGCGCATTTCCTCCCGCCCCGTTCGCACTGAGCCCCTCGGCTGGTGGCAAACCAACCGCTCACGGAGGCGAAGCGCGCGCCAAAAGCACGGCTCGCTCTACGCTCCGCTGAAGTGCTGGCGCGCAATGCGCGGATTCAAGGCGCGAACATCTCGCCAAGCACCGCCAGCACCGCCGCAAGCGTCGGCGCGTCGATCTGTCCAAGCCGCTTGACCAACTGTGTCTTGTCGAGAGTGCGCATCTGATCCGATAGCAGCAGCCCGTCCTTGCCCTTGAAGCGCGCCGCCACACGAAAGGGCGCGGGCCGGCTACCCGTCGTCATCGGCACCACGATCGCGGTGCGAAGATGCGTGTTCATCTCCTCGGGCGAGACGATCAGGCACGGTCGCGTCTTCTGGATCTCGCTGCCGACGGTGGGGTCGAGCGCGGCCAGCCAGATTTCGCCGCGTTTCACCACCGAACTCACCATGTCAGGTCGGCGTCGCCCGAATTGCCGAAGCCATGCCAGTCGTCATGATTTTCATCGGCGATGCTGGCCGCGCCCTTCGCCCAGCCAGCCCGTTTGGAGGTTACGACCGGCGTTGCGATCAACCTGCCGTTCTCGACGCGCAAGTCCATCTCCGCACCGTTCGCCACGCCGATCTCGGCAAGCAACGCGCGTGGCACGATCAGCCCGGTCGAATTTCCGATCTTTCTCAGCAATGCGTGCATGGCAACACTCCCGCCGCTTAGGTAGCGCGGCGGGAGTGTTACCACAAGGTTATAACTTACTTCGTCATCGCCGCCGACTGATCGACCGGCACCACCGGCAGCAGCACCGAACTCGCGCCCGCCGCGCCGTGCTCGATCGTCACCGTCGCCGCACGGTAATCGCCTGGCTTGGCGAGGAAGATGTTGGGCACGAAGGTCTGCGGATTGCGGTCATAGAGCGGGAACAGCGAGGACTGGACCTGCACCATGATCTTGTGACCGGGCAGAAACTCGTGGTTCACCGCCGGCAGCCGGAACTTGTATTCCTGCACCTTGCCCGCCGGGATCGCGGTTGGCTTGGCGAAGCTGTCGCGGTAGCGGCCACGGAAGATGTCGAGGCTGATCGGCAGTTGATAGCCGCCCATCTTCGCATCGCTCGCATTCTCCTCCGGGAAGACGTCGATGATCTTCACCACGAAATCGCCGTCGGTGCCGGTCGTCTTGGCGAAGATGTCCGCCCACGGCACGCCCGACACGCGCACCGTCTGGGTCAGCGCGGGGGTCGTATAGGTCATCACGTCGGTGCGCCCATCGACCGAGCGCTGGTCCGACACCAGCCAGTCGCCCCAGCGCCCATCGTTGAAGTTCACCGGACGCGGCAAATGCGGCACCGGGTTGGCCGGATCGGACACATACGAATCACCGCCCGAGGCGGCCTTTTCGAAGCTCAGCCCCTTGTTCGCCTGCAAATACATCGGTGTCAGCGGCGTCGCGCAATCCTTGTTGCACGACAGCGGCCAGCGGCTGAACGTGTCCCAGTGGTTCTCGCCCGTATTGTAGATCGCCGCCGCCGGCAGCGTCACCGCCGGACCGTCTTTCAGATACTGGTTGAAGAACGGCAGCACCATGTCCTCGCGATATTGTTTCGCGGTATCGCCGTTCCACTGGAACGCGCCGAGGCTACGCCCCTCGCGGTTGATCTGGCTGTGCCGCCACGGCCCCATCACAATGTAATTGCTGGCACTCTTGCCGGCCTTGACGAGCGACTCGTAGCTGTGGATCGCGCCCCACATATCCTCCTGGTCCCACAGGCCCTGTTCCCACAGCGTCGGTACGTCGGAGGGGCTCTTCGCGAGCATCGTATCGAGCGCCTGGCCCTGCCAGAACGCGTCATAGGCGGGGTGCGACACCATCCGCTGCCACGCCGGCAACTGATCGTAGCCCGATTGCTTGGCCCAGTCGCCCGCCGAGACATTGCGGAAGTTCTCGTAATCGTCCCACCCGCCCGAGCGCGGCGCCTTGCCCTCGCCCTTGTAGCCGGTCTGCGAGCCGATCCACGCGATGTTGGCGAGCCGGAACGCGCCGTAGTGGAACCAGTCGTCGCCCATCCAGCCGTCGATCATCGGGCTCTGCGGCGCGGCGACCTTCAGCGCGGGATGCGGATGCAGCAGCGCCATCACCACCGTAAAGCCCTCGTAAGACGAGCCGATCATGCCGACCTTGCCGTTCGATTCGGGCAGGTTCGCCTTGTTCACGAGCCAATCGATCGTGTCATAGGCGTCGGTGGTGTGATCGACCTTGGTCTGGTTAAGCGGGCCGATCACCGGGCGCGTGACGACATATTGCCCTTCCGAGCCGTATTTGCCGCGAATGTCCTGATACACGCGGATATAGCCCGCCTTCACGAACATCTCGTCGGCAAGCGGCAGCGTCGACACTTCATTCGGGCTGTCCATGCGGTTGGCACGGCCCTTGGCGTTGTACGGCGTTCGCGTCAGCACGATCGGCGCGTTGGTCAGGCCCTTGGCATAGACGATGACGGTGTAGAGCTTGGTGCCGTCGCGCATCGGGATCATCACCTCGCGCTTCACATAGTCGCGCGCCGCCTCCGGCTGGGTGAATTTGGCCGGGATGTCGCCACCCGGCGGCGGCGGGCTCTTGTCGCCGACCTGTGCGGCGGCGGGACTGAGCGCGAGGGCGGTGGCAGCGAGCAGGAAGAGCTTGGCGCGCATCGTGGAGACGACCCTTTTTGTTTTCGGATGGACAGGCCTAGAGTGCCAAGCCCATCAGTTTCAAGCCCGATCCCTTCGCGCAGTACATTGACGCGACGCAAGACGCAGGCGAGCATCGCGAACCTTCGTTGGATCTTCGCCATGCCCCTGCGTCCGTTTCGAGCGCTCCTGCTCGCCGCCCTGTTGCTTTCGGTCGCCGCCTCGGCGCAATCGCCCAAGTCCGCCAAGCCGCGCGCACCCGCAGCGGCGCAGCAGGAGGACGACGCCTTCGCCGACTATGCCGCCGAAGGCTTCCAGCTCGAACATGGCCGTGACCCTGGCTGGCAGCTCGCCGAGCATCGCCGGCTCGACCGCGCGCTCGCCGCGCTCCAGCCGCAGCGCAAGGGCGTGGTTGATGCCTATGTGCTGGTCGCCGGGCTCGACAGCGACGCGGTCTTCGGCCGCGAGGCGCGCGAAGCCGCCCGCGTGCTCGCCCGCCGGTACGACGCGGCCGGGCGGACGATCGTGCTCGCCGGCCCCGACTCCCGCAGCGCAGACACACTCGCACGCGGATCGCCCGACAATATCGCGGCGGCACTCGCGCGCATCGCCGAGCTGATCGACAAGAGCGAGGATGTGCTAATCCTCTATACCACCAGCCACGGCGCGCCCTATGGCATCGTCTATCAGGATGGCGACGCCGGGGTCGGCGCGGTCGCGCCGGTCCAGCTGGCGGCGATGCTCAACACGCTCGGGCTCAAACGCCGGCTGGTGATCGTCAGCGCCTGCTATTCGGGCGTGTTCGTGCCCAAGCTCGCCGGGCCGGACGGCGTGGTGATGACGGCAGCAGCGGCGGATCGCTCCTCGTTCGGCTGCGAAGCGGACAACGACTGGACCTTCTTCGGCGATGCACTCGTCAACCATGCGCTGCGCGAGGATCAACCGTTCGCGGCGGCGGCCAAGGCGGCGACCGCAACGATCGCCAAGTGGGAAAAACAGGGCAAGCTGCGCGCGTCCAATCCGCAACTCGCGATCGGCGCGCGCGCGGCGCGCTGGCTGGCGCCGCTCGAAAGCCGCATGCCGAAGGCGACGACTGCGCCGGTCGGCCGCCCGGCGACAAGCCTGTTCGCGCGCAAGCCGGGCTGATCGGAACGCGTGTCGATCGGCATCACCCTCACCGTGCTGCTCGCGGCGCTGCTCCACGCGAGCTGGAACGCGATGCTGCGCGCCGGCACCGACCGGCTCTGGTCGATGACGATCATGTGCATCGCGGTCGCGGCGGCCTGTGCGCTGGCGGCGCCGTTCCTGCCGGTGCCGGCGCGCGCGAGCTGGGCCTACGCGGTCGCCTCGGCGGTGCTGCACATCGGCTACAACCTGTTCCTGGTCCGCACCTATCGCAGCGGCGATCTCGGCCAGACCTATCCGATCGCGCGCGGCACATCGCCGCTGCTGGTCTCGCTCGGCGCGGCGCTGTTCGCGGGTGAATTGCCGGACGGGATCAGCATGGCGGGCGTGCTGCTCGTCTCGGGCGGGATCGTGTCGCTGGCGTTCCAGGGACGGCGCTTCGGGTTCGACAGCCTGCCCTATGCGCTCGGCACCGGCTGTTTCATCGGCGCCTATAGCGTGACGGACGGGATCGGCGCTCGGCTGTCGGGCGCGCCGGTTTCCTATACGGTGTGGATGTGCCTGATGTGGGGCGTGCTGATGCCGCCGGTCTATGTGGCCCTTCGCGACGCGCGCAGCCTCATCCGTGGCCAGCGCGAAACCGCGCTGGCGGCGACCGGCGGCCTCGTCTCGCTCGCGGCGTACGGCATCGTCATCGTCGCGATGTCGTTCGGGCCGATGGGATCGGTCTCGGCGTTACGCGAGACGAGCGTGGTGTTCGCCGCGCTGATCGGCCGGGTGTTCCTCCACGAACGCCTCACCGCCGGGCGGATCGCGGCGTGCTGCGTCGTCGCGATCGGCGCATTGTGCATCGGTCATCAGAGCACCGCGCGGGCCACGCATCCGGCGATCCGCGTCGTACGGAGCTGAGCGGGGGAACTCTCCCGCCCCCTACGGGTTGGCGCGCCATGTCGATAACCCGCTATCCGCTACTCGCCCGTCCGCACATCCGCCTGTCGGGCGTGGTCGATCAGGTGATGTACGCCAATTTCCGCCAGATGCTCGACACCTGCCCGAGCGAGGGCACCATCGTCATCGCGATGACCACGCTCGGCGGCGATCCCGAGGTCGCGCGCACGATGGCGGACGATATCCGGCTGCTCACCGAGCAGGACAATCGCGAGATCCTGTTTCTCGGCAAGGTCGCGGTCTATTCGGCCGGCGCGACCTTCATGTCGGCCTTCCCGGTCGAGCGCCGCTTCCTCACCCGCCACACCCGGCTGATGATCCACGAGCGCAGCATCCAGAAGCAGCTCAACATCAACGGCCCGCTGCGCATGTGCATCGCCTCGATCAAGGCGACGCTGCACGAGATCGAACATTCGATCCTGATCGAAGAAGAAGGTTTCCGCGATCTCGTCAAAGGCAGCAGCGTCGATTTCGAGGAACTGCGCGAGAAGGCACCGTCGAACTGGTATATCGAGGCCGAGGAAGCGCGCGATCTCGGGCTGGTGCTTGACGTGATCTGAGGAAGTTGGCCTCCGGGCAAGGTTGCTCTAGGAGACCGCATGACCAACATCCTCCTCACCGGATCGTCGCGCGGCATCGGCGCGGCGATCGTCACCGCGCTCGATCTCCCCGACGTCGCGCTGATCGGCCAAGCCACCCGCAGCACCGCCGCCAACACGATCGCAGCCGACTTCGCCGATCCCGCCGCCCCGCAAGCCGTCTGGCAAGCCGCGCTCGACCGCTTCGACGGCCAAATCGACGTGCTCGTCAACAATGCCGGCGTGTTCGAAGCCAATCCGCTGGGCGACGACGACTGGGTCGCCGGCTGGGAACGCACCCTGCGCATCAATCTCACCGCCTCCGCCGAACTGTGCCGCCTCGCCGTACTCCACTGGCAACAACGCGGCACGCCCGGCCGCATCGTCAACGTCGCCAGCCGCGCCGCCTATCGCGGCGACAGCCCGGCGCACTGGCATTATGCCGCCTCCAAGGCCGGCATGGTCGCGATGACCAAGACGATCGCACGCGGCTATGCGCGCGAGAACATCCTCGCCTTCGCGGTCTGCCCCGGCTTCACCATGACCGGCATGGCCGAGGACTATCTCGCCAGCCGCGGCGGCGACAAGCTCCTCGCCGACATCCCGCTCGGCCGCGTCGCCGACCCCGCCGAGATTGCCACCACCGTCAAATTCCTCGCGCTCGAAGCGCCGCCCTCGATGACCGGCGCGGTGATCGACGTGAACGGGGCCAGCTATGTCCGCTGATCCGACCGAAAGCTGGAAGCTCACCCTCCCCTGCACCCGCGACGAGGCCGAGGCGATCGATATGGGTGAAGGGCTGGAGGGGTTCGATCCCTCCCCCGTCATCATCACCAGCGAGGAGATCGAGGACGATCCGCTGAGTTGGCGGCTCGACGCCTATTTCAGCGGCAAGCCCGGCGCGGCGGTGGTCGCGGCGGTGCGCGCGCTCGCGCCCAGCTCGGCGGCCGTAAAAGCCAAGGCCGAGCGCGTCCCCGACGAGGACTGGATCACGCTCAGCCAGGCCGGGATCGAGCCGGTCCACGCCGCGCGCTTCTACGTCCACACCAGCGCCAACAAGGGCGACGTGCCGCCTGGCGCGCACGCCTTCCACATCGAGGCGAGCCGCGCGTTCGGCACCGGCCACCACCAGACCACCACCGGCTGCCTGCTCGCGCTCGACGCGATGAAGGTGCAGGGGAAGCGCTTCCGCAACATCCTCGATCTCGGCACCGGCACCGGCCTGCTCGCCTTCGCCGCGCTGCATCTGTGGCCGCGCGCGTATGCCACCGCATCGGACATCGATGCCGCCGCAATCTCGATCACCGAGGAAAACGCCGAGGTGAACGGCATCCCGCTCGGCGAGGGACCGGGCGCGCTCGCGCTGGCGGCAGCGCCCGGCCTCGAACACCCGCTGCTGATCGGCCGCGCACCCTATGATCTGATCGTCGCCAACATCCTCGCCGGCCCGCTGATCGGCCTCGCCCCCACCATCGCGATGGCGCTCGCCGAGGGCGGGACATTGGTTCTCGCCGGCCTGCTCGACTGGCAGGCGAAATCGGTGACACAAGCCTATCGCCGCCAGGGGCTGATGCCCGTCTCCGCCAACGCGATCGGCGACTGGCCGACGCTCACCCTGCGCAAACGCGCCCGCTACGGCGCCGCGCGCGTGACCCGGCTCGGCCCCGGCGGCGCCAACGACGCCCCCGGCTTCGGAAGCTGGTGAGCGGCTGACCGCCCGGGATCGCCGACCAACGCGATCCCCGCACCGGCCAGATAGGCGAGGAAATCCCACGGATCGAAGCCCATGCCGAACACGACGCGCGCGACGGCATTGCTCGCGAGGCCAAGCCGATCGAGCAGATCGAACGCCTGCCCCACCTCGACCGCGCAAGCGATCGCAAACGCCGCGACCAGCGCACCGAAGCGCGGCAACCGGGTGAGCGCGCGAAGCCCGAGATAGACCAGCACCACCGCGAGCACATCGCCGACATGCGGACGGACGAAGCGATCATGCACGAAGAGCGCGATCGCCACCTCGATCGCGAACAGCGCGAGCGTTGCGAGTGCGTAGGGGAGTCGGAAGGTCATCGTGAGGGTGTAGCACCGGGTGATGCAGGGGTCATGCAGGCCGTGTGGGGATACGGCGCGATCGCCGCGCGTGAAGCTGCGACGCTCGTTCGCTCATGACTTTACCCCCACCCGTTTGCACTGAGCGAAGTCGAAGTTCGTGCCCCAAGCGATGCGCTCGTCACGGGGTGTCGACACGTAGAACGGATTAAGATTCCGCGACCACTGGCCCGGTGCGAAACCCATGAGCTTTGTATCTGGAATATCCGAGTCTGGTGGAAAGAGGACGTTGCCGAACGCCCCTGAGGCCGATACCGCGTGCGGTTGAAGCGGAGCGCGGGAATGATGATACGGTGGTTTGCGGCGCGGCGCCGCAAGAAGCGGCAATTAGAGCTGGAGCGAGCTAGCAATGTCGTGCGCGTTCTATTTCCTGAGCCCATCGCTTTTGTGGCGCAGGAATGGATAGGCGTGGTAAATTCCATGCTCCACGTTTCGGCGGAAGTCTGGAACGCCCAAAGCCTTGAGCGGCGCATCCTAGCATTCAAGGGCATGTCCCCGGCCTTTAGTGAAGCGGAAAACAGCTTTCCCGTGATCCGCCAGAAAATCGATGAATCTGTCACCGCGACCGGTGGCTCCGAGGACGAAGCGAGGGCCTATGTTTTCGACGGTATACTTGCGGAGGCCCTCATCGCGGTCGGCGAGGATCGAAACGAGGTTTACTCGACGTTATTTCCGGGGTGATTGGCATGACCGCTATTGGGCGTTAGCCGCCCTCCGGTGTCGGACGGTTCGCCCACTCTTGCACTGTCGCCGTAGCCTCTTCGAGGAGGATGGAAAGCGCGTCAGCCGCGCCCTCCCAGCGCTGATCGAACTCGCCTCCGTCGTCGGTATCGATGGATCGAGCCATCACGCCAACACGACCCGCGAAGGGCGGTTCGATTGAGATTTGAAAGCATTCGAACGGTCGTAGCCCCGGCAGATAAGCGAACCTTGCGGGCTGACCTGCCCATTCGGTAAAGAGCTTTTTGACCGTCGCTTGCGCCCAAGCGTCGATGAATGGATCAACTTCTGCATAGGCTGTCATGGCCGGAGTTTGCTTCCACCGCTGACTGTCCGCAAGTGGGTGACTGCGGTCACATTATGCGGACAATTCCTTTTTCCACGACTCGCGACGCCTAAGTCCGTGGCTTGATGCAGATGGACACCATCGCACCACAGGCATAAAGTAGTCTAAGGTATTACCTTCACTACAGAGGCCTCGGCAATGGCGACGGCAACATCCATCAAGCTCGACGACGCGTTGAAGGGACGTATCCAGCATCTGGCCGAAGCGCGCCGCCGCACCGCGCACTGGATCATGCGCGAGGCTATCGCGCAATATGTCGATCGCGAGGAGAAGCGCGAGGCGCTGCGGCAAGACACGCTCAAGGCGTGGGACGACTTTCAGGCAACCGGCCTGCACGCGACCGCCGATGCGGTCGATACGTGGCTGGCGAGCTGGGGCACGGATAATGAGCTACCCGCGCCCGAATGCCACGCGTAATTTTCGCGCCAGCGGCGATCCGGGACATGAAGCGGTTGCGCGATTTCCTGCAACCCAAGAACCCCGACGCGGCACGCCGCGCCGGTGAGGCGATACGGCAGGGCGTAGAGGCGCTGGGCGCCTATCCCCGCATGGGCCGGCTGGTGGACGATCTCCCCGAACAGTTTCGGGAATGGCTGATCGACTTCGGCGATAGCGGCTATGTCGCACGATACCACGTCGATGATGACGCGGTGACGATCCTGGCGGTTCGTCACCAGCGCGAAGCCGGCTTCGAATAGCGTTCACGCAAACGGCCTGATCGGGCCGATACCACCAACCCGGACACACGCCGTCAGGCCGGCACCTTCCCCCGCGCATAATCCTGCGTCCCCAGCGTCAGCACCCTGTCCCCCGCGACGATCTCCCCAACCGCGATATCCGCCTGCCCGCGGATCGACTCGTACAAAGGCGCGAAATCGGTCTCGACGGTCACGCGCAGCAGTGCGTCGAAGCTCGGGATGACGAAGTAATTCTGCTGGAAGTCGTCGATCCGGTATTCGGTCCGCATCACCCGCTCCAGATCGAAGCCGATCCGGTTGGGGCTGGCATCCTCCAGCGCGAAGCGGCTCTCGGCGAAGCTCGACACGATTCCGGCGCCATAGATGCGCAACCCCTCCGGCTCGGCGACCAGCCCGAACTCGACCGTGTACCAGTACAGCCGGGCGAGATATTTGAGCGCATCCATCCCGTTGGCACGAAGCCCACCCTGCCCGTAGGCCACGAGATAATCGGCGAACACCGGGTCGGCGAGCATCGGCACATGCCCGAACACGTCATGGAAGACATCGGGTTCCTGAAGGTAATCGAGCTGGTCGCGGCGGCGGATGAAATTGCCCGCGACGAAGCGGCGGTTGGCCATATGCTCGAAGAACACGTCGTCGGGCACGAGCCCCGGCACCGCTACGACCTGCCAGCCGGTCAACGCCATCAGCCGCTCTGACAACTCCTCGAAATCGGGGATGCCCGGCTTGGACAACCGCAACACGTCGAGCCCGCGCAGATACGCCTCGGACGCGCGCCCCGGCAGCAGCTTGGCCTGACGCGCGAACAGAGTGTCCCACACCGCATGGTCTTCGGGCGTGTAATGCGCCCAGTTCTGCGGCACGGTCCAGTCGGCGGCGGCGCCCTCAGGCGGGTGGATAAGCGTTTCCTCTGTCACCGCGGCAGCGTATCACGCGCCGGGTTGGCGGGGAACATGCGTGCGGCGATTCTGGTTACATTTGCTACGAAATATCTGCGTGGGTCTGGTGCTGCTCGTGCTGGGCTATGCCGCCGCCGGCCTGATCGGCGGCGCGATCCCGACCAATGCGGGCTGGCGCGAACCCGCCGACGGCGTGCGAATCCAGGTGTCTAGCAACGGCGTCCACACCGGCCTGATCGTGCCGCTCGTCACGGCCGGCGTCGACTGGCGCGACCTGATCCGCCCCGAAGATCTCGCCGACCCGCGCTACGCGAACTATCCAGCAATCACAATCGGTTGGGGAGAACGCGCCTTCTACCTCGAAACCCCGACCTGGGCCGACGTCAAGCCCCTGACCGTCCTCGCCGCCGCGCTCGGCAGCGATCGTACCGTGATGCATGTCGATCACCTCCCCTGGCCCACGCCGGACGAAAGCAGCCGCACAATCACGCTGCGCCCCGAAGAATACCGCCGCCTCGCCGCCTTTATCCGCGCAAGCTTCGCTCAGCCGGGCAAACGCGGCCGTGGCTGGCACCGCACCGGCT
>Ga0265780_10009598_pt1 | contig 11584 bp, 13 predicted proteins | sample P1T30metagenome_FD_192432 | JGI IMG/M metagenome (GOLD analysis project Ga0265780, IMG submission 192432) | Plant litter microbial communities from East Loma Ridge, Irvine, California - P1 T30 | ecosystem: Environmental > Terrestrial > Plant litter > Unclassified | place: USA: California... | reverse complement strand
ATTGCCACCCGCTACGACAAAACCGCCTCGTCCTTCCTCGGCTTCCTCTCACTCGCGGCCGCTAAGCTCTGGCTAACCGACTATGTCAACAAGTCCTAGTCGAACTACGTACAGTTTCGTATCCGTTCAGGTTGAGACTTGTAATCGGAGTGGCGAAGGCTTTCTCCCTTCACCACCTCGGGCGTTCTGGCTTCGGCTTGGACGCCCTTTTTCGAAAGCTGCCTACTGGTTTGATGTCGGCGCTATAATGCAATTAGCCGCCATCGCCCCTGCAAAGGTTGGTGCGCGAGGGCGTCACCCGTTGTACCGATGGTCGCGTCGATACGATGCACGTTCGCTTAGCGCCTATTGCCGCACTGCCCCAAGCGCTGGCCGTGCGCGCTATACTGGGATACCGCTACTCAAGACAACGTGATCGGCAGGGGTAGGGCGTGACGGCTGCATTTAACGGGATTGTGCGCCAGCTGCGGCGCGCAGGCTGTTATGAAGAGGTATCGCCACCTTGAGGCATTAGCTGCCGGTTTAGCATGCGATCAAAACAAGCGGTCTGACGAGGAGATCGCTGCGACTTAAGACACGGAACAGGAGCGTGTGGTGATCCGACACACAAATGGTATCACCGCAGAACAAGCATAACGAGGGTATACAGTATAACCGATGCAATCACTGCTAATCCGGCGCCGACAAGTAAGTCGTAAAGCCGCAATACCATTTTGGCATGCGCAATCTCCGTCGACCTGCGCTCATGGTTAGCTTAGCTTTCTTCGCGAGACTTACCTTTCTACGCATTCGCACAATTCCTTCTACACGCTGAAATTGCGAAGCCGATCGGAAATCGGATCTCGCAAAAGGACCCACAAACAAGGGCTTAAAGGCCAGGCAAAAAAAATTTCGTAATTCGCAGATGCCCAATTCCGTGAGTCGCTAATCAGTTGCCAACGAGCGCATAGACGCGTCGTTTAGCAACTAGCTCGCTACCAGATGCCGTTATCAGCTGATCAGATATACCGCGGTGCAGCACAAATCTTCCTTTTTTGCTGCAGTTGCTCCTGTTGAACTTTGCTGAGCAGCCAGACATTTAGAAGTGGTTAATGTGTTCCGTAACAGGTCAATCGATGAAATCGTCGTTTCGAGTAAGCCGGGCCAATCGTCCCTCACCTGCCACTATGAGCCAACAAGAAGCTGCGCGTAGCGTGCTGCCCAAAAATCGGGGTAGAGCATCTCTAGCGCCTGTCGGTAATCGTGGGGCGCCACAACATGAGGCGGAAGTTATGCGAGCCCTGACGCTTGCCTTGCCGGTTTCCCTGTTGTTGTGGGTGCCCTTTATCGCAGGTGCTGTTTATCTACTTTGACGGACGCGGGGCCGTAATGACAAGGCTTTCCACACAAGTACTTTAAGCACCCCACTCCGGCCCATCTTCGTCTGGCTGGAAGCTGTGAGGATCATACGGCTCGGACCTGCGCACCTGCCGAGGCGGGCGCGGCGTCACTTGCGGCCTGTCTGTAACCGACGGCAGTGTAGGCGCGCCACCGCCGAACCGAACCCGAATGAACGCTGAACCACCGTCGATGCCTTGGAAGATCGCGACCACATCCTCGCCCCGACCGATCCGCAAGCCGACGTACGGTGCACGCTCAGCATTGACGTAGCCGATCTGCACGCCGTTTGGGCTGATCACCGCGATAGCGTTCGGATCATGCTTGTTCTTCGGCTCGGGCACCAACTCAATTGATGCGCCGAGTGGCGTCATCATTGCTTCGGACCGGCGGTTGCTGCCGTTTTCGTTGGGGAAGTCGATGCCGACGACAGCTAGGGTCAGTTCCTGCATGGGCGCGATATATGCCTGATGGCGATTTGCGCCAAGCTGGCACCGGGCGATGTGGCCGCTTCATCTCTTCGACAAATGCAAGCTTGGCGCACGCGCGGCATTCACTCGCTTTAATCTCTCGGAAGTGAAAGTAACCTATAACGTTGGCTCCATCGATCCAAAGCGCGTCGGTGACTTAATCGTCCGGAACTGAGGACGCTTAAGGGTCTGAGCAGGGGTATTGGCAGGGGTACGCGACCACGCCGGTACCCCTGCGAAGCCTCCCGCTCGGCCGTCAATGCTTTGGTTCGACTGGGGGGTAATTGAACCGCTGCGCTCAGTTGAGAAGGTTCAGCAGCGACAGCGCGCAGGTGACCGCGGCGCCAATCAGCACTCCGAATGTCCAGCTGATCGGAGTGCGCTCAATCAGGGTGTCTAGCTTTTGCCACATACCAGCGCCCTAATCGGCGCTGACGATAGCTTCGTCGATCAAAACAGCATCGATCATTCGCAACCAATGCTCCATCGTACACCCGCCTGCGCTTAACACGGCTTTGTTCGGCTCGCGCATAGCGGCAATGCCCTTGCGAGCTCTGTCTACGTAGCTCGCCCACATCGGCATACCCTCATATCTGAGATCCTCAGGATAGCCGTCACAGCGGCAAAGCTCGCGCGCGACGCGCTCGATCATGGAATCACTATGCATAAGCTCCCGGCAGCCGATTCGCGCTGACAAACGCCCCTGTGCAAGTCGCGTGCGCGAAGTCGCGGGCATATAAGTTGTTCGACGCACGCGTCCCGCACATGCACGTTGTCACCGGTGGCCGCGCGGCATGGCAAATCAAGCAGTATCGTGGACACCCGGAAATAGCGCGCGGCCACGTTCTTCGGAGAACCGTCTGCCATGCGCGATCATTGCTCGAGCGAGCCTATGATGATGTTGATGCATTTGAAAAACGTGAGAGACTGTGGAACGGCTTGGGCTCAGCCGAAACTTCTGCTGACCTTGGGAAGCAGGATTCGAGACGTTCGATGAGTTGTGTCGCATGTCTCCGCGTCAGCTGTCTCAGTTGGCAGGCATCGGTCCTGTTGCTTTGGCATCTCTCCGATCCGCCTTAAACCCGTACGATGTTGATCGCGTCCATCGCGCACGCTCCTCGTTCTCACGTTCTTGTATCGCAGGCGTCTGTATGCGCAGCCAGACATTCATCGCGAGCGATGCTGCTGAGCGCTATTTAAACGAGGATCAAAAGCAACTAATCGATTGCTTAGCGGTAAACACTGTAAGCCAACGAGATTGAGGTAGAATTATCCGATCTACCGATCATGAGCATGTCTCTCGCTCCCGAGGAGCTCTCGATCATCCGAACTGCTCCGTCTGGTGTGTCTTGAGCCATCGCTGTCTTCATTCCCGTGGCGGCGATTTTTTCGTTGTAGTAAGCCACCACGGTTTTGACGTCGGCGTTCGTCGTGAGGACCACCGACTTGATCGCTGATCCCCTTTCTCCCTGCATTATCACCTGAGCGGCTTTAGATCCGGGGAAAGCTGGGGCCCAAGCCGGTAAATCAGACGGCATTTGGATCACGCTCGTGTCTGAAGAGGGGAATATAGATGTTCTTCCATGCGAACTAAATCGTGTATCAAGTGTGCCACCAGCGCCATCCAGCGTTGCAGAATCTTGTGATCCGCAGCCAGACAGCGCAACGCATGAAAGGATTACCAGTAAAACCTTCATTTTAAGTGCCAAGGTTGATACGATTGCTGCTAGCCCCCGTTAATAGAAGGAATATTTTGGGACTACAGCCCTCTGCACAGTCATAGGTTGAAAGGGTCGCGGACACTTTACTAGACTTATTGCTTATCTGATAAAGCTTCAAGGCCGTTCTGAGGTGCAAACCTCTTACCACGTCTACGCAGAGTTAGACCTATGGCAGTAAACCCAGCAAGCATCATTGCCCATGTTGCCGGCTCAGGAACAGCCGCTACCATCACATTGGTGGCATTGAAGTCAATGTTGCTATTGCCGGCTACAAGATAACTATACTGCGTCGAGGCTCCGCCTGTGTCGCCCTTACCCGTGCTTCTAAACAGTGTCTGGAGGTTCGCGGGCGCCGCACTATCTGGAACGATGTATGTTTGCAGGCTGTTTCCAAGAACATCGTATCCGTATGCGCTGATGAAATCTGGGCTTGTATATACATCCCCATAGTAGGACGGAGAGAAGGTAAAGCTGGCAGAACCGATCGTGAACATCGCGGAGGAAAGCACCGGCGCCGTTCCGAAAGCATCGCCACCCGACACTTCGTCAGACGTCCTGCTCGACGTGCGAGTTCCTGGAACTGACGTTGTATATGTCAGGTCGGCTCGAAGCCCTAACCCTTCCAAGTTTTGCCCGAAAAGCCCAAAAGTATTACCAGCATCAGACCCGTCGGTGATTTTACCGCTGTAGGTCACGCGATATTCGGCCGCCCTCACCATTTGCGGAATTGTCGCGAACATACCGACTACGGCGATAGCGCATTTTATCCGAACACTCATGATAATCCTCCTTCATCCAGAGCACGGTGCTTTGCCCTGCCTGGCGGTCTATGGATTGCTCGCGGTCTGCGGATCACCCGCTGCAGCAACGTCTTGCATGCCGAACAGTGCACGAACCCTCGGAGTCCCGTTACCAACCAGATAGGTGTATCCGCCGGCGGGAGCGGCGCCCGTCCACTTACCGTCGAACCCTGGAATGGAACGGTTGAAGACAGTTGCCCCGCCCGCGCTTTGCTGAGCTCCGGCCGCGTATAGGTAAGGATTTAGGTTCCCTACACGGCGTCCCGTCTTTTGTATGTAAAGGGCGGCAGCGCTCACAAATTGTGGAGAGGACACCGACGTGCCAATTACGCCGGCAAGCTGTCCGCCAATCGCTATGATTACATAGCTGCGGTTTGGGCCGCATGGGGTGAGGGAAATGCCGCCGGGGCATCCGCCCACGAGCATGCCGACGTCGGGAGTGGTGCGGAACGTTGAGGAACCAGTGTTTACCAAGGTTTGATAATCAGGTTTAGGAAAATAGACCGAGATTCCACCGCCCGCACCCCAAAACCCACCTGCTACGTTCGAACCGACGCCGTAAGGATCGTAGGCGATCTCCGGATCGCCTAATGCATTTTCCGACACATAAGCTGATTTCAGAGTAGGCGGCGTTCGAAAGCTAGTCAGCAGATTCCCACCGCCAACACCGGTCACATTCGGGCTATCGGAAGGAAATTGGATACTTGGGACGAAACGCGACGGACCTGTTCCAGCAAAGTAGTTTGTGTCTGGACAAGAGAGCCCCCCCTCATCTCCCGAGCTTGCGACGAACGTAATGCCTTGAGCATTACCTTGCTTGAAGAGGTCATCATATACTTGAAGCAGGGGTGTATAATCCTGACCCCCATTATATGCTGCCGTATAGAACAGCTCACAACCACCAAAAGAAGAGTTTACAATATCATATTGATTGCTCTCGATAATATGTATATACCCATCTATAATACTTTTATCAGAAAGATCTGGTGTGTTGACCAATGTGACCGAAGAACCGGGTGCGCCACCAAGCACCATCTGAACATCCAGTGAAGACTCAAAGGAAGCATTGGTGTCAAAAGGCGCTCCTCCATCTATAGGAACTCTTCTAATAATCGGAACCGGCTTACCAGTTATGGCAGTAAACTTTTCGTGATTGAAAACGGTCGCGATGTCGGAGTCTAAAACGTCATTAGACATCAAGACTGCTACACTCACACCCGTACCGTCCAAGGGCTTTCCATTCGCAGTCGCCTGGTACGATGGATAGTCGTAAGCCTGCTTTAAATCTGTGAACCAATAACCACCAGATGCGGAATTTCGGTTGTTTGGATCAGCGTTTGCCGCATACCGGGCGTTGGAATGCATGGGAGGGCGGCCAGAAAACATAACGACAGTAGCCCCCTGCGCCTGCAACTTGGCTGGTAGCGTTGGGCTGGTGTCTGGAACGATTCGGGTGGAACCGTTGCTGAATGTTGCGCGTGACAACGTTGAGCCAAAAGAACGTTTGATCGCTGACGCGCTTGCTGCGACCTGAAAAGAACGCGTATGCTGGGCGACAATAGTAAAGCCCTGCGATGTAAGCGCCGCCTCAGCCGTTGCCATGTCCTGCGCTGAAGGACCGAATCGCTGATAAAATTGATTTGGGGTGAGCCAACGATGGTAGTCTGAAGTTCCCGATTTTTGTTGATCGCTTAGGAGTTTATCCAATTCGGCTCGATTTCTAAGCGGCAGGAACACTTCGAATGATACTTGTTGCTCGGCCGCAAGCGGCGTCATCGACATACGTTGTACTGTTGGAAGCGGTGCGGCTGATGCGCCCGAATTTCCGACGGCAGCCGCACACACAGCGAAAACGACGGAAAAGCCTCTTTTCATGGCATGGTCCCCATTTTTACAAGAACCATGCTAGTGTTAACTGTAAGTTAAGCAAGTGGTTAAATGGCAACAACATATCCCAGGATGCCACGAATCTTCGAGCCTAAGGCAACGGTACAACCTTTACGTCGACCCACTTGCCGCCTTTCGCGGCAGGTTTTCGGCTTCTCGCATCCGGTCACCGCTTAGCTTGCTAGAACGTCCGGCCAGGCGTTCAAGAACGACCCCGGAATGGCTTGAGGTGGTGGTTAGGCAACGGTCTGCTTCGCGGACGCAGGCGCAACTTGAGATGCTGTTGGTCTCGGCGCCTGTTTCCAGCCCTACCCTCCTGAAGGCGTGTTTATCCAAAAATTGCCAAGGCCAGCAGTGCCACCGCGTTAACGCTCGCACCCAAGATGATCCAGAATATGGCGACATCCTCGTTTTTAAATGCTTGAGAGTAGTCGCTGTTTCTGATGACTCGGGCGCTGCGGAGACAACACAGGAGAGTTAGGACGATTACAAGCGATATGAAGGCTTTGCTCATGGCGCCTCAACTTCGATAGCCAATAGCAACTGACAAAGATTGGCCGCAGTGAAGCCACTGCGATCGGTCGCGATCATCTAACTGCCTATGTGGTCGACGACGACTCGGATTCCTTACAAAAACTTGGACCGCCATCTTTGGAGCTTTAATGGCGCTGCTATACGAAAGCGCCGTAGTGAGGTATCCATCATGGACGTCTGCCCCCACTTCGAAGTAGGTTCCGGACGCAATGGTCCCTAGCGGCAGCCTCACCCCCAGCATCGATCCGGCCGGCTTCTGCCTGCCGGCGGGTACCGCGTTGCGCTACGAACGACCCGCTGATGCCCTCCGCTCACTCGTGCCGAGCTACGCCGTCCTTGATTCCGACCCGACGATATTTAAAGGTCCTCACAGTTGGGTGTTGCCCGGCTGGCCTCAATTATGGATTGGCCTGACGACCGGCAAGGTCACGGTGCAAACGCGCAAACGCCAGCCGAACGTTCTTGGTACGGCGATGCTGTTCGGCGGTACGAGTTGCGCCATGCCCACCACCTCGCAAGGTGGGGTGACAGTTGTGATTGATTTGACACCCGCCGGCTGGGCGCGATGGTTCAACAGGCCCGCTGACGGCCTGCGCGATCAAATTGTGCCACTTGAACAGCTCTGGTCGGTGGAACGCACGAGTGATTTAGTCGCTCGTCTACACGCATCCGATCAAGGCGAGGCCGTGAAGTCGGTTCTCGACGAGTTCCTGCTCTCGACGCTGCCGCCCCCACATCACGGAGAAGCGTTCCTGACTGAAATCGTCATGAAAGTAGGAGAGAGTGGGTCAGCAACAGCCGCAGAGACAGCTGTAGCCCTCGGCGTATCTTCAGACACCCTTCTTCGGGTAACGAAACGGTATTTCGGTTACCCTATGAAGGTGCTTACGCGACGAACGCGCTTCCTGCGGGTCATCAGTGAGATGTTGATGACGGTCGAGCCTGTAGATCACGGTGTCACCCCTCCAGGCTATCATAACGTCTCTCACTTCCTACGCGACGCCGGAGAGTTTCTAGGAATGACGCCGCGTCGATTTCTCGCGTTGCAGATGCCCTATCTTCGTGCAGTGCTGCGGGCGAGGACGATGGTCATCGGGGCACCACTACCTCTGCTCGATTCAGTAGCAAAGCCTTAAACCGTAGGGAACGTTTCGATGAGGATAGTGATGCGGGCATGACGACGATGTGGTGACGCGCAGCATCATCAAATCTCGTTGGTGAGATCGTCAAGGTTGGTATAGCCGGTGGTGGGGGTAACGAACGCCGGCGTGCCGGAGGTTGCACGCGCGGAAATCCCGACTTGCCCTCCGCCCCCCCCCCTTGACGAACCTGCTAGTTACGCATGAGCTTCGAGACAGCCTCTTAGCGCTTCCCTAATCTGCTAGAGCACCCATACTTCCATAAGGAGGGCAAGTGCTGGAAAGACGAACGACAGCTATCAAGCAAAGGGCACGGCGTATGGCTGCCACACTTACGCTTTTGACTTTACCTAGCGGGCCCAGAGTAGAGATGGTCGCGCTGCTCTAGGTAAACCACTTCAACAGTGCGTCCTTGGGAGGTGAAGAGCAGCGCAATTTCTTTTTAATGTAGATACTGGTTAACTACACGTTAAAGCATGCCAATTAACCTTAGTGTCCAATGTGGAGTAATCTGAGCAGTCTCTAAACGACTGGGGTTGGGCGACTGCGGAACGTCCGGTCTTGATCAGCGATCGTAGGATAGCTGCCCTTCCCTGTCCTTCGTCACAATGATCCAAACTCGGCCGCTTATGCCTGATTAGCTTGTTCCGTATCCCGTCGTTCATTCATCAAACGATAAGGACGTGTAAGCTGCAACCAATCAGTTGCTGTTGGAGTGGCGCATCTAGTAATTGCGACACTCCTCACGGCTTTATTCAATCGTAGCGAGGGATTGCACCATCAGACGTATTTCAAACGCCTAGGCGATAGCCGCTATTGACGTTCGGCCACGGCGTCGCAACGAAGCGCCGATTAGAGCAAAGCCTATTATCATAGTCAGCCAAGTGGAGGGTTCAGGTACGCTGGCGACAATTCCATCCGCGATCAGGCTGTGGACGTAGGCGGTCGGGTGAATGCCGTCATAATAGAGATAACCGGCGCAGTTGTTTGCAAGCCCTCCGGTTCCCACACAGCTGCTGTGGACCAGCGCCGGATCAAGCCCGTAGGCGGTGGGGTGATTCTGGATTGTGGTCTGAAGGCCAGCAAGGTCGAACATTCGGATCGAACCCGATGCGCCCAACGTCTGCTGAATACCGCCAACAATTGCGGCATATTGTAGGTTCAGGTAAGCCGACGCTTGCGTTGCACTATCTTGCCTAGCGGTTCCGTAGACACTCGGAATTTGACCGACATCCGGCAGGCCAACCACGATAATGTTCCGCGCCCCGTCCGTCACCAGTCTTGTCAGATCGGTTTGAAATGCACTGACCGTATCGGATATCGAAGGCGCACCAGGACGACCATAATCACGGATGTCATTGCCGCCGGCTGTGACGAGAACAAGGCTGTTTGTGTCGATGGCGGTGCGCCGCGCAGGCGGGCTGACGGCGCCGGTCGTTGACGGCTCGTAATAGCCGCTGATCTGATAGCCGAGATCGGGTGGCACTTGGTTCGGATAGAACGTAGCCACAGTGGACCCACCAACCGCATAGTTGGTGCCGCCTTGAAGATAGGCGGTGGAGAGCCCAAAACCGAGTGCTAGCGACAGGTCATCGGCGAAGTTCAGACCATTGGTGAAGCGCCCTGAAGATGGTGCTGAGCCTGGCACCTGCGTGGCGGCATTGCCGCTGTCGACGAGGCTGTCCCCAAAAACGTAAAGTCGGTCGTAGGATGCCGCTGTCGATACCGTTGGTATGATGAGTGTCGCTGCGACAACGGCAGCCCCGAGCCATTTCAAGCGACGCATCAAATACCCCCCCCCCGAGAATGATCATGCTTAACGCCTTTATATGACCCCTGCAACGTTGTTCGATGTATCCCGAAAAAGCTGGATCAACCCAATGTGAAACGGGTGTCGTGCGGTGGTAACCTGCTCGGATAAGCCACAGGTACGTAGCCAGTTTGAGCTCTCGGTCGGCTACTTCAACATCCGCAGGAGCGCGCAGTCGACTGGCAGCTTTGCGACGGCAGCAACGACCCTGTGTGGACATCCGGTAATCGCGCGCTGGCTTAGCTGATAGTGTCGCGGTGCGGGCGAGAGCCCGGTTTGCTCTGATCATCGGAGGCCACATGGCGCAATTTGTGGGATTGGATGTATCACAGAAGATAACGGCCGTTTGTATTGTTGACGGGGCCAGGACCCGTTTGTGGCGGGGGCAGTGCCTTTCGACGCCGGAGCAAATAGAGCGACCCTTTGCCAGCATGCGGGTAAAGATGTCCGACTAGGGATTGAGACCGGCCCGATGACGACCTGGTTGGTACATGAGCTCAGATCTCGGGGCTTGGACGTTGTATGTCTTGATGCGCGCCACGCCCGAGCGGCGTTGAAGATGCAGCTCAATAAGACAGATGCGAATGACGCGGAGGGATTGGCGCAGATCATGCGCACGGACTGGTTTCGCTCGGTCCACGTGAAATCGTTCGAGACACACCGGGCCCGAGCGTTGCTGGGCGCGTTCCGACGCTCTCCCCCAGATCATTCTGCGGGAGGGTTGGAGAGCCGTCCACGTCATCACAAAGCGACATTCGCTGTCCGCTCGCCTCCCCATCTTCCGCAGTTCGTCCATCTTAAGTCGTCAAAATAGTGCGCGTGTTTTTGGGGACACTAGTTCGAGTTCGGCCCTGTGGCCGCTTCAACCTCAGTCGGATCGCCCATGATCACTCCGACCCGCTGATGCAGGGCGCTGGGTTCGATGATCATGATCCTGGTTTCGCCATCCGTTGCGGCGCCGCCTGCCTGCTCAATTAGCATGGCCATCGGGTTGCCTTCGTACATCAATCGCAGCTTGCCTGCCTTGCCCGCTTTACGGGCATCACGCGGGTACAAAAAAACTCCACCACGCTTAAGGATGCGGTGCACATCCGCGACCATGGATCCTGTCCAACGCATGTTATAATCCACGCCGAGGTCGCCCGCGTCTCCTGCAATTCGATCATTGATGAAGCGCGTCACTTCGGGTGACCACTGCCGGGCGTTCGACATGTTGATCGCGAATTCGCGTTTGCCCATTGGGATCATCATGTTGGTGTCGGTCATCACCCATGATCCGACCTCACGATCAAGTGTGAACTCGTGCACCCCTGCGCCAAGCGTCAGTACGAGAAGAGTTTGTGGACCGTAGACGGCGTATCCTGCTGCGACCTGACACTCGCCTTTCTGCAGAAAGTCCGCTTCCGTCACGTCCTGAGCTTCAACGCGCTTCGGCGCACGAAGGACAGAGAAGATCGTGCCAACCGACAGATCAACGTCGATGTTGCTCGATCCATCAATAGGATCGAACAACAGCAGGTACTCGCCTTGGGGATAGCGATTGGGAACAAGGTGGATCGTCTCCATCTCCTCCGATGCCATGGCAGCAAGGTGTCCACCCCACTCATTCGCCTCAAGCAACATCTCATTCGCGATCACGTCCAGCTTCTTCTGGACCTCGCCCTGAACGTTCTCGCTACCGAGGCTACCGAGCACATCGCCCAACGCGCCTTTGCTGATTGAGTAGCCCCTAGTTTTCTAGACGCCTTCCAGTTTCAAGATCTGCTGCCGTTCGAATCTGACGGGTGACAGCATGCCGTTCCTGACGTGCTTACGCACCGGGTTGTAGAACATCTCGATGTAATCG
>Ga0265780_10009594_pt1 | contig 11587 bp, 9 predicted proteins | sample P1T30metagenome_FD_192432 | JGI IMG/M metagenome (GOLD analysis project Ga0265780, IMG submission 192432) | Plant litter microbial communities from East Loma Ridge, Irvine, California - P1 T30 | ecosystem: Environmental > Terrestrial > Plant litter > Unclassified | place: USA: California... | reverse complement strand
AGGGAATTGCGAGGCTGGAGGGGGCAAGGGACGAACAAGGTGGACGCGGTGGATCCACGGCGCAAGACGGTTATGGATGTGGAGGATCGACCAGGGCAACGTATCACAGGTAGGGTGACGGAAGTGATAGGCGAGAGGGTGACTGGGATAGCATGGCATGGGGCTGTTGGGTGAAGGGCAAAAGCAAATGCAGCGTGATAGCACGGCGTGGCGTTGAAGAATAGGTACTCCTGGGTGTAGTGCAATTCATTTATCGAGGGCAGCAAGACGAGTTGACGTTGAAGCGGAGACAAGTCGGGCCTAGCCTGACGAGTGATGGTGTGACATGGCGACTTCCGTCGCGAGGGTTCCGTTGCTGGCTGTGCAGTCGGCCAGCCTCAGCCCTGCGATGCAATATATACGGGGCCGCCCGTCCTCTTCCTGCGCGTCCTTGACGCGAGCAGACCAGACGTGTCACTCGGAGATTTCCCTCGGTGAGGTTGTGATGACCGTGCTGGCCCTGCTGGCCCTGACACAACCCCCAGCGCCTCATCCGCCTGCCGGCATCAACGCTCTTGCAGCCCTCTCCCTGTCCGCCACCCTCGACCTGGTATATGATGAGAGGCTGCTCCGTTATTTCGCCCTCGGCACCCTCGCTCCGGTCGCGGGAGACTCATTGGACATGTTCGGCTCTCGATTTTCGAGTCAACCAGCATCATCGGGCGCACCTCGGGATCGACGACGCTTTGTGAATGAGGCGTCGTCTCGGTCCCCGCTTGCAGGCGTCCATCGCATCTGCAGTCGCCTCTCTCACGCAGGCGGTGCACATATTATTGTACCTCTTGGTCTCGAGCACTGCACAAACGCTGCTACTCCTGATGCGACGCAGGTGGCCCTTTGTTATCCGTGGGCTTCCGTCGCTTTAGTAGCAGCGACGAGCCCACGAATATTCCCGTCACCTGGGGCGTCCAATGCGTCTTGTCCTCACCGGCCGTGCGGCGATTGGAACGCAGAGTGCCAAATTGCTCGCCCTGGTTTTAGGGAAAGTGAGGCTGGCGATGCGGTTGCGGCTGCGCCGACCAATCCCGGATGCCGGCTGGGTGTCGGCTCGTTCTTGGCTAACCGCTTGTGGGCCGTGAAGCAAATGCCTGCGCTCAGTATGCGTCTTGCTCCCTCCCAAGCTCCCAAACACCATGTATGACAGCGGCCGAGACCGCGCTACAGTGGCTCCGTGTCGGCGGCAGACACGCCTACCATTGCCGCAGCGCTGATTGATGAGCGGTGAGGTGCTGGGAAAGCCTGCGCTGCAGCTTCACACCCAGCAGCCTGCCCCCGAGTAATTGTAGCGAACGCCCCGGCGCCGTCGACCGCATCGACCGTGCTGTGGCGATCGCCTCCGCGTCGCAAATATTGGTCACAGCACATTTAAGATACGCTCAGGGCATGAGCGCTGTCTTGCCTGTGCTCTCCTTTAAACCACTTCCCGTCTGTGTACCCAAGGGCTGTCCCTCTGACTTCACACCCCCAAAAATCGCACTACCACGCGCTGCTCCCAGGAACGAGTCCAATTCGATTTGAATTCCACAACCCACCTTGCAGCACCACCACGCCTTACCGCCGCTACATTCAGTAGCATCCTTCCTGTCTGTCTCTCTGCTTCTGTTTTCGTCCGCCTTGTTCCCACTTTGCTTTTCTGGCAAAGTGCTTCTTATCCGAAAGCCGTCTCATGAGGCTTCCGCAACCGTCCTTGTCGTTTCTTGAGCACCACCGACTACTTTGTCCCCTTCGTCATGTTCACACAACATAAGGTCTGAACACCTGCACCTGTATCGTCTCACACATTTAATCGGCCGACGATACACCAACGAAAAGGTAAATCCCAACTAACCAAGATTCCCGCGTCCTGCTGCATCTTTGTGCTGTCCCACTCGGGAGCCGTCTCGTTCCTTCGTGCGGCCACCCGCAGCCTTTGTCAAACAGCTCTTGGACACGTTTTCAGCTTGTGTCTTGCAAACCGCCCTGTTTCGCATGCTTTGGTCACTGACTGTTCGCAGATCGCGCTTGTAGCAACCCAATGCGCTTTTCTTGAGCTTGAGCTTCCCCCACATTCATCATCATCGCTGCGCTCCACACGCGGCTGTCACATTCTGTGTCTGCCAACGTCATCCTTCACCGATATCTCGTCAGCTCATGAGGACCCGACCCCTGCAAGAGTACCGTTCCCGCTACGGCCAGCAAAAAGACATGGACACCAGGACCCCCAAGGCTGCCAGCAGCAAGGCTTCGTCGCTGAGAACTGCGCGACACAGCTACGTTCAGCCTTCAACAGATGCACTTACTGTCGAAGGCTCAGCATCAGCATGGCACGGCCCGCTGATCAGCCGCGATGGACCTTCCAAGGACAAGAGATATCCTACAGAGTATGGCTCCCGATCAGAGCACTCATCACAGTTCGCATCCCCATCGCTACCTGCGCAAACAGCACCGTCACGCTGCCTGGATTTCCCTGAAGAGCTTGCACAGATGATCATCACGATGCAAGCTGGCCAGTACCATGAACAGCTAGCAGAGGCATATCGGGAGGCATCTGATATTCCGCCCGTCACCAAGCAGTCCCTCAGCGAGCTCGACATTCACCACATCATCACCAACAGCAGGTTGAGGCACGACATCAATTTCGATCGCAATCTAAGTTTCAGGCCTAACCTTGACGGTCCGAAAGGCCACCAAAAGCGACAAGCGACCGGTCAATACTGGAAGGCCTTGGAAGCTGAACTGGAACTCTACGCGCGGCTGTTTCAGGGCACGCCACCTCCGCGATTTCAGGACAGTCGATGGGCAGGGTTAATCCAAAATGCGCAGCGGCGCATCCCTGTCATGTTCCGCACGATTCAGGAGGTTTTGAAGAGCTTGGTGCCAGACAGGGATCATGCAAGAGTGGACGAGCACTTGGATGTCCCAATGTTGATGCAAGAGATTGAGCGCGGTGTATGCGACCTCGTGAGGTTAGCAGAATGGATGGCTCAACTACTGAAAGAGCACTGCGCACCAATGCGGGATGGTCAGGTTGATGGTATGGTCAACACCATCCGGTCCGGTGTCAATAAGCGAAGCTCCGCACAGATTGTAGAGGGGCTGCGTGACTTATTTGGAATATTGGAAACCATGAAACTCGTAGGTCCGCCGTGAGCCCCGTACTGAATTGGTGCTAATTCTGCCACAGGACGTTGCCAACCACCAGATTCGGAACTTGAAAACTCTGTTGGTCGAGGACACTGTCAATTTCGAGAAGCACCACCACTTGGACCGACTAGTCAGCCGTCGATCACGCGTAAATATCCATGCTGCTCAGGCATGGTACCTTCGCGCGGCATGGGAGTTTGCAGAAACCCATCCGACTCAACCGAGAAACGTCCAGCAAGCTCAGCTCGAAATCTTCGTCCGCGCAGTGGTCGCGCAGTTCTTCAATAGGAGCACGCACTCCGAGTTTCCGGAGACATTTTATCTCGACCAAGATCGCCTGCGATCACTCAAGGCTGAAATCGAAGATTTGGTCTGCATGGAGGTTTGCATGGATGCATTCGCCGCGTTCCTCAAGCAGTTCGGCTACGACAATTACACATCACCACAGACCCGATCGCAGCTCCACAGCTCTCTGCTGGCTATCATGGGCAGTTCCATGGGCTACGGGTCCCACCAGTGGATCATAAACTGCGAAGCTCTATCTTTGGAAGTTCTGCGACAAGCATCCATTGTTGCCGGCCAACCCCAGACTTTCTCCCATGATGCTCTGTCGCATGCAAACGAGCATCTTCTCCACATGTTCTACAACGCTTTCAACACTCACAACCCGCGCATGGAAGCTACTTTGCTTAACCGGGTCATTACATGCACTGAGCGAAACACAAAGACAACGGCCATCGATCTCTTTAACAACCTCGTTCCTAGCACTAGCACGTCACCGCAACCGAAACCTACGCCCTTTTCACACCTCACATCATCCTCCATTCATACGCTCAACCCCGAGACGGCCCGGTGGCAAGACATTGCCAATCGCATCACACACATTGTCCTCCTCCATTGGCGGGTCTGGGACCGCATCGCATACGTTCAAGAAGATGGCTCCGAGCGATCAGCATCCCCAGCAGGCCAAGATTCTAGCTCAGCATCGCAGCACTCCGTTCAGTCAGCGCAAAACCCGGTGCAAGCATCAGAGCACGATTCCCACCTAGTAACGGCCATGAAGACGGGCGAATCGATCGAGCCCGGACAAGAAGCACTTGTCCCGCACCACACATCCTCGCAATGACAGGTATCCGGATCCTGGCATTTTTATCTTTCATTATTCCTTGCATAGCGTTGTCCTTTTCATATGTATGATACCTACCTGCCATGATGCAGACACTATACGTTTAACTAGAATGTTGGAACATTGGGTATACCTTATAAACGGCGTTAGTAAGGCGCCCATCCAACCCTGGATTCAACACCACTTTTTCGGTCGGCGCTCTTCATTTCTCGGCGGCGCAATGGCGTAAAAAGGTGGGACTACACACATGTGTATCGTGGAGTAGAGGGTTTTTTTTAGCAGTAGTTGCTCGTAAGGCAGTCGTGCGGTTTGGCCCTACCAACACAGAATACATTTTTTGAACCTCATTCATTATCTTTTCTGTCTTTTCTTCGTTCTGTGTATCAAGAAACGACCCGGTCTTGCTCGCCGCTCTCCACATGTGTGCTATCTTCACACCTCACCGCGTTGCCGCAAGCACGTGGTCCCGTCTCCCCGTTTGCATAGCAACCAGAGTGCTATCAGCACACAACACCGCAACCACAATGACAAGCAACAAAATCTTCAAGTGCGTTCTTATTCCACGTCCACCATCGCCGCCAACGATCGCGGGCCTCTTCACACACGCACCTGCCAACAGTGCGATCCCTAACTCCAATCACCACACCCCTCATCATGCCCCCCAACGACTCCCGCCACCTCCTCCCCATGAACAGCATGGTCTTCAAATCCTCGCCCAACCTGCGCCACCAACTCCCTGCAAACCCCACGCTCGTCAACATACACGACGCAGCGAATACCAGCGTCACTGCGTTGCCGATGCCGCCTACCGCAGATGATCAGGTGGTTGAGGTCGAGCGCAAAAAGGGCTTCTGGAGTCGCTTGGTGGAGAAGATCAAGGGTTGCTTTAGGAAGGAGGAGAGCCGCGGACTGGATATCGGTGGACCGACGGGCTTTCAACATACTTGGACGGCGGGAATTGGGCCGTTGAGGACGGCGGGGGAGGAGGAGTGGGAGGATGTGGACGATGGGAAGGCGGTGAGGAATTGAGGTGGTGAGAAGGGGTTTGGAGTAGTCGCTCTTCCTACCCGTTGTGTCAAAAGTGGCGGATATCGTGTTGAACAAGTCAAAGACGCAGACCTCACGACATAAATTCGTACCACCAACACCAGACGAACCCGTCATAACTAAACCACGCATCAAAACAATCAAGTCGGTAAACTCGCAGCTTTCTCCTTCTCCGTCCCAGTCCCCTCCCGATTAACCTCCCAACTACTCGGCGGACACCACCACTTCCTCTCCCTCTCCCTCTCCCTCCCCCTCTCCCCCACCATCACCACCTCGCCCTCCCCGCGCCCGAGCACCTCCTCCACAACCCCCGTCCCAAAACTCCACTCCGACCCCTCGCTCCTACTCCCCTTGCTAACCAGCTTCTCAAACCGCCCCTCGAGGCCCGGAAACACATGCAGCAGCATGACCTTGATACTCGGTGCGCACGCGACGATAATCGCAAGGTGATTCTCCACGACGGCACAGAGCATGGCCAGGGCAAAGCGATACGTGAAATCCGGGCGGTTCGCCTGCTGGTAGACGAAGTATATGCGGGCCGCGCTCGCGGCGAGCACGAGCGTGCCGAGTGCAAACAGCGCGTTGACGGCGAGGCGCTGCGGCCTGCTGACGTGCAGTTTCCACGTAAAGGCGAGCGGCATGGCGTAGAGGATCAGGTCGTTGGCCAGCATGAAGCAGCTGTTGAAGTAGTTGAAGGCGACGGTGTTGATGCAGCGTTGCGAGTAGGGGGTGGCTGGGGGCGCGATGGCGATGGTGGTGATGGGCAGGCAGCGGATTAGCGTGAAGAGGATGCAGGTGCTGCCGAAGAGGAAGGCGGAGAGGTGCATGGTGTAGATGCTGAGGCGCGGGTAGGCGTCGAGCGTCAGGGTTGAGTAGAAGAGGAGGAGGGAGTGTTTGACGGCCCAGTTGCAGATGAAGTAGAAGATGCGGGAGGCGAGACTGAGCTGCGGGGCGTTAGATGCCACTATATTCAGGTAGAAGTTATAGTGGAGGTGTGTTACCTGCATGCTCAGTTCCAGTTGATCGAGGTCTGAGTTCTGGAGTTGTTCGTCGTGCAGGCCCAGGCCGTAGCGCGTGGAGACCATTTGCAAGGTAGAGAATATGGTGGCCGACAATGCGGCGACGGTGATGAGTGCTGGTTTGTGGTAAGCTTCCCGTCGTCTCTCCAGGAGAAGTGATACTCACCATCATGCCAACTGAACGACCTAACAAGGAACGCCCGCCTCCCAATTCGACACGCAATAGCCGCCGAACTCAGCGCAACAAGCACCGCATTAGTCGCAATAATCGCCGCCTTGAGATTACCCATCGTCGCTTCAATGCCAGCAAGGTATTTTCTAGCAATATTATATCGTCCTCGGAAAGAGGGGTTGTGACGAGCGTAAGAGCAAGGTGATCCCGCACGAACCCGTAGCTCACAAGGGCGTGCAAAGCGTTCGCGATGGCGCCGACCTATATAGCACCCAACTCACCGGGTCACAGCAGCTCGCTCATGGCCGAACGCAGCATAGCATCGTCATACAAAGCTTTGCCCGCCCCGCCACGGCGGCGTCGCACACGTACCCTTTGGTACTCCCGGATGGCACCGTCGGATACCGGGGAATACAGAGAGTTGTGCGGTTTGCTGCTGCTGTCATTCTGAGGTGAGTGCTGGTGTTGGAGCTAAGCTGCATCGAGGTAAAAGTTGCATACCTGGGGGCTTTTTGGCGAGGAGTGGTGGAGTTGTACTGGTTGACGTGTAGTTGGAGGCTATACAGACAATTCATATATATATAGATCCTCGGGAGAGTAATTTATTGTCTGCACGAAGAATTGTTGGCGCGATATTGTACTGTTTAGTGGATGCGATGTGTTTGCTAGGAGACCTGCTATGTCGTGGTGTAGTGAAGATGGCTGGTGGTTGCCAATACGATCGCGCATTGCATTCCTCAAGGGAGATCTGGGTTGACCTGAGTCAGGTGCTATCGGTCGGAGCGCACGTGCTGCCATAACGGAATCTACAGGGAATACAGACGCCCGTGAAGGTTATTATCGTAGTCTGCAGTGCTGCTGATGCACTACAGTCTAGTTTCGTATAATTAGCATGCAAGAATAGTGATAACATCTTTGTTTGCTCCATGAAAGCAGGTGGCTTATGAGTGTGGCAGTAGAAGGTGCTTTCCGGCTTGGTGTAGCGGAATTCCCGATGTAACATACACCTAGGTCGCACCAATGAACAACGCCACATTGCCGTTTTCGGACTTCGAGTAACCACAAAGATCGAGTGCCAATGAAGCTTGCAGCTTCTCGAAGCCTAGAAGAAGTCGTCACGATACCCTTGTTTGCTTTGCACTAGCCAGATGGATCCACGCAGGCATGTGATCCTGAGCCACCTATAAGTATCTCGATCTGCATCTGATCAAGACTACTTGGTATACAAGCCATTTCTTGGGATTGTCGGAACAGCAGAATATCGTGGGCAGTGATATGGCGCATGTCGGTAGGGTGTAGATGGCGAAGGCGTTGTAATTTCTCGTCCGCGTGCGAGAAGTCTCGGATACCACGCCGAGTAGTAGAGCCGATCACACAGCTGGCACTTCGCGGGATCAGCGCAGGCATAGAGGCAACGTATGAAAAGGGTCTGGATCCCCTCTGAGATCCACAAAGAGACGAACAACATAGTTGGTACGTACCGCTTCTCCCTGCTGTTGTCGAAACTGCATTAGACCCGCACTCAAAATGTCGACTTCTCAATCATGGTCCGGACCAGGCGTCATCCTCAGCTTTTTCAAGCTGCTCGATTCTCCAACTATTTCGGAAGAGACTTTGGAAAATTGGTTTGACCGAGAATATGCGCCACCTCTCATAGCATCTGGTGTGGTGAAGAAGGCGTGGCTGTACCTGGCTGCAAATGCAGAATACGACAAGCAGCACCTCATCGTCTACCAGGTGCCTGAACTTGCTCAGGTACAGGCTGGAAAGATCCAGGAATTTCCGAGGACAAGTAGTTCGGGGCTGTTTGAGGGAACGGTGGATGACTACATCGAGGTTGAAACGAGGATCTATTCGTTTGTCCAGTTGTATGAGAAGTCTGCACATGGCGAAGGTACGTGTGAAAACTATATCGATAACTTCAATGGAGTGGCAGCTGATTTCGCGTGCCACAGAAACTGCACCTGTAATGATGTTGGCTATGATGCAGCCAGCGGAAGGCGGAGAAGCAGACCTAGACGCATGGTATAAAGACGAGCACAACGAGCAAATGTCGAAAGAGTCTGGTTATTGGCGGACGTCACGCTTCAGCCTCCTGCATCAACATTCGACCGGGAGCAAGCAGAACGAGAAGCTGTCATTCCTTGCTGTCCATGAATTCGGCGAAGACAACAAACTTGGTACGGAAGTTAAGCCACTAGATCCTATGACAGATTGGACCAAGAAGGTGATGGCGAGCGCGAAGGGTATTGATGCTGCGATCTACCACAAGCAGAGAGGGTTCGGACATTCTTAAAGCGCTCCATAGTGGATAGTGAAAGTATGAGCGAACGCCTTTTTGCAGATGCAAATTTACAAAATGAATGCTCCTTGCAGAATATTGGTGTGTTGGAGGTGTCGCATGCTAAGTTGTGGTAGTGTTTTCGTCTCCGGCCAGTTCCGCATGCATATGATGTCATAATTGCGACCCTCAACGAAGATTCAAGAGTCCCATCAGAACCATCACTTACACGCTCAATCTCTCGACAGAAAATCACCTCTATCTCTCACTCATCACACTCGTATACAACAAAAGATGTCCGAATCATTAGCCGCATTCCGCTCCCACAGGAGCAACGATCTCAAGCAGCTAGCCGAAGAACATCTACAACATGAGTAAGCAATCATCGCGCAGATTTCTAAGAACGACATGTGAAAGCTGACACATGGCAGTCTCAATCAACAAGATCGTGACTTGCTGAAGAGCGCAGGCGGCAAGGTTTCTACACACGCTGGCATCGCGTCCCTTGCTGGACTCGGCCTTGGTGTTTACTTTGCCTTCCGCCTTCGCGCAATGCGTCTTGCATACTTCAATGCCTTCAGAGCAATGGAGAAACCCGTAGAAGTTCGATTCGCAGATGGTCGTACAGGTACGTTAGCCCTTGTTTTTGGTAACAATCTTCACCGTTTCTGACTAGCAACTGCAGAACCTGTCCCCGACATCTCAGCAAAACTATCAGGCCCTTCCCGGTGGGGCGATGCCGCAACTTACTTCCTCTTCTCTGTTAGCGGTCTCTTCTTAGGTGGTGAGATCGGTCTTTTGACAGGAACCGCATCTGCATCGCGGACGATCACGAAGGATCCCGAAGCAACGGCCAGGATCGAGAAGGCTTTCAAGAACTACAGGATAGACGTGTTGAAGCGCCAGATTAACCAGCTCCAAGGAAAGAGCAAGTTCGAGGAGTTTTTCAGTAGTTAAGCTTTCCGACTTGGCACGAACTTGGACGGTTGTGCATTCTGAAGGCAGCGGAATAATATGAATATTCTCATTATCCTGAACATGGAGCAAGTGGTGTAGGATATAGTGATGAGCAATAGATAATGAACAATGAAGTTTCATTGCGTCCAGCCGGCTCCCAATCCCCGCACGACACGAAGACCATCCAGATCATGCACTTACGTGTGCCAAATCCACACTAGAGGGACCGTCGCATGGCTCCTGGTGATCGTTGGTCGAAGAAAAGCTTATTTGGTTTGCGCTTGACGTCACAACTGCATGACTCGCCGATGTCAAGGCTATCAAAACCATCGCTTTGTGCCTAGAGCTCAACAACAACAGCTCGCGGGTCTTTTCGTATTCTTTCGCTCCTCTGTTTCGCGTGTCGGCCATACGGATTCTGGGCATAATCAGCATCAAGTGAGGGATTGAGGAACGACAGTCCCGCTCAGGAGACAGCACATCGGCGTCGAACGCAGCATTAATTTCCACAATTTAACTTAGAACGCTCCCAAAATTTCGGAACACACCGAAAGGGCGTTACCTTGAACGGGCTCGGTCAGCAGCTACATCGAAAGTCGAGTGATACGTTCCGCAGCAGCAAACATGAAGAGCACGATAATAGCCATACTGGGGATAGCCGCCCTTAGCAATGGTCAAAGCAATTCCGCTGCATCATCCTCATCGCTTGAGGTCGTCACCTTGACTGGGTCACAAAGAAGTCGGTCGTTGGATTATTTGCCTGGAGTGACCCTGCCTTCTTTCTTCCAAGGCAGCACGTTTGCGACAACTTCAGTTCAGCCATCATCATCGATGTCATCATTGGACAGCATGAGATCAGCGAATAGTACTATGTCAAGATCATCATCATCGACATCAACTACTACTGAGGAACCAGTCACGAACATTGGCGGAGCAACTAGAACTTCCACTGCAACGAATACTAGAAGCGCACCCGCGCGACCCTCAAACACGCAGCCTTGCAATAACTACGTGGAGTTCTGCAGTCGAAAGTACTCCAACATCACCGAAGTTGCGGCACACAACTCACCATTCACGCGCCAGAACAACGCGGCACGAAACCAGGAGTATCCGGTAACACAGCAACTGAACGACGGGATCCGTGTTCTTCAAGGTCAGGCTCACATGGTCAATGGCACTCTTTACTACTGCCACACTTCCTGCGATCTCCTCAATGAAGGCACAGTAGAAGATTACCTTCGTCAAGTTGTTGCATGGGTAGAGACGTATCCTTTCGACGTCGTCACTATCATCTTTGGAAACTTCGATTGGGCGCAGAAAGACTCCGAAGGTAATTCTCTAGTCACGTCGGTCGATTTCGATGTTCCCGTGAGATCTTCCGGCCTCATCGACTATATCTACCAGCCACCCAAAACCGCAATGACGGTTGACGACTGGCCTTTACTGGGCGAGATGATCCTTACTCAGAAACGGGTCGTCACCTTCATCGACTACGGCTTTGACACCGGAGCCGTCCCTTACATGCTTTGGCAGTACTATAACATCTGGGAAACGCCATTTTCGCCGACTAACATCAGCTTCCCATGCACGATCGGAAGGCCGGAAGGCATCAGCGACGACCAGGCAAAGAGCATGATGTATCTTGCCAACCATAATCTCAACACAGAAATCGCGATAGCAGGAACAAGCATCTTGGTCCCGAATACTGCGCAGATCAATCAGACTAACGCGGTGACTGGAGAAGGAAGCTTGGGGTTGATGGTGAATGACTGTGCAGGTATGTTGAAAATGCTTGTAAAATCTTGTTAGGAGTTTTGCTGCAA
>Ga0265780_10009593_pt1 | contig 11587 bp, 8 predicted proteins | sample P1T30metagenome_FD_192432 | JGI IMG/M metagenome (GOLD analysis project Ga0265780, IMG submission 192432) | Plant litter microbial communities from East Loma Ridge, Irvine, California - P1 T30 | ecosystem: Environmental > Terrestrial > Plant litter > Unclassified | place: USA: California... | reverse complement strand
GCCGACCGCGCCTTCGTGGCCGACCACCGCGATCTCGGTGGTGGCGCCGTCTTCCATCACATACAGCAGCGACACGATTGCCGTGGTCGGGAAATACACGTATTCCAATTTGCTGCCATACTCGAACAACTCTTTACCGAACGGCATCGGGACCAGTTCAAGGTGGTCGAACATGTCTTCGAGGTCGGTGCGTGGCAGGGCTGCCAGCAGTTCGTTCTGCTGGGTGCCGCTATAGCTGACGACAGGTTTCGAGGTGGACTTCATTGCCTCACTCGTGGCAGAGATCTGGTTCTTCGATTTTTGGGTGATACCACCAAACTGAGTGTTGTTCATCTTATGTCCTCTTAGGTCTGTCGTGCGTCGGGTGCGAATCTTTGAGACTTGTCTTTCTTGCCTCGTCGCGATGTGTGTACTTTACGTCTACCGTCTGTTGCCGCACATAAGACGAGTATCCGCCCCCATGTAGGTTCCAAGCATGATGTCGTGTCAGTCCAGTCCTACTGGAGAAACTTGGTATTTTTTTGTCTTCCACGCCGTATAGTTTTGTTATGGAAACAAAAATGCCGCATAATTCCTTGATACGGGAGATGTGCGCAACCGGGTGACGAGGCATGGACGGGCTCATGGGGCTACAGGTATTGCTGGTGGAAGACGATGCCGTGCTGGCCGACGGCCTGCTGCGTGCCCTGCAGGCGCAGGACATGACGGTCACGTTGGTGCGCGACGGCCTGGCCGCCGACGCCGCCCTGCAGGGGCCGGGCGCCGAGGTCGCGGTACTCGATATCGGCCTGCCCGGCATCGATGGCTTCGAGGTAGTGCGGCGCCTGCGCGCGCGCGGCGCGGCCACGCCGGTGCTGCTGCTGACGGCGCGCGACGCCGTCGCGGACCGGGTGCGGGGCCTCGAGACCGGCGCCGACGACTACCTGGTCAAGCCATTCGCCACCGCTGAACTGGTCGCGCGCATCCGCGCCCTGGCGCGCCGCCATGCGCCGGCCTCGTCCACCATCACGATCGGCCGCCTGAGCCTGGACAGCGCAACGCGTCGCGCGCGCGTGGGCGAGCATCCCGTCGAACTGTCGGTGCGCGAGTGGGGCGTCCTCGAATACCTGCTGAGCCACGCCGGTCGTGTGGTATCCAAACAACAAATCATCGACGCCATCCTGCCCTGGGGCGAGGACGTCACCCCGAACGCGGTCGAAGTCTATGTCTCGCGCCTGCGCCTGAAACTCGAGGGGGCTGGCGTGGCGATCCGTACCATCCGCGGCTTCGGCTACCTGCTCGAAGCCGCGTGACAGTCATCCCATGAGCAGCATCCGCTTGCGCCTGCTCAAGTGGCTGCTGGGGCCGATCCTGGTGGTCAACCTGGTGCTGGCGGCCCTGGTCGCCGGGCTGGCCTGGACCCCGGCCCAGCTGGCGTTCGACGGTGGCCTGGTCGATACCGCCAACGGCATGGCCAGCCGCCTGGCTGCCGGCGGCATGCCGCTGCCGCCGCCGGTCGAGGCCGGCAAGAATGGCGACCGCAGCTGGTTCGTGGTGCGCGACGCCAGGGGCGGTCATGTGGCCGGCGCCGCCGGCTTCCCCGCCTTGCGACCCGGTACGCCGCCCTACGATGGCGAGCTCGATGGCGAGCCGGTCAGGGTGACGGCCGTCAGCGTCGACACCCCGGCCGGGCGCCGCGAACTGGGCGTGGCGCGCACCGTGCGCCAGCGCCTCGAAGTGAAAGCGGCCATCGTGCGCTCGCTGGTAGTGCTGGTGTCGCTGGGCACGCTTGCCCTGGCCGGCGTGGTCTGGCTGTCGGTCGGCAACGCCTTGCGGCCGCTCGCGCATATCCGCGCCGGCCTGGCCGCGCGCGAGCAGGGCGACCTGGCGCCGATTCCGCTCGCCGCCGTTCCCTACGAGGTGGCGCCGGTGGTCAACGGCTTCAATGAATTGCTGGACAAGGTCGACGCCGGCGCGCGCGCCCAGCGCGACTTCCTGGCCGACATGGCGCACCAGCTGCGCACGCCGCTGGCCGGCATGCAGCTCCAGCTCGAATGGCTGCACGGGCGCCACGCGGCCGATCCCGAGACGCGCGGTTCGCTGGCCCTGATGGCGCAGGCCAACGAACGCATGATCCGCCAGGTCAACCAGCTGCTGGCGCTGGCCCGGGCGCGCGAGGGGCAACTGGGCGCCGAACTGGCGCCGCTCGACCTGGCCTTGCTGGTGGAAGAAGCGATCCAGTTCTTCGTCCAGAAGGCGGCGCGCAAGAACATCGACCTCGGGTTCGAGCTGAGGCTGGCGCCCGTCAACGGCGACGCCTTCCAGCTGCGCGACCTGATCGACAACCTGATCGACAATGCCCTGCGCTACACCCCCGACGGCGGACAGGTGACCGTGCGTTGCGGACGCAAGCGCGGCGGCGCCAGCGCCCTGATCATCGAGGATTCCGGCCCCGGCAGCCCGCCGGCGCGCCGGCGCGCCGTGTTCGAGCGCTTCGTGCGCCTGGACGACAAGACCGTGGGCAGCGGCCTGGGCCTGGCGATCGTGCGCGATATCGCGCGCGTCCACGGCGCCCGCCTGGCGCTGGACGACGCGGCCGGGGGCGGCACCCGGATCGCGGTGCGCTTTCCTGCCACCTCGACAAGTCCCGCGTCGGCTTGACGCCACATTCTTCTCATTGTCAGGGATTTGTCAGCCTTTCCTCAGGGAAATGACAGCTTCCTGCGATATCATGCCTGCTGGAAACAAACATCTGGCGCGTGCCATCAGGAGAATCTCATGCAGCAGCGGCAATCCGGTTTCACCCTTATTGAAATCATGATCGCGGTCGTGATCATCGGCATCCTGGCGGCGATCTCGCTGCCGGCCTACGATGGCTACGTCACACGGGCGCGCCTGGTGGAAGGCCACAGCGCCCTGGCCTCGGCCCAGCCGCGCCTGGAGCAGTTCTGGTCGAACAAGCGCACCTACGACGGATTCGCCGCAACCAACGCGATGCCGGCCGACGTCGACAACTTCGAGTACGAGCTCGAGGACGCCGATGCCAGCGGCTACACGCTGGTCGCCAAGGGCAGGGGCCATGCGGCCGGATTCGAATTCACCATCGACCAGGCCGGCAAGCGCGTCACCACCGCCGTTCCCGCCGTCGCCGGCTGGGAAACCAACGACGAGTGCTGGGTCGACCGCAAGGAGGGCCTGTGCAGCCAATGACCCCAACCCCGCGCGGTTTCACCACGATCGAAGCCCTGGTCGCGGTGGCCATACTCGCGATCCTGCTGGCGATCGGCATGCCGAGCATGTCCAGCTGGGTCGGCGCCAGCGGCGCCGCCAACGCGGCCCAGTTCTACGCCGAAGGCTTCACCATGGCGCGCGGCCAGGCACTGGCCAATAACAGCCGCAGCCGTCTGGTATTTTCCGAAAACGCCCAGAGCGGCCAGCTGGACTGGCAGGTCGACGTCTGCTTCCCGGTGTCGACCGACGCCTGCGCGGCCGCCAGCACGCGCTGGTCGAGTGTCGATGAAGCGGCGGATGCGCCCGAGAGCGGCGCCGTCGCTACCCTGTCGGTGCACCGCAGCGCCGCCGCGCTGCCGCGTCCCACGGTGCTGACGATCACGCCCAACGACGACGGCGGCGTCGTTTATTTCACCGAACTGGGCTGGGTAGACGGCGGCAAGCCGGCCGTCACCCGGCTCGACCTGACCGCCACCAACGGCGACGAGTCCGCCGTCGTGCCCACGTCGGTGGTGCTGACGCTGGCCGGCGCCGTCGCTACCTGCCGTACCGAAGCAGAACCCGGAGATTCCCGGAAATGTCCATGAAGCATATTCAATCCCCCCGATCGCGCCTGGCGCGCCGCCGTGGACAGCGCGGCATGGCCCTGATCGAAGCCCTGATCGCGATCCTGATCCTGGCCGTCGGCCTGATCGGCACCCTCGGCCTGCAGGTCAATTCGCAAAAGGCGCTGAGCCAGGCCAGCATGCGCGCCGAGGCCACGATGGCCGCCAACGAGCTGATTGGCGTCATGAATACCGACCTCGACAACCTGGGCGGCTATGCGCTGGCCGAAGGCGGCGCGGCGCCTGCGCGCCTGCAGACCTGGCACGACGCGCTGAAGGACCACTTGCCGAACGCCACCGCCACGGTCGAGGTGACACCGGTCGCGGATACCGAGCGCACCGCGGTCGCGATCGATATCTTCTGGCAGCGCGACACCGAAGCGCCACGGGATCACCACCGGATCCTGACTTATATCGCGAGGTCCGAATGAAGACATTGATACCGCGCCGGCACGCGCAGGGCTTTACCCTGATCGAACTGATGATCAGCGTCGTGATCGGCCTGCTGGCGATCCTGTTCGCCACCCGCATGATGACCGACACTGAGCGCAACAAGGATGGCGCCCTGGGCGGTTCGCAGTCGATGCAGAACGGGATGATGGCCATGTTTACAATCAGCGGCGACGCCGAGCAGGCCGGCTTCGGCCTGAACGACCCGTTGCTCAATGGCTGCGACACGATTTTCTATGACCGACTCGGCTTTGCGCTGCCCACCGTCAAGCGCGGCAACGTCGACGTGACGCCACTGGCGGCAGCCGTGATCGTCAACGGCGGCTCTAAATCGGACCAGCTGACCCTGTATGCGGGCAGCTCGGCCACCGGCACAGCGACCATGCGCCTGGTCAGCAACTACAACGGCGGCAACGAGCTGTCGCTCGACCGCCAGCCCTACGGCTTCGCGGTGGACGACGTGATCGTGGTGGCGCCCGAGGACGGCGCCGGCAAGTGCTCGCTGGCCCAGATCTCGACGCTGACCGCCGGCTCCGCGCCGTCGCTCGGGTTCGCCGACACCACCGACCGCTACAACGAAGGCGAGCTGAAGCGCGAATTCCCGGGCAGCGCCACCCGCGTCTTCAACCTGGGACGCGCCTCGAGCCTGGCCTTCCACACCTGGCTGGTAGACGACAACGTGCTGCGCCTGCGGGCGACCAATATGGGCGCCGCCGGCAACGCCGCCCAGGCGGTGGCCGACAATATCGTCTCGCTCAAGGCCCAGTACGGGTTCGACAAGCGGGCCGCCGGCGGCTTCGACCCGGAGAAGGGGATGCAGGTCGGCGAATGGTCGAACACCGTGATCGACGCCGACGCCGATGGCGTGACCGGCAGCGCTGGCGACTACCAGCGCATCGCCGCCCTGCGCATCGCCGTGGTAGCGCGCAACAAGGCGCCCGACAGGCCCGCCGCCGGTGGCGCCTGCACCACCACCACCGAGGAAGTAAAAGTTTTCGGGGCCAAGAAGCCCAGCAACGTCGACGCGGTGGAGGTCACGCTCGACCTGTCCGACGACGCCGCCGCCGTGGACTGGACCTGCTACCGCTACCGAGTTTTCGAAACCATTGTTCCCTTGCGTAACGCAGGCTGGAGGCCTACCGCATGAGCACCCGATTCCACCCACGCCGGCAGCGGGGCATTGCCCTGCCGGTCATGCTGATCATGATGCTGGTCATGCTGGTCACCAGCATCTACCTGCTGCGATCGAGTAATTCGACGACGCTGTCGGCGTCCAACCTGGCCTACGACGCGACGCTCAGCCGGGCGGTCGACCTGGGACTGCACTCGGGCTTCCAGTGGCTGCGGGTGACCGCGATCGCCGACCGCGCCGAGCTCAACGCAGACGACACGGAGAATGGCTATCTCGCCAGCCTCGACACCTCGCTCACGCCGCGCGACAGCGGCTTCTGGAGCGGCAGCGTCGAGATCGAGGATGACGACGGCAACAAGATCGAGTACGTCATCCACCGCTTGTGCGAGAAGTCGGGCGGCTATAACGCCGTCACGGCTGGCGTGAGCAATGCCTGCGTCCAGACCGCCGCCAATACCGTCAAGCTCGGTACAACCGTGGCGATCGGCGAAAGCCTGGCGTCGGATGCGCCGGCCTATGCCAGCTCGCCCCAGCTTCACTATGTGATTACCGCCCGCCTGGATGGCGCGCGCGGCGGTAACGTGATCAACCAGATGGTGGTGCTGATCGGTGCCTGACGGCAACGACAGCCCCTTTGCATGGATATCGCATGAAATTTACAACCAAAACTTTATTCGCGCTGTTGCTGGCGCTGCCCTTCGGCGGTGCGGCCTTGCCGGCGCAAGCCGGCCCGACCGCGCTCGCCAGCCTGCCCTTGATGAGCCTGGAGGGCAGCGGCACGGTCAAGCCGAACCTGATGATCATTTATGATGATTCGGGATCGATGGCCTACCAGCATACGCCGGACTACGTCGACGATACGACCACCTGCCGCGGCAGCTCCACCATCAAGCAGGCCACCGTGGCGTGTGCGGCCGGGCACGTTCCGTATCATACCCCCCAGTTCAATCGCCAGTACTACAATCCGGCCACGCGCTACCTGCCGCCGGTGAAGGCCAACCAGACCTCGTACGACAGCCAGAATGCAGCGAAGACCAGCGATTGGACCAACGTCGACACCGACGCCTACGGCCTCGATACCAAGGACCTGACCGGCAAGTCCACCAACAAGACCAACCTGGCCACCGGCTTCCCGGACCTGGAGTGGTGCCGCCCGGGCTCGACGACCGACTGCAAGCGAAATATCGCCGGATACACTTACCCGAACACCGCCTACACTGCATCGCAGGCGATCAGCGGCAATCCCTACTACTACACGCTGAACGTCAACGAGTACTGCAAGGACGCCAACCTGACGGACTGTAAAAGCACCGCGGTCAATGCTCCAGCGCCAGATGCGACATACAAGTTTCCTGCGCAAGTGCGCTGGTGCAGCGACACCAACTTGACTAATTGCCGCGGCAAGTACGTCACGCTGACGCAGAACAACACGACCGTGTCCTACAAGTACCCACGATTCGGCGACCCATACCGGTCCCCGAACTGGTACACGACCATCACCATCAATGATTCAGGCTCCACCAACAACGTCATGATCGAGCGCGTGGTGGCGGCAGGGGTGTCGGGCGAGCAGGAGATCACCAACGGCATCATCACCTTCGACGGCGGCACGAATACTCCCTCGCAACGCGACAAGTTGGCGTTCGAACTGGCCAAATCGATCCGGGCCAAAAGCGGCCTGGCGCGCCAGTTCACCACCTGCCTTAACAAGGCGAGCACGCCGGTACCGGCCTGTTCGGAGTACGGCATCACGCTCGAGGCGGATAATGTCGTTGCCGTGATTGCGATCGACTGCCCCAGCACCAAAAGCAAGGAGGGCTGCACGGTGGTCAAGGACGGTGCGCGTGTCAGCGACGTTCTGACGGTCTATTCGCCAGGTGCGACCGGCCTCATCCGGTTCAGCGGCAAAACGAGCAACAACAACAACCGCACGCGCATCAACAAGTTGATCTTTGGCGGCCAGACCTTCTTCGCCCAAGGCTTGACCCTGGGAACGAACCTCAGTGCGACTGACGTCGTCAAGGCGATCATCAGCAGCAATGTCTTTACCGGGTCCATCAAGGCATATCCCGGCAAGAATGCGGTATCGCCTATATGCGCATCGGAGCCAGATACGACCCTGTGCCTGGTCGGGCTCCCCGGCCAGGCCGGCAGCACGCCCAGCATCGACAGCATCAGCAATGCAGCGAGCCTGGGTTTCAAGGTGGTGACCGCAGTCAGCAACTTCGTCCCCACTTCGGTATCGGGTTTCGATACCGGCGTGTTCACCCGGACCGATATCGTCAAGTCGCGCGACAGTTATCCCAAAGCCGCCACCCGCACCGATTGCGTGGGTGAAGCCGTCTGTACCTATGCGGAAGAAATGACCAATTTCGCGAACTGGTATGCCTATTACAAGTCGCGCAACCAGATGATGAAGACTGCGGTCGGCCTGGCGATGCAGCCGCTCGACAAGGACTACAAGGTTGGCCTGGTGGGCCTGCAGAAGGCGGCGGTCGACAAGACCTATATGGCGGCGGACGCCAAGCTGCTGTATCCGAAACCGTTCACCGGCGACCAACGCATTACCTGGTACAACATGTTGTATGCCATGAAGCCCAATGGCGGTACGCCGGTGCGCAAGGCCTTGCACGAGATCGGCAATATGTACGCCAACAAAGGCGAGTACCGGCAGGACAACCCCAAGAACCCGGTGGACAAGGTGGTGGAATTCGCCTGCCAGCAGAATTTTACCTTCGTCACCACTGACGGTTACTGGAACGGTCCTTCGGTTACCGATGTCGTCAATAACGACAATATCGTCAATCCGGCGCGCTACTGCACCCAGGAAACTGGCTGCGTCGACCCCGCGACCCAGGCCAAGCCGTCGCTGGCCGACGTGGCGCTGTACTGGTACAACGGTGGTTCCAACGAGAATCCCGCCGACGACAAGCAAAAATCGCTGGACCCTGACCTCGAAGGCGACAAGCCCATGGTGGCCGGCACCGGCAACAAGCGCCTGCATATGCGTACCTACGCACTTGGTCTAGGGGTCGATGGGATCATGACGTATGATCCCCAATACAATACGACTAGCCGCGTGCCTGGCAGTGACCTCGACAACATCATCAACAAGGTCGACAAAGGCTGCCCGTGGACTGAGGACGGCAAATACCGCTGGCCTGACCCATACGTCAACGATATCAACCTGTCGGACACCCATCAGTCGCGCGTGGACGACCTGTGGCATGCGGCGATCAACGGCGGCGGCAAGTACTTCGCGGCCTCGGATACGCAGCAGGTCGTCGCTGGCCTGAACGAGGCGCTCAACGATATTCGCGAAGCGACCGGTGCTGCCGCCGCCGCTGCGACGTCGACCCCGAACCTGTCGCTCGAAGACAAGGACATCTTCTCGTCGACGTTCACCACCGTGAAATGGACCGGCAACCTTACCAAGCGCGAGATTAACCTGGTGTCGGGCGAGGTCAATCCCGCGGTGCAGTGGAGCTCGTCCTGGACCCTTGGCGAAAAAGTGGCGGCCTCCAGCGACACCCGCTCGATCTGGTATCGCGATGCCAGCGGCGCACGCAAGGAGTTCCTGGCCAGCGCCATGGGCGATACCGAACTTGGCTGGTTCACCAACAAGTGCGGCGTCCTGTCGCAGTGCGGCAACCTGGCCTCTGCCAACAAGGCCATCGTCAACCAGCCAGCGACCCTGATCAACTGGTTGCGCGGACAGCAGCAATACGCCAATGACATCATCCTGCGGGCCTACCACCTGGGCGAGAAAGCGGAAATTAATCCGAAGGGTACCGCCAAGCCGGTCGTGCTGGGCGACATCGCCTCGTCCAAGCCTGCCTATCTGCGCGGCGCGCGCAAGGGCTATACGGAGGCCGGTTACCAGACCTACCGCACCGAACAGGCCAAGCGTAAGCCAACCGTGTTCATCGCCTCGAACGACGGCATGCTGCATGCCTTCGACGCAGGCAGTGGTGAAGAGATGTGGGCCTACATGCCGCGCATCACCATGAAGAAGCTGCACAAGCAGGCCAGCGTAGCCTATGCCACGCAACACCAGTTCACCGTCGACGGTTCGCCCGAACTGGCCGACGTCCAGATCGGCGGCAAGTGGCGTACGATCCTGGTCGCTGGACTGAACGCCGGCGGACGCGGCTACTACGCGCTGGACGTGACCGATCCTGCCGAGCCGACGCCACTATGGGAGATGTGCGCCGACAGTAACGTCTGCACGGGTGGGCTGTATCAGCCGCAATTGGGCTTTAGCTTCGGCAACCCACAGTTCGGCACCATCAAGGACGGCACCGACGCGAACGGAAACCCCAAGCAGCGCTGGGTGGTGTTCCTCACCTCGGGCTACAACAATGTGCCGGACGGCGACGGCCTGTCAGTGGGCAGCGGCAAGGGCTACCTGTTCGTGGTCGATGTCGCCACCGGCGAGCAGGTTCTGAACCTGGGCGCCGGCGGCGCTACCGAGGCGGCTTCGGGACTCCTGACCACGGGTTCGGGCGGTATCGGCAGCAATGCGGCCGGCGTCCAGGACCCATCGGGGTTCGCCAAGATTACGGCGATCACCGCCAATCCGAATACTGATCCGTTGGTTACCTATGTCTACGGCGGCGACAACTTTGGCCAGATGTGGCGCTTCGACTTCACCGGCACCAGCGTCGAGCGGATCCGGATGGGCAACGCCGGCGTCAACCAGCCGATCACCTCGCGTCCGGACGTGGCGATGTGCCAGGTCGACACGACTGCCCAGGGTGAGACCGTAGCGGCGACCAAGCGGGTCGTGGTGTTCGGCACCGGCCGCCTGCTGGACTACGACGATATCAAGCTCAAGGAGACGCAAAGCGTGTATATCCTGGCCGATGACGGAATATCGGTGCCCGACGCCGACTGGCGCGGTACGGGCTTTGCCCGGCGCACCTTCACCGAAACGGTGCCGTACGACGCAAGCACGCCGTTGGTGCCGCGCTCGAACAAGTTCGAGATCGGGGGCACCAAGGTCGACCTGGGCGAGCAGGACGGCTGGTACGTCGACTTCGACAAGAGTCTGGGCGAGCGTGTCAACCTGGATCCGAAGATCGTCGGCGGCACGCTGTCGGTGGTGACCAACGTGCCGGCCTCGTCGACCGCCTGCGCCGTCGGTGGCGTGAGCTACGGCTACCACCTCAACGTCTGCAGCGGCAAGGCGGTCGCTAGTGACATCGCCGGTTCGATCCTGTCCGATTCGGCGGCCGCGGTGGGCTTCATCATCGTTCGTCTGCCGTCCGGCGCGCTGAAGATGATCACCACCACCGCCACCGGCCAGACCATCACGTCGGAAGTTAATTCGGCCGAGGCCGAGGACGCGCGCCGCACCGGCTGGCGCCGGGTGCGCGACTGATCTGCGCAGCGCGGGCCGCACGGTCCGCGCCATCCGGATAGGGGCGGCGCGCGGCGCCGCCCTTTTTTTTGCCGGTCACCTTGCCGGTCATCGACAGACAGTGGAGGGCGCCGGACCCATTCAGTTCACACGATGAAGGCCGGAGCCGGTAAAATCGACGATTTTCCGACATGGGCCTTCACCGGCCCGGCTACCAGGCTCGATCATGGCCAACGACACCGATATTTCCAGCACCGGCGACCTGTCCGGCGCAGCGACCGAGGGCGACCACGCCGCGGCGCCCGCTTCCGGCCAGGCCGGCACCATCGCGCGCGAGGTCGCGCGCCGCCGCACCTTCGGCATCATTTCCCACCCCGACGCCGGCAAGACCACGCTCACCGAGAAGCTGCTGCTGTTCTCGGGCGCGATCCAGCTGGCGGGCACCGTCAAGGGCCGCAAGAGCGGGCGCCACGCAACCTCGGACTGGATGGACATCGAAAAGCAGCGCGGCATTTCGGTCGCGTCATCGGTGATGCAGTTCGATTTCCGCGAGCATGTGATCAACCTGCTCGACACCCCGGGCCACCAGGATTTCTCGGAAGACACCTACCGCGTGCTGACCGCGGTCGACTCGGCGCTGATGGTGATCGACGCTGCCAAGGGCGTCGAGGAACAGACCATCAAGCTGCTCGATGTCTGCCGCATGCGCGCCACCCCGATCGTCACCTTCATGAACAAGATGGACCGCGAGACCCGCGATCCGCTCGAACTGCTCGACGAAGTCGAATCGGTGCTCAAGATCGAATGCGCGCCGGTGACCTGGCCGAT
>Ga0265780_10009592_pt1 | contig 11588 bp, 10 predicted proteins | sample P1T30metagenome_FD_192432 | JGI IMG/M metagenome (GOLD analysis project Ga0265780, IMG submission 192432) | Plant litter microbial communities from East Loma Ridge, Irvine, California - P1 T30 | ecosystem: Environmental > Terrestrial > Plant litter > Unclassified | place: USA: California... | reverse complement strand
CGTTGGCGATGGTCTGGATTGCGCGGGTCTTGCCGAGCACGACCGGGTCTTCCGCCTCGAGATGCGACGGGTTGGCGACCAGCGACATATGCACGCTGATCCCGTCGAACTCGCGGTCGGTCGAGGTGCCGAGGTGATACTTCACGTCGCCCGAACCCGCCACGTCGTCGGGATTGTCCGATCCGCCGCCGAACTCGTGGAAGATCACGCGGAACGGCTTCGCCATCACGTTCGACAGCACGTTCAGACGGCCACGGTGCGCCATGCCGAACACGATCTCGCGCACGCCCAGCGCGCCGCCATATTTGATGACGCTTTCCAGCGCCGGGATCATGCTCTCGCCGCCGTCGAGACCGAAACGCTTGGTGCCGACATACTTCTTGCCGCAGAAGCGCTCCCACTGCTCGGCCTCGATCACCTTGTTGAGGATCGCCTTCTTGCCGGCTGCGGTAAATTCGATTGCCTTGTCCTGCCCTTCCATGCGGTCCTGCAGGAAGCGGCGCTCCTCGACATCGGCGATGTGCATGTACTCGAGGCCGACGTTACCGCAGTAATTGGCGCGCAGCGTCGCGACAATGTCGCGCACCGTCGCCCATTCGAGACCAAGCGTTCCGCCCATATAGACCTTGCGGTCGAGGTCAGCACCCGAAAAGCCGTGATATTCCGGCGTCAGATCGGCGGGCAGTTCACGCTTGGACAGGCCCAGCGGATCGAGCGTAGCGGCAAGGTGGCCACGTACCCGGTAGGTGCGGACCAGCAGCATTGCGCGGATCGAGTCGGCGGCGGCGCGGACGATATCGGCCTCGGAGGCAGGCGCAGCAGCGGCTGGCGCAGGCTTGGCGCCGCCTTTCGCCGGCTTGGGAGCAGGCTCCATCTGCGTTGGGTCGAGTGCGGCAGTGAGATCGTCGGTGCTGGCGAGCGGCCAGTTCGAACGCTCCCAGCTCGGCGTCTGTGCGGCGCCATCGAGACCCTCGAACAGGCTGCGCCATGCCGGCTCGACGCTTTCAGGCGCCGTCTTGTAGCGTGCGTAGAGCGTGTCGATAAAAGCGGGGCTTACGCCGGCTGCAATGTCACCAAAATCCTGGCCTTCGAAGCCCATCGGACTGTCCTTCATTCCGCCGGCGGAGGGCCGGAGCCGTCAACACATATAAGCACGCCTGCCACGCCCCGCACCGTGGCCGCCCCGACGATCCCGCCGGGGCGACATGCCTTAACCCTTGAGAACCGAAACCAGCGTCTCGCCGAGCAGCGAGGGGCTGTCCGCCACCTTGATACCGGCCGCTTCCATCGCCGCGATCTTGTCCTCGGCGCCGCCCTGGCCGCCCGACACGATCGCACCGGCATGGCCCATGCGGCGACCCGGAGGCGCGGTGCGACCCGCGATGAAGCCGGCCATCGGCTTCTTGCGGCCACGCTTGGCCTCGTCGCGCAGGAACTGTGCCGCCTCTTCTTCCGCCGAGCCGCCGATCTCACCGATCATGATGATCGACTGGGTGGCGTCGTCGGCTAGGAACAGTTCCAGCACGTCGATGAAGTTGGTGCCGTTGACGGGATCGCCACCGATGCCGACAGCCGTCGTCTGGCCAAGCCCTGCGTTGGTGGTCTGGAACACCGCCTCGTAGGTGAGCGTGCCCGAGCGCGACACGACGCCGACCGAACCCTTGGAGAAGATGTTGCCCGGCATGATGCCGATCTTGCACTCGTTCGGGGTCAGCACGCCCGGGCAGTTCGGCCCGATCAGCCGCGACTTCGAACCCGACAGCGCGCGCTTCACCTTGACCATGTCGAGCACCGGGATACCCTCGGTGATCGCGACGATCAGCGGAATCTCGGCGTCGATCGCTTCGAGGATCGAATCGGCCGCGAAGGGCGGCGGCACGTAGATCACGGAGGCGTCCGCGCCGGTCTTGGTCTTGGCTTCCAGCACGGTGTTGAACACCGGCAGGTCGAGATGCGTGGTGCCGCCCTTGCCCGGCGTCACGCCGCCGACCATCTGCGTGCCATAGGCAAGCCCGGTCTGCGTGTGGAAGCTGCCGGTCTCCCCGGTCATGCCCTGGGTGATGACCTTGGTGTTCTTGTCGACGAGAATGCTCATGCGGCACGGTTCCTTGAGTCGAGGACGCGGGCGTCGCTGCCCGCGCCGAAATCAGTTGAGCGAGGAGTCGATGCCCTTGCACGCGACGAGCAGTTCCTTGACCGCGTCGACCGACACGTCGAGGTTCTTCTTGGCTTCGTCGCTGAGCGCGATCTCGACGATCTGCTCGACACCGCCCGCACCGATCACGCAGGGGACGCCAACATAGAGGTTGTCGATGCCGTACTGGCCGCTGAGGTGCACCGCCGCCGGCAGCACGCGCTTCTGGTCGTACAGGTAGCTCTCCGCCATCGCGATGCCGCTGGTCGCGGGCGCGTAGAAGGCCGAGCCGGTCTTCAGGAGCGCGACGATCTCGCCGCCGCCGCCGCGCGTGCGCTTGACGATCGCGTCGATCTTCTCCTGCGTGGAACGACCCATCTTGATGAGGTCCGGCACCGGGATCCCCGAAACGGCGGAATATTCGATCACCGGCACCATCGTGTCGCCGTGCCCGCCGAGCACGAAGCTGGTGACGTCCTTGATCGAAACCTGGAACTCCTCGGCGAGGAATGCCGAGAAGCGTGACGAGTCGAGCACGCCGGCCATGCCGACGACCTTGTGATGCGGCAGCCCGGAAAATTCGCGCAGCGCCCACACCATCGCGTCGAGCGGGTTGGTGATGCAGATCACGAACGCGTCAGGCGCGTTGGCCTTGATGCCCTCGCCGACGGCCTTCATCACCTTGAGGTTGATGCCGAGCAGATCGTCGCGGCTCATGCCGGGCTTACGCGCGACACCGGCGGTGACGATGATGACGTCAGCGCCCGCAATGTCGGCATAGTCGTTGGTGCCGATGATCTTGGCGTCGAAACCCTCGACCGGCGCGCACTGCGTGAGATCAAGCGCCTTGCCCTGCGGAACGCCTTCGACCACGTCGAACAGCACGATATCCCCGAGAGCCTTCAGCGCGGCGAGGTGGGCGAGCGTGCCACCGATATTGCCTGCGCCGATAAGCGCGATCTTCTTGCGGGCCATTCTCATCCTTTCCGGATCGGCCGCAGCGCGCGGCCTGCTACTCTATGACGGGCGCGGCTTAGGCCCGTTTGCGGATGAGGGCAACAGCTAAAGGATGAGCAGCCAAGCTTATTATTGCGACTTGTTCGCAAGTGCAATAAGCAGCGTAAAGTTGCGCGAGGCGCGGCCGTCAGGCTCCAGCCGAGCCGTGGCCCTGCGCGAGATAGTCTTCGGAACGCATCTCTTCCAGGCGACTCACCGTCCGGTCGAACTCGAAGCGGCCGTCACCTCTCTCGTAGAGTTGGTCGGGCTCGGCATCGGCGGCGGCGAGCAGTTTGACCTTGTGTTCGTAGAGCGCGTCGATCAGCGCGACGAAACGCGCCGCCTCGTTGCGGTTTTCCGGGCCGAGCTTGGGAATGCCGACCAGGATTACCGTATGATAACGCCTTGCGATCGCGAGGTAATCCGCCGCGCCGCGCGCTTCTCCACACAGCCGTTTGAAGGAGAACACCGCGACGCCCTTGATGCTCTTGGGGACGTGCAGCGTGCGCCCGCCCTCGACCGGGATGTCTTCGGCGGGAACGTGGGCGCGATCCTCGACGGGAAAGTCGGTGAGGCGGAAGAAGTCGCCCGATAGGAGTTCGGTCGCGTGCGCGCCGTTGGGGACCAACCACGTGTCGATCGCACCCAGCCGGTCGCGGCGGTAATCGACCGGGCCGTTCAGCGTCAGTACGTCGAGCTGCGTCTCGATCAGATCGATGAACGGCAGGAAATGCTCGCGGTTGAGCCCGTCCTTGTAGAGATCGCGGGGCGTACGGTTCGACGTCGTCACCACCGTCACGCCTTCGGCAAGCAACTGCGTGAACAGTCGCGACAGGATCATCGCATCGGGACTGTTCGTCACCATGATCTCGTCGAACGCCAGCACGCGCGTTTCTTCGGCGATCGCGCGTGCGGCGGGGACGATCGGGTCGCCGACTTCCTTCTTGCGCTCGGCGGCGATGCGCTGGTGCACCTCCAGCATGAACTCCGAGAAATGGACGCGGCGCTTGCGGCGGATGTCGAGCTTGTTGAAAAACAGGTCCATCAACATCGACTTGCCGCGCCCGACACCGCCCCAGATGTACAGGCCGCGCACCGGATCGGGCTTGCGGCCCAACAGCTTCCACAGCGTCGAACCCTTGCGCGGAACTGCTTCCAGCGCGGTGGCTAACGCATCCAAACGCGCGGCTACGGCCGCCTGTTCAGCGTCTACGCGCAATTCACCGGAGGCTACGAGCGCTTTGTAGCGGCCTAAAACACCACTCACGCCGCAGCAGCCTTACAGAACTCGCTCGGCTTCCATCTTCTTGATCTCGGCAATCGCCTTGGCGGGGTTGAGACCCTTGGGGCAGACGTTCGCGCAGTTCATGATCGTGTGGCAACGATACAGGCGGAACGGATCCTCCAGCTCGTCGAGCCGCTCGCCGGTCATCTCGTCGCGGCTGTCGGCGAGCCAGCGATAGGCCTGCAACAGGATCGCCGGCCCGAGGAACTTGTCACTGTTCCACCAGTAGCTCGGGCACGAGGTCGAGCAGCAGGCGCACAGGATGCACTCGTACAGGCCGTCGAGCTTCTCGCGGTCCTCCGGCGACTGAAGCCGCTCCTTGCCGGCGGGCGGTGGGGTGACGGTTTGCAGCCACGGCTTGATCGACGAATATTGCGCGTAGAAGTGCGTGAAGTCGGGGACGAGATCCTTGATGACGTCCATGTGCGGCAGCGGCGTGATGCGGATGTCGCCGCGGATGTCCTCGATTGCCGTCGTGCAGGCGAGGCCGTTCTTGCCGTCCATGTTCATCGCGCACGAGCCGCAAATGCCTTCCCGGCACGAGCGGCGGAAGGTGAGCGAGGAATCCTGCTCCGACTTCATCTTGATCAGCGCGTCGAGCACCATCGGACCACACGAATCGAGGTCGATCTCGAACGTGTCGTAGCGGGGGTTTTCAGCGGTGTCGGGATCGTAGCGGTAGATCTTGAATTTCTTGATCCGTTTCGCTTCCGCGCCCGCATTGTGAACCTTGCCGTTCGCCTTGGGCTTGCTGTTCGCGGGGAGGAAGAATTCGGCCATTACAATCGGTGTCCCGTGGCTGGTGCGCGCCGAGGCGCATAGGCTTTGCACATGCCGTTACACAAGCACGCGCCGCGCCGCAAACATTCCCTCGCGAACCGCCGCCATCACTTGGATCGTCGGCAAACGCATTCGGCAAACGTGAGCCGGTTAGCAAGTCACTGAAATGGTGTCGCAATCCCTACCGTGCAAGGGACTGGCGAGCGGCATGGCCAGCAATCGCGCCCAGCTGCCGCCGTTTGCCGCAGCGCGACACAACAGCCGGCCGCGCCGCTCAGATCACGTCGAGCACGAGCCCGAGATCGCGCGCTTCCTCCGCCTCGATATACCAATTCGAGGGCGCCTTTTCCCGCAGCGTGTCGAAATCGACGCCGCTGCCCTGCACCAGATCGCGGAAGCCCTCCTCCTCGATCTGGATCGAATGTTCGATCTCGTGCAGCGTCGCCTTGATGGAGGCGACGCACATCCGCAGCGGGCCGTTTAGGTTCAGCGTCTTGGTGAGTTGCCGCTCGTGGATCATCAGCCGGGTGCGGTGGGTGAGGAAGCGGCGATCGACCGGGAAGGCCGACATCAACGTCGCGCCCGCCGAATAGACCGCGACCTTGCCGAGGAACAGGATCTCGCGGCCGGTATGCTCCTCCAGCAGTCGGATATCGTCCGCCATAGTGCGCGCGACCTCCGGATCGCCGCCGAGCGTGGTGAGCGCGAGGACGAGCGTGCCCTGCTCCGGGCAGGCTTCGAGCTGCTGGCGGAAATTCTGGTACATCGCCTGGTCGATCGTGCCGGACAGGCGAATGTTGGGCTTGGCGAGCAGCGGATAGCGAATCTCTGACATGCCGCGCCAAACCTACGTGCGCGGCGAGAGTTCCGTATGCGCGCGATATCCGCTCAGGCCTTTGCCGCCCCTTGTCCAAAGGGGCGCTGCGCCGTCCTATCCCTCCTTGCGCGCGAACAGGCTGGTGGCGGGGCGACCGACTGGCTTGGTCTCCGCCTTCGGCACGCCGCCATCCAGTACCGTCAGCCACTTGCCCGCACGCGCGCCGATGGCGAGTTGCGGGTTGGAGGCGCGCAGCTTGCCCAGCCCTTCCCACCTGGCGATCAGGCCGGTCGCCTCCTTCGCCGCCGCCGCGAACGGCTGACCTTTACGCAAGGCATGGTTGACGAGCGCATCGCCGAAGAAGGTCCAATCGCTGTCCGCCTCGCACCCGAAGGACGAACGATCGGCTGAGGCGGCGGTCATCACCACGCCGTCCGGCTCGGCGAGCTTGGGCACGAACACGCCGGCATAGCAGGCGCTGACGATCACCAGCCGTCGCCTGATGCCAAGCCCGTCGAGCATCGCCGCCAGCCGCACCGGCGCGATCGTGCCGACGCCGGCATCGCCATCCTGATAAACGATGCCGTAATCCGCGCCGTGGCTGGTGGTGTAGAGCACCAGCACGTCCTCGCGCTTGTCCATCACCTCGGCGATGCGGGCGAGTGCCGCGGCGATATTGTCGGGCGAGCCGCGCGCGGGTGTGTCGGCGCCCAGCCTGTCTGCGCTGCGTCCATCCGGCCCGGCGAGCACGATCGTGCGTGCGGCCGCGTCGTAGCGGCGGGCGAGCACCCTCCCCGCCTCGCGCGCCTCGCGCCCAAACACCGCGTCGCTGTCGAGCCCCGCCACCAGCACATAGGCGTCGACCACGCCTTTGCGCTCCGGCTGCACGGCGGCGAGCGCGCGGTCGAGCCGGCGATGCTCGGCAAGCTGCCACTCGGGCGAGCGGGCATGTTCGAACTGGAAGCCCTGCGCAGCGTAGTCCGCGAAGGTGTCGTCTTCGCGCGCCGCAGCGGGCGGCGCCTTCGACGGTGGGCGTGTCGCGCGGGTCTGCGCGGAGGCGGCGACGGACAGCGCCAGCGCCGATACGACAAGCCACTGGATCGAACGCCGTACACGCATCGCGGGAAGTCCTGCCGGAGAGTAGCGCGATGCTCACTCGCGCGCGACGCCCAAGTCAATGCGGATTACGGTTGAAACATTGTTGCTTCTCGCTCTACCCCTGCGCCTTCACCCTACGAAAGGTCGCCCCCTTGCCGATGCGCGCCAAGTCGCTCCTGCTCCTCGCCACCGCTTTCGCCTTCAGCCCTGCCGCTGCACAGATGGATAAGGGAACCGCGCCGCAGAACCCGCCCGTCTCGCCGCCGCAGCCCGCCGCCGGCGGCGACATCCCGGCGAAGTTCACCCAGCCCGAGGCGGCGAGCGACTTCGTCAAGCGCGAGGTGATGATCCCGATGCGTGACGGCACCAAGCTCTATACCGTGATCGTCTACGCCAAGAACCTCACCAATGCGCCGATCGTGCTGACGCGCACGCCGTACAACGCCAAGGGCCGCGCGAGCCGGATGGACAGCCCGTCCGAACTCTCGACGCTGCCGCTCGCCGACGAGATGTTCGTGAAGGCGGGCTATATCCGCGTCTATCAGGACATTCGCGGCAAATACGGTTCGGAAGGCGATTACATCGTCACCCGCCCGCCGATCGGCACGCTCAACCCGACCAAGGTCGATCATACCACCGATGCCTATGACACGATCGACTGGCTGGTGAACAAGGCGAACCTGCCGCAGTCGAACGGCAAGGTCGGCATGATCGGATCGTCCTACGAGGGCTTCACCGTGGTGATGGCCCTGCTCCACCCGCATCCCGCGCTGAAGGTCGCGGCACCGCAGAGCCCGATGGTCGACGGCTGGATGGGCGATGACTGGTTCCATTACGGTGCGTTCCGGCTCGCCAACATCGGCTGGATCGGCTCGCAGACCGGCTACAAGGGCGAGGGCAAGGTGCCGCGTTCGGGCGGCTACGACGATTACGAGAATTTCCGCAATGTGTCGGCCGGGGACTGGGCGAAGCAGTCGGGCTATGACCAGTTGCCGGCGTGGCAACGCATGGTGTCGCACCCCGCCTATGACGCGTTCTGGCAAGGGCAGGCGCTCGACAAGCTGCTCGCCGCAAGCCCGTCCGACGTACCGACCCTTTGGGAACAGGGGCTGTGGGACCAGGAGGATATGTGGGGCGCGATCCACAGCTACGAGTCGCTGGTGAAAGCGGGGAAGGGCGCGAGCAACTACATCGTGATGGGGCCGTGGCGGCATAGCCAGGTCAACCGCGAGGGTCGCAGCCTCGGCGCGTTCCAGTGGAACGGCGACACCGCGCAGCAATATCGCGAAGACATGGTGCTGCCGTTCTTCGACCAGTATCTTAAAGATGGCCCGGCGGTGACGCTGCCGGCGGCGGCGATCTACAATACTGGCGAGAACCATTGGGACCGGTTCAGCAAATGGCCGCTGTCGTGCGACAAGGATTGCGCGACACCGCTGACGCCGATGTATCTGCAAGCCGACAAGGGGCTTGGTTTGCAGAAGGCGGCAAGCGGGGGCGATTCTTACCTGTCCGATCCGTCCAACCCGGTGCCGCACCTGCCGCGCCCGGTGAACTTCAAGGACGGGCGCTGGGGCGACTGGCTGGTATCCGACCAGCGCTCGGTCGACGGGCGCACCGACGTGATGACCTACACCACGCCAGCGCTGCCGCAGACGGTGCGCGTGTCGGGCGTGCCATGGGCGGACATCTTCGCCAAGACGACGGGGACGGACGGTGATTTCGTAGTGAAGATCATCGACGTCTTCCCCGAGGAGAACGCCAGCGACCCGAGCAAGGGCGGCTACGAGCTGCCGATCAGCCTCGACATCTTCCGTGGCCGCTACCGCAACAGCTTCGCGCACCCGACCGCCATCCCGGCGGGGAAGGTGCAGGAATACAAGTTCCGCCTGCCCGCCGTGAACCACGAGTTCCTGCCCGGCCACAAGATCATGGTGCAGGTCCAGTCGTCGCTGTTCCCGCTGTACGATCGCAACCCGCAGACGTTCGTGCCCAACATCTTCCTCGCCAAGCCCGGTGATTACAAGAAGGCAACGGTGACGATTGAGCATGGCGCAGCCGGCGCGAGTTCGGTGCTGTTGCCGGTGGTGCCGGTCGATCAATCGGCGGCGATGGCGCGGTAAGCGTTATAACCTGTGGCAACACTGCTGCGCGCTATCTTGGTGCGCACAGCAGTGTTGCCATGCAGGCCGCGTTACAAAAAATCGGAAACTCGACCGGGCTGATCGTGCCCCGCGCACTGCTCGCCGAAATCGGCGTGGCGAGCGGCGCAGCGATGGACTTGCGGGTCTAGGACGGCAAGCTGATCGCGACCCCCCGCCGCCCCGTCCTGCCGCGCGGGCTGGGCGGAGGGCGCCGCGGCGCTTGGCGGGGAAGATCATGCCGAGTGGCAGGGCTTCGCCATCTGACGTGGTGAACCAGCGCAGGCGCCGTGGCGAGGTGTGGCTCGTGGCGCTGGATCCGACGGTCGGCAGCGATATTCAAAAGACGCGGCCATGCCTGATCGTGTCGCCCGACGAGATGAACGCGCACCTGCGCACCGTGACGGTGTTGCCGATGACGACGGACAGCCGACTGGCCCCGTTCCGCGTGGCCGTCCGTTTCAAGGGCAAGGACGGGCTGCTGCTGTCCGATCAGATGCGCACCATCGACACCGCACACCTGGTGACACGGCTCGGGCGAGTTGATGCGACGACGCTGGAGGCGGTGCTGCGCGAGATGTTCGCGGTCTAGCGCGTCGTCCGCTTGCCCTTGGTGCGGCTGGTCAGGTGAAACCGGCCGCAGCGGTCGCAGACATAGGGTAGGAGCACGAAGGGCGCGGCGTCTGCCGCAGCGCGTGCCTCCGCCTCGGTGGCGAAGCGGATCTTGCGGCGGCAGATGCTCAGCCGGGTGCGCATGCCGTTCCGCTCAGGCGGGCGGGTCGAGCAAAACCCAGAGTCGCGCGATCCGCCCGTCGACGATCTCCGCGACATCGGTACCGGTGACGGCGATCGGCCCGCCCGGTGGCCCGGCCTGCCAGCGTAACGCGCCCGTCCCGTGATGGCCGACAGCGGGCGCGACCGGCACGAAGGTGAAGTCCGGGCCGAAGCGTTCGAGCAGCGCGCCGGCGGTGGCGGCAATTGCCTCCCGTCCGGTCACGATCGCGTCGGGTTCGTACATCACCGGATCGGCGACGAACAGTTCGGCGACCGCTGCCGTGCGGGTGGCATCGTCGCGGTCGTTGAACACGCGCTGGAGGTTGGCGCGCAGGAGGTGGTCGAAGTCGAGTGTGGCGTCTGCCATCGGTGATCTCCCTGTCGCGCGTGTCGATCGGGATGCGGACGCGACGTGCGCATTTTGGCCCGGCCAGTGCGGCCGCGCAATGGCGGTGTAGGCGATGAACTATGCGTGCAGTGGACCAAATCGGGCGCGAACTGACCGTTCGTCAGCGGCGGCTACCTGCGCGGGATGCCGGCAGGTGCGGGGCGTGTGGTCCTACGCCACTAGCCGCGCGGGCAAAGCTCGCGCTCGTCGGTCGCGGCTGTAGCCGCGCCGGCAGGGCGCGCCGCTGGTGGCGCGCCCGAGCTTCGCTCGTGCTTGCGCGGCGCTTAGTACACCCGCTTCTTCGGCTTGATGTACTCGGCGTCGTCGGTCAGCGTGTAGTCGTGGACCGGGCGGTAGCCGATCTCGACCTTGCCGCCGATGCCGCCCCAGCCCGCGAACGTCGCGGTGGTGTGCTTCATCCACTCGGCGTCGTTGCGATCGGGGAAGTCTTCGTTGACGTGGGCGCCGCGCGATTCCTTGCGGTTGGCGGCGCTTTCCATCGTCACTACCGCCTGCGCGACCAGGTTGTCGAGTTCGAGCGTCTCGACCAGATCGGTATTCCAGATCAACGAGCGATCGGTGACGTGGACGTCCTGCATCCGCGCATAGGTCGCGGCGATCTTTTCCTGGCCTTCGCTCAGCAGCGCGTTGTCGCGGAACACCGCGCAATGCTTCTGCATGGTGCGCTGCATCTCGGTGCGGATCTGCGCGGTCGGCGAGCCGCCGTTCGCATTGCGAAACTTGTCGAGCCGGGTCAGCGACAGTTCTTCCGAGCCCTTGGGCAGCGGGTTGTGCGGCGTGTTGGGCTTCAGCGTCTCCTTGAGGCGCAAGCCCGTCGCCCGCCCGAACACGACGAGATCGATCAGCGAGTTCGAACCGAGCCGGTTGGCGCCATGCACCGAGACGCATGCCGCCTCGCCCACCGCGAACAGGCCGGGGACGACCGCATCCGGGTTGCCGTCACGCAGGTGGACGACTTCGCCGTGATAGTTCGTGGGGATGCCGCCCATGTTGTAGTGGACGGTCGGCGTGACCGGCAGCGGCTGGCGCGTCAGATCGACGTTGGCGAAGATCTTGCCGGTCTCGGTAATGCCGGGCAGGCGCTCGGCCAGCACCTTGGGGTCGATATGATCGAGGTGCAGGAAGATGTGGTCCTTGTGCTCGCCGACACCGCG
>Ga0265780_10009591_pt1 | contig 11588 bp, 14 predicted proteins | sample P1T30metagenome_FD_192432 | JGI IMG/M metagenome (GOLD analysis project Ga0265780, IMG submission 192432) | Plant litter microbial communities from East Loma Ridge, Irvine, California - P1 T30 | ecosystem: Environmental > Terrestrial > Plant litter > Unclassified | place: USA: California... | reverse complement strand
TGGAACGAAGTTTATGACCTGAAACATCATAATAAATAAGGTTTTGAATGGGCTGTTCAAAGACGAGTGGCAGCGACGAGTATAGATCTCGGTCCAGCATCGATCGAGATGAACGGTCGCGACCAAGAGACAACTGACTCGATCTCTCCACCGCTCTCGTTGTTTGTGTCTAGGAATCGATTGCCGGAAGAAGTTACAGTCACAAGGTAGACATCTATAGCTTAGGCTGTCTACTGTTCGAGATGTTCACCCTGAGGTAAGTGCGGTCTCACAGGCTAATGCCTGCGTTTCGCACTCCGCGAAGACTGACCATAACCTACCTGTTTTTCGTCATTGACTGGATTGCTTTTCATCAAACCCTGATCGTACGACAATTCGGCTGCCGTTCGACAGGCTACCCGATGCTCGGCTTCGCGGTATAGATAGAGCTCAAGATCTGCTCTTGCCTGGAGGCTTCGCTTCGGTCGATCAAGATCTCGTCAACGCTTTATTAGCAAGTGATGTGAGTCTTGGTAGACGCGTACGATGCTGTTTAAACTACAAGCAGTAAGTTGTGAGGCAATGAGGCAATGAGAAGCTCGAACGTCGAAGTCGCGCTGATCAATCATAGTCGATACCGTTAGACCGCCTGAACTGACATTTTGCTCGCTTTCTACATCTCAGCCTCGAAAGAGACCGTCGACAGCCGATCTGCTTTACCTTCGTGCGGTTTCCGAATGGGTACAGAAGTCATTCCGTCAAACAAGGTAAGCCGTTTCCGCGCGGGGGACAGCTTAGCTGAGATCTGGCCCTGAGCAAGAACCTACGGCGATCTGTGGACCTGGTATTCCTTTCCGGATCTGATAGCGATACCGGGAAGGGACATATGAACGATCATCCGAACAGACCGCGCTACCCAGAAGATGTTGTGACCGGTCAACAACGTGCGAAAGAGCAAGAGCTGCTCGAGAGAGAGCTTTCGGTTGCTCGAAAATAACTTTCTCTCCGCGAGAAGTGACATGAAGTAGGGCGAGGGAAGCAACGCTGAATGCGCGATTTCGAAGGTAAGTGGCAAGCGTTCTCGTTTGTCTCTATCAGGTCTTACATCGAGGGATCGCCGTCGCGACTATCGATCTACCGGACCTGCCATACGAGAGTAGCGGAACACTTGACTGACTGCTCTCTATGGCTCGACTCAGGCTAGCAGGTCAGCTGATGCCACTGGCACAAGCAGGGCGAGGTGATCGCGACCGCTTACCTGTAAGGGCGAAGACGTCCAGTCCGCCCATCAGAGCACGGCCAGGCAAGCTTAGATAAGATCAGATCGCTTGCTGTTACCGCGTCTAGTTGTTAACCAAGACCAGAGCTACGTTACCATTCATCTCGTTTAGCGGCAGATCTCTGGTTGAATTGGTAGAAAATTCTGTACCTAATGTTTGGCCTCGGAAATATTGCGAATCTACATGTTAGAAACTCACATCCGTTTCGGGGGGTCTCGAAGTCGCAAAGGTTAACCAACGGGCTTTCGATGTGAAAGATCGCAATAATAGTCGGGCTACCGGCCATCTGTAGCAATCGCTTGAGTCGTATACTGCGAAGTACCGTGCAAACAAGCTCCGGTGAATACCGTTTTTGGGCCCGCAGCAGAGGACAAGGACATCTAAAGCATGGTGAAGATTGAACGCGAACGTGTCTCTGTCCAACAGTAGCCGTCCCGCGCGTCGCTGACGATCGCGTCACGACGCTGCTCAAGCCGTCTAAAGGGTGCATTGTTGTCATTTCTGTCCTCAACGATATTTGCGGGAGGATCACGAATCTCCTGAATCAACTTGGCAATCGAAAATCGCGTCTTGGAGCCGCTCAACCTTGTCATCGTCACAGTCGCCATCTCGCCAGCAGGAGTCGGCATGTCAGCAACCTTTATTTCTCGCTCCAAGTACAGGTGTGAAGACCGCTGGATCGAACACGTCTCGCTATCCGCAATTCTAATCAGTTCAAACGGGTACTTCAGGAGTCTGTGAGAATATGGACAAGGTTCTGAGGGGCTGATGGAAGGAATGAACGGATGTGCGATACACCCAAATGGCAAGACACCACTCGGCCGAATGCTTCTCGCTGGGAAAGGGGTGGAGAAGCATATAAGATGCTAATCGAGAGGCTCGCGAATAGTCTGCCCCTGATGAAGAGAGCTTACAACTCTGCTGTTCGCTCAACACGTCCGCCTTGGTACGGTTTTTTGATTCATAACTGTCGAACACTTTCTGGATTCAAAGTCAAGGCGTATCAAAAGTGAGTTCACCATCAACGCCCATCGATGGAGGATTTGCTAAAAGACACCTTGTCTTTCCAACTCTCAACCGCTTGACTCCGACGCCAAAACGATAGAGCGACTATGGTTCAGGCTACTTATGACTGGGCATAATCATTGGGCTCCGGCTCGACCAATCATGTTACTGTCGTCAGGAAGCGTATGGAGATCGATCAGACCGCTGTGAGTCCAGTAGGAGTTCAAGGCTGACTTTCGCTTTGACAGCTCGTTTGCTGCGTGCTAACTAAACCCTTCCCTTCCTTCGTCACTACGATGCTTCTTCCATCTCTCGACACTAGCTGGTCGTCCTCAAGACGCCCAAGCCAGACACTACGGGCACGAATAGCACAAGACTCAGGCACGAGGCTCGGATACTAGCGACTTTGAGGCATCCCTACATAGTCGCATACGGCGGCCAGACGTCGCGACCGTCTCGCGGACTCTTAATACAGCACTGTTCTGGAGGCAGTCTAAGAGATAGAATCAGGTGGCACCAAGTTCATGAGTGCGTATTTCTTTTTGTCTCGTTCGCACCGTAAGATGGCTCCCCTCTTGAGTGGTACCGATCTTGTCGACCTCATCTAGGTCCTGTTTATGGCCGTGGCTTACACACACCCCTTCACTATCGACAGCATCGCGATTTCGGAGGGCGTCGTTCGTAGGGTCCTTTATCAGTCACTTCTGGCTTTGCATCATCTGCATACCGCACACGGCGATAGACCTGTCGTCGTTCATCGCGCTATAAGCCCGGAGAAGCGTGAGTTAAGATATCCCTTGACTTCTCAAAACCCAGCCGTGGGAAAGCAGATCGATAGCCGCGTCGACGGTCGCTAACTGAGTGTTTGCCTTCCATAAAACGTATGAACCAGTCCTTTTCGACGGTGAATACGATATCGTTCTGACTGGATTCGGCCACGCTAGTCATCATCCGCCTCGCGGGCAGTTCTTGCATGGCAACATAGCTGTCAGTACTGCGTATGTTTTTATCGCTTTCCCGGTGTCCCGTCTTGGCTGACCTTGGGACTCGACCAGAACGACACTTATGCTGCTCCGGTAAGCCTCTCCTACGTGCTACTCTACGCTACCCTCAAGTCTGGATCGCAAACGAAACGCCGTTCGCTGACATCTACCGTTTTCATCCCACGCCCCTTCTGCCTCGTCCCATCTCCCATCTGTCGGCATATATACACTACTTCAGGAGATGCGTCTCGATCGAAGATACGGTCCGCTGATCGACATCTATGCGCTCGGTTGCATCATGTGCGAATGCTGTACTCTCCGGTTAGTGATCTACTAGTGCTGTGCTACCTCGGTCCTCGCAAGCTACGTAGCGGGGATAAACGGTCACCTTCCGCTTCCTCTTGCACGGTGAATCGACCATGCTGACGAGCTCTTAGTGACATGCGTTTCTATCACCCATCAGATCGCCGTTCTTGACAAATCTTACGGAGGAAGCGAACCGCTTCCGAGCCAGTACCATACCGTGCACTTACTCGTCCGGCTTACGACAGCTGATCACAGCCCTCTTACGACTCGATGTGAGTAACCAATGCCCCATAGACTGCCTTGCGTTTGCGAGGGCTTTCGCAGAGCCATTTGCGTTTTCAGAGCCGGTGGGAGCTTACACAGGCACAATTGCGCTTTCTTTCGTATGCATCGCTACTTGACTAGCCTGCGACGAGGCCGACGGCTGATCATTTGCTGGCAACGTCTTCAACTGCGTCGCATCTATCTGCTCGGACTGATCGGGCTTAGAGAGCGAGTGGGACCTTCAAGCGAAGGGACAAGAAGGGCTCCGTCGCAAAGGCCCTATCGAGTCGCATTTGTAGTCTATCTATCCTGTAAAGTCAGGGAGGCTTCGTTATACTTCGTTCATGTGATGTTGTGTGTGTGATGTTCAAGGATGCGATAAGGCGACGCGAACGCGATGATAACATCCATCCCATTGCTGGTCTTAGCCTGCTCGAGAGCCTGCCGACAAGCTATGCGAGTACAATACGACACATCATCGCAGTCAAGGAGAGAATTGTCAGACATTGACCAGACTGTACGAGCACACTTTCTGAACTCTAGGTGTCTTCCTTATGCTGTTTGGAATCCTCGCATTCGTCGACGTTTCCGTTCACGCCTGGATCAGAATCGTATACGCTTGGTCGTAGTGACGGCTATTGCATCTGCTCTGATCCTGTCTATCGTACTCTGGCTTGCACGGAGTCTACATTGGCCGACAAAACGCAAGCGACTGAAGCGGACAGATCCAGAAGCCGGTAGGGATGAGCTTTGTCTGTTCCACGCCAGCGGGCAGCAGCTCGACATCCAACAGTGATCATTTCCCATGAGGATACTAGGATTTGCTGGAAACATTTAGGGTATGAGATCAACATCCTTGGCCAAGCGAAGGCTCACTGATATATAGGTCGTTCCCAACAATGAGACCGCAATGGAGCGAGCAAAAGTCCTGGACGACGAACGAGACCAACAGATCCAAAATTTGCAGGCGCATACAGAGAGACTAAGTCGATAAGGAGAGGATTGTCTTTTTATGAATACACTTGACCATTCCTATGTACACGCACGCGTAATAGTATACACTCAGACTCGCTCGTTTCCTAGCCTATCCTTCAGTGGCTTTTCTGTTCAGTCGTTAGATCATGTACGAGTACGCCGGCTACTTTCCTTCCAATCCCGCCTGCCAATACGTCTGAGGTTCGTTTACGATGAAGCTGGATCAACTGAGTCTGGTCGAAAGAATGACAGATAACGTGAGCTTGGGGTTCAAGCTCGTTTAATGCAGCAAATAGTCAGGCGAAAATAAGGGATCGGTCGAGCTTGCCCGTCGTGCAATGGTGAAGTCTGTCCGTTCTCGTCTTAGGGTTTAGCGTTTTCCCAGCTTGGGTGAACCACAGGACGAGCCGCTCTTATGTTCTTCTTCATCCTCGATTTTGTATAGGTCGAAAGGCTATTCGCTAGTCTGTCTGACGACTTTGCTCCGCCAATTTGCGCCTGTAGCATGGACATTGGATCCCATTTGTATCAGTGCCGAAGGCGTGATAGAAGCGACTTTCCCCTTGACAATCTGTCTAGTCTCGTTGTCAACCTGCGACAAGGTCAATACTGTTGGAACGATCGTCTGGGGGACATCGCCGGGGCACAAGGACTCGCTGATGCCAAAGCCCTTGCCACAGACTTGAAGCTGACCCGCCCGAGCGGAGGAGGGAATTGGAGGAGGGATGTACGCAGGAACTAGAGGAGAGGGCAAAGCGATGCCAGCTCCGCTTCGACCGGGTCGGTGCATCGGCGGTTTCATCATCGGAAACTGTCTCGTCCATCCAGCTGAAATTTGTGTTATTCTGGACGCAGGACTTTTGCCAATGGTCACCGATACCTTTCTGAGTGCCATGCATTCCCGTAGTCTGATATCACCGGCCAGGCTTCAGGCATTACTCGCAACCTGACCCAAATCAAGGTCAACATCGTCAGTGTCTGCCCGACCCCTAGCACCGCCATTGACTTCCGACCGTTCCTGCGGATTGGTAATTCTGGCGGACTCCTGCACATATGCTTGTAAGCTGCTCGGTTTGTCGCCATCAGAAGCCGTCATCTGGGGCTGATGGCCCATCAGATCAAGTTGAGACAGAACCGCCGGGCTGAACGTTTAATCAAGTGTGACATCGGACTGATCGGCTTCTTTCACTTTTAGCACGCGTGTGTATTGATTGTCAACCCCGTTGAGGTCACGTGGCGATCTGACCGTCGACATGCTATTGTCCCTAGCATGAGCAGCAGTTCGCAAAAGACTTTCTGCGTTTGGCTGCGCGTTATCCGACCGGAAGCTCGTTTGATTGGGATTTAGGACAGGGGGAGCCAGAGGCAAGGTGACTTCCGAATTAGGCGCATGATGATTCGTCGACTTCCCGTCGCGATTGGAAGTCGAGTATCCGCCGCCGAACCCTACAGTCCCGTTCGATTGTGCATTCAGCATGTGCGAAGCAATATTGAGCTGCGGGCCATCCGGATTGTTGCTGTTGCTGAAGGCTGTGAGTTACGGATAGCATCGAGCTGTCGCTGGATACGGAACTGCTGCTGCTGCAAAGTTTGCAACTGTGCGTACTGGTCAAACGACAAGAGGCCCATTGAGTTCCCGCTCGCATCGTCATTGTTCGGCATACCGCTTGACAAACGCCCGTCACGGCCAGTTGACGACCACTTTGAGCCGAAACATTCGTCGGGCTGAGTAATGGCAGGCCAACGTTCATAGGGAAAGACGATCTTTGTCTGCTGTTGATTGATATGGTCCCGTCCTGATCTTGCATGGAGTATGTCATGAGAACCGGACTTGCCAAACCTTCATCAAGATTGGCGAGGAGGTCGGGCGGTTTACCTATAGAGTACAGCAAGGAAGTGTCAGCGATTCTTCTTCTTTATCGCCATCATCTCCTAGGCCCCAGTCACGACTCGCCTGGAATGATCAAGTTATTTGCTCTGCTAAAGCCCGTGCCCGTCAATTTTGTGGCCTCACCCTGGTCGTAACGAACGACTTCGAGGTTCCGATTACCCAGCGGCGAGATCTTGCTGTCATAATCAAACTTGCCCGTAAATGTCGGATGCTGGATTCGCTGTGGCAACCGATCTTGCTGAGAAAGGGAAGCGAATAGAGCTGGATATTACGTGGATACCTATTCCAGCTGTTGAGGCCGATGATAGGGAGAACCGAACCAATCAGGGAATGGACACCAAAGGAGAATGCCCGAGTATGTTCAGTATAGGCCAAATCGAATTGTCCAGCCGAGCGGCTCAAAGCAGGCGGCCACTTGACTGCTGGTAAGGCTGATTCGACTGAATCCAGGAGCTCGACTGATGACCGTTGACCATGAAAGACGTTGTGAAAGACGAAAGAAAATCGAGACCACTGAGGGGAAAGGCGACATTGATCCACACCCACCGAGATCAAAGTCGAAGAAGTTTGGCGTTGACGCATCTGTCGAGCAGGGTGCAGTTTCAGGTAGCGAGAGGGCTGATAGAGAGCGTTAAACAGAGGTCCCGAGATTCTGCTCGTTTTGCGAAGTCGAAAAAGGAGAATACGTTGCTGTTACACAGGATCCGAGTCGATAAGCACATTGCCGTGGTTAAGAGCATTGCGTATGAGGAGCTCCGGTATCCGATCTCGCCCAGTACTCACCGTTCGTCAAGGGCGATAACGAGCTCGAGTCGTTGCCTACCTGACCTTGCTGCACCTCAGCGGAGCCCGTTGCCACCATTGACCCCGATATTATGATTGGTATCAGACCTAAACCTGATCCCCCAAATCCGGCGTTGGATCTGTTCGTCGATTCCTGCTGCCTGTTCAAATCTTTTTGAGCCGCAGAGATGTTTAACTTCAACTGCGCTCGAGGAAGTGCCCTAGACGTCGTTCTCACCCTTCTGATCCGCCTGACCAGCACGTCCTATCTGTTGCCTCTGCTCTGAGAACCAACTCAACCCTTGTCCCCGTCCTTGCTTTGAAACTGCTTCTCGCTTCAACCCAGAACCCGCGACAGACTGGCAAAGCGAACAGCAGCCAGCTTGTGATTGGCCCTCTCCTGGTTGGGACCGTAATTGGGCTGCTTGTGGCTGGGAGTGAGGAGGATGTTGATAGCGCAAAGGCGAAGGACCAGTACCGCGACCGTTCCCGTCCGCGGGATTCATCACCTCATTCAGTGCATCTGGACTCAGAAAGTCCATGAATGTCACAGGCGGAAGACCGCGGTGACTAGATGAGGGCTCGGTTTGGGATGACATGGGGTAGGAAGGGAAATGCTCCGGGTGCTTCAAATGAGTCAATGAGGCGGATCGGACCCGTAGGTCCCTACTCGCGACGTCTGATTTCTGATCATCCTTGGTATCAAAGAAAATCGCTACAGTTATGTGCTATCCAGCATGAGGCTATTCCGTGGTGATACTGGTGACAATATACTTATGGGTTTGTCCATGGGGATATTACAGAAAGGTCCACCTCTAGAGTTATGAGTATCTCTTTGCGGGAATGAAATCACGTAGCGGAAACAAGGTCAGGGTAATGAGAAACGAGCACACGTACGCGGATTCAGACTGGGGTCTCTCGGACAACTGTCGTGTAAGGATCATATGAGCTTAGCCGAGCGAGGGCGTCTCTTCGGCGAGCGGCTCCTCCCAACAGAACAAGACGATGATCGCCTGCATTTGTCCAATCGTAATGACTAGACTCACATGGCAAAGTACAACGAAAGCCGTTCCAGAGGGGAACACTTCCTGCTGACCTTGCATGAAGATCAGCAATCTACTGTTCTCCCCTGTTCTTCTATTGCCGTCCACTTTTGTCTCTCTTTGTGACGGTGTCTTTCTGTACTAAAAATACCCAAAACTAGCCAAACAAACCCCCTTTTTCCGTTCCAGCCTCCTGTTGTGTGTCAACAGATTGGAGAGTATTGATCATTGTTCTCAGATATCCTCTTTAAAACCAAAATGCATCCCCTGCGTCCTTGTTTGCCAGCCTGCGTAGAACAGACAGCGCACAAATAGCCAATAGCCAAACATGAGATGATTCCGCTGGATGATTCACTGAATGTGGTTAATTCCGCCTACCTGCGCAACAGGAGAGAAAACTTGCGTATACCAGGCAACATCAAAGGTTATTCAAGCTTTCAATAAACTGAATGGATCTCAAGACTGCCGCTCCCCTAACCTCATCAATACTTCCAGCGGCCGCGGACCGAGTCGCTCGTACAAGGATATCCGATGGGCGGCTTCGTTTTCTCTCAGCTGTTGGCCTTCGCTCAAGTCTAGCTTATATTCCTTCTTGATATCATCTTCGTGCTTGTGCTTCTGTCCGGTATCTGTGCCGCCAAACCGAGGTCGGCTACCTTGACGCGCCCGTCAGTACCGACCAAGACTGATTAAAATGTATACAATCAGGTTTGACAGCCGTCTCAGCCACCTCTATCCTTTGCACACGGGTGAAGGTAAATCCCTGAACCAGGCAATGCAAAGCATTGTAGCTCGTATGCGCAGTCTTTACAACGAGCGTCATACACATGATGACCGTAATGCAGCGCGAGTAATAGCTGGCAAGACGACTAAGCAGTTTGTTCGTAACGATAGTCGTAGGTCGAAAGTTGCTTAGCTTGGGGATGACAGCCTAGTATTAGGCCGTTTGTGAGCCGAGCAGACGAGCCATTGTGCGATAGATAATGGGTTGGTGTGAACGATCGAGCATTTCAGGAGGACTAAGCGTGTGTTTCGGTTGGTTTGAAGTTGAGCATGAGCCAGGCTGGAGCGTTGACGAGGGCTAACGTTCGCAAGACTGCATGCTGAACGTCATCAGGATCTGTTTACCAGATCGACTACTCGTACGCGCGCGAAGTCTGTGGGCGCGCCGTCTCGGGACCTCAGATCAACCCTTTATTTTTTTGATGTGCAAATGCCGAAACCTGATTTCTCTGTCAATACTGGACGGATCACAGTCGAATTCAGGGCTTAAGTACATGAGAGTCTCTAGTTTCAGGATCTGTTGTCAAAACGCTGTCAAACCCCCTTTCGCTTGCGTGACAGCCTGCAGACGGTCATCCATCCCATCTATGAGCCGATTGATGAACTCAATAGGGATATCCCTCCAGCAGTCCTGCACTTGTATCCAGAGCTGGTCCAAGTTTGTAGCCCTGACAGGAAGCTGAGAGACTTTCATCTTCAAGAGGTGCCAGGCATTTTCGATTGGGTTCAAGTCAGGAGAGGAGGGGGGATGGATGAGGTTGTTGATGGACAGTTTTTTTCGAGCTTGCTGTGCCTGTCTGCATGAGTGTGCAGGGGCTCCATCTTCCAGTACCAGGATATCCCTCCATCTCCTCCTTCTCTGCTCGTTGACGCATTGTTTGAGGGGTCCATTGATGATCCACCTCACATATCTGTCTCCATTCAACCCTTTTCCTGCCTTCTTTCCTTTCTGAGGTTCGATTCCATCATCCTGTGTGACCCTTTGTACCTCCTCTGTGCCCAATGGGAGCCGCTCTAGATCCCATTTCTTGCCATAGGCTATAGCTCCCCATACCATCATTGTCTTCCTAGAAGATCTGAAGGTTGTCTGCAAGTGTTGAGGCAGATACTCCTCACCAGCTCTTCTGATAGTCCATCGCTGCATGATGTCCAATCCCAGCTCTATGGATGCCTCATCTGTGTATATAACTCGTTTCCAGTCCTGCCCAATGTTGGCTATGGCCCAGGCCTTCCTCTGAGCAATTGCCTTGGGGGATAGGAAGGGTTTGCTTCGCTTGTGGCGCTTATAGAAGCCAGATTCATTGGCTGCTTTGCGCACAGTTGCAGCTGAGCAGTTGAATTGACATGCAAAATGCGCCCAAGGCTTCCCAGGATCCCTGCAAATCTCTCTAATGAGTTGCCTTTTCTTCCTGGCATCAAACAGAGGAGGTCTGCCATTCCTTGGAAGCGATTGTTGGGTGTTATGGATGCGCTCTCTCATCATAGTCCTCCATACTGAGGATTTGCTGACACCAAGGGCTGCTGCCGCTTCTCTGTGGCTTTTGCCCCCCATAACAAGGCCAACTAGTTTCCCTCTCTTTCTAGGACTAAGTTCGAGTGACATGGAGCTAATTTGAAGTAGTTATGTGCAGTAATTGTTGAGTAATAGGTGTTTGAATATAGTCATATGGTCACGGAACATGGAATTTTGATCACGTCAGATTGTTTACTTTGTCTGCCCACAGACTTTCCGCGACGACGAGTACTCAGGGGTTATGACCGAATGTCGCGGCCCACCAGATCCGTTGCTGATTCAGCCCGCAAAGGGTACCTGAGGGAACCCTACTCAGCGATTAAGTAAAGCAGATACTTATCGAACGGCTGGACATGTGACACGGTTCCCAGCGTCCATGTGAGATCCATGTAAGGTCACAAGAACCAAGTTTCCGTGATAGTTGCTTCCGAACGCTCGTGTTCGGTTCCCAAGCCTTGCCTATGCGAAGCGAGCCGAACACCTTCGATGTAACGCTGGACTCGTCTAGACAGTGAGTCACATGGATCAGGCAGATTCAGAGCATAGCCATAGCCCGTGAGTCTTGTTACATCTGACCAGAACACATCTGATCCCTCCCGACTGATAGCCTCGAAATCGTACGTGAGCGCATTCAAGGTGAATCACTTGAAGCTAAACGAGCCGACCAGAGAATCCGAGGCCGCCTGTCCCGAGAGTCGCACATCTAGAGTCTCCGTTGCAAAGCAACAGGACCGCTTGCGATACTTCACCGTGCGAGATCATAGACAGAATTTGAATATATAA
>Ga0265780_10009590_pt1 | contig 11588 bp, 10 predicted proteins | sample P1T30metagenome_FD_192432 | JGI IMG/M metagenome (GOLD analysis project Ga0265780, IMG submission 192432) | Plant litter microbial communities from East Loma Ridge, Irvine, California - P1 T30 | ecosystem: Environmental > Terrestrial > Plant litter > Unclassified | place: USA: California... | reverse complement strand
ACCGCACGAAAAGTACCTCGCGAACGCCCCAAGATGCCTCGCGGACGCCCCAAAGTGCCTCGCGAAGAAGGGGGTCAGGGGGCGGGGAGCAGCAGCCCGTCGGTGATCAGCCCCCGCAGCTGCGGCTCCAGCTCGGCCGCGAGCGCCCCGGCGTCGACCTCCAGCAGCGTCCCCAGCGCCGCGACGATCTGGGCCCCGGTCAGCTCGCCGTCGCACGCTCCCACGAACGCCGCCAGGCCGGTCTCGGTCCGCACCGTCCGCGAGAATCCGCCCCCGGCGCGCAGCAGCATCACCCGCGGTGAGGACTCGCCCGGCGTGAAGTAGCGCTCGTCCGTGACGTCGCCCGCCACCTGCCAGCGCCGTCCGAGCAGCGCCTCGGTCGTGAGGTCGCGCACGAGATCGACGGCGTCGAGCACCCGCGCGATCGTCGCGCCCAGCGGCTGCGCCACCGTCCCGGTGATCTCCTCCACGCGCCGCCAGGGGCTGACCGCGGCGCCCGCGAGCGCCGGCCGGCGCAGCGTGACGAAGCCGAACCCGATCCCCTCGACGCCGCGCCGCTCCAGGTCTGCCAGCCACGCGGCGTAGGCGCCCTCGAACCGCGCGCGGTCGCGGTCGGGCGTGATGCCGCCGTCGCGCAGCCAGAGCTCGGCGTACTGCGCCGGATCCTGCACCTCGCGCTGCACCACCCAGCCGTCGAGCCCCGACTCCGCGAGCCAGCCGCCCACGCGCTCGGCCCAGTCCTCCCCGCGCCGGTGCTCCCAGTTGCCCAGCAGCTGCGCGACGCCGCCCGGCGCCAGCACCGACCCGATCGACGTCACGAGCGAGCGCACGACGTCGTCGCCCACCGCCCCGCCGTCGCGATAGGTGAAGTCGCCGATCACGCCGCGGCCCGCCCCCGCGGCCGACCCCGCCGATCCCCTCGGCGTGATCACGAACGGCGGGTTGGACACCACCAGGTCGAACGTCTCCCCGCGCACCGGCTCGAGCATCGAGCCCTGCCGCAGGTCGAGCCGCACGCCGGCGAGCGCCGCGTTGAAGCGCGCATAGCTCAGCGCGCGAGCGTCGATGTCCGTGGCGACGACGGCGCCCGCGTGTCGCGACGCGTGCAGCGCCTGGATCCCGCAGCCCGTCCCGACGTCGAGCACCGACCCGCGCGGTTCGCGCACCGTGATCTGGGCGAGCGTCCGCGACGCGCCGCCGACGCCCAGCACGAAGTCCTCGGGCAGCGCGCCGCGGCGCGCGACCTCGCCGAGGTCGGAGGCGATCCACCAGTCCACCTCGCCGCCCGCGTCCACGGCCGCGTACGGGCTCAGGTCGACGACGGCGCGCACCCCGTCGCCGTCGTCGGCGCCCTGCGGGATGACCAGTCCGAGACGTTCGGCGCCGGCCGTCCCCAGGGCCGGCAGCACGGCGTCGAGCGAGGCGCGCGTGACCTCCTCACCCAGCTGGAACAGCCGCAGCAGCGTCGCGGGTCCGTGCGCGCCCGCCGCCAGCGCCGCGGACGTCACCACGCGCGCGGGCAGCGCCTCCTCGCGGTCCAGCGCGTCGGCCGCGACCGGCCCCAGCAGGGCGCGAACGCCGTCGAGCGTGTATCCCGCCGACCCGAGATCGGTGCGCAGCGCGTCCAGGAGCGTCGGGTCGGTCACGGGAGCCGGAGCGGGAGAGGTCACGCGCACCAGCGTAGGCAGCCGAGGCAGCCCGAGCGCAGCCCGGGCCGCGCACCGGACAGCCGAACCGGATCGTCGCACCGACCACCCGCCTCGTATCCTGGCCCTCCGGGGCGGCCCCGGCCGGTCACCGACCGGGATCCGCGGGGAGGACGCTTGGTCCCGAGCACGCTGCACGGCCACACCCTGGCCAGCACGCGCCTCCTGCTGGAGACCTACGCCGGCCGTCGCCTGCCCGAGTGGGAGCACTTCACGCGCGCCACGGAGATCGTCACGGTCGAGCGCGGCGCCGTCCTCGTGCCCGCCCGGGTGCACCACCCCCACGTCTACCTCGTCATCCGGGGCCTGCTGAAGGTGCGCGTGAGCGACGGCCGGATCGAGCGCACGGTCGCGATCCACGGGGAGAACGAGCTGGCGACGTCCTGGCCCGGGCTCGGCATGGACATGTTCACCAGGGTCGACGGCCGCACCATGCCGCACCTGCGCGCCGACCCCCGCGTCCGCCCGGACGGCAGCCCGTTCGAGCTCGTCGCGATCGAGGCGACGACGGCGATGCGCACCTCGTTCACCACGCTCGAGGCGCTCGCGGAGCGCCATCACGGCTGGTCGCTCGTGCTGACCACGCTCATCGCCACCAACCTCGTGCGCACGGTCGCGGCGCTCCCGGACGTGCACCTGTCCACGCCCGAGGAGCGCTATCGCGACTTTCTCGAGCGCCGCCCGGACCTGGTGGAGCGGATCAGCCAGCGCGAGCTCGCCGCCCACCTCGGGGTCACCGAGGTCGGGATGAGCCGAATCGTGCGCAGGGTCGCGGCGCAGCGCGCCGAGCAGGGGCCGAGCACCTAGGGTTTGCTGGCGTGGACCACGACGGCGTACGCATCCCACCGCAGCCCTCCTCCCCGCTCCCGGCGGGCTATGCGAGCACGACGGCGCCGCGCCGCGTGCTCGCGTCGTGGGGCCTGTGGGACTGGGGTCAGCAGACGTTCAACACCGTGATGCTGACCTTCGTCTTCTCGGTCTACATCACGAGCGGGATCGCGGCCGACGAGGTCACCGGCACCGCTGCCCTGTCGGGGGCGCAGACCTGGGCGGGTGTCGTGATCGCGCTGGTCTGCCCGCTGATGGGGGTGTTCGCAGACCGCTACGGCCGCCGTCGCCGCCTGCTCGGCATCTCCACGCTCGGCCTGGTGCTGGCGATGGCGTCACTGTTCTGGGCCGAGCCCGACCCGTCGTACCTGACCTTCGCCGTCATCATGCTCGCCGTCGCCAGCGTGATCTCCGAGATCGCCTCGGTCTTCTACAACGGCATGCTGCTGCAGATCGCGACGCCCACCACGTTCGGGCGCATCTCCGGCATGGGCTGGGGCCTGGGCTACCTCGGCGGCCTGGTCGCGCTCATCATCTGCCTGTTCGCCTTCGTGCTCGGCCGCGAGACGGCCGACATCCAGCCGGTCGCGCTGCTCAGCGCGGCGTGGACGGCCGTGTTCTGCCTGCCGCTGCTCATCCTGGGGCCCAACACCGAACCCGCCCCGGGTGCCGGGCGGTTCTCCGTCGTCGGCGCCTACCGCGACATCCTGCGGCGCATCGCTGCACTGTGGCGGCACCAGCGCTCGCTGCTGCACTTCTTCGTCGCCTCGGCGATCTTCCGCGACGGCCTCGGCGCCGTCTTCGCGTTCGCCGGGATCATCGCGGCCGGCTCGTTCGGCTTCACCTCCGAGCAGGTCATCTACCTCGGCATCGCCGCCAACCTCGTGGCCGGCATCTCGACGTGGGTGCTCGGCCGCGTCGACGACCGCGTCGGATCCCGCCTGGTCATCGTGGTCGGGCTCGTCGCCCTGGTCGTGGCCTGCACCGCGGTCTTCCTCACGACGGCGCAGACCGCCTTCTGGGTGTGCGCCATCGTGATCTCGGCGTGCGTCGGGCCGGTGCAGTCGGCGTCGCGGTCGATGCTCGCGCGCATGACGCCCCCCGGGCTCGAGAACGAGAACTTCGGCCTGTACGCGACGACGGGGCGCGCGGTCAGCTTCCTCGCCCCGTTCGCGTTCACGGTCGCCATCGGCATCGGCGGGACGCAGAAGGCCGGCATCCTCGGCATCGTCGTCGTGCTCCTGGTCGGCCTGGTGGCGTTCCTCCCGCTGCGCGACCCGCGCCCGGGTGACGCGCCCGTCGTGACCGTCGGCTGACGCAGTCGCCCGCCCACCCGTGGGCACCTCTCCCCATCGACCGATTCCCAGGCGTTGCCTAGGTTCGAGACATGTCCATCACAGCGATGCAGCCCCCCGGGGCAGGGCCCACGAACGCCCGCCCGCACCTGCGCCTCCTGCCCGATCTGCGCACCACGACGTCGCTGCCCACCGAGCTCGCCGACGTCGCCGACCAGCACCACCGGCATGCGCGTCCCCATCCGGCGCCGAGCTCGGGTCGCCGCCCGCTGGACCTCGACACCGTGCGCATCGAGACGGACCTCCTGGCCCGCCGCGCGAGCCGCACCGTCGGCATCCTGGCGACGTGGGGGCGCAGCCGCTGGCGCGCCGCCGGCAGCTCCGGCGCCGGCAAGGTCGAGACGATCGCCTCGACGTTCGACATCTGCGTCAACGCGCCGACTCCGTGCCTGGAGGTCGCACGCCGGATCAGCGACCGCCTCGCCGCGGACGGCTGGACCGGCGGGATCAAGGCCATGACGCCGATCGTCCGCATCGACGGCAGCCGCGACGGCTACGACCTCCGCCTCGTCGCGACCCGCCGGACGATCACGCTGCGCGTGAGCAGCGCACCGATCGTCGTCGGGGAGAAGCTCGCGCAGCAGATGCTGGACGGGCTCTACGAGGAGGAGTGAGCCCCGGTGGCTCAGCAGGGGTGGTCGAGCAGGCTCAGGACGCCTCGTCCAGGGCCTGCTCGCCCTCGATGAGCCCGGCCTCCCGCGCCTGGACGCGCGTGTCGGCGTCGAGCGAGACGGACGGGGAGTCCCACACGACCGCGAGTCGGGGCCCGGAGCTCTCCCACTCGCGATAGGTGATCGACATCCGCCACCCCTCGCCGTCGTCGGCCGAGTAGAACCCGTCCTGCACGGACGCGTCGCCGTCGTAGCCGGCGGACCGCACGATCTCCTCGAGCGCGTCGGAGCTCGGTGCCTCGACGTCGAACAGGGCGCGGACCTGCAGGGTGCCGACGAAACGATCCTCGACACCCGACCCGCCGTTGTCGCCGACCACCGCCTCGGCGGGCTCCGCCGCCAGATCGGCCCCGACGACGTCGAGCTCGTCGCTCGCCCGCCCCACGAGCGCCTCACGCACCGCGGCGACGTCCTCGAGCGAGTCGCCGGAGCTGCCGGGACCGAGGCCGCACCCCGTGAGCGCAGCGAGGCCGGCAACCAGCCCCGTCGCAGCCGCAGCGCCTCGCGCGCGCCGGCCGGTCACCGGTCGGGCTCCACCACGATGGACGGCTGCGCCTGCGGGTCCCGGTCGAACTCGGGGTCGACGGGGCCCGAGTACCAGGGGTCGTACGTGCCTTCGGCGACGCCGACGTCGCCGTCGTCACCCGCGACGATCCGGCCCATGTTGTGGAGGGACTCGGTGCCGTCGTTGAAGTAGCGCGAGTGGTCGTCGAAGCTCGTGCCGTCCATGTTGCCCGTGAAGCCCCAGTCGGCGGACTCGCTCTCGTCCGCGCGGTTGACGTCCTCGGCCTCGAACCGGGTCGCCCCGAAGCCCTGCTCGGCGGGGTCCTGGCCGAGACCGTCGGCGCCCAGCCCGACCCAGCCGTTGTCACCGAGTCGAGCGACCGGGTCCCGGCTCGCGTTGCCGACCCAGACCTCGGGCCCGCCCAGGTCGCCGGCGTTCTGCGCCTCGTCGCCCAGGCCGGGACTGCCGATGGCGATGATGTCGTCGACGGCGAGGCCGTGGTCGGTCGCCGCACGGCCCACGGTGGTGGAGCCGTAGGAGTGCCCGACGACGGACATGTGCGCCGGGTCTCCTTCGGCGCGCGCGGCGTTCAGCCCGTCGACGTAGTCGGCCAGCCGCTCCCCGCCGGCGATCGCCATGCTCTCGCTCGCCACGGACAGGTCGGTGAACTCCGGGCTGTCGTACCCGATCCACAGGATCGTCGACGTCGTCGCGTTCGGGTCGGAGACCCGTGCCGACGTGTAGAGGTTCTCGGCGTTGCGGACGTCGCCGGCGATGCTGGTCCCCTTGACGGTGGTGCCGGGCACGATGGTCGAGACGTTGTCGGCCGTGTCGGGGTTGCCGTAGGCGATGGCGACCGCGCCCTCGCCGTCGAACGCGTTCGGGTCGTAGAGGTGCAGGAGCGGCGGCACCTCCACGGGCGGGTCGGAGACGGGGTCGACCACGACGTTGCCGAGCGCCTCGTGGGCGGCCTGCGCGTTCTCCAGCGTCTTGCGCAGGTCCGACGGCAGTCTGCCCTGCTCGTCCAGCAGCTCGAGCGCCTCGAGGTCGGCGGTCAGGAGCGCACGGTTGGCCTCGTCGCGAACCTCGGCCGGCAGGCCGTCGGCCGAGCCGATCACCTCGGGATGGGCAGCCAGGACGGCGTAGCGCTGGGCGGGCGTGAGGGCGGCCCACCACGCGGCGGTGTCCTGCGCCGAACCCCCGCTGCCGGGGGCGCCGGGGAGCCCCATCGCCGCGTCGGCGGGATCGATGCCGCCGCCGGGCGCGGCCAGCACGGCCGCGACGCTCGCGTTCGCCGTCAGGACGCTGCGCAGGTCGTCCTCGTTGGCGGTGGTGTCGGTCTCCATCGTGGCGATGTCGTCGACGATCGTGGTCCGACGGGTGGCGAGCTCCGAGGCCACGGCCCGGAGCTCGGAGAGATCGTCCTCGGGAGCCGCAGCGTCGACGCTGGCCCGCAGGGAGTCGCAGTCGGCGTTGAACGTCGTGCGCGCGTCGACGAGTCGTTCGCGCTCGTCGAGGAGCCGCTGCAGCTCGGTCGCGTAGGTGTCGGCGGCTGCCGCGACGGCGCGCAGGGCCAGCGAGCTCGTCTGCGCGTTCTCGGCGGCGGCGCCCACGTAGGTCCCGTAGGAGGCCGCGGCCGCGCCCTCCCAGCCGTCGTAGGTGGAGTTCGCGTTCGCGGTGGTGTCGAGGTCGTCGAGAGTGACCGAGACCGACAGCAGGTCGTCGGCGAAGGCGACGACCTGCTCCGGGCTGCCGCTCAACCACGGGACGATCGGGACGTCCGCGGGGATCGTGATGCTCACGAGGCGTCCTCCAGCCACGCCTCGAACGCGAGCTGCGCCTCGAAGTCGGCGCTCAGGTAGGCGGCGTGCGCGTCGTCGACGTTCTGCGCGATCTCGTCGACGGCGCTCGCCGTCGACGAGACCGTCGTGCTCCAGGTCGAGACGAACGAGGCGACGTCGCCGCTCACGCCCGAGCCGAACCCGGTCGTGGACGCGTCGGTCAGCCGTGCGCTCGCCGTCGTCAGGCGCGCGTTCTCCTCGCGCCAGAACTTGGCCGACTCGAACAGGGTCGCGTAGTCGACGGTGTAGTCACCCACGGGAGATCACCTCCGGAGCGACCAGCGAGCGCGAGCGGGCGCGACCCACGACCACGTCGTCGCCGCGCAGCGTCAGGACCGCTCGGCCCCGGTGCACCACGATCCGCACCGCGTGTCCGTCCCGCCGCGCGTCGATGCACGGCACCGGGGTCAGCGAGGTGAGCCGGGCGCGCCACCCGGCCGCGGTCAGCGCTGCGGGAACGTCCTCGGGCCGGCCCGGGAGGGGGCCGTGGGCGGTAGCCGTCGCCTGGACGGTGCCGGGGCGGGTGCCCGAGCGCCAGTCGACCTCGATGCGAGCCTCGATCTCCAGGAGCGCGCAGACGTCGGTGAGGAGGCTCCCGACGTCGTCGCGCGCCTGCTCGAGATCGTGCGCCGCCAGGGCGGGGTCGGGGTCGTCGATCTCTGACGAGGACGATGCTGCGGGGTCGACGGCGTCGTCGGCGGGCAGCAGGACGAGGGTCACGTCCGGGTGCCGATCGCGGAACCGCTCGTACATCGGGCCGAGGGAGGCGGGGCGAGTCATGGTCGCGACCCTACGAGACGACGACGGGGACCGACCATGGGGACCTCTCCCCATGGACGGCCCCCGGTCACCGGTGGCCGGTCGCGGGTGCGGCGGCTCGTGCGATCGAGCCGGTCAGTGGACCGCCTCGCGCTCGGCCCGCGCCGTGTTCGCGCGGTCGGTGCGCGTGGCGCGCAGCCGGGAGACCAGCACGGCACCGCCCGCGATGAGCGCGGCGAGCACCGCGATACCGATGCGCAGCGCGTGGTTGGGCTCCGCCGTCGCGCTCAGGGCCACGATGGCCGGGGCGATCAGGACCGCGACGAGGTTCATCACCTTGAGCAGCGGGTTGATGGCCGGCCCGGCCGTGTCCTTGAACGGGTCGCCGACCGTGTCGCCGATGACGGCGGCCGCGTGCTCGGGCGAACCCTTGCCGCCGTGCGCTCCGTCCTCGATGATCTTCTTCGCGTTGTCCCAGGCACCGCCCGAGTTCGCCAGGAACACGGCCATCAGGACGCCCGTGCCGATGGCGCCCGCGAGGAATCCGGCGAGCGGGCCGACCCCCAGCCCGAAGCCGACGGCGATCGGTGCGAACGCCGCCAGCAGGCCCGGGGTCGCCAGCTCGCGCAGCGAGTCGCGCGTGCAGATGTCGACGACGCGGCCGTACTCCGGGCGCTGCTGGCCCGTCATGATGCCCGGCATCTCGCGGAACTGGCGCCGCACCTCCAGCACGATCGCGCCGGCGGCACGCGTGACGGCGTCGACCGCCAGGCCCGAGAACAGGAACACGGTCGCGGCACCGAGGATCACGCCGACCAGGGTGATGGGCGAGATGATCGAGTAGGTCATCATCGCGGCGACGAGGCCGTCGGACGCGTCGGCGACGTTCGTGCCGAGGTCCGTCAGGGAGGTGCTGACGGCGTCGGCGTATGAACCGAACAGGGCCGTGGCGGCGAGCACCGCCGTCGCGATCGCGATGCCCTTGGTGATGGCCTTGGTGGTGTTCCCGACGGCGTCGAGGTCGGTGAGGATCGCTGCGCCCCTCTCGCTCACCTCGCCCGACATCTCGGCGATGCCCTGCGCGTTGTCGCTGACCGGGCCGAACGTGTCCATCGCGACGATGACGCCGACCGTGGTCAGCAGGCCGCAGCCCGCCACCGCGATGAGGAACAGCGAGAGCCAGATCGAACCGCCCGCGAGCAGGAAGACCCCGCAGATCGCGGCGGCGATGACGCCCGCGGTGTAGACCGCCGACTCGAAGCCGACCCCGATCCCCGAGAGCACGACCGTGGCGGCGCCCGTGCGGGTGGTGGCGGCCACGTGCATGGTGGGGCGCGTCGTCGTGCCGGTGTAGTAGCCGGTGATCGCGAGGATCACGCCCGCGAGCACGACGCCGATCGCGACGGCGGCCGCGACGATCAGTCGCGGGTCACCGCTGACGTCGCCGATGTCGGCCGTGCCCTGCAGCTGCGCGAAGTCGCCGGGGAGGTAGGCGAACGCTGCGACGGCGGCCAGCACGACACCCGCGGCGGCGGAGATCGCGAACCCGCGGTAGATCGCGCGGAGCCCGTTCTCGCCCTGGCGGATGCGCGTGAGGAACACGCCGATGACCGCCACGACGGCGCCGATCGCCGTCACGATGAGCGGGAAGACCAGACCCTGCTCACCCATCGCGGCGCGACCGAGGATGAGCGCGGCCACGAGCGTGACGGCGTAGGACTCGAACAGGTCCGCGGCCATGCCGGCGCAGTCGCCGACGTTGTCGCCCACGTTGTCGGCGATGGTCGCGGCGTTGCGGGGATCGTCCTCCGGGATGCCCTGCTCGACCTTGCCGACCAGGTCGGCGCCGACGTCGGCCGCCTTCGTGAAGATGCCGCCGCCGACACGCATGAACATCGCCAGGAGCGCGGCGCCGAAGCCGAAGCCCTCGAGCACCGCGGGGGCCTCGATGCCGTAGACGAGGACGACGCCGCTGGCGCCGAGCAGGCCGAGTCCCACGACGCTCATCCCGACGACGCCGCCCGTGCGGAACGCGATCCTGGCACCGAACTCCTGACCGTCCGGGCGATCGGCGGCCGCCGCGACCCGGAGGTTCGCGCGCGTGGCGAGCCACATGCCGAGGTAGCCGATGCCGGCGGAGAAGACGGCGCCGAGCAGGAAGGCGACGGACCGGCCGACCTTCACACCGCTGTCGCCGGGCAGGAGGAACAGGAGCGCGAAGACGATGACGGCGAACAGGGCGAGGGTGCGCAGCTGGCGGCGCAGGTAGGCGCTCGCACCCTCCTGGATGGCTTGGGCGATGTCACGCATCTTCGGTGAGCCCTCGGGGGCCGCCAGCACCTGGCCGCGCAGGAACGCGGCGACGGCGAGCGAGGCGAGGGCGAGCACGGCGATGAGCGCGACGATCACGAGACTGGGGGTCCCGAGCTGCGACATGTGTCCTCCTTGACACCACGGATCCGCAGGATCCGTGTAGGGCGCGAGCGCCTTCGCCCGCGTCCGGCGAGTCTAGCCAGAGCAGGACCGCACCACCCGATGGGAGACTCGTGTGAGGGAAACCTCAGTGACGTCCTTGCATTTGCGCGTGAGGTGCGTTGCTATGGGAGCGGCCACGACCGTGGACCGAGGGGCGAGGACGGGGCGTGCGATGGTGACAGCCCGCAGAGGTCTGCGCGCATCCGCCCTGGTCACGGCTCTTGTGATCGTTCTCGCCGGGTGCACGTCGGAGCAGACCCTGGCGCCCGATCCAGCCGGTGCCGAGCCCGGCTACCCGCAGTACACACCGCCCGCGACGTCGCCCGACGGCGTGTCGCCGGGCGGCACGCCGGACGCGGTCGGGACGCCCGACGACGCTCCTGTCGGACCGGGACCCTCGCCGACCGTGACGCCGACGGCCGAGCCGACGCTCGCGCCGACCGTGACGCCGGCGCCGAGTCAGACGCCGTCGCCGACGACCGAGCCGAGCGCTCCCTCCCCGACGGCGAGCCCCACGACCGCGCCGCCGACCCCCGTGCCGACGACGCCGCCCACGTCGACGTCGCCCACGACGCCGCCGACTCCGACCACGCCTGCTGCCCTGACTCTGCAGACCCAGACGTGGCAGCCGCAGTGCGGCGCGGCACTGACGGCGCCGCCCGCCGTGAACGACCTCTCCGTGGCGGTGACCCTGCAGACCGCCGCCGGTGGTCCGCTCCAGACCGAGGCCGTGCTGTCGAACGGAGCCGACGCCCCGGTCGCGGCCGAGCGCTACGTCGCGAGCGTCACGATCGCGCGGTCGGGGACCGTCGTGTCGACCTGGGTCGAGGGGCAGGACGCGGGTCCCGCCATCGCCCTCGCCGCGCGAGGCACGCTCGTCGTGCCGGTCTTCCACGACCTCGCCGAGACGTGCCCGTCCGGCGGGGTCAGGGACCCCGGACCGCCGGCCACCACGTCCGCGTCCGCCGTCGCACCCGCGGCGCCCGGGGACGAGGACGGTCTCGTGATCAACCCCGAGCCGGCCAGCGGTTCTGCCCAGCTCGGTTCGCTGCCCGCCGGCGACTACACCGCCGTCGTGGCGATCCACCTCGTGCGCGACGGCGGGATCGGCACGAGCGTCGTGGCCACGAGCGGCGTCGTGCCACTGACCGTGACCGACGCGAGCTAGAGACGAGCCCGACCCAACGATCCGCCAGCGGTGGACGTTCTTCCAGGTGACGGATCGAGCGGTGAGGCGTCGTCGGGGAACGAGCCCCGCGCGCCCGGACAGGGAGGCCATCGGTGGACGACTGGGACGCGGCTGTCGCCGGCGTCGTACGTGAGCGGGGGAACCGGCTGCTGCGGACGGCCTACCTCCTGTGCGGCGACGCCGACGGGGCCAGGGACCTGCTGCAGGACGCGCTGGCACGGACGATCGGCAGCAGCCGACGACGCGGCGCTCGGCGTCC
>Ga0265780_10009589_pt1 | contig 11589 bp, 5 predicted proteins | sample P1T30metagenome_FD_192432 | JGI IMG/M metagenome (GOLD analysis project Ga0265780, IMG submission 192432) | Plant litter microbial communities from East Loma Ridge, Irvine, California - P1 T30 | ecosystem: Environmental > Terrestrial > Plant litter > Unclassified | place: USA: California... | reverse complement strand
AGCTTCTAAATTTAAAGGCAATACAATACGGCCATTTTGCACCTGCCAACTTGAGGGGGTGTGTATTTCGCCCGTAACTGCGTCCCATAATTCAGGTATCTTTCCTGATGTACGTAACGACAGCCGAATCTCACGTTTTTCATCAAGTTGGTTCGAGATGAAATAAATATCATCATTACCTGTAGACCGGTGGTTCCAGGCTATGTTACCGGCATATTTACCTGCCAAATCAAGAGCCATCAAATCTTTGGGTAAACCTATACTGTTCAGATCATCTTGCTGATAAGGCCCGTTAATTAAACGGCCTTTACCTGTTTGTGTCAACGCAGGACCAGCTTCGGGATGGTAAATAATAGTAGCGCCCTGGGCAATTAATTCGTTTAAACGATTAACCACCTTTTGCGAAATTACGGCACCATTGGGTAGCATTTGCGTAGCGCCCGGAATAACCAATACCTTGTAACTAGCACCCCCCGGTAGTTCAATACGGCCATTTTTTACCACGGCCAACCGCAGCAGGGCATCCAGGTTAAAAGAATCATATTGGTAACCACGCAGCGGATCAACCAACTGGTCGGCATCCAGCATATTGGCACCGCTGTTTACACCAATGGGTGCTGTACGCATAGGTAAACCTTTATTAGCTAAACGTTCCTTTTCGCGTGCTACCCGTTCTGCGCCAAACAGGCCCGGCAGCGTAGGTATCAATCTATCGGGCAGTAATGAGCGTCGAGGGGTTTCTTCGCCCGTAAATACGGCAATATCAGTTACCGGATGGCCCTGCTGTAACAGTGCCTGGCAGCGTTTTAAATATTCAATCCAGGCGCGGCCGGGCTTATACCAGGTTTGGTCGCGCTGCATAAAAAGGCCAATACCATCCAATGTTAAACCGGGCTTGCGATCTGTCCATGGGTTGTGTGTATTAACGTGAAACACCAGCCTGTTCACGCCTAATGCCAGGTTACGATCACCCAAAGCTTTTAACATTGCGGGATGCTCATCCCACATAGTGCGCAGTTCGGTAAAAGCTTCGGCTTGGATGATATTTTTTCCATAAATATGTCCGCCGGAGATGGCATCAAGCATATCGTTTGGTTTATCGTGCGTAGGGCTGCGCAGCCAAAATTCGCCCATGGCAATATCGGCTTTACTATAATGCATCAGGCCGTCGCTGGTCATGGTTGGAGCTACGCTTTCGGCGCTGAAAGTGCAGCCTTTTTCGTGTGCCAACCGTGCCATGGTAGTATAAAACTTATCTACCACAAGCTCGGCAATGGTTTGCCTTACATCGGCCAACACTAGTTCCGATTTTGCAGCACTTTCAACCGGCACACCCGCCAATACGGGTAAATAAGGCATTAAATCGTACCTACGGCGCTGTTTAAACTCCTGCGCAAACGTGGCCGACCAGTTTTGACTGCTGCACTCCCAGCTATCTACATGAAATACTTTCAGCACCCGTTTAGCCAAATCGGGGCTTATCTGTTTAAAGGCTTCGCCAAACCAGCTATCAAACTGTAGCTTGATGGCCGCAGGGTTAAATTTATCGCACTCTAAACCGGCACCTTTACCGCCCGTGGCATTGGTGTAACCGGTAGAGGTATGCCCTACCCGCAAAATGGTCCAGTTACCGGCAGGTGCATTCCATTGTAAGCGGCCGTTGGCATCCAATTTATTGGTAAGGTTGATAATTTTACCTGCAGGAATACACAAGTTATTAGGCAACTGCTCTGCTGTGGTGTTTTTGCTTACGCGCCAAAGTTCCCCGGTTTTGCCCTCGAATTGGTCAATGCTCGACTCGGAAGTTAAGCGACTGTTTCCACTTGGCAAAATCCAGATCCTCAGCGCCCGGCTCAGAGCCTTCCTTGTTATAAATAAACCGGAAATATTTGGCCGTTGTAGGTACAATAGTGTGTGTTACATAAGTATCGTTATCCTGCCAGCCATGCCGGGGCGATTGCAAGCGTGTTAGGTTACGGAAGTTCTTTCCATCATCGCTCACCGCTATCATAAACCGCTGAGCTTGGTAATTGGGTGCATTGGTGCGAATAACCAGCGAACGGCAGGTGAACGGCTGTGCAAACTCCAGCTGTATCCAACAAGAATCGGCACTGGCGAACGTTTTTTTGTTATCAGGTTCGGCCAAAAACTGAACATCGGTTGCGGGTATGCTGGTGGTTATTTTAGGCACTATGGTTTGACTGCTCATGCCTGCTCCTGCAGGCGATGGATAAGCCAGCACGGCAATATCCTTGTAATAGCCTTTGTAACTTTCGGGCTTTTGCAGGGTATCGTTAAATGCTTGATTGCCTTTGAGCAAGGTTTTGCTCCATACCACTTTTTGCATCGATAGTTCGGGCGTAATCCACGGGCCGCCCGCCAGTGCAAAGCCATCGCTATCGTGCATGGCCATTTGCAGCCCCAGTCGGTCGGCTTCCTGCATGGCAAATTTTACCATTGCCCACCACTCGGGAGTCAATTGTTCCACGGGCGGGGTTATCCAAGCAGGGTTAGCTGCTCCTTTTATGGGCATTAAATAAGCGCCACCTATACCCGCCTGCTTCATGGCTTCTAAATCGGCTGTTATACCGGCTTTGGTTACGGCAGCCTGCATCCAGTACCAAAACACCCAGGGTTTGGCCGATTGCGGGGGATGTTTGAATAGCTGCTCTAGGTCGGTTTTAGCTATTACTTTGCCACGTACCTGAGCTTGGGTTTGAACTAAGGTTATTGTTAGTGCTATGATAATACAGCAGTACTTTGTTAGGTTTGGTAAAGTGAGTTTAAAATAGCCAGTGGATGTACTTTTTCTTTTATACAAAAGAAAAAGATACCAAAAAGAAAACTTGCGGCTACGTTCTGTGCTAGGTAAGGGTGTGCGTTTACTTAATGTACTGCTACCCGCACAGCCCTGATGCCGCGTAAAAAGGTTAACAAATGGCGCTACTTTTATTTGCATCGGTTATAATCCTCTTTTTACTTTGCTAACCAGTTCTCCAACCTTACCTGGTAGAGCTTTGCACGGATACAGGTAAAAACTATAACTGTACGGCTTAGCAGGTATCTGGTAAATATCCAGCGGCGCTGCCACATCCGACCAGCTATCGTTGCCTCCCAATCCCATTTGAATCAAATCAATATTCAACGTAATTAAGCCAGCATCTTTTAATTTATTAGTGTGTTTGGCTGCTACTATGTTTGCTTCGGTATAAGGCCAGGCACTCATGCTCAGCAGGCTATCGGCCACTACCAGTAACCCGGTAGATTGCTTGTCGGCCAGGAACATCCAGCGCACATCCGTACGGTTACCATTCTCTTGCGGTACGGCATAATTCTCCATAAAATCGGTAATCGACTGGCTGTAAATACCTGCTTCAAAGCCACTACGGCGGTCGATGTAATTTTCCATAGGGCCACGGCCGTACCAGCTAATGTTATCAAAACTGCGTTTAATACCGCCCTGCATACCTACCTTAGGCAGGTTAGGCAAGCCGTTCACTTTAGGTGTCAATTGTTGCTCTACCTTAACCACCCCCATACTGTTGATCGTATATATTACGTTAACGGCGGCGCTATCATTGATGAGACTGTAATTGCTGGTGATGGTAACCGAACCATTGGCTTGTTTACCGGCCTTGATGTTTTTAAGGACAGGTACTGCTTTAAACCAGGGCTTTAACTTGCGGTCGGCTTTCCAGCCACGATGATCGTTATCGGTTACCGGGCGACTAAAATGTGGCAGCAAGGGCGCGAAGATCTGTTCCTGGTTGTTATAAACATATGAACTTAATGCACCATTTAGTTTGCTGATGCTCACCTTGAAGCCTTTACCGGTTACGGTGTAAGCATTGGTATTATCGTCTAACGTAACCGTGCTTTTATTAGCTGATGGTTTAGCAAGAGGCAAACCGGTCAGCGCAAACTGATCGGCGGCTATTTCGTAACCTTTGGCTGCCCATAGTTCATCTTTAGCTAAGCTAAAATGCACATCGGCCAGGTACTCATGCCCTGCTTTTAACGATTGCAGGTAAGTTTTAATGCTGATCACCGTATCTTTACCCGCAACTAAATTTATAGCCGGCAATGCTTTGGTTACTATTATACGACCATCTTCACGTACTTGCAGCGTAATACTATAACCGGCTAAAGATTGTACAGCACTGCGGTTGGTGATCTTTACCAAACCTTTTGCAGCATCAACCAATTCACTTACCACCGGCTGAAACACATGTTTACATTCATACATAGCCGCTTTCGGTCGGCCATCAGATGCAACGGTTCCTTTAATGGTAAAGTTGTCGAAATATTTTTCGCCGTAATCGCCGCCGTAAGCGAAGAACTTTGTTCCGGCAGAATCTTTCTTTAATAAACCCTGGTCTTTATACTCCCAAATAGCGCCACCAATTACGCGAGGCGTAGAACGCCACTGGTCCCACAGGTCTTTTAAGTTTCCGTTGGAGTTACCCATAGCATGCGAATATTCCACGAAAAAGATCGGGCGGGTATCACCATTCTTTTGATTGACCAGCAGCGGTGCAGTATACAAGGCAGGGTACATGCGGCTTACCACATCTACGTACGGCTCATCAATAGGGTTTTGCAGGCGGTGCGAGTGGTCGTTTGGTTTAAGGTAACGTGGGTCGGTCACATCAACATACCCCTCGGCCTGAGGGGTGCCTTGTGCAGGCTCATAGTGTACGGGGCGGGTAATATCAAAGTCGTGTATCCAGGCGGCCATAGCAGCGTGGTTGGGGCCGCGGCCTGCCTCGTTACCCAGGCTCCACATGATAATGCTTGGATGATTTTTATCGCGCATCACCATACGGGTGGCACGGTCGAGGTAAGCGCTTGTCCATTGTGGGTCGTTACTTAGTTTAGAACCTAAGCCATGCGTTTCAAGGTTGGCTTCGTCTATTACCAAAATGCCATACTGGTCGCACAGGTCATACAGGTACGGGTCCATAGGGTAATGACTGGTACGAATGCAGTTGAAATTAAACTGCTTAATAGTGCGCACATCATCCAAAATGTCTTCGCGGGATAACGCCTTACCTTTTACCGCATGATGATCGGGTCGGTTTATACCGTATAAGTAGGTCACTTTTCCATTGATCAATAGTTTGCTATCAGTCTTAGAAAACTCTATACTAAGGAAACCCAAACGACAGCTTTTTACTTCAAGCACATGGCCTGTACTGTCTTCTAACGAAAGTGTAAGCGTGTACAAATTTGGTTGTTCATCGCTCCATTTGGCAGGGTTAGCTACCTTAGTTTCCAACAGGCCGAATTTCACATTATCTAACCGCGGATAGATCTCGTTGATGATGCTTTCCACGCTGCGCGTTAAAGGTTTTTGCAAAACCTCTTTCTTGTTCTTATCAAACAGTTGGGCCTTGATTTGGTAACCGGCAATGGCCTTACCCGTCAAGTTTTCTATACGCGGACGGATACTCAACAAAGCATCTTTATAATTTTTATCCAGCTTGGTTTGATAAAAGAAGTCGGCAATGCGCAGCTTAGGTTCGGCCAGTAACATCACCTCACGGTGGATACCGCTTAAACGCCATTGATCCTGATCTTCCAAAAATGAACCATCGCTCCAGCGAATATTTTGTACCGAAACAATATTTTCGCCAGCCTGCAGGTAAGGGGTAATATTAAATTCGGAGGACAGGAAGCTATCCTCGCCATAACCTAAAAACTTGCCATTTAACCATACTTTAAAGCCCGAACTTACGCCGCCAAAGTGCAGGGTAACGTTCTTATCTTTCCAGTTGGCAGGCAAGGTAAATGTGCGCTGGTAACTGCCAACGCCATTTACATCAAGCGGTACATGCGGCGGGTTAACAGGGCGGAAAGGGTACACCGCACTCTTATAAATTGGCTTGCCATAACCCAGCATTTCAACGCTCGAGGGTACTGTTATTTTCTTCCATCCGCTTACGCGGCTCTTGTAAAAATCTTTAGGCGCACTACCGGGATTTTCGGCAAAGCTGAAATCCCATTGGCCATTTAAGGATAGCATTCGGCCGGACTTTTCCCTATCGCCCTGTAAGGCATCGGCCACACTGCCAAACGAATAAGCCGTAGCCCTTGATGCATCGCGATTTATTCCGCTTACCAGTGGGTCTTCCCAAGGGTCGGTATTAAAAACTATTGGCGCATTAGGTACAGCAGCCGGTGTTTTATCTACCAGTTGGGCAAATAATGAACCCGGAAGCAATAAAAAGAGAAGCCCCACCCATACCTTCCCCGTAAGGGTGTGCTTTATGTTGTTTTTATCTATAGATTTATGCATTTAATGTTTCACATCCCGGTACAGAATTGGCCTCAAGATGAGATTGGTGTTAACATGCAATTTTGTTTAAATTGCGTTATAATTTATTGTATAATCTTTTCCTGTTTGTGTACTAATTTCGTACAATCCCGCCGATATCATTTTAACTGTAGCATTACTACAAACCGGCTTGGTTTTACTTTTAATGCGAACGGTGCCTACACCTGTGCCAGCACTTAACTTAATTTGTGATGCACTTACCTTCAGTTTAATATCACCATCAGGCGTAGGCACGGTACCTTCCATCCATTGCAAGCCGCCCAACTTTGGTTCAATTAAATAGGTTTTATAACCAGGCGATGTTGGTTTTACGCCTAAGTAGTACTTACCTAACAGGTAAATAGGACTGGCTCCCCAGGCATGGCAAAGGCTTTTACCAAACGGACGCCCATACATAGCATAATGCTCCGCCCCTTTTTTATCTGGATTGTATTCTTCCCAAAACGAGGTAGCCCCTAGGTTGAGCATACCGCCCCAGTAGTCTTTCATTTGCTGGAGTACATAATCCTGCTCACCTATGGCGCAAAGAGCTTCCAGTTCGTAAAAGCGCATATAAGGGGTGGTAATCTTCTGAATTTTATCGTTCATCAGCACGTACTTCTTTACTTCCTGCTTTTGTGCTTCAGTAAAGTAATTGAAAAATATACCGAACATGTTAGCGTAGCGCGTTACATTATCTGTTGGTTTACCGTTAATGCGGCTATGCACCAACGCATGCTTTTGGGCGTCCCAGTAGTAGGCAAACAGCTTTGCTTTCAGGTCTTTTGACTGTGCGCTGTATTGTGCTGCGGCTTTGCTATCGTGCATAATATCGGCACACAAGGCCATGGTTTCTAGGCTGCGGCAAAATAACATCTGCTCAATACTTACTTCGCCTTGTTTGCTCAAACCATCGGCCCAGTCAATAAATACCCAATCGCCGGTTAAGCCTTGCATTAAACCGTCCTTGTTTCGACGCGCCAGGCAGTATTCCATCATGGTTTGCATGCGCTGGTACGATTGCTGGATGAATGCCTTATCGCCCGTGTGCTGGTAATAATCATAAATACTAATGAACCAGTAAAAGGTATAATCCATAATGGTATTAATGTGACTGGTCACCGGATCCTTACCGCGCAGTGCGCTTATGGTACGTGTAACCGTAGGCGAATCAAAATACAGGTAATAGTTCATCAAATAGCTCTGCGCCGCATCGCCCGACCAGATCCAGCGGTCACGTTTTATTCCATCTATAAAGAACTCACGGGTATTCAGTTCCATGGTATAGGCCGATACCTCCCAAATTTTATTGATCTGCTCATCTGAACATTTGAAGCTCCCGCGTTGCTCTACAGGGGAATACTCGTACAGCATCGATACTTCATCTATGCTTACAGCATCGTCAAAAACCACATTCACATACCTAAAAGCGCGCGAACCATCGTAAGTAATGTCGCCGCTTTGGGGCTGATTGATCTCCAGTTGATCTACCAATTCGCCCCCATCGGCACTTAAAGCTTCCTCTTTCGATTCGCCGTAATAGATAGTAGCCTTACCCCTTCCCTTTACGTTATGGAGCTTAACAAAACCAAAGGTTTCTTTACCAAAGTCAACAAAAATGGAATTTGCCTTTTTATCGGTGGTTGCAGCTTTTTGCGCTTTGGTTGGCAACTGGAATTTAGAAGGCAGCGATGTGGCCTCGTTAAAGTTCCAGGCACCGGCCTGCAGGTATTGCGTGGCTGATATATCCGATGTTTTGCCCGAGGCATCTATCCATTCCTTGTCTTCATAAGTAACCTTCCAAGAGGTATCAGACACTACATGCGCACTCTTTACAAACACCGCAGGCACACTGCCCTGGTTATAAACTTTAAGGCTGATGCGGTGCTTACCGGCCGGTAAGGTTATGCGTTTAGGGTAGCCCGAAAACGCCTTGCCGTCAATTTTTAAATTATACTGGCCTTCTACCATCAGTTCTGCTTCCTCAGCAGCCGACAAGGTAAAGTCCCTATGAAAATCGATCAGCACATAATGGCTGTCCAGTTTCCAAAAAGGAGGAAAAAACGAACCACGCTCGGTACGGCGGTTCTGCATTTTATTGCTCAACCATATCTCGTAATCGCCGGGGTACCATATCCAGGTGGCTTTGGTTTGGGCTTTAATTTCGGGGGCAAAAAGGAAAAGGAGGGTCAAGAAAAGGAGAGCTTTTTTTATGTACCCATTATCAACCAACCCTATCATTGCAAGCGTAGCGTGGCAACCGCACGCGTTAACTTCCAAGCGTGCGGTTGCCACGTCGCTACCGCTCCTCTTAATGACATTATTATTTGTTATTTCTATCAAGTTCTTCATCTTTAATGTCCGTTAAATATTATATAAAGGCCTATCATAACTAAGGTGAGCAATGCCCAGGCTACTTTTACTTTAGTTGATGTTTTAGGTGCGTCTAGATCTTGTTGCAGATTGGCTACGTATATTTTAGGATTACGATCTAACAAGGAAACAGCTATAGCTACCGCCATCAGGAACGCAAAGACATAAAACGACAGCATTAAATAATGCGGCCAAAAGTGATACTCTGCTTTTGGGAATACCCACAAATAGAGTATTCCTACCGTTAAGCTAAAAGCCGAACCGGCAGATAATACCGTGTTGACAGCCGAACGTGTGGTACGTTTCCAAAAAACCGTCAACAAAAATACTACCGATAACGGGGGTGCAATAAAGCCCAAAATCGACTGAAAAACATCGAAAAACTTAAGCCCTTTAATACTATCAAGTGCAATGGCCATTCCTACCGATAATATACAGCCGACAATAATTGACATCCGGCCTACGCTGATCAGTTGCTTGTTAGTAGCCTGTTTGTTAATGCGCTCGGCATAAATATCCATAGTAAATACCGTGCTTAACGAGTTAAGCGACGAACCTATGGTACCTACCAAAACGGCTATAAGCACTACGATTACCAAACCGTTTAAACCAGCTGGAAACAAATTGGTTACCATGGTCATGTAAGCCAAATTCTCATCCTTAAGATCGGGGAAGATAATGCGGCAGAGTATACCGGTAAAAATGAATAAAGGCAGCGACAATATTTTAAGCCAGCCAATGAAATTAACGCCTAACTGACCTTGTTGGAGGTTTTTGGCACCTAAAACCGATTGCACCATAGATTGATCGGTACAGAAGAAAGCCACCGCCGCTACCGGGTAACCGAGCATAATGGCGTACCAGGGGTAATTAGGATCGGTTGCAGGGTGAAACAGGTTCCAGAAATGGCCGGGCACATGATTGTACACATACGATAATCCGCCTGCACGCTTAACCCCAAGCACCGTAAGCATTACCGAAACCCCTATTAACAAAAGCATTTGAAACACGTTTACTTTGGCAATGGCCGTTAACCCACCCATGTAGGTGAACAAACCGGCAAAAGCCACCAGTACAATAACCGATTCCCACATGGGGATGCCCAATATTTGCCTTACCAGCGTGCCGCCGGCATATAGTCCCAGCGATAGCCATGATATCTGAATTTTAACCAGCGCATACCAAGCCAAGATGGTACGGGTAGAATCGCCATAGCGGTTACCCATAAACTCGGGCATGGTATTCACTTTGGCAGCCAGGTAGCGAGGTGCAAATATTAGCGCCAGCAACATCAGGAACAGGAAAGCATACCAATCGAAATTAACGGCCACTATACCCGTGCTAAAACCTACACCTGCAAAAGCCACTAACATAGATGGACCCACATTGGTACCCCACATGTTAAAACCTATACTTGGCCAGCCAAGTGATCTATCGCCCAAGAACAAAGTTTCATCATCGCCGCGCTTACTATTCTTGAGGCTTGCCTGTATGCCCAGGAAAAGGAGTACGGCCACATAAGCCGCAACAATGGCATAATCTAAAGTAGTTAAGTGCTGTAAAATATTACCCATGCTTGGTTAGGTTCTGGCTTATAATGTGTTGATGGCTATGCCGTATTCGGTTAAAATATCGTTGACTATTACCGGTTTACCCGTTTGCAATGAGCGGTCCATAGCCTGCAATAACGCAACGGTACCCACGCCTTCCTTCACGTCAGGGTAGGCTATTTGGCCGCTCTCCAGGCAATCGGCCACGTATTCAATATAGTTTTGGTACTCCCCCGCATGGTGGCTTTGTCCTTCAAAACGGAAATAATATTTAATATACTTATCGCCCCAGTATATTACCTTCTCTTCGCCGGTTTTATCAGTAATAGCATACCGTAACTCGTGATAATCAGCCTGCGATGCACCTTCAGTTCCACGTAATATAGTACTCATACCACTATCTCGCTGAGCGGGTTGTGTTGGCCCAGTATAAGCTCCGCTTACCCGCGCAATACGGCCATCGGTAGCTTTAAAAATGAAGTGCATGGTGTCTTCGTTCTTTAATCCGGCTCTTTTGCCGTTGCTGCTAATCATCCCGTAACCCATTACTTCTTCTATGTTAGGCAAGTACCAGCGCACAAAATCAACAGGGTGACTCAAACCACCATACAACCATTTAAATGCCTGTTCCAATGCCCATGGCTTTTCTAAAAACCAGCGATGATCGGCATGGTACTCCGCTTCAATAGTAATGAGGTCGCCTATTAAACCCGCTTCAAAATCTTTACGCTGTCGTTTGGCAGGTTCAAAAAACCGTGAACTCTGCCCAATAAATACCTTTTTACCAGTTGATTCAGAGAGGTTTATTAATTCGTTGGCATCCTTCAGATCATCAATAAAAGGTTTGGTACAGATAACGTGTTTGCCAGCCAATAGGGCCTGTTTTACATGTTCGGCATGGAGGTAATCGGGCGTGTAGATCGCTATCAGATCAATTTCTGGGCTGTTCAGCATGTCCTGATACTCGGTAGTGTACTGGTGAAAGTTGAACTCCTCCGCACGCTTTTTGCAAGTGTCAAGACTACGGTCGCATACCATTTTCAACTCACACTTTTCACTTTGCAACGCGGCCGACATGGTGCTACGGCCTTCGCCTAATCCTAATATTCCTATTTTTAACATATTATTCGGTTCAGAATTCCTGATAAAACTTGATACAAATGCCTAAATCTTCTTAAAAACTTCATTTTTCCGCAGGTTGCATAAACACCCAAACCTCGCCGTGTTTGGTACCGCTTATCCCCTCCTGGTACTGCTTCATAATGTTGTTCCAGTCGTTAACCCTTGGGTTGTCTTCAGTAGTTTTAGGGTTGAGCTTGTCCAGACTTTCGCCCTTGGGTATACTGATGA
>Ga0265780_10009588_pt1 | contig 11591 bp, 7 predicted proteins | sample P1T30metagenome_FD_192432 | JGI IMG/M metagenome (GOLD analysis project Ga0265780, IMG submission 192432) | Plant litter microbial communities from East Loma Ridge, Irvine, California - P1 T30 | ecosystem: Environmental > Terrestrial > Plant litter > Unclassified | place: USA: California... | reverse complement strand
GATGGAAGGCTTCGGCGTCCACACCTTCAAGCTCGTCAATGCCGAGGGCAAGGCGAGCTTCGTCAAGTTCCACTGGAAGCCGCGGCTCGGCATCCAGTCGACGATCTGGGACGAGGCGCTCAAGCTCCAGGCGGCGGACAACGACTATCACCGCCGCGACCTGTGGGAATCGATCGATACCGGCGCGTTCCCGCAGTGGGATCTCGGCATCCAGGTGTTCGATCAGGCGTTCGCCGATGCACAGCCCTATGACGTGCTCGACGCGACCAAGCTGATCCCCGAGGACGACATCCCCGTCCGCATCATCGGCACGATGACGCTCAACCGCAACGTCGACAATTTCTTCGCCGAGACCGAGCAAGTCGCCTTCCTGCCGACCAACATCGTCCCCGGCGTCGATTTCTCGAACGATCCGCTGCTGCAGGGCCGGCTGTTCAGCTATCTCGACACACAGAAGTCGCGGCTCGGCACCACCAACTTCCACCAGATCCCGATCAACGCGCCGCGCTGCCCGTTCGGCAATTTCCAGCGCGACGGCATGATGCAGACCCAGGTGCCCAAGGGCCGCGCCAATTACGAGCCGAACAGCCTCGCCGCGCATGGCGAGGAGGGCGGCCCGCGCGAGACGCCCGCCGGCTTCGCGACGGTCAACGCCGCCACCGGCCCCGATGAACAGGGCGACAAGCTGCGCATCCGCGCCGAGACCTTCGCCGATCACTACAGCCAGGCGCGGCTGTTCTACCGTTCGCAGGACGCGCACGAACAGGCGCATATCGCATCGTCGTTCGTGTTCGAACTGTCCAAGGTCGGCGTGCTGGAACAGGTGCCGCCGCGCATGGTGGCGAACCTGCGCAACGTCGATGAGGATCTCGCCAAGCGCGTCGCCGACGGGCTCGGCATCGATCTGCCGAAGAAGGCCAAGGCTGCGAAGGAGCCGGTCGACATGGCGCCGTCCGATGCCTTGTCGATCCACAAGAACATGAAGCCGACGCTCGAAGGCCGCTCGGTCGGCATCCTGATCGCCGACGGCACCGATGCCGCAGACCTCGACTCGGTCATCGCGGCGGTGGAAGCCGAGCAGGGCAGGGCGATTCTCGTCGCGCCCAAGGTCGGCGGCGCCAAGCTCTCGGACGGCACGCTGCGCAAGGCCGACGGCCAGCTCGCCGGCTCGCCCAGCCAGATCTTCGATGCGGTGGCGATCATCCTGTCCGAAGCCGGCTGCAAGGCGCTGCTCAAGGAAGGCGCGGCGGTCCAGTTCGCGATGGACGCGTTCGGGCATCTGAAGGCGATCGGCGCGAGCGCGGCGGCCAAGCCCCTGCTCGACAAGGCCGGGGTCGAGCCCGATGCTGGCGTGACCGATCTCGGCAAGGCGTTCATCGGAGCGGCCAAGCACCGTTTCTACGATCGCGAACCGAACGTACGCACGCTCGCCTGATCGACCGACCCGGCCGGCAAACGCCGGCCGGGTTTCAAGGGCAACTCTCTGCACCGTTCGCACTGAGCGAAGTCGAAGTGCGCGTGCCATGAGCGCCACGCTTGCGGCACGTGCTTCGACTTCGCTCAGTGCGAACGAGGTAGGGTGGAATACCCCAGAGATACTCGTACCAAGCTTAGCCGAGACTATTGCGCCGCGCCGCCAGGTAGATCCCGCTCTCAGCCCGAACCGGCTAAACGCCGCTCAAGGTTGCCAGTTAGGTTGGTGCGCCGGGTCGAGACAGCGGTCGGTGAAGAACGCCGCGCTGATAAAGGCGAGGTGAGTCAGCGCCTGCGGGAAGTTGCCGAGTGGTAGCCCGCGCACGTCGAGCTCTTCGGAGAACAGCCCGAGTGCGTTCGCATATCCCATGCCCTTCGCCATCACCGCCTGCGCGTCGTCGAGCCGCCCGGCGCGCGCGAGGCATTCGGCATACCAGAAGGTGCAGGTCGTAAACGCGCCTTCGCCGCCGGTCAGCCCATCGGCATTGCGGTAGCGGTAGATCAGCCCGTCGTCACGCAGATCCGCGCCGATCGCGTCGAGCGTCTTGAGCCACACCGGGTCCGTCGCCGAGACGAAGCGCACCAACGGCATCATCAGCAGCGCGGCGTCGAGCTCGGTGCCGCCTTGCTCCTGGACGAAATAGCCATGTTCCGGGTGGCGGAAGTTGCTCCAGATATCCTCGACGATGCGGTCGCGATGTTCCGACCATGTCACCAGCGGCGCGGGCAGCGAGCGCTTGCGCGCGAGCCGGATCGCACGGTCGAGCGCGACCCAGCACATCATGCGCGAATGCAGGAAGTGGCGCGGCTCCGAGCGCATCTCCCAGATGCCGGCGTCCGCATCCTGCCAATGCGCCATCACATAATCGATGATGCCGCACACGTGCTGCCAGCCCTCATGGCTGATCGCGGCGCCATATTTGTTCGAGAGATAGACGCTGTCGAGCAGTTCGCCGAAGATATCGAGCTGGCTTTGCGCGTGCGCGGCGTTGCCGATCCGCACCGGCTTGCTGCCGGCATAGCCGGAGAAGTGCGGCAGTTCGCTCTCGTCGAGCGCTTCCGAACCGTCGATCGCGTACATGATCCGGATCGGGTGTTCGCGGTCGGCGGCCATCACGCGCTGGCTCGCCCATTTGCGGAAATGCTCGGCCTCCTCGACGAAGCCGAGCCGCATGAAGGCATAGACCGTGAACGAAGCGTCGCGGATCCAGGTCGCGCGGTAATCCCAGTTGCGCCCGGCGCCGGACGCTTCGGGCAGCGAGAAGGTCGCTGCCGCCGCGATCGATCCGTGCCGCGCCGAGGTCAGCAGCTTGAGCGTCAGCGCGGAGCGTTGCACCTGCTCACGCCAGCGGCCCTTGTAGGTCGATCGGCGGAGCCAGTGCCGCCACGCCGCGATCGTTTCGGCCGTGTCCGCCGCGATGGCGGCATCGTCGGGCCGGGTCAGCGTGTCCTCGCCGAAGATGAACCACGCGCTCTCGCCCGCCGCCAGCGTGAAGCGCGCGGTGGCGGCACCGTCCGCGCAGTCGAGCGGCACCGAGCCATACAGCCGCAGCGCCATCGTGCCGGTCGAAAAGCGGACGCCGTCCGCATCCGCCGCGACGTCGGGAACCTCGCGCGCATAATCGAAGCGGGGGGCGCAGCGCACGGTCAGCGTGATCGTCCCGCGCGTCACCGTGATGCGACGGATCAGGCACCGCGCGGTCTGGCGGCGGCGGTCGCACGTATCCGGATGCGGCATCAGATCGACCAGTTCGACGCTGCCCTGATCCGCCATCCAGCGCGTCATCAGCACGTTGGTGTCGGGGATATAGAGCTGCCGTGCGGTCGGATCGTCGAGCTCGGGCTCGACCGAAAACGCGCCGCCGTCGCCCGGATGAAGCAGATCGGCGAAGATCGTCGGGCTGTCGAGCGACGGCCAGCACAGATAGTCGATCGTGCCGTCGCGCGCGACCAGCGCCGCCGTTTCCAAATCACCGATGATGCCGTGGTCGCCGATCGTCCGCAGCGGCTCAACCATTGTCGCGGAACTCGGGGTAGAGCGACATGCCGCCATCGACGAACAATGTCGTGCCGGTCACATAATCGGCCTCGTCCGATGCGAGCCACACCGCCGCGCGGGCGACATCCTCGGGTTCGCCGATCCGCCCGTACGGGATCAGCCGAAGCAGCTTGGCCAGCGCCTCCTGGCTGTCCCACGCGTCCTTGTTGATCGGCGTGCGGATCGCGCCGGGAGCGATCGCGTTGACGCGAATCCCGTCTTGGGCGACTTCCTGCGCGAGCGAGCGCGTCAGCATGCGGATGCCGCCCTTGGCCGATGCGTAATTGATGTGCCCGGCCCACGGGATGATCTCGTGAACCGAACTCATCGCGATGATCGTGCCCGCGCTGCGGGCGGGGCGCGCTGCCTCGGGCTGCGCGCGGAACCGGTGCACGGCCTCGCGCGCGCACAGGAACTGGCCGGTCAGGTTGATGTCGATGACCGTGTTCCAGTCGTCGAGCGACATGTCGGCGATCGCCGCGTCTTTCTGCACGCCAGAATTGGAGATCAGGATATCGATCCGCCCGAACGCCGCCGTCGCCTCGTCGAACAGGCGCAGCACGTCGGCTTCCTGCGAAACGTCGCCCTCGACCGCGATGCCGCGCCCGCCCCGGCCCTTGATCCGATCGACCAATTCGTCGGCCGGCTCGCGGTGCGATCGGTAATTGACCACCACCGCCGCGCCGGCATCGGCAATCGCCTCCGCCACCGACAGGCCGATCCCCGAACTCGCGCCGGTGATGATGGCGACGTGACCCGCCAGGCGTCCGTGTGATGACATGCGCGTTCTCCAAGGCTCGAACGCGCCCAACGCAGCAACATGCCAAGTGGCCGCATCCCGATCGGGACCACGCCTCAGAAAGCGGGAGCCTCCGCCAGCCCTCAGCGCCGCTGGCGCGAGAGCACGATGCCGCCGACCAGCATCGCGAGACCCAGGCCGATCAGCCCCATCGCCAGCGCGTTGCCGCCGATCTCGGCCGAATTCGCCGCGCTGATCGCACGCGCGGCCGAGTCCGCGTCGGTTGCGGTCATCTGCGCAGCGAACGCGGCCTGATCGCAGCGCGCGACCATGTCCGCGCCACTGTCCTTCATCTTATCGCGGCACTGCTGCGCCTGTGCGGCATCGGCCTTGGGCGGGCCGCCCGTCGCCTGTAAAACTACGCCCGCGACCAGCAGGACCAGCCCCAGCACGATCACCAGAATCGGGTTCTTCTTCATGAACGCTCCTCTCTGACGGGAAATCGCGCTTAGAACCGGACCTGGCTCTCCAGCGCGTCGGCGCGCGCGGCGGTCTTGATGACGACGCAGCCGTTATCGACGGTGTTGCCGTTGACCTTGCAGGTATAGTCGCGCTCGGCGATCCAGCGGCGCTCCTCATCGCGCAACGCGAGCTTCTTGGCCGGAGTGGCGGCAAGCTGCCGCATCACGCGCTGATAGGCTTTGTTGAGGCGATCGTCCTGCGAACCGACTTCGCGCTGCGCGCAGATGTTGCGCTGGACCGTGTTGGTCCCGGCACGGCCGATACAGGCGCTGAATGCACCGGAGAGGTTGGGGGAGGTCTGCGCAACCGCCGGGGCGGCGGTGCCGGCTGCAACCAGCACGGTGAGGGCGAGGATCGATTTCATGCGTCTCTCCAGATATTTCCGGCACGTTCCCACCCCGGAGCGTGCCCGTCAAGGCATGTACGTCGCGCGTTTCAGGCGTGTGACGCGACATTCAGCCTTGCCAGCGGAAGGTGTCGATCAGCGCGCGGAGTGCCGGCGTCACCTGCCGGCTCGGATAATAAAGCTGGCAGCCCGGAAACGGCGGGCACCAGTCGTCGAGCACCTGGATCAGCCGTCCGTCGGCGATCTCCTCGGCCACGTCCGGCTCGATCATGTAGCCGAGCCCGGTGCCCGCCCGCACCGCCGCGCCCGCCAGCGTCTCGTCGTTGACGATCAGCCGGCCGCCGACGCGGACCTTCATCTCGCGGCCATCGCGCGCGAATTCCCACGGCAGCAGCCCGCCGCCGCCGAGCAGCCGGTAGTTGACGCAGACGTGCGCTTGCAGATCGGCCGGCGTCTCGGGCCGGGGATGCTGCGCGAAATAGCCGGGCGTGCCGACGACGAGCGTGCGCAGCGCCGGCCCGACCGGCACCGCGATCATATCGCGCTCGACCGTCTCGCCGAAGCGGATGCCAGCGTCGAATCCGGCGGCGACGAGATCGATCAGCCGATCCTCGACGATCACCTCGACCGAGATATCGGGATGGTCGATCAGGAAGCGCGGCAGCCGGGGCGCGAGGACCGTGCGCGCGGCATAGCCGAACGTCGCGAGCCGGATCGCGCCCGATGGCACATCGCGCCAGTCGGCAAGCGCGGCGAGGCCACGCGCCACCTCTGAGAGAGCGGGGTCGAGCGAACCGAGCAACCGCACCCCCGCCGGCGTGGGGGCGACCGAACGTGTCGTCCGCGCGAGCAGCCGCACGCCGAGCCGGGTCTCCAGCGCGCGCATCGCATGGCTGAGCGCGGACGGCGACACGCCGAGTTCCGCCGCCGCGCGCGTGAAGCTGCGCGTCCGCGCCACCGCCGCGAACGCCGCCAGATCATCAAGGTCGCCGCGTCGCATTGCTGAACTGTGCTCACAAAGCCTTGCTGCCGGCAACGGCTAATCTGTGGCCGGCACGGGCAGTATCTTGCGGCCATTCACAGGAGACCCAGCATGACCCTCACCCATTATCGTACGCTCGGCCGCTCGGGGCTCGCCGTCAGCCCGCTCGCACTCGGCACGATGACCTTCGGCGCGGGCCGCTGGGGCGCGGACGAGGCAACCGCGCGCGCGATCTTCGACGCGTATGTCGAGGCGGGCGGCAATTTCGCCGACACCGCCGATGTCTATTCGGGCGGCGACAGCGAGGCGATGCTGGGGCGCTTCATCAAGGCGCACGGCAACCGCGAGCGCATGGTGATCGCCACCAAGTCCGGCTTCCCGCGCGAACCGGGCAATCCGCTCGCGGGCGGCAACTCGGCGCGCAACATCCGCAGCGGCATCGAAGGGTCGCTGCGGCGGCTCGGCACCGATGTCATCGACCTGTACTGGACTCACGTCTGGGATCGCACCACCCCGCCCGAAGAGGTGCTGCGCGCGCTCACTGATGCGGTGCGCCGTGGCGAGATCCTCTATTACGGCTTCTCGAACGCGCCGGCCTGGTACGCGGCGCAGATCGCGACGCTCGCCCGCGCGCACGGCCTGCCCGAACCCGTCGGGCTTCAGTACAGCTATTCGCTGATCGACCGTGGTGTGGAGTTCGACATCGTGCCGGCCGGGCGCGCGCTCGGGCTTGGGCTGGTCGCGTGGAGTCCGCTCGGGTTCGGGATGCTGACCGGCAAATACGGTCGCGAGAAGCTCGCGGATTTCGGTCCGGCGGGGAGCCTCCCCAACACCGGCGGCGGCACGCCGGACGGCGGCAGCGACGGGCGGCTCAACGGCGACAATCCGTACGGCGGGATGCTCTTCACCGAAGCCAATTTCGGCATCGTCGATGTGCTGCGCGCGGTGGCGGAGGAGATCGGCCGGCCGATGGCGCAGGTCGCGCTCGCCTGGGTGGCGGGCCGCCCCGGCGTGTCCTCGGTGCTGATGGGGGCGAGCCGCGCGGAACAGGTGCGCGAGAACGTCGCCTCGCTCGACATCGCGCTGACGCCCGATCAGCGCGACCGGCTCGATGCGGCAGGCGCGCTCCCCACGCTCAACCCCTATTTCATCTTCGACATGCCGCGCGAACATATCTTCGGCGGCTGTGCGGTGGCGCGCTGGCCGGGTTAGTCGAGCGCCACGCCGTATAGCGAATGGTGCGTCAGCACGAACAGCGTCTTGCCCTGCGCGCCGCCGACGAGCAGTTGCAGCGGCCGCTCGGGCACGTCGATTTGGCCGATCGGCTTGCCGTCGGGCGCATAGACGAACACCTGCCCGTTGGCGACGTACACGCGGCCCTGCGCGTCGGTCGTCACGCTCTCGCCGCCGCGATTTGCGAACGCGGTGAGGTCGCGCACCGCGCCGCCGGCGGCGAGGCGCCCGCGATAGGTCTTGTTCTCCGATGCGTTGGTGACGAACACATCCTCGCCCGGCTTCGCGGTGGTGAAGCCATAGCTGTCGAGCGCATCCGAGAAGCGCCAGCCGAGGAAGGTCGACGGCCCCTGCTGGAAGGTCCGGTACGCCGGCAGGGTGAGGCTGCCGTCGGGCGAGACGTACTCGCGTGGCTTGGCGAGGCCGATGTCACGCGCGAACATATCCGCGAGCGTCGGATAGGTGAGCGTTTTGGTGTCGAGCTGATCCTTGAACTCGCCATTGACCCAGTAATCGACCGGGAGCGCGGTCGCCGCACCGGGATGGTCCTTGGCCGGCGTGGGCGGGATCACCGCGATCGCACCGTCACGGGCGGCTGGATCGAGGCTGTAAACGCTGCCCTCGCGACCATCCGACGACAGCACCAGCAGCTTGCCCGAACGATCGACCGCGAGATTGACCGGATCGAGCGGCGTATCGCGGACGACCGTCAAACCCTCGCCGCGCGACCAGCCGTAGATGCGCTGCTTCCAACGATCGACGAAATAGAGCTTGCCCCGCGCATCGACCGCGCCGCCCGATGCGGAAAAGAAGCCATCGGCGAGCCGCTCGACCTTGGCATTCGCGAAAGCGCCGGCGCGGGCCGGCGCGACCGGATCGGCGGGCACGTCGAGCGCGGCGAACTCGCGCTCGCGCACCTCCAGCCCGTGCGTCACGTCCTGTATGGCGTTGTCATAGGCGAACTTGCTCGCGCGCAGATAGGTGGCGCAGCCATTCTCGTCGCAGGTGCCAAGCCCGCTCTCGGCGTTGACGTGAACGTTGCGGAAATGCACGTCGCGCGAGTCGGTCAGCCGCACCGCCGCTGGCGCGGGCTTGAGCGAACGCGTGACGCGATAGGCGTGGTAATTGGCGATCAGCACGTCATGGCTGTGGCGGATCTCGAACGAGACCGCATCCTGGCTTTCGCCCGCTTCCTCCTCGGTCTGCGGCGCGAGGAACTCCCAATTGGCGACATGATCGAGCACGAATTCGGCGCGGGCGTGGTGTTCGCTCGACATTTCATAGACATGCCCCGGCGTGTCGGTGTCGGACACCAGCATCCCCGCCTGCGCATAGGTGTTGGGGCTCCACAGATTGGCGAAGGTGCCGCCGCCGCCGCGCACCCACAGGCTCGGATATTGCGCGTCCCAGCGCTTTGCGGGATCGGCATCGCCGGTGTGGTTGGCGTTATACGGGTTGAAGCGGCTGCCGTCGGCAAGATCGGTGCCGTGCCCGCCCTGGAACTTCACGTCCTCGACCAGCGAGGTCTCGCCGGCCTGCCACAGCAACGCGGTCGCGCGCGGGTTGATCCCGCCGGTGAACAGGCCCAGCCCCGACACGATCGCATCGCCGCCGCGCGCGCTCTCGATCAGCGCTTTGGCATTGCCGACGCCCTGAAACGCAGGGGTATGATCGGGCAGGATGATCTGCGTAAGGCTCGGGTGGAGCGCGACCAGCACCGTATCGGGCCTGAGCCGCAATGTATCGGTGACGACATAGCGCCCGGCCGGGAAATAGACCGTGCGATGCGTGTCGATCGCGCGCTGGATCGCGGCGGTGTCGTCGCTAACGTCGTCGCCCTTCGCGCCGAGGCTGCGGACGTTGGCCCATGCGGTCGTCGCCGGCAGCGCGCGGATCGCCGGGCGCGGCAGTGCCGGCAGGCGCGCGAGCGGGGCGGCCTGCATCACCGTCTCATACTGTCCGGTCGCGCCGAGGCCGGGCACCATCAGGCCATAGCCGAACCGGCTCACCCGGTAGCTCGCGCCAGCACCCGCGACCGTCCTGCCGCTGTCGCGGAAGCGCGCGAAGACCGGCGTCGCGCTGGCGAGCGCGTTCTGGAAGCCGATCTGCGTATAGACATTGTTCTCGTTGCTGATGACCACGGCGGCGTTCGATACATTCTCGAACCGCACGTCCTTGCCCCACAGCCAGTCGCCATAGCCGCGATCGATATCGATCGCGGTCGGCACGTTGCGGAAGGCGACGTTGACGAGGGTGAGGCTCGCCTCATGCTCGCGGATCGCCGCCTCGCGCTGCCCGTCGAAGCTCGAATCGAGCAGGGTGAACTGCCACGCCGGCGACGGCTTTTCGGTGAGGATGCCGTAGCGCCCGCCGTGGAAATGCAGATCCTCCGCCTGATTGGCGACCTGATACAGACCGGCCAGCCCCGAGCCGAGGTCGAAGTCGATATGCGCGAGATAAGCATGCTGCGCGGCGTGGAAGCGGATGGCGGTGGCGGCGGGGTTGCCCGCGCCGATCGCGAAATCCACGTTCGACAGCGCGGGATAGAAGGTGCCGGGATTGGCATCGGCGATATCGGGGTTGAACGGCACGCTGCCCGGCGGCGGGAACGGCACGCGCCCGGGCTTGAGCGGTACGCCGCCGCGAATCCCGCTCTCGCCGGGCCGCGCGCCAGCGAAGATCACCATGTTGGCGACGCCCTGCTGGAAGCCCGGCGTCGCATCGCCAAGCGTAATGACCGGCCGGGTCTTGCCGACGCCGAACACGCGCACGCCCGGCCAGATGTAGATGGTGCGGCTGATCCGGTAGCGGCCCGACGTCACGAACACGATCCCGCCGCCGCCCTTATCGGCTGCCGCGTCGATCGCCTTTTGCAACGCAGCCGTATCGTCGGTGCGCCCGTCGCGCGCGCCCGCCACGGTCACTGCGCGAGGGTCGTCCGGCATCGTGACATAGGCCGAGGTCGATGCCAGCGCCGGCCCACCCGCCAGCACCGCAGTGGCGAGGAGCAGTGTACGAAACGGGGCCGACCAGCCGGACATGGCGCATCCTTGAAAAAGATGTCCCGGCCAAGCGACCGGGACGAGGGGGCGCCCGGCCACCGGCCGGGGCTAGGGGAGAACAATCCTAGAAATTGTAGCGCGCGCCAACCCGGAACAGCCGGCCGAGCGTATCGTACAGCGCCTGATTGACGTCGATACCCGTATTGGTCTGCGGCGACGGCTCGGGATCATGATCGAGCAGATTGTCGATCTTGAAATAGACGTTGAGCTTCTTGGTCAGGTTGAACGACCCGCCGAGGTCGAGATAGAAGGCCCCCGGCATCCGGTTGCGGTCGATCGTCGGATGCTGCGTGGTCGAGACCGGGCAGGTGCCGGCGCTGCACACGACATATTCGTTGTTGTACACGCCGTCGCTGAACCAGCGCTGCTGGACCGACAGGCTGAACTGGTCGGTCGTCCAGCTTTCGGTCGCGAGCAGCTTCCAGTGCGGCGTGTTGCCCGCGTTGACGCCGGCGCTCTGCGTCGGGATCGTGCCGGGCACGCCCGAATCGGTGATGAAGTTCTTCACGTTGGTGGCAAGGCCACGCAGCTCGAAACGGCCGGGCAGGCCGACATCGCCGAGGTTGAACTGATAGCTCGCCTCGATGTCGAAACCGTCGGTGAAGATCGAGGCGAGGTTGAACGCCTGCAGGTTGACATACGGCGCGGTGCCGGCGCCGGGGTTGAGGTTGAACGCGCCGCACAGCGACGTGATGTTGTTGAGATAGCAGAGATCGACCTCCTGCTGCGCGTTGAGCGTCGAGATCACGCCGTTGACGCGGATTCGGTAATAATCGAACGACGCACTGAACCCCGGCAGCCAGTGCGGCCGCGACAGTACGATGCCCGCCGTGGTGTTACGCGCGATTTCGGGCTTGAGGGCGGTGTTGCCGATCGCGTTCTGGAGGATCGTCAGCGTCGCGGGAACGCCGTTCGGGCGGTTGGGATCGGAATTGGAGAAATTGGGCACCGTCGTGGTGATCGGCGCGGCGAACAGTTCCGAAAGGTTGGGCGCTCGCACGTCGCGCGAGGTGACGGCGCGCAGCCGCACGCCGTCGATCGGCGTGTCCCAGGTGCCGCCGATCTTCCAGGTATAGACCGTGCCCGAGGTGCTGTAATTGGTCACGCGCCCGGCCACGTTGAGGTTGGCGCTGCCGAGCGTCTCGGATTTGAGGAACGGCAGGTTCACTTCGAGGAACCCTTCGGCGACGTGATAG
>Ga0265780_10009587_pt1 | contig 11591 bp, 6 predicted proteins | sample P1T30metagenome_FD_192432 | JGI IMG/M metagenome (GOLD analysis project Ga0265780, IMG submission 192432) | Plant litter microbial communities from East Loma Ridge, Irvine, California - P1 T30 | ecosystem: Environmental > Terrestrial > Plant litter > Unclassified | place: USA: California... | reverse complement strand
GTTGGTGCTCGGCGATGCGGGCACCACCACCGGGGCGTTGGATATCGATGCCACCAGTGCGTTGTTTTCCAGCGGGGCGAACGGCGTATCCGCCTTCGCTGCCGGGTCGTTGGCAAGCGTGCTCAATGCCGGGCGCATCGACATGAGCAGCAATGATGCGCCCGGCGATGTGTTCACCATCAACGGCAACTACACCGGCAACGGCGGTGGCCTGTACCTCAACACCGTGCTGGGCGATGACCGCTCGGCCAGTGACCGCCTGGTGATCTCCGGTGGCGCCGGTACCGGCACCACCGGTATCGGCGTGATCAACGCCGGTGGCGCCGGCGGGGCGACGATCGCCGATGGCATCCTGCTGGTGCAGGCAGGCAACGGCGCCACCACCAGCGCGGAGGCCTTCGCGCTGTTCTCGCCGGTGGCTGCCGGTGCCTACGAGTACTTCCTGTTCAAGGGCGGCGTCAGCGGCGGCACCGCTGAAAACTGGTACCTGCGCTCGACCCTCGTGGCAAGCGCGGATCCTGCCCCGGCGCCTGCGCCGACCACACCGCCACTGCCGGAGCCGCCGCCGCCGGAAGACCTCGGCACGCCGCCCTCGGTCCTGCCGCCGGCGCCACCGCCGCCGCCCGATGTGCCGGTCGATCCGGGTGCGCCGGATCCGGACCCGGTGGCGCCCGAACCGGCACCGCCGGCACCGCCAGCGGAGCCGGAGCCGGTCGACCCGCCGGATCTTACCCCGCCGCCGCCGGTGCCCGATGAGGTCGCCGTGGTGCCCGGCCCGCTGGCCAGCCCGCCCACGCCCGGCGCGCGCCCGTCGCAGGCCGAGGTGACCCCGATCTACCGGCTGGAAACACCGGCGTACACGGTGGTTCCGTCGCTGCTGCGCACGGTATCGCAGGCCTCGCTGGGAACCTTCCACGAGCGCCAGGGCGAACAGCGCCTGCTGGCGGGCGAGGGCGTCGCGCGCGCCGCCTGGGGCCGCTTGATCGGCAGCAGCGAGGACCAGCACTGGAACGGCGATGCGCTGACCGGCTTCGACGGCGACCTGCAGGGACTGCAGGCCGGCATCGACCTGCATGCCAGCGACGCTGGCACCCTCCGCAGCCAGTGGGGCGTATTCGTCGGCCGCACCCGCGCCACCGGGCGCATCACCGGCCTGGCGCTGGGCTGGGAGAACGTGCACGTGGGCCAGACCCGGCTGGATGACAAGCACGTGGGCCTGAGCTGGACGGGTGTCGGCACTGCCGGTGGCTACCTGGATGCGGTGGTGATGCAGAGCCGTTACCGCGGGCAGGCGTGGTCGACCCGCGGGCTGGGCATCGATGTCCGCGGCGATGGCACCAGTGCCTCGCTGGAAGCGGGCAAGCCGCTGCTGCGCCTGGGGCAGTCGTCGTGGTGGCTGGAACCGCAGCTGCAGGTCATCTGGCAGCGGCAGTCGCTGGACGATGCGGCCGACGCGGTGGCGGCGATCCGCTTCGGTGCCGACAACGCCTGGACCGGCCGTATCGGCCTGCGCCTGGCCGGCGATCATGGACTGGCCGACAACGGCTGGCAGCCGTATTTCAAGCTCAATTACTGGAAGACCCTGGACGGTGACAACCGCGTGGACTTCGGCAGCAACCGCATCGTGGCGGGGCAGGAGACCAGCGCGTGGGAAGTCGGCGTGGGCGTGGTAGGGCGATTCAACCGCAACGTGAGCGCGTACGCAGTGGCTGATTACACGCGTGACCTGGAGGACCGCAACCGCGAACGCAGGAGCGTGGAGGGGAATATCGGCCTGCGTTTGGACTGGTGACCTGCGGGCAGCCGCCTGAACTCGGCTCCACCGTTGGCCGGTTCACGTATCATCCGGCTTCCTCTACATGGATGTAGCGCGATGGCCGGTAGGCATGCGTGGGTGGTTGCGATGATGCTGGTGCCTGCCGCCGCGCAGGCGGTGGACCTTCCTTCCGCCGAATCACAGGCGAAGATGCTTGACCTGATGGAACAGCGGGCGCTGTACCGCCAAGCCGTGGACTGGCAGGCCGTGCGCGCCGATATCGCCCGCGCGCACGGCGATCCCGCACGGGTGCGCTCCTTGCTGGATGCCGCCATCCAGCGCAGTTCAAAGGGCCATGGACGCTGGTTGGCCACCGACACCGTGCAGCTGCCCGTGCCGCTCGACGCGGTGCCTGGCGCGGGCACCGCAGCAGGGCGCGGCGGGCTGCCTGCCACGCTGGATCGCCGGCTTGGCTGGGTAGCGGTCGACCGCTTTTCCCCGGCCCTGGCCAGCTCCCCGGCCGAGCAGGCGCGGCAGTCGGTGCAGCGCGCGGTGGACCTGCAGCGGCGCGTGCGCGATGGCGATTCGAGCCCGCGCTGTGGTTGGATCGTCGACCTGCGCAACAACAGCGGCGGCAACATGTGGCCGATGCTGCTGGGCGTGGAGCCGCTGCTGCGGATCCCCGGCGATGGCATCCAGGTGCTTGGCATGCTGCGTGGCGCGGGGCCGAATGTGCCGTGGGAATCGCACGACGGCACGCTGATGGTGAAAGGCCGTCCCATGCTCGGGTTTGGCCAGGCCGGATACCGCCTGCGTGAGCCGGGCGCGCCGGTGGCCGTGCTGCTGGGAGAACGCACGGCCAGTTCCGGCGAAGCCACGGCGTTGGCCTTTCGTGGGCGTCCGGATTCGCGCAGCTTCGGCGCGCCGACCGCCGGCTTTGCCACCTCCAACTCCTCCATCCGCCTGCCCGATGGCACTCTTTTCCTGCTGACCGACACGCTGATGGCCGACCGCAATGGCGTGGGCGATGGTGGACCGATCGTGCCGGACCAGGTCACCGACGGCGATGCCGCGACGCTGGCCGCGGCCCAGCGCTGGCTGCTCTCGCAACCGGGCTGCGTCGCACAGGCCAAGGCGGCTCCGCGTGCTGGGTGAGGTCATCGGCGCGGGGCGGCGCCAGTCCACAGGATGACAACGTCACGGCCTGTTAAAGTCGCGGTATCGATCACGCGTGTCAGCACGCAACCAGGAGTAACCGTGGAAGCCGAAGCCCCCTTTGAACCGCTGAACGATCTGGAAGTGCGCCTGGTGCAGGCGCAGGACGGCACCCTGCAGGCGCCGGCGTTCCTGGACAGCCTGCTGGGCGACCAGGTGTTCGTGTTGCTGGACAAGCCGGTCGGCCCGGACGCGGACTGGGATGAATCGATCAATCCGCTGGTACTGACCAGCGAAGCGGACGAGCCGATGTTCGCGATCTTCTCCGCCGTCGAACGTGCCAGCGCGTGGAGCGAACAGTTGCCGCAGTTCGAGAACGCCCTGCAGGTGGAAGTGCGCTGGCTGCTGAGCGCGATTTCAGATGGCGTCGGCATCGTACTCAATCCCGGTTTCGACCTGGGCATGGAGATGATTCCCGATGCGGTGGTGCAGTTGAAGCAGCGCGCCGACGCCTTCACCCGCGGCGAAGCCCGCTGAGGGTCGCCGCTGGCCGGTGCTGGCCGGTGCTGGCGGCTCAGCGCGCCGCCGCAATCGCTGCGATGCGCGCCCTGGCCAGCGCCTGGCCGATCGCCGGGCCCTGCAGGTGGGTGGTGTCCAGGTCACGGGCCTGCACGGACAACGCAGCCTGGTGCAGGCGCTTGAGGGTTTCGGCCTGCGGGTAGTCGCCTTCTTCGAAGCCGAGCCGGCCGCGCTTGTCCGCTTCGCAGCACAGCGCGATGCGGGCGATGCGCTCCGGTCGTCGCAGCGCATCGCAGCGGCCCAGCAGCTCCAGTACGGTGGCATCGCGCAGCTCGTCGATGCGATGCACGTTGAGGTGCTCGCGGCATACGGCCTCGGCCAGCTGCTGGTGCTCGGCCGGTACCTTCAACCGCGCGCACAGCGCCTTCAGCGGCTTCAACCCGCGCTGCTCGTGCATGATGTGGCGCGGCCATTCTTGCTGGGGAGTGAGCGCCTTGCCCAGGTCGTGAGTGAGCGCGGCGAAGCCGACCAGATCATCGCCCGGCGCCAGTCGGGCGGCCATATCGCTGACCATTTCCTGGTGCACGCCGGTATCCACCTCCGGGTGGTACTCCGCGCGCTGGGGCACGCCGTACAGCGCGTCCAGCTCGGGCAGGATCGGCGCCAGCGCGTGCGCATCGTGCAGCGTGCGCAGGAAGGCTGACGGACGCTCCGATGCCAGCGCACGACGCAGTTCCTGCCATACGCGTTCGGGCACCAGCGCGTCGAGCTCGCCACTGGCGGCGACATCGCGCATGAGTGCCATGGTTTCATCGGCGATGGTGAAGCCCAGTGGGGCGAAGCGGGCCATGAAGCGCGCCGCACGCAGCACCCTCAGGGGATCTTCGACGAAGGCCGGACCGACGTGGCGCAGCACGCGGTTCTCGATATCGTCGACACCGCCATACGGATCGACCAGGGTGCCGCTGTCTTCGTCGCAGGCAATCGCGTTGATGGTGAAATCGCGCCGCTGCAGGTCTTCTTCCAGCGTGACCGATGGATCGGCATCGACCACGAAGCCGCGGTAACCGCGGCCGGATTTGCGTTCGGTGCGGGCAAGGGCGTATTCCTCGCCGGTGTCCGGATGCAGGAACACGGGGAAGTCGCGCCCGACCGCCCGGAAGCCCTGGGCTTCCATCTGCGCGGGCGTGGCGCCGACCACCATCCAGTCGCGGTCACCGGCGGGGCGCTGCAGCAGGCGGTCGCGCACCGCGCCGCCGACGAGATAGATCTTCATGGCCCCATGATACGGCGGGTTCGCCGCAGGTAGTGACGGCCGCTGGCCGTCATGCCTCTGCTGTGGGTGGGTGACGACCGTTGGTCGTCACGCTTTTACCGCCCGCTGCGCTCGCCGAGCATGGCTCGGCGCTACCCCGCCTTCGGTAGTGGCGGCCACTGGCCGTCATTTACCGGGCGCAGGTCAATCCGCCTTGGCACCCGCCGCGGCGGTGCAGGTGAACTTCTTGCGGGTGTCCACCAGCTTGCCCATCAGGCGGTCGCTCAGCGGCAGCGCATCGCCGTTGAGGCGCCAGTCGTAGATCACGCTGAAGGCCAGCACGCGGGCCACGTACTCGCGGGTTTCCTTGTAGCTGATGGTCTCGATCCACAGGTCCGGATCAAAGCCCGGGCGCTGGGTCTGCCAGCGCGCCGTGGGCGTGGGACCGGCGTTGTACGCGGCGATGGTGACGTAGGGCAGGCCGTCGTACTTGTTCATCAGTTGGCGCAGGTAGGCGGTGCCGATGGCGATGTTGGTGTCCGGGTCGTACAGGCTGGCGGCCCCGCCGTAGGTGGTCAGCCCGATGTTCCTGGCCACCGCAGCGCCGGTGGTGGGCAGAACCTGCATCAGGCCCATGGCGTTGGCGGGCGAGCGCGCATTGGGGCTGAAGATGCTCTCGGCACGGATTTCCGCCGCCACCCAGGCCGGGTCGATCGCATTGCGTGCGGCCTCACGCCGGATGCTGCCGTCGTGATGCAGCGGGAAGCGCAGGTGGTACAGCCGCTGTTCGTCCGGCTGCTTGCCGAGGGAGAACACCGCGCGATCGAACCAACCGTTTTCCTGTGCCACTTCCACCGCCAGGCGGCGCTGGGTGTCGTCGAACTTGGCCAGCGCGCTGTTCCACTCCGCCGTTGCCCAGCTGGCGCGGTCGATGCGGTACAGCTCCATCGCACGCACGATGGCCGGATCACGCGACACGGCCGCACGCGCCGATGCACTGTCGTTGGGCTTCCACGGACACAGCATGTACGGCTGTTCCAGCTTGTCGGCGGCCAGGAAACCATGGAAGGTCGGCGAGCTGGCGGCGCGCGCGAATACCGGCTTGGCCTGCGCGGTCTGGCCGGTCTTTTCCAGCATGCGTGCTTCAAAATAGGTCCAGCGCGAGTCCGCCCGTTGGGTCGGGCCCATCTTGCGGATCGCGGCCAACGTGCCCGGCCAGTCACCGCGCGACATCGCCTCGCGCACGCGCCATTCGTGCAGGCGTTCGTCATACGCCGAATCCGGTACGGCGTTGAGCCGGCGCGCGGAATCGGGCAGGTAGGAGGCCACCGTCCACAGCGCGATCTGGTAGCGCACCTGGGCCTGCTGGTCCGCGCTCAGGCCCAGCGCCTGCGCGTACTGCGGCAGCTGCTGTTCGGTGGCGTCGGGATTGGCCTTGGCCAGCTTCTGCAGGCCATCGGTGGCAATGCGGCGGCTGCGTTCGTTGCGTGGCCAGTTCAGGGCCTTGGCACTGGGTGCATCGACAAAGGAGGCGTAATCGGTGGCCAGGGCGAGGTCGGCCGCGGGCAGGCCGCGCGCGGCGCTGCGCATCACCGCCGGCTGTCCGGCATCGGCGGCGGCGTCCACGCGCTCCCAGCGCAATGCGTCGGTCATGCCGCCCTGGGTCTGCAATACGGCGAACACCGCATCGCAGCCATCGGGCAGCGACTTGCCGGCCTTGCGCCACAGGTCCTGCGCCTCGCTCGTCCACTGCGCATCGGCCTTGCCGGTGGCTTGGCGCGCGGTCAGCTGGGCACAGCGCAGGCCGACGTTCTCAGTCGGGGCCCAGTTGGCCAGCAGGGTCGACCAGTCCTGGCGGCGTGCGACCGCCGGCAGCCACACGCTGCGGAACGTGGTGGCCACGGCCTGGCCGTCGTAGCGCTTGAGGAAGGCCTGGGCCTGCTCGTTGCTGACCGTTTCGATGTTGCGTCGCAGGTTGGCATATTCCAGCCAGCCGTAGGCCGGGTTGCGGCTCAGGGTGCCGGCCTGGGCCGCATTGAACTGGCCGCGCTCGGCATCGGCGATGGCCGCTTTCAGCTGCGCACGCTGGGCATCGGAGGACTGGGCAGAAGCCGGGGATACGGCAGGCAGCAGGGCAGCCAGCGCGATCAGGGACAGGGCAGGGCGAGAGTGTCGAGTCATCCGGGGAGCATAGCCGCTGACGCCTGAATTCTGCTGTTCACGTGACCGCGTCGGGTCTTGCCCGCCATCGCATAGCCCAAGTGGGTTTTGTGCAGCCGAGGTGAAAGCGAGGACCAGGTCACGCCGTATGTTTTACAAGTTGTTTACAACTAGGACGCTGTGTGATTTCCGCAGTTGATTAGCACGCCCATCTGGAGAGAGAGAAGCGAATGAACAACCTGCATTACCGCCCGTTGGCGGTCGCCGTATCCCTGTGCGTCGGCCTGATGTCCTCCGTCAGCGCGATGGCGCAGGAGACACCTCGTGTCGCCACTGACCTGGATCGTGTTGAAGTGACCGGGTCGCGCATCAAGCGTGCCGAGGTCGAAGGCCATCTACCGATCCAGACCCTCACCCGCACTGAAATCGAACGCACCGGCCTGACCTCCATCGGCGAGGTGCTGCAGCAGCTCACCGGATCGGGCTCGGCGCTGAATGCCAAGTTCAACTCGTCGGGCAACTTCGGCTTCCCGCCCGATGGCAGCGGCGTAGGGGCCGGCTCGGCACAGGTTGATCTGCGTCACCTCGGCGCCAAGCGCGTGCTGGTGCTGGTTGACGGCATCCGCTGGGTCAACGAATCGTCCGCCTCCGGCGTCGGCTCGGCGACCGATCTGAACACCATTCCGCTGGCCATCGTCGAACGCATCGAAGTGCTGGAAGACGGCGCATCGTCGTTGTACGGCTCCGATGCCATCGCCGGTGTGGTCAACATCATCACCCGCCGCAATTTCGATGGCGCCCAGGTGACGATGAACTACGGCGAGTACAGCAAGGGCGATGGCACGCAGAAGGGCATCGACCTGGCCTGGGGCACGCAGGGCGACCGTTACAGTCTGTTCCTGGGGGCCAGTTATACCAAGCAGGATCCGGTGTATGCGCGGACCCGTGAGCAGTCGCGCTTCCCGGTTCCGGGCACTGGCTTGACGTTCGGCAGCGGTGGCATTCCGCAGGGGCGCTTCCGCTTCATCGATCCCAACACCGGCGCCGTGCAGGACCTCGTGCCGAACAACGGTGCCAGCACCCCCAACTACGATGGCAGCGCCGGGTGCAGCCGCAGTGATGATTACCACTGCTTCACCACCGCAGACCGCTTCAACTTCGCTGAATACAACCTGTTGTTGACTCCATCCGAGCGCAAAGGTGTCTTCGGTCAGTTCCGCTTTGACATCACCGATAACCTGCAGTGGTACGTCAAGGCGCTGAGCAACCGCCGTGAATCGACCAACCAGGCCGGCCCCGAGCCGCTGTTCTTCGGCCCTGATGGCGCCACCGGCAACCCGCTGGCAGACAACATCACCATCTCGGCATTGAATCCGTTCAACCCCTTCGGCTTCGATCTTGTTTCCTCGGACAACATGCAGTTCATTGGCCGACGCCCGGTGGAAGGCGGCGCGCGTGTGTTTGAGCAGGAGGTCAATACCAGCTACTTTGCCACCGGGCTGGTGGGTGATTTCGAAGCCGCGGACCGCAGCTGGTTCTGGGACGTCAACGGCATGTACAGCAAGAACAAGGCCGAGCAGACCAACTACGGCAGCTACAACATCTTCAACATCGCCACCGCACTCGGCGACCCGGCGGTATGCGCATCTACGCCTGGCTGCGTGCCGTTGAACATCTTCGGCGGTGTAGGCAGCATCACCCCCGAGATGCTTCAGTGGATCCAGCCGGTGGTGCGTGACCGCAGCCAGAACGAGCTGAGCCTGTTCACTGCCAACCTCTCCAGCGAGCTGTTCACCCTGCCTGCCGGCCCGGTAGCGTTCGCCACGGGCTACGAGTACCGCAAGTACGAGGGTTCCTATCAGCCCGATCCGCTGACCGTGATCGGCCATTACAACGGCGTCCCGTCACTGCCGACGTCCGGTTCCTACGACGTCAACGAAGCCTACCTGGAGCTGAGCATCCCGATCTTCGCCAAGAGCGCGCTGGGCGAGAAGCTGGACCTGAGCCTGGCGGGACGTTACTCGGACTACTCCACCTTTGGTGGAGAGTTCACGCCGAAATATGGCCTGCGCTGGCAAGTGACCGATGACTTCGTGCTGCGTACCAGCTATGCCGAAGGCTTCCGCGCGCCGTCCATCGGAGAACTGTACGGTTCGGCCGCACGCGCTGACCTGCAGATCTTCGATCCGTGCTCGATCGGCCTGGGCGGCGATGCACCACGCGGCAATGCAGCCAACTGCGCCGCGCTCGGCGTGCCGACCGGCTTCCAGTCGGCGAACTCGCAGATCTCGGTCACCACCGGCGGCAACATCGAGCTGGATCCGGAGCATTCGCGCAGCTTCAGTGCCGGCTTCGTCTGGAGCCCGTGGTTTGCCAACAATACCGAATGGTCCGAGCGCTTCGACGTGGAAGTGACGTTCTACCGCCACACCATCGAGGGCGCCATCCAGGCCATCAACGCGCAGACCCAGCTGGACCTGTGCGTGGATTCACTGGACCCGCTGTACTGCAACGGCATCACCCGCGCCAACACCGGTGCGATCAGCAGCTTCAACAACCGCCTGACCAACCTCGGTTCGATCAAGACCGATGGCTGGGACGTGGATCTGTTCTACACCCTGCCGCAGACCGACATCGGTCAGTTCAAGCTGGGCTGGCAGAACACCTTCGTTGGCCGTTACGAGGCACTCGGCGCGGCCGGCCAGCGGCAGCCGCAGGAGCCGGGCGTGGAGGTGGCGGATAGTTCAATCCCGGAATGGACCAGCAATGCCAGCGTGTCGTGGGCGCTGGACAACTGGAATGCCTCGTGGACGGTGCGGCACATCTCCGAGCTCACTGAACAGTGCGGCGACGCCTCCGCCTTCCCGATCTGCAGTGACCAGGTCGCTGGTACCAACAAGCTGCCCGCCACCACCTTCCATGACATGCAGGTGGGCTACAAGGTGGACTGGATGAAGGGCCTGCAGCTGAGCCTGGGACTGAACAACGTGTTCGACAAGGATCCGCCGATCTGCCTGTCGTGCTCGTTGAACGGCTACGACGCTTCCACGTATGACATCCCGCGTGGACGTTACTGGTACGCAAGGGCGGACCTGCGCTTCTGATGCAGGAGGGGGTCAGAGCCCTTTCGCTGTACGAAAGGACTCTGACCCCCGGGTATCAACTTGCTGTCTGCTGGCGGGCAGGCACGAACCGTCCTGCTGGCTGCCCGGGAGTTCTTCTCTTGGTCGTGCCGCCTACATTGCCTGGCACGTGATGGTCTCGCCGTCCCATGAGCAGGACATCCTGCGTCCTGCCGAACTTCCGCCGCTTACCGGAACGCCGAAGTGGGATGCACTTCTGGTCCAGCGCGCTCGATCATTTGCGTCACCGAAGTAGTAGGCGCCTGCGTATCGCGGAGCCGTCGCTGGTTCGACGATGGACTGGTCCGGGACCATGTTCCCCGTTGCGTCCCTGCTCTGTCCTGGGGAGTATTTTGCCTCACTGACGTCTTCAGCGGTGACTGTGTAACTGGTCGTGGATCCATCCCGCCAGGTGATACGGATCGTGATCGTTCCGCTGCCGTAGATTGATCCGAACGTCAGCGCAGCCTGCTGCAGTGTCAGTGCGATGGAGTTCCAGTTGGGGTTGTTGCCTGTCGCGCCAGCCAGCTCCAGTGCGAGATTCTGACCTAGTCTGGATCTTGAGGTGGCGGAGTCGACGATGTCGTAGGCATTATGGCCCTTGTAAGCATCTGGAAATCGGATGTTGTTTGCGTTCCCAGGATTGTCCGGGTGTAGCATGACTAGAGGCCCGCCATTTTTTCTCAGACCATTCTTGGACCGCGTCTGGTCTTCCATTTCCAGGCCGGATGCCATGGTCGAGTCCATGATTCTGTAGAAGGCCGAAGTTATAGGCTCTGGGACCTGCTGAGGAAAAGCAAGCCATCGTCTTGTCTCCCAGTCATATTCGACTTGGAAGCCGTAAAGCTTTGCGGTGCTGAAGTCCACTACCAGCTTCAATCCTGAGGACTGCGTGTTGATTGCAGCCTGCCGAGGGAAAATGCAGCCGTTGCACTGGACCAAGCCAGGTCGGCCCGGTTCCTGGGCCTTGCCGGCGCTCCATGTTGCCGGCAGTGAGAACAATATTGCGGCGATAAGGATCCTCTTCATCTTGCGCCTGCGACACGTTGGCAACCTATCGTTGCAATAGATTCTTCGCTCGGCTATCGGGTGTGTTTCCGTGATCTGCGACCCACAACGAGAATCATCCGTGCATCAACAATTTTGCCCGCTTTTCAACTGGCCTGTGACGGTGACGGAGGGGTAACATTGCCGTCAGAAAACCGGGGTCGGCTACCCGGTACGGCGTGTGTATCTTGCAAGTTTCGATCATTTTCGCCGATAGGTGGCTGGAGCACGGTAAATGAAGTCTTCGAGATCGCCTCGCTCGTAGTCATCAAGATTCAATGGATTTCGGTCAGCGCGAATGCGCAGCATGCCGATTGCGACAGGCGTTCGATGGTTTCACGTGCAAGGTCGCCCGGCGGACGACTCCATGGCTGAGAAAATGTTGCAAGGACTGACGCAGATCGGAGAGAACCTGCTGCTCCGGAAATGACTAGCTGACGCTGGTCACAGCAGACGCAAAGAAGGGGTCAGGATCCTTTCGCCATGCGAAAGGACCCTGACCCCCGGTTTCAACCAACCAGACTCAGAAGTTGTAGGTGAACGTCAGCGAGCCGTTACGCCCATCGCCATACGCGCC
>Ga0265780_10009586_pt1 | contig 11593 bp, 9 predicted proteins | sample P1T30metagenome_FD_192432 | JGI IMG/M metagenome (GOLD analysis project Ga0265780, IMG submission 192432) | Plant litter microbial communities from East Loma Ridge, Irvine, California - P1 T30 | ecosystem: Environmental > Terrestrial > Plant litter > Unclassified | place: USA: California... | reverse complement strand
TGAGCCGATGCAGAAGCAATGGGCCTTGAAAACTGGAACGTTGCAAACGGTGGCCTTAACGGTAGCTATGTTTCGGTAACAGTTAATGGTAAAAAACTTGAGAAGGTTCCTGTAATCGTTCAGCCCGGCCAGGCTAAAGGTACTGCCGGTCTTGCATTAGGTTACGGCCGTTCTGAAGGCTTTAAGAAAGACATGGTAGTGGGCGTTAACGCTTACTCGCTATATACAAACTTTAACTCTTTTCAAACCGCTAAGCTTACTAAAGAGGCAGGCGAGCACGAGTTTGCATGCGTTCAGCTGCAAAAAACCCTTATGGGCCGTGGCGATATTGTTAAAGAGGCTACACTAAAAGAATACCGTGAGCAGGATGCTGCTCATTGGAATGAGATGCCACAGGTATCTTATGACCATAAAGAGGTTCCTGCTGCTTCGATTGACCTTTGGGAGTCTTTTGACAGGACTACGGGCCACCACTTTAACCTGTCTATAGACCTTAACGCCTGTACAGGCTGTGGTGCGTGTGTTATTGCATGCCACGCCGAAAACAACGTGCCTGTAGTAGGTAAATCTGAAATACGCCGTAGCCGCGATATGCACTGGCTGCGTATTGACAGGTACTATTCATCTGAATCTACTTTTGCCGGAGATGTTGATAAGAAAGACGCTGCAAGCGGCCTTATGAACTCTATCGAAACATTTAACGCTATGGAAGACCCGTCTGACAATCCTCAGATAGTATTCCAGCCGGTAATGTGCCAGCACTGTAACCACGCACCTTGCGAAACTGTATGCCCTGTGGCTGCAACATCTCATGGTCGTCAGGGACAAAACCACATGGCTTACAACCGTTGTGTGGGTACCCGTTACTGTGCTAACAACTGTCCTTATAAAGTGCGCCGTTTTAACTGGTTCCTTTATAACAAAAACAGCGACTTTGACTTTAACATGAACGATGATATGGGCCGTATGGTGCTTAACCCTGATGTGGTTGTGCGTTCTCGCGGTGTTATGGAAAAATGTTCATTCTGTATACAGGCTACCCAGTCGGTTATCCTTCAGGCTAAGCGAGATGGCAGGATAGTAGGTAAAGATGAGTTTAATGATGCGTGTGCATGTTCTGCAGCTTGTTCTAGCGGTGCAATGGTATTTGGTGATGTTAACAATACCGAAGACCCAATTGTAAGGCTTAAAGAAAACGAAAGGGCATACCACCTTCTTGACCACATTGGCACCAAGCCAAATGTATTCTACCACGTTAAAGTAAGGAATACATAGTAGTTAATAGTATTAATAAAGAAACAAACATAAAGGATTATGTCGTCTCATTACGAAGCACCCATTAGAAAACCTTTAATTATAGGTAACAAAAATTACCACGACGTAACAGTTGATGTTGCCAGGCCGGTAGAAGGCAGGGCAAATAAACAGTGGTGGATAGCATTTACCATTGCGCTAATAGCCTTTTTATGGGGTGTTGCGTGTGTTGCCTATACAGTAGGGACCGGTATCGGTACTTGGGGTTCAAACAAAACAGTAGGCTGGGCCTGGGATATTACCAACTTTGTTTGGTGGGTAGGTATTGGCCACGCCGGTACACTTATCTCTGCCGTACTACTTTTGTTCCGCCAAAAATGGCGTATGGCTATTAACCGATCTGCAGAAGCGATGACGATCTTCTCGGTAATACAGGCAGCAATGTTCCCTGTATTCCACATGGGCCGTCCGTGGCTTGCTTACTGGGTAATGCCTATCCCTAACCAGTTTGGCTCACTATGGGTTAACTTTAACTCGCCACTACTTTGGGACGTATTTGCAATCTCAACTTACCTTTCGGTATCGCTGGTTTTCTGGTGGACAGGTTTGCTTCCTGACTTTGCAATGCTTAGAGACAGGGCTGTAACACCTTTTACAAAACGAGTTTACTCAATACTAAGCTTCGGCTGGAGCGGACGCGCTAAAGACTGGCAGCGTTTTGAAGAAGTATCTCTGGTACTTGCCGGCCTTGCTACACCTCTTGTACTTTCTGTACACACTATTGTATCTTTTGACTTTGCTACCTCGGTAATACCGGGCTGGCACACTACCATCCTGCCTCCGTACTTTGTTGCGGGAGCAATCTTCTCAGGATTTGCCATGGTTAACACCCTGCTTATCATCATGAGAAAGGTATCTAACCTTGAAGCTTATATTACCGTACAGCACATAGAGCTAATGAACATCATTATCATGATTACAGGATCTATTGTGGGCTGTGCCTATATTACAGAGCTGTTTGTAGCCTGGTACTCGGGCGTAGAATACGAGCAGTACGCGTTCCTTAACCGTGCAACGGGCCCTTACTGGTGGTCTTACCTTTTGATGATGACGTGTAACGTGGTTTCGCCACAGGTTATGTGGTTTAAAAAAATCAGGACCAGCATTGCCGCTTCATTTATCATCTCTTTAGTGGTAAACGTAGGTATGTGGTTTGAGCGTTTTGTTATCATCGTTACGTCGCTGCACAGGGATTACCTTCCATCATCATGGACGATGTTCCAGCCTACTTTTGTAGATGCCGGTTTCTTTATCGGTACGATAGGCTTCTTCTTTGTGCTGTTCCTGCTTTACTCAAGGAGTTTCCCGGTAATTGCACAGGCCGAAGTAAAATCTATCATGAAGACATCCAGCGAAACATACAAAAAGCTGCATGCCGCACACGACAATCATTCACATTCAGAACATAATCATCACTAATACCCATGAGCAATAAAGTATTACATATATTGTACAATGATGATGATATCCTAATGGATGCAGTAAAGAAAACCCGCGCTGCACATCATCACATTGAAGAAGTTTTTACGCCATTCCCGGTTCACGGCCTTGATAAGGCTATGGGTTTAGCGCCTACCAGGCTTGCTATATGCGCGTTTCTTTATGGCCTTGTGGGATTATCTGTAGCTACATCTATGATGTACTACATTATGATTGTTGACTGGCCTCAGGACATAGGTGGTAAGCCAAGTTTTGCCTACTACCAGAACATGCCGGCTTTTGTACCGGTAATGTTTGAGATGACGGTATTTTTTGCAGCCCACTTAATGGTTATCACGTTTTATATGAGGAGTAAACTTTGGCCTTTTAAAGAGGCTGAGAACCCTGATGTAAGGACTACAGACGACCACTTTTTGATGGAAGTTGCCGCACATGGTAACGAAGACGAACTGGTGGCTTTCTTTCAGCAAACCGGTGCTGTTGAAGTAAAAGTAATTGAAAAGCATTAATACGCATATGAAAGCAATATATAAAATAGCCCTATTAATAACTGCTACTGCAGGTGTTACTTCGTGCGCTGATAAATCAGCGCCCAACTACCAGTATATGCCTAATATGTATGAGTCTGTAGGGTATGAAACGTATTCAGAGTCGGGCGCTTTTCCTAACGGTAAAGAAGGCCAGCTGCCTGCAGAAGGTTCGATACCAAGGGGTTTTGTGCCTTACGAGCTGCCTAATACGCCGGAAGGCTATACGGCATCTTTAACAAATCCGCTTCCGGCCGATGCCGCAGCATATGATGAGGCTAAGGCTAAAGACCTGTACACTATTTACTGTGCTATATGCCATGGAGATAAGGGTGATGGTAAAGGCAACCTTGCAAAAAGGGAAAAATTTGCCGGTGTACCTGATTATAAAACCAGGGCCATTACTATAGGCAGCGTGTACCACGTGCAAACTTATGGTATTAACATGATGGGTAGCTATGCTAACCAGCTTAGCCAGGCAGAGCGCTGGCAGGTGGCCCAGTATGTTATGGAACTTAAGAGTAAATAGCAAATTTGAATTGTAGAACACTGAAAGCATATAAATATGTACACATTTTCTAGTAAATTAAAAACTTTTGCCTTTATACTTATGGTGCTTGGCGCCCTGGGTGTAGGCTATAGTTTTTTTACTGCACCGAAAACCGCTGAAGAAGCTGAGGCGATAATTAACGCTGCAAATGCACATGGCCACCATGGCGGTGCAGATGCCCATCATGGCCCGCAAGCCAAAGCAGAGGAGCACGAACAAAAAGCTGCCCATGCAGGTAATGCAGGTGTTGCCGAAACGGACTCTTTAAACCCCGCAAAGCACGCTGCTGAAGGTGTTGCTGAAACTGCAGGCGATGCCAAAGAGGGTGAGGCGCACGATACAGTATCGGCGGTTGCAGAGGTTGAGGCCGATAAAGCTTCGCCTACAGGTGATGCTGCTACAACTGCAGCAGGAGCCCATGAGGGCCACTCTGAAGTTGCGGCGTCTGTTGATGCAAAGCACGGGCATGACGCTCATGGTACAGAAGCCCATGCAGGCCATGCACATGCAGAGCACGCCGATGCCCATGCGGAACATGCTGAGCACGTAAACCACGTTTTCCACCAGTTGCAAAACAAGCCGTGGGCGGGTGTATATGTTGCTGCATTGTTTTTTATGCTTTTAACTCTAGGTGTTCTTGCGTTTTACGCAATACAAAATGCAGCTTCTGCAGGATGGTCTCCGGTACTTTTCAGGGTTATGGAAGGTATTACAAGCTACCTTGTGTGGGGTTGTGCTATAGTGCTTGCACTACTTGTGGCCGGCGTACTGCATTGGCACCACCTATTTATATGGATGGATCCTAAAGTTGTAGAAGCTGATCATCTTATAAAAGCGAAGTCAGGTTACCTAAACGGTACATTTTTCCTTATCCGTGCCGTTATCTTTATGGGTGGCTGGATATGGTACCGCCAGTATTCTCGCACAAAATCACTTCAGCAGGACGAAGCTAACGATAACCTTGCTTTCAAAAAATCCTTTAAGGCTGCTGCAAGTTTCCTTGTATTCTTTATTATCTCAGAATCTATTATGTCTTGGGACTGGATTATGTCGGTTGATCCGCACTGGTACAGCACCCTGTTTGGCTGGTATGTATTTGCAAGCTTCTTTGTAAGCGGTATTACTACTATTGCCCTTATAACACTTTACCTTAAATCAAGAGGTTACCTTGAGTATGTAAACACAAGCCACATCCATGACCTTGCCAAGTTTATGTTTGGTATTAGCGTATTCTGGACGTACCTTTGGTTCTCTCAATTTATGCTTATGTGGTATGCCGATATACCGGAAGAGGTTGTTTATTACAAAATGCGTATAGAAAACTATAACCTGCCATTCTTTGGCATGGTGGCCATGAACTTTGTGTTTCCGGTACTGATACTTATCAATACTGACTTTAAACGCCTATCATGGATTGTTACACTTGCGGGTATTATTATCCTAAGTGGCCACTACATAGATTTCTTCAACATGATTATGCCAGCTACCGTAGGAGACCAGTGGTTTATTGGTGCCGGCGAAATAGGTGCGGTTCTATTCTTCTTAGGCCTGTTTATATTAGTGGTATTTACTGCGCTAACCAAGCAGCCGCTGCTTGCTAAACGCAACCCATTGATTGAAGAAAGTAAGCATTTCCATTATTAATATTTAAAGAAATAAACAAATGACAGGTTTATTGATATTTGCAGTTTTAGTTTTATTAGGCATTGCAATATGGCAGTTAACTAAAATATTCCAGCTAACCCAGATTGGCACCACGCCCGCTGACGATGACAACAGCGAGGTGGCTAATGACAGGGATAATAATGTGAATGGTTACCTGATGTTTGGCTTTGTGGCCTTCATCTATATCTTTACAATTGTAGCACTTGTTAAGTGGGGTCATTTTTCTTTAGGCACACCGGCTTCAGAGCACGGCCCTCAGTATGATAACCTATTGGCCATGTCTTTCTGGCTTATATTTATAGTACAAACCATTACCCAGTTCCTGCTTCACTACTTTGCGTTTAAATACAGGGGTAAAGAAGGTAAGGTTGCTTTTTACTATGCAGATAACGACAAGCTTGAGTTTATATGGACTATTATTCCGGTAATTGTTCTTGCAGGTCTTATTTTATACGGTTTGTATGCGTGGACAAACATTATGTTTGTAAACGATGAAGATAAAGAAGATGCCATATATGTAGAAGTATATGCCAAGCAGTTTAGCTGGGAAGTGCGTTATGCCGGTGCCGATGGTATACTGGGTAAAGCTAACGTAAGGTACATAGAAAGCGTAAACACCATGGGTGTTGATATGGCCGACCCTAATGCTGCCGACGATATCCCTGCGAGCGAGCTTCACCTGCCAAAAGGCAAGCGTATTATTTTTAAATTCCGCTCTCAGGATGTACTACACTCTGCTTATATGCCACATTTCCGTGCGCAGATGAACGTAGTGCCGGGTATGGTAACAGAGTTTAGCTTTATACCTACCGTAACTACAGCCGAAATGCGCCAGGATGCTGCTATAATGAATAAGGTGTCTAACATTAATGTTATACGCTCTAAAAAAAGCGCAGAGCTTGTAGCGGAAGGCCAAACAGCACTGGAGCCTTATACTTTTGATTACCTGTTGCTTTGTAACAAAATATGTGGCCCTTCTCACTACAACATGCAAATGAAAATTGTAGTTGACGAGAAAGCTGATTTTGACAAATGGTTATCTGGACAGAAATCACTTGGTGCTGCCGTTAAGGAAAGCCAGGAGAAACCGGTAACGCCAGATGTCCCGGGCACACCTGTGCAGGCAGTAGGAGGAGACTCTACAGCTGTTATGCCGCAAGATACGACCAAAACAGTAAGCCAGGCAAAGCCTGCCACTACAAAATAATTTTTTTAAAAATACTTATAATTAAAGAAATATGTCAGCAGTAGGACACGAACACGCTCACGACGATCACCACGATGCACACGATCATCATCACAAGGATACGTTTATAACTAAATACATATTTAGTATAGACCACAAGATGATTGCCAAGCAGTACCTGCTTACAGGTACCATTATGGGTATTATAGGCATTGTAATGTCTTTATTATTCCGTATGCAGATTGCATGGCCGGAGGAGTCTTTTACAGTATTTAAAGTACTTTTAGGCGATAAATTTGCACCGGGAGGTGTAATGAAAAATGATATTTACCTGGCTCTTGTAACCATACACGGTACTATAATGGTATTCTTTGTGCTTACCGCCGGTTTGAGCGGTACATTTAGTAACCTGCTTATTCCGCTTCAAATTGGTGCACGGGATATGGCTTCGGGCTTTATGAACATGATATCGTACTGGATGTTCTTTTTATCTTCAGTAATCATGGTTATATCATTGTTTGTTGAAGCAGGCCCTGCCTCTGCCGGATGGACAATTTATCCGCCGCTATCGGCATTGCCACAGGCTATCCCTGGTTCTGGCGCCGGTATGACGCTTTGGCTTGTATCTATGGCTATCTTTATTGCATCGTCGTTAATGGGATCTCTTAACTATGTGGTTACCGTTATCAATCTTCGTACAAAAGGTATGTCTATGACAAGGCTTCCGCTTACTATCTGGGCATTCTTTATTACTGCAGTTATCGGTATCGTATCGTTCCCTGTACTTCTTTCGGCGGCATTGCTGCTTATTTTTGACAGGAGCTTTGGTACATCATTCTTCCTTTCAGATATCTTTATTGCGGGCGAAGTGCACCACGCACAAGGTGGTTCTCCGGTACTGTTTGAGCACCTTTTCTGGTTCCTTGGTCACCCTGAGGTATACATTGTATTACTTCCTGCCCTTGGTATTACATCTGAAATTATTGCAACCAACTCGCGCAAGCCTATCTTTGGCTACCGTGCCATGATTGCCTCTATACTTGCTATTGCATTCCTTTCAACAATCGTTTGGGGCCACCACATGTTTGTATCAGGTATGAACCCGTTCCTTGGTTCGGTATTTACCTTTACAACACTACTTATTGCCATCCCATCGGCTGTTAAGGCATTTAACTATATTACAACCCTGTGGAGGGGTAACCTGCAGCTTAACCCTGCCATGTTGTTCTCTATAGGCCTTGTATCTACATTTATCTCGGGTGGACTTACAGGTATCATCCTTGGTGACAGTACGCTTGACATCAACATTCACGATACTTACTTTGTGGTAGCTCACTTCCACCTTGTAATGGGTATCTCTGCACTTTATGGTATGTTTGCCGGTATTTACCACTGGTTTCCTAAAATGTTTGGCAGGATGATGAATAAAAACCTTGGTTACGTTCACTTCTGGGTAACGGCGATATGTGCTTATGGCGTATTCTTCCCGATGCACTTTATAGGTATGGCCGGTTTACCAAGGCGTTACTACTCAAACTCGGCGTTCCCGCTGTTTGATGAGCTTCAGAATGTAAACGTACTTATTACCATATTTGCTATTGTAGGCGCGGCGTTCCAGCTGGTATTCCTTTGGAACTTCTTCTACAGCATCTTTAAAGGTAAAAGGGCGCCTCAAAACCCATGGAGGTCTAATACCCTTGAGTGGACTACTCCGGTAGAACACATACACGGTAACTGGCCGGGTGAGATACCTGAGGTTTACAGGTGGCCGTATGACTACAGCAAGCCTGGACATGATGAAGACTTTGTGCCTCAAACCGTTCCGATGAAGGAAGGCGAGGAGCAGCTTCACCACTAATCAGATTACTATACTACAATATATAAGTGACAGGTTTAACGCCTGTCACTTTTTTTATGGGGTGTTTTGAGAGTGCAAGATGTGCTTACGGTTCGTTATTCCTCTTATACTTTTCAAAAGCGATTAGCTGACAGTTAATGTGGGTCGTTGCAAGACATTTTGTGAGTGGCGGGAGTAGATGTTGAAATTTACGATATATCGTAAAAAATATAAGGTTTGATTTTTTACGTTCAGACTAAGATTTCGTTTTTGCTATTCTCACCTAATGTCAATTTCGGATTATTGCTCCTAACAAAATTTACGATATATCGTAAAAAACTGGCTTAAGGACTTTGCAATAATCTTTCGGTTTTGAGTTCTTACTGATATGACCCTTGTACTAAATCCCGAAAATGAAATGTTACACGTTTCGTAAGATGGATATGTAAGTCCCGGACAAAAAAATTTAAGATTTTAATTCTCAATATCAAACTCCAAAAGTGAAAAATTAGCCTCTTTTTGACTCTTTTTGTACTTATCAATATATAAAAAAGGCCGCTTAAATTAATTGGCGGCCTCTACTATATTTTTCGGGATGGATTACGCGGCCTTAGGTTTTGTAAGATAATACACCGGTATACCTGCAAGCATAATCGCTACGCCCCAGCCGCAGGTTTCGGGCTTGTCTTTTAGCAACATAAAGCAAAATGCTGCTGCCAGTATAATGTATACCATAGGCAATACCGGATAGCCAAAAGCCTTGTAAGGACGGGGCGCATCGGGCATTTTCCTTCTTAAAATAAAGATGCCAAATATGGTAAGTATGTAAAATATTACCACTATAATCATCACATAATCAAGCAGGTCGCCATATCTGCCGGTAAGGCAAAGCGCTGATGCCCAGATGCATTGAAACCAAAGGCCCCAACCCGGTACACTGGCGCTGTTAAGGGTGCCGGCCTGCTTAAAGAACAGCCCGTCTTTTGCCATGGTGTAATATACACGTGCCCCGGCAAGTATAAGGCCGTTGTTGCAGCCAAACGTTGATATCATGATAGTTACGGCTATTATATAAGTGCCAATACTGCCAAAAATGGGCTGGGCAGCGGCTACTGCCACACGGTCATCGGCTGCAAAGGCAATACCATCTAACGGAAGTACGGCAACATACATAAGGTTGGCACTAATGTAAATTACGGTAACTATCAGAGTGCCAAAGAATAAGCTAAGGCCTACGTTGCGTTGCGGGTCTTTAATTTCGCCCGATATAAAGGTAACCCCGTTCCAGGCATCGCTGCTAAAGAGCGACCCTACCATACTGGCTGCAATGGCCGAAAACAGTACGGTTCCGCCGATGGTTGTCCAGCTTCCGGTTTCTTTGTTGAATGATCTTGGCGTCCAGGCATCAGCCCAGTTGGCATCCCAAACCTCTGATTTAGCGGCAAGTATAAGGCCGAATACTACCAGCCCAAATAACGAAGCTATCTTGGCAAAGGTAAAAATGGTTTGGATGTACTTGGCATTCTTAACGCCACGGCTGTTGATGTAGGTAAGCAGCGTTATGGTGATTATAGATACAATTTGCGCGGCGTTGAGACGGAAACTGCCTATTTCGGCAAGGATGTTTTTGTCGCTCAGGGGTTCATATAAATAGGCTGCAAATTTGCTAAAGGCCACACCCACAGCGGCTATGGTGCCGGTTTGTATCACGGCAAAAAAGCTCCACCCGTATAAAAACCCTACCAGTTTGCTGTAGGCTTCTTTAAGGTAAACGTATTGTCCGCCGGCCTTAGGGAACATGGCGCTCAGCTCGCCGTAGCTAATGGCGGCTATCATGGTCATTAATCCTGATAGTACCCATATTAGTATGAGCCATCCGGTACTGCCCACCAGCCGCATCATATCGGCACTTACAATAAATATACCCGACCCTATCATGCTGCCTACCACCAGCATGGTGCCGTCAAGCAGCCCCAGCTCGCGCTTTAAGTGCTCGTCTTCGTGTTGTTCTTCCATTGGTTTGTTTGGTTAATTGCGTTAAAGATATAGTTTTTAACAATACGAAATTAATAGCTTAAAAGCCACTTCATAACACAATAGGTAATACTATAAGCCCATGTTGATGGTAAAGCTGTATTTTTACTTAAAATACCCACTATGGAAACCCCTGATTTTAAAGTAAATGAAGCCGAAAAACAATTTGAACTGCATGTAGGCAAGCAGTTTGCTTTCCTTGAATTTTTTAGGGAAGGAGAAAAAATATACCTTACCCATACCGAAACCCCTGAAGAACTGCGTGGTAAAGGCGTTGCTAAGCAGCTGGTAGAGCGCACATTGCAGTGTGCTAAAGAGAACGGGCTTATAGTAGTGCCCGCGTGCTCTTATGTAGCTGATTATGTAAATAACCACCCTGAGTGGCGCGATATCCTTTCTGACGGTTACCAAATGTAAGCTAACCGAATTTGCGTTATATTTGCCTTATGAACGCGAATTTAGATCCTACCAATAGTAATTTTAACCCCGAAGAGCTTGACCTTGAAAAGAAGCTGCGCCCCCTCTCGTTTGACGATTTTACGGGGCAGGAGCAGGTGCTTGATAATCTTAAGGTGTTTGTAGAGGCGGCTAACCTTCGTGGTGAAGCGCTGGATCACACACTGTTTCATGGGCCTCCGGGGCTTGGAAAGACAACGTTAGCCAACATCCTGGCTTCAGAGCTGGGCGTAGGCATTAAGATTACCAGCGGCCCGGTATTAGATAAACCCGGTGATTTAGCGGGTTTGCTAACGAATCTTGAGGAGCGTGATATATTATTTATAGACGAGATTCACCGCTTAAGCCCCATAGTTGAGGAGTACCTGTACTCTGCTATGGAGGATTTTAAGATTGACATTATGATTGAAAGCGGCCCCAATGCACGCTCGGTACAAATAGGGCTTAACCCCTTTACACTCGTGGGTGCTACTACGCGTTCCGGTTTATTAACAGCCCCAATGCGGGCACGTTTCGGCATATCAAGCCGTTTGCAATACTATACTACAGAACTGCTTACCACCATTGTACAGCGTAGTTCCATG
>Ga0265780_10009585_pt1 | contig 11594 bp, 16 predicted proteins | sample P1T30metagenome_FD_192432 | JGI IMG/M metagenome (GOLD analysis project Ga0265780, IMG submission 192432) | Plant litter microbial communities from East Loma Ridge, Irvine, California - P1 T30 | ecosystem: Environmental > Terrestrial > Plant litter > Unclassified | place: USA: California... | reverse complement strand
CCCCGACCTGTAGCTTTGGTGTCGGGCCCGCTCAACCACCCAAGTAACAGCAATCATGACGCAGCCCGACCTGCCAGAACCCCATGGCGTTGCTAGCGTGACTGGGAAACATGGCTGTACCTTGCATATAGTTCACGGCGAGGTGCACCAGAAGCCTAAAGGTGGGACTGGACTGTTCTTATGCTTTAGCGCAGATACAGCGAATGTCGTATCAGCCGCCATCTACTCATGCTTGTGTAGTGTGAATTGGAAATGGATCAGGTGTGTGGAGGGTGCACGAGAGAAGGGGTGAGTGACGGTGGAGGCTGGTTGGGCTCTTGTCGATTACGCGGGTGGCTAAGGCATCAGCGGTTTTGGGGCCGTTGCAGACTGCAGGTCGAGACAACCGTAGACGCCATCGAGGAAAGGGCGTGAGTTTTGGCTATTGGTCGGGTTCAATGACAGCACATATGGCTAGAGTCACATGTAGACATGTCTCTCTCTGCAGACGTTTGAAGCGCGGCCCATGTTGTGCTTGGTGGGGTGGACTGGGTCACGTGCGCGAAGCGAAGCCGAGTTTTGACGGGTGCTCTGTGTGGTCCCGGGGCGCCCAGCGAAGCAGACCCGATGCTCTTGGGTGTTTCAAGCAACCACGGCGTGTCAGAAGGCAGTTGGAGCATGGGTCGTGGCTCGCAGTAGTTCCAAGATTGATGTTTCGAGGCGGGACGGTCGGGACCTGACAGCCCGCAAAGACGCTAGCGCCCGAAGCAGGCTAGCAGCACCTGCACTCAACCAACACCTGTAACGAACTGCAGCAGGTGCTCCTTTCCTTACTTGGTTGAAGTTCACCGTCACCGTCGCCGTCGCCGTCCACGCGAACAGCATGTATGCAACAATAACATCGGAAAAGACCGAACCGCTGCGCCTATAACGTGCCCGCTCGCCATGAGCAACGACGCGCCCACGCCCATCTCGGACGACGAGGTCGTGGCGCTGACCAAGGCGGCTTTTGAACACTCCCGCCAGGACATCAACCACCGCGCCGCTGCCGAGACGCCGCGGGAACTGCAGCAGCAGCAACCGGGCATCACCATCGACCTGGGCCACAAGAACATTGCCCGCCTGCCGGACGAGGTCATTGATGTCATCAGGGCTGAGATTGAAAGGTACGCACTCAACCACATGTGCTTGCTGTTACTGTCTTGTGCATGCACGCATGCAAGGGAGACAGACATGCTGACTTGCCAGGCTCGCTCTTTCCCACAACCTTCTCTCCACCCTCCCGTCCCGCCTAGTCGAATGCAGACGTCTCCGCTATCTCAACGTGCGCTACAATGCCATGCGCGAGATCCCCAATGCCGTACGTTGGTCTGCTGTAACACATCATACATGGCTGGCCTGCTGATAACCAAAAACCCCCAGATCCTCGAAATGACATCGCTGGAGATTCTCGACGTCAGCAGGAACAAGATCAGATCAATCCCGACCAAGATTGCAAACCTGACGTCGCTCAAGGTGCTGGCCATTGCGAAGAATAAGATTGAGGAACTACCCGTGTGTCTGGGGGAGATCAACAGTTTGCAGGTCCTTAAGCTAGACGGCAATATGCTGGTGTTTCCTCCGCCCGAGGTCTGCACCATCAAGGACAACGCCCCCTCGCCGGCAAACGAGAACGAGCGAGACGCTGTCATCGCCACCCAGGTCAAACGCTTCATGCGCCAACACGTTGCAAAAGAGCGACAGCGGGATGAAAGGCTACGGGCCGAGTCTTCTGGAGACGAGAGTTGGACTGAAAGTAACCCGGAGACACCCCGTCCGTCCAAGCGAGCCAACGGAGGACGGTTCCCCGTAAGACCCAGCGTAGGCAACCTAGACGGCTTCTCCGAAGGCAAAATCGACTCTCCTGGCCTGGCTGCCCCGCCTATCCCCGTCCGTTCCCATTTCCGAGTCGGGTCTACTGCAAGCAACGGTAACACCAACGGTAACGGTGTCAGCAAGAGACGTCAGATCCCCCCGCTGGTCTTGACAAACGGGAACAACGAGCGCAACCGAAGCCAGAGTGAAGGATCGGGGCCCTCTTCGCACCGTCAGAAGCGTATGGGCATATACACAAACAAGACATCTGAGCTGGGATCAGTGGATGAGCTGCAGCGGACCAGTCACTTCCGCGGTTTCAGCCAGGGCATTGTAGTGCCTGCCAATTCGGGTTCCAGCAACTTCCCAGGACCGGCCACCGCAGCTTTCTATGGAGATACAGGCACCGTGAGAACCCTCGCCAATAGGCCTCTATCCGACGTGCGTGAACACAGACGTGGGTCGCGTGCCCCCGATATCGTTGTTGAAGCTGCCAAGAACTTCCTCTATGCCGTCTCACAGCTTCACGACTGTGTCTCACACATGGTACGTTCCATCAAGTTGACGGCCAAGACGAAAGAAAGTCTGCGTCGCAAGGAAGATTTCTACCGCAGGTTCTCCAGCACGTACTTGAACATCCGCGCCTTGAATGAAGTCTTGCACAAGTTTGATAGACTAGTCGAAGAGGACGAGGACGAAGCACAAAAGCTTTCTAGAAGTGTTTACATGTACGCACTGAGATGTCTCGACTCCTTCATGGCCATCAGTCTTTCAATCGCCGAGAACCGCATCGAGATTGTCCAAAACGCAAACCCGCACATCATGCGGACCTTCTTGCTGCTTCAACAAGGAAGTTTGATTGAGATGAGGAACGCTTGCTCGATCCTGGGTGCGCAGTTCAAAGACACCGCTGCAACGCCAACAAGACTTGGAGGTGGTGACGCAGTCGCGACAGTACGTGCGCGCCCATCGAGGGTTCGCCGGCTCCAGGCATCACCGCCACAGCGAAACGGGTATCAGATGCCTCCGCCCGTCATACTACACAGTAACGACAACAGCCGGTCGAATACTATGACGAGCCTCAGCGCAATAACCCCTCGCTCTGGAGAGTCCTTCTCTACAGTTGGGCCAAATATGACGCGGACTAATACCATGACTAGCACAATGACCAGCAATTTTGACGAAGCGGATGAAGATGCTCAGTTCGATAGGGTCTACACAAAGCTCAGGAATGCCTCTGACGGCTGTAGAACGTCCATGACCCAGATCACGCGCATGATGCGGGAGCAATTCGACAGCCTACGACGCGATCTCGACAACGAGGACCCCCGAGTGAAGGCGTTGGCGAGCCTCATTGATAAGAGCAACGAAGCCCAGCAGATGGCGATCCCCTTGTCCAGTCGGTTATCGCAAATGCAGCTCAAAGACAGCTACACCCGGAACCAGCCCGAGTTCTGGCAGCAATGCATGGGTTTCATAAAGGTATGTACATGCATGTTTCACTTCGCATAGAAGTTTGGTGAACAGCTTGTTGACTCAGATTCGTTTCAGGCTTGGCAGGAACTGGCTACAGCGTATACGCAGCAAGGCAGAGAACATAAATTGCTTACTGCGGATGTCAAAAAGCTTATGCGACCGTTGCACAAGATGGTCAAAGAGGCTAGTCTGGCTATCAACGACAGTCCATGGTCACACCTCACCAGCAACAACCTAGGCTCGATGGGTCCACCGAGCCTATCATCCATCACTTCACGGACTCAGCCACCAAGATTCCTCAACAAGCCTACGAGCACCATGTCTTCGAATGGTGGCCCTGGGTTTCCGGGACCAATCAACACTGCCATTCCTGCAATGAACTCGGTCTTTTCAGCACAACCTCACACGGCGAGCTTCATGTCTCAAAGCTCTGGCGGATACAGTACACCAGTGCCTGCGACGCCACTGAGCGCTGCTCTAGGTGCAGCAGCCCAAGCAACTGTTCCCAGCACACCAAGGATGCCTTCACAAGGTTCCAACACGCTCAACGTCTTCGAACGAGCTGACCGACTGCTGAGCCAACCAAGCCGACGCGTCTGACCTCTAATATACGCCTGGTTTACTTTGGGTTCCTCCGCAATATGCATCGTAACACACATCTGCTAGTGGTGGCGACATTGACCCATGTTCCGTTTCGCCCCCATACGTGATATATGAAGTCACAACCACGTTAGTAAGTTTTTCTCTCACTATGCACTGCTTTGTGTTTTGTCGTGTTTGTTCAAGTCCTTTTTTTGCATACATTAGCGACGGCGTTTGTCCGGATTTCACTCTTTCTCATCATGCATGGCCGGCATCTCGGGGTTTGCATATTGGATATGGTGTTGGGGGAATGGTCAACAAGAGTCTTTCTTTGTCATTGCATGTACTGGGCGTTGTCTTGTAACACTGGATCTCTTTGGGATGATGGATGGCTGGATATCAAGGGTGGGCAGGATAGGCGGATGACGAAGGCAAGCACGGCTGGCTCTGTGCACGACGGTTGCGCATTTTCCGTTACGAAACGAGATGCAGGATGATGGTACTAGCGCAATGCTTGTGGATGAAGACAAAAGCATAGTAATGCATGTACACACATTTAGACATCTATCTTGCTCCCATCTGTCTGCATGCTGTACCTGTATCACACTTGGTCGCGCGGTTTTGACTACAGTGTAGTATAGATTGCTACATCCTTCGTCTCTTGGGCACTGGCGCCGGTGGCATGACGAGCGGCCTTTTACATGCCGTGTATCCTCGTGGTGCAGGATACTTTCGGTCGAGCCAGATATTCCACAGCATGACCGAAGTGGTGCTCGAGCACCAGTAAAGCATCATAGCTGCGGGCAGGTGCTGACACAATGGCCCTACCAATAGCGAGACAAAAAGCAACGTTCTCCTGATGACGTTGGGCCATTTTGCATCGCTCGGAGGAGCGTTTTTCGTAATATAGATGTTGGCAAACATGAGGCCTGACGCAATGAATGGTAGTACACCTGTAGGATCCGGGACCAGAAGGTCTGGAAACCAGAGCATGCCCTCGGTCGCCAGCGAAGGGTCGAACCATGTGCTAGGAGTGACGCGCGTAACGAGTTGGCCACTTTCGTTTACCATTGTTGTACCCTGGCCCTTGATTGTCGCGATACCCATACCCAATAGTCCGTCGTGGGCGCCACATTTCTGTCGAATGGTCTCAGCCATGGCGAGGAATATGGGTATCTGCGCAACTGTCCAACTGATCTGCCCTCTTAGAGTCGTCTTCCACCTCTTGTCCAATGCTGATGTGACGTCCTTTACCTCTTTCTGCACTGCCAGCGTAGCCTCTTTGGGGGTTCGAAAGGTGCCTTTCTGCAGTATCTCTCGTTTCTGGAAGGCAAGGACTTGTCGGAGCGGCTGCAACCCAAGATATCGTGCCAAGAGGGAGCGCGCATACGTTCCTGCTGTGGTAACGAGCAGGCCTCGGGCGATGAAGGCCGAAAGGGGTATGGCGGCGTACCATGGGACCGTGGTATGAATGAGTGACATCATCTCGTGCGGGAGATACAGAATCGCATCGACGAGAGGGTCTTTCTGCGATGCCGAGGCATGGAAGGCGCGTGTGGACGGACGCCATATTGAAGCTTGGGGTACGATGGAGCTCCGTGCGAGCAATTGGCATGCCGTATGCCGCGGCAGGCGTGAAGACAGCATCGCAGGATGTTTTTTTTGGTGTTGCGGTTGCGGTGTCGATCGGACTCCCGAGAAGAGAGACTCCGCTACTGGTAGCGTCAGGGACCCCCAGATTTCCGGGCCGGCCACCTTCGACCGTCATTCCACCCACTGAACAGCTGTCAAGCTTCACCGGTACAGTAACCTAAACCTATGGAGTGAGTCGACGCCGTCTGCCTCTTCTGCAGTTTCCACACTCGTCGTTACTTCAAGATGAGTGTACTACTCGTCTTATTCTCCCTGCTGGTGCCGGCACTTGTGGCTGTTCTTTTCGTGCCCGCAGCCCTACGCTTCGCTGCAGAACTAGTGGGACAACACCTCCGGCGATCCTCCCGCACGCGGCGAGAGCTGCTACTGGCCAGGGTAGCAAGCGAAACTAGGACTCATGAGGCGGGGCAGGGGAAGAGTAAGAAAGACGACGATGACTGGGAAGAGGTCGGTAACACGCCTCCCGGTAGTGCAGGAAAGGACAGAAAGGTGGACAGCGAGTGGGACGGCATTGTGGGCTTCTTCCACCCTTTCTGGTATGCATAACAAGCTCAGTCGTATGCAAGTTTAGACACTAACAGAATATCGACCAGCAATGCGGGAGGCGGCGGCGAACGAGTCCTCTGGGCAGCCATTCGAGCACACCAGAAACGCTGGCCAAAGGCTACCTGTATAGTCTATACCGGTGACCACGATGTCGATAAAGCTGCCATACTTAAGCGTGTCAAGGACCGCTTCAACATCCAGCTGCACCCGCCGACCGTTCATTTCCTGTACCTCACAACTCGCGATTGGGTCCTCGCAAGTAGATGGCCACGCTTCACCCTCCTTGGACAGTCTCTCGGCTCCCTGATCCTCGCCTACGATGCCTTTACCCTCCTCGTTCCAGACATATTCATAGACACCATGGGCTATGCTTTTGCACTCGGTCTATCCTCATTTCTCTTTCCAACCGTACCAACAGGCGCGTACGTTCACTATCCTACCATCTCAACCGACATGCTGGAATCTTTGCAAGAAGGAGGCCAGGGAATCAACGCGGGAACAGGGGCAGGATATCGCGGCATGGCAAAGAAAAAGTACTGGCAACTATTCGCACAGCTTTACAGCAAAGTGGGCAGCACCATTGACGTGGTAATGACAAACTCTACATGGACCCAGAGCCATATCAAATCGCTTTGGGAACCATATCGCATCAAACGCAGCAAGGCTATCGACATCGATGTCGTGTTTCCACCTGTCGCTGTTGAAGACGTCATGGAAGCCGTCCAAGTCTCCGCATCTAGCGAGAAGAACCGCGGTCCTTATCTGCTGTATATCGCGCAGTTTCGACCCGAGAAGAACCACCGACTTATCCTCGAAGCCTTTGCTTCGTTTGTAAATTCCAAACCCAACCTTCCAGCGTATCCCAACGACACTCCTAAGCTTGTTTTGATAGGCTCAGTGCGAAATTCACACGACGATGCAAAACGTGTTTACGAGCTGCGCCTCTTGGCACACGAGTTGCATATCAAAGACAATGTCGAGTTCGTATGCGATGCACCATGGCCGCTGATGCTCGACTGGATGCGCAAGGCCAGTGTAGGCGTGAATGCCATGTGGAACGAACATTTTGGTATTGGAGTTGTCGAGTACCAAGCTGCAGGCATGATCTCCGTGGTCAATAACTCTGGAGGTCCAAAGTTGGACATTGTGGTCGAGATGGATGGAAAGCCCACTGGTAAGCTCACAATATAGTCGTGTCTCTCAAGCTGCCAGCTAATATTCTTCTAGGTTTCCATGCGACGACCGCCGAGGAATATGCAGAAGGCTTCCGAAAAGCACTTACCTTGTCACCAGAGGAGACTTTGGCAATGAGACAACGAGCCCGCAAGTCCTCTGAGCGCTTCACAGACAAAGGGTTCGCAGACAAGTGGCTGCAAAACGCAGGAAAGCTAGTAGCTCTGCAGATCCAACGTGCATCTATTTGAGCGAATTAGTCAATTGTCGCTTCTTCGAAAATCGGGAAAAAGGCGTTTTTACGGCACAACATGGGCATCTTGATACCACAATACTTCAGCATTGGGCGGTGCCTCTAGATCTATCACACTCACACAATATAACCACAATGACAATAGGAGATCCATACTTATCTCATCACCTCCATCCTACAATAACCAACCCTCCAACTTACTTCATTCCTAAACACTCAACCTCCCTAACATACCACAACCACCACTTGCCATCGTGACTTTCAACCAAACCCCTTGTCACTTTACTCTCTGAGCACGCAACCCCGCTGTCAGCAATGTTGCTACTACTCACCCATCGTATTGTGTGGCCCCGGACGCGCTTTGCATCGCTGGCAGTACGGTCAAGGGCGTCGCACGCACGGGGGAAGGTGTCGTAGATCTCAATGGCGTTGCCAAGCCAGGATGAGGCGGGGACTGAGTGTTTTGGCCACGAGGGGGATTTTGTGCGCATGAGAATGTATTTTAGGCTTGGGTCCATTAATTAGGTGTGGTGGGTGGAGGATGGGAAGGAGGACGGAAAAAGGGGGGTTTCAAGTTTATAATGGGAGGTTGTTTGTTTATTTGTTTATTTGGCTTGGAGAAAGGGAGTGTACGAAGTAAATCGAAAGACGGGGGGTTGGTAAACAAGGTTTTACTTGTGCTGTGCCGTGTGCTGCCAGCTTGATATGTAAGTCTGTTGACGCCGGCTCTTAGCAGGATATTACAAGTAGGGTGATTGCTAGCAACACAACAACATAGCCACATCAGGAGCAGGATTACGGCATGCCCTAGTACAAGGAACACCCCCACCTCCTCCCTATGGAGTACCAACATTCCCCGCCACCTCAACCCAGTACAACCTTTGCATCAACACTCCAGTCGTTAACTCCTTCCCGACCACAATATTAAACTCAAACAGCGGTTCTCCATCACCCGCTGGACCCCAGTCCACTAACTGGTACTTGCCCGGCTCAAGAGGTAGCATGGCTGCTTGCGAATCGCCGCCCTCTTGCATGGCATCCCTGATCAGGAACAACTTGTATCTGAGAAGATTGGCGGAAATTGGACTGTACGCCCAGATGCCGATTGGTTGGCCTTGCCATGGTTGCAAAGGTGGGAAGGGCTCGACAGTGACGGGGCGGGTGAGGGTCATGAGTACGAGGGATTTAGGCACGGGGGGAAAGGATCCGTGTGAATTGGGGAGGCCATGAAGTTAGGAGCTAGATGTAGTTTGAGGAAGATATTGTGGCTTGAGTCTGCGAAGAGATTTATAGTCTTGAATGTTTGTCCAAACGTTGCCAAGCAAGCGAGGCCGGGCTGCGAGGTCTGTCGCCTTGTGCATATAATTGCTAGCGTATCTTTGTCGTCCCGGTCTCTTTATTCTTCGCTGGGGCGCTAGCTCGTAGAATGTAGATTTCTCCCGATCTATCCGAGGAAACGATCAAGTTTCAATCCGAGTCCTCTGGCAGCTTCTGTACAGGAAAGGCTTGTTCTCCGAATGCGTTCCTAAAAGCGGGTATCTTCTTCCTCGTCATCCATATCGTCAACACCGGTACTTTCTTTGTTTCAATCAAATCTTTCTCGGTAGCCATTGCCTGTGCTTCATGTTCATCGATTTCCATAGGCTCGAAAGCTTCCTCTTCTTCTTGTGAGACTTCGGGCTTCTTCGCCTCCTTACTGCCCTTGCTGACTGCTTCTGGTGACTTGATCTTCCGCTCAATCTCCAAACTCGTGAGCATCGTATACATCCACCACGGTTCCACTTTCCCATTGCCCTCGTCTTTCCCATTGGGCGCAACAACCCGACGAGTCATATCCACAATACCTACCAGCTTCGTTGTTCCCTCGCCTTGTGCAGATACCGCTATTATGAGGTCATCCGATTTTAGTGCATCGGGTATATCAATCGTAGAAGCTAAGTCTTTGTATGCGCCCAAATATGTCTTGAGTTTGTTGATACCCGACTTAACGTTCTGGTTCTTCGAAAAGGCAACAGGAATGACGTTCTGTGTTCCTCGTAGATATTTTTGTGTTTCTAGAAGCTTGCGCAGCTCGGCAGGAAGACGGGTCCATGGTTCATACAGAGACGGGTGAATTGTAGGTGTAGATTGTGGTTGCGACGGCTTTTTCGTAATCGTACCAACAATCCCTTCTTGCGCCATCCGCTTCTTTTCAAGTTTCTCAGGATCTACGCCTTTTACCGCGCCGTCTATTGCACCAATAATTGGAAGTGTAGGTCCTTCGCTCGAGTATGATGGAGTTGCCGTTACCGTGGTCGTGTTAACGTCTTTTTCCGACGATGATGTAAATATCTCGCTCATGCGCTTTGGCTCTCGCATTGTGGCTGATAAATGAGGAGTAATTTAGTGGTATTCGAAGTACTACCAGCCTAAGCTGTTGTTCTTGCAGTATTCAATTCTCGGTTGTGGTGACGAGGGTGGGTGGGTGACTGACGCGCCAAAAATCTGAAGACGCGCTGGCGGAGATACCAGGCCGCGCTATCTTATCGCCGACTGGTCAAACCCATGTACCGTCATCATTTCTCACTCTAGACTTCGACACTGCAACAGCAACAATTGCGGTATCAGGTCCGCGCAAGACTACGGTGATACATCCTGCATTTTATTGGATATATTATATCATGAATGATGAGGCGCCTGTTCCTTCCAGGTCCGTGACCCCCGCCACTCAAAATGGCGATCAAGGCCAGACGATGTACGTTCTCTATGCAGTATGTCAACTCGAACTGGCCGTAACTAAACTTCATCAGTAATGGAAGTGGTGATATGACATCGCCACTTTTGCGTCTGCCAGCGGAGCTTCGGATTATGATATACGAGTACACATTTGCCAACGAAATTGTACATGTTCACCCCAAATCCACCGATCCAATTGCCGACCTATATACAACTCGAATCCCTGGTGCTCAGAGATACCAGAGCATCATCTCCCTGCTTATGACTTGTCGAATCATCCGCAAGGAAGCCGCACCCATCTTCAATGGCCTAGTCACGTTTGATTTGACTCATTACTACAACTGCATGGCTGCCGCATACGAACTAGGACCAGACATGTGCCAAACTATCAAATCAATCAAGGTCGAGCCTAGGCTCGCAAAGAGGCTAGCTATAGGAATACAATCAGGCGCGTCGCCCAACACCAATTATCAGCATCTGCTACCGTCTCTACGTCGTTTATATATCCAAGACAGCCCAATCTTCGGATTTTTCCTTGTAAGCCACGACCTGGCTATCAGGGCGTTGCGTTTATATTTTGGACATGATCGGCTAAAAGTCCACTTCATTAAGTGAAGGGATACATAAATCTTCTAGTAATACACGGATGGTTTCAGCCGTGGGTCTGGGTAAATCCTGAGGGCGTTGCAATATGAACCCAGTTGTACCCAGAGCTCGCGCCATATTTATACTCCCAGACGCAAGAATATTATTACAAATACACGAAAGGGTCTAAGTGCTCTTGCCCTTCTCTTCACCCGTCGCCAGATCGGAAATGAATTCTCGGTTCCTCTCTACAGCCGCGATGCATTCGATCATTCCACGTGTGATTTCCCACACATTTGGATCTCTATCTTTTGTCCTGACGGACGCTCTAACATTAAATTGTTGCAATCCATCATATTGAGCAGGAAGTTGGCAAACAACTTAATCATCGTCCAAGAGCCGGACTCGTACGAGGACACTGGCTTATCTTCTATACGACAAATGGAGGTCCTAAGCCCTGCATATCATTCAGGGAGAAACAAAGAAGCAGAATATATTCGTGCGGGCTTGCGATAATGGGCTAGAATATCAGATCTCGTGGTCCACTTCTACTAAGGCGGGCCAGAAGCGAAGGAGCACCTTTATGGGCCTGAGCATCATAGAAAAAGCAGTAGTTAGCTTATCATAATTGTACGCGCAGAATGCTGGGGTTGAGATTAGATGGAATCCAACTCGAATACTGTCTTGGAGTTACTAACTAATCTTACGATATCCCTGGAAAAAGGTGGAGCGTAACCACAAGATTATAACGTTATCAAGGAAAACGAGTGCTTATACG
>Ga0265780_10009584_pt1 | contig 11594 bp, 14 predicted proteins | sample P1T30metagenome_FD_192432 | JGI IMG/M metagenome (GOLD analysis project Ga0265780, IMG submission 192432) | Plant litter microbial communities from East Loma Ridge, Irvine, California - P1 T30 | ecosystem: Environmental > Terrestrial > Plant litter > Unclassified | place: USA: California... | reverse complement strand
ATGGTGTTGTTGTTTTTATGTAGTTTTGCATATTGCGTCATGTATACATTGCAGTGATGGGTGTCTCGGGCATGTACAAGGTGTAGATAATTCTGCACTTCTTGAGACAGATATTTGCAATTAATCTAACGATAAATTTACAAATGTATAAGTCCTACGATAGTAAGTTGTCATCCTCAGGCGCATGTACAGGAGTAGTATTCATGTGAAGAAATGGTCGTCAACGTTCCTCCAACTGCAGATGGGCCCGTGCGCTATCCATGCCCATCCACCTTCCATCCCAGCATAACATCACCCATCGATTCCGGTAGCCTGCAACCCGCATCACAGCCCTCGACACGATGAAGCTTTCCCTGAGCGCCATAGCGACACTCCTGACACTCGGTGACGCCGCCCGTCTCCTCCTCCAAATTCCAAACACGCCCCTCGTGAACCCGTCCACGCTCCCCTCCACAACTCACGCAACCCTCCAATCCAGCGGCTCACCCCACGATGTCCCGCTCACGCGTTCAAACACGTTCGTCTTCAGCAATGTAAGCGCAGGCAGCTACCTCGCCACTGTACATTGTCGCGACTACTTCTTCGAGCCGCTGCGCATCGATGTGAGTTTGGAGGAGACGGTCGAAGGAAGCGGCGAGACGAGGGAGGTGATACGTGCGTGGCAGACATTCCTGGGGAACGAGTGGGATAATAAGGGAGAGAGTAGAGGAGAAGGTGGAAATGGCCTTGTGATTGAGGCGAGGCCGGTGGGGGCCAAGTATTTCTATACAGAGAGGCAAGGATGTAAGTTGTCACGTCTCGGCACGAAGAATGAGCATGTACTGATATATTGCGAATAGTTTCGCCGCTATCGTTCTTGAAGAACCCAATGATTCTCATGGCTATCGTATCCATGGGTCTTATCTTCGGCATGCCCAAGTTGATGGAGAACAGTACGTTTGCTGGATAACAACCCTGGTGTTGGGACCTTTTGCTAACCTGCTTGCAGTGGATCCCGAAATGAAGGAGGAATTCGAGGAAATGCAGAAGAATGGCGTCCTCGGCTCTGGCCAAACGAATACCGCGCAGCAGATTCAGAATTTCGATCTTGCGTCATGGATGGCGGGCAAGACGGATGCGGCTGGTGCTGGGCAACCGAAGAAGAAATAGAAGCTTGGGAGCCATGGGGTCGGCTGGGGCTTAGTGGCAATTAAGACCAGATAGTTTCATGTAAAGAATGTGTACATGATTATGATAGTTCAAATAAGTATACATTGTCGAACCAAGTCACATCCCCTTCTCTGCAACGCACAATCAGCACCAAAAAATCTACCGTGGCATAATCTATATAGATTCTTGATTGAGCCTTTGATGAACTGCTTTAGTCAATCTGCGGACTGTTTTTTACTTTAACCTTGCTAACTAGGAATCAAAGTTGCCTGGGTTGCCTCACATTATCACGCTCTTCAGAGGATGATGGAGTGTTGTAGTCTTAGGCAATAACATGCATCGCCTTACATACTTCATTTGAGGCTGGTACCAGTAGCATGAAGCCATAGCTCAAGCAGGGTATCTGACCGGTGATCGGCGGAGGCTGATAAGTTTATCCTGTGTGCAGATGCAAAAGCATTTCACGTGATGTTGTGGGACCAGTAAATGAGCTACGACATATGCGACTAGCGTAAAACCTAGCGGTGAAGCCACCCAAAGCGCAACGTTCATCTCGCGACGGCATCATTACCGGCAAAGTAAAGCAAACATCGCCTATCACAATAATCCGCCAATTACACCGCATATATCGGGTGCACACGTTTCATGAGTTTGGCTGGAGATGGTGCGCCAGCCCTGGGTGTCGCAGAGCATGGTTCTAGGCAAACTGCAGCCGAACCTACGGTGATGGATGGGCTATCAAGTTCGAAAGTCACGGGTATGGACGTATGGACCCTTGCAACTCCAAGATTGTAGTACTGACTCATCTTAGTCGAGTACCATGACCCATCTGGCGTCTTTTCGTTAATACAGGAAGACTTGGCTGCACGTCTTCCTCTTCGCAATTTGCATTGGAAAGCTCCTACACGGCCACTGAGATCCATCGACTCCCTTCATGTCGATCTCGTGCCCAGTAAAGGTTCTGCACAGGCAGCGGGTGATACTTCGTCAAGCCTAGCGCCTGGCCACGGTACGTCCATTAGGAACACAAAGAGTGATCTTCAGACCGTCTGACATGTAAAAAGAGAGACGACATCAAATTCCGGGTCTGCGTCAGACCCCCTACTTGAAGCTGTACCTCTTGAGGTGCGATGATTCAGATACGTATAAGTCGACTGCGCGTAAGCAGGTCCGCGAATGGGTGAAAGAACACACACCACCTTCTCAAAGTAGCAGTTCAAGCACGCAGGAGAATCATGATGCGTATGAATGGATGGTCATACATGTCGTAGTGCCTGAAACACCAGCAGCAAGCCAGCCCCGGGGATCTTCTAGTTCAACGACAGGCGAGAAAGAGAAGACTGGGCCAGCCTCCAGGTGGACTCGTGGAACGACGACGCTATTGGAAAAGCTCCGCGCTGACTTCAATGTTTCCTCAAAAACCGCACCTGACCGAGTGGCTCAGATACGAGTGCCCAAGGAGCGAGTTCCGCCGCATATGCTTCCAGCACCAGCACCAGCCGCTTCTCCGGCGATCACTGAAAGCCCTCAAGAACAGGAACGAGCTTGGGCTGATGTCATAGCCAAGTTCAAGGTACTCATACTTCTCTCATTTGACCTCCGAGTGAGTCAATATGAAGAAGATATTCGGAAGAACGATGCACAACGCTCTTTCCCTGGCTGGAATTTCAATACTTTCTTCATCCTAAAAGAGGGCCTGGCGAGAGGCTTTGAAAGCGTCGGTCTAGTCGAAGATGCTCTACTAGGCTATGATGAGTTGTCCATTGGTCTAGACAGTGTAATTCGTGACCAATCGAGTGAAAAGGCACAAGGAAGTGTTTTACTCAGCTATTCAGACGATCTCTATCAAATAGCCGCAGAAATCTCCCAACAACAGGAAGGAGGTACTTCAAGCGTGTCTCAGCCTTCCATTCACGACGATACTCCAATAAACGCACTCAAGAAAGATTACCGCGGGCTAATTCTTGCCAACAACATCTCCGTCTTCGACTTTCGACTCTACATATTTGCGCGCCAGATGTTCTTGCTTCTGCGGCTCGGCAACTCGATATCAGCACGCTCTGATCTCGCAGCTACGCTACAGTCTCGACCTAATGCTAGCATCATCCAGCGCTCAACCGACGATAGTGGCATCGGCATGAAGTCGGCTGGCCAAGGAAATGACTCTGAAGACCTCTTCTCACTTGCTGAGCTCTGTTCGCGTGCATTGAACTTTATCACCTTCGCTGGACGACTCCTGCGAGATGATCTGATCAATGGGTAAGTCCATAAGACATCCAATGAGTTCACAGAGCTGATTCCTGCGTTCAGTGCGAAAGCCCATGATAACACATTTCCTGACCATTTAGTCGAGAATATTGTTCGCTCTTGGACGTTTGCTGCATTAGAGCAGGTGCTGCGAGAAACTTCCACAGGATCTCTCCCATTTACCAGGGCTTCCAGAGACCTAGCGGCAGGCTCTTCAGGCAAGAGCCTGTCATTTGGCGGTCGAAATAAGGAACAGAAGTTGAAGGCATCAGACCCAAAGTCACTCATCCATCCCACTCGTTCAACTTCTTTGAGTACCGGGCGACCCGTTTCAGAGATGCCATACGCGCAAACCGCGCAAGGCGCCCAGGTAGTGTTTGAGAACGGACAATACCACGAACGACAGACTGTCCCGCAACAGAGCATACTACCTTCTACCAAGAATGGCTTACAAGAATTGGCTGGCACCAGAGCACAGCTGCTTGCCATTCAACGACGTCTGCTTGAACATGTGGGTAAGAGTATGGGCTGGAGCATTGGCTGGACTGCGATTTTGGCCTCCCTGAATGCGAAAGAAGAGCTGATGGAGGTTGATCTGGAGGATGAAGAAGAGCGTGCAGCGGAGAGGGGCGACTCGGTCCCCGAACCAGCCATCGACGCCTCGAAGCCACGTCTAGGTATATCTGCTGGGGCGCTTGTCACAGCAACAGGGTCCATTGCTCATTTCCGACAGTTCTACGAGGTCAGTAAGAACATTAGTTCGTGTAAGAGCGGTACTGACTTCATATTAGACGTTGAGTGACCTGATTGTCAAGCACTACATGGCTGCAGGTCAGAGTAAGTCGGCAGAAAGCGTACTCGGCGATCTGGCCGCTCTCAGATTGTAAGTTCGTCACACAAATGTTGGAAATTGTTACTCATATCATGGTAGTGAGCTCGGCGATTTTGCAGCAGCAGCAATGTATTTTGGACGCATGGCTTCATATTTTGCTGAGGCTAGATGGAATACTGTCGAAACCACTATGCTCAAGATGCATGCTCGCTGTTTGAAGAAGCTAAACCGTAAAGATGAATACGTACGAACAGTACTCGATCTCCTAGCTAAGTCGGCGGCAAGCCGAATGGCGTTGAAGAGTGCATCGAAGCAAGCCAGCGCGAACGATGCATCTGAGATACACCGTGACTGGCTGAATGATGACAAAGTGGATACTACTGATGTATTCCATGAGATTGTTGGCTATTCGCAACAACTACCGTATGATGTTACGGTTCAGATGGCCAAGTACTTTGGCGACATCTCTGTAGAGCCTTATGTCCGACACTACGACGACAAAGACGGTTTCCAGCTACGTCTACATTTCAGGCATCTCCTCGAAGATGAGATTGAAATCCGAGCAGCAAAGATCCGGCTAGTAAGTGCGATATCGAACCACACCAAAGACGTATGGCTCGAAGAGACTGGAACAATACAGCTGAAGAGGGGAGTGAACCGAATGTGGATTGGATGCAATGTAAGTGTGCAATCTCCACTCTGTGTATGAAGCTAACAAGATGGAAGGTGAATACCATTGGACCGTATATGGTGGATAGAATTGTTCTAGAGGCGAAGCGCATCGCGTTTGTGCATGAGCCATTCCAGAAGACAGAAGCAACGACGCCCCTCGGCATCATCACATCCGTTTCCGCACATTCACTCAAGGCCGCGAAAAAAGCTCGTATTCTCTGCTTTCCACGCAGCGAAGCATTCCAAGCACGCGTCTATCTCTCGCATTTCATCCACATCGATAAGCCTCGGCACATCGAAGTTGAATGCTCAAGTGGCTGGAATGAGGTTACGCATGCAGAGGTTCGACTGAAGTCAGCTTCAGCAGGTCTCCGACTACGGACGGCAAACGTAAGCGTAGTCGCAGGCGAAGTCAAGGTCGATGACAGTAAGCCAACGCCCGGTGTAGTTGCAATCGGCGCAATGCCTGCAAACACTACTGTCACATTGAAGGTACCTTACGACATGGAAACGATACTGCAGGACCTTAGCATCAAAATCGACGTCGATTACTACACCGACAATGGCCGGTTCCTGTATACTTCTTCCTTTCTCATCCCCGTCGAGCTACCTTTGGACGTCAACGTACACGATCACTTCAAGAGCAAGTCTCTGGTTTCAAAATTCAATATCAAAACCGCTAGTCAAGTTCCTCTAGAGCTTCTGGAAGTTTCATTGGAAGGATCAGAAGAGTTTGACGTTTGTGCACCAAGACGCCCAAAAGAATCACTTCATGTGTTTCCAAAGCAACCAGTTGCCGTAACATACAAGATCACCAAGACAGCGACGGACGCTGCAAACAAGCGGCAAAGCCGGATTTCTACGACTGGAAGTTTGTCGTTGTCTGTCGAATATCGATGTCTCAACGAAGACATCCTTGATCGGGTACGGAAAATGTTCGCTGATGCTGTCGAAGATAGCCCAGTTCACCGTCTCGCTCGTCTGCTCATTGAAACGTTTGCCAGTCGACTCGAGCACAAAGTCCTACCACATCAATATGAGAAGATTGCCCTACTAGACAAGCTTGAACTAGGTGCATTCGAGGACATGGGCTGGGCAGATTGTCTAGAGAGTCTCCCACTCATCATCCGAGACGACACACAAATATGGCTGCAAAAATGGCATGAGGTAACACAAACCCCTCTACTTTCTCTAAAGATCACCAATTAACGGTTCTCACAGAAACACAAAACCATCCTTCTCACTAAGACATCCACCGATAATACTGCAGCCACAGCCCCTCCGTCGCCTCACCCTGCTCGCCGTATGGTAATCACAGTCTCCATCCCGCAAACCCACATCCTCCACACCGCCTCCCTAACCCTCACCTCACCCCAAACCGCCTCCCACACAACCATTGCAACAGTCGGCCAGCCCCTCTCCGCCACCCTACGCATCTCCCACACCCGCCGCTGGGCAACGTCCGCCTCTCTCGTTTCCGCCGCCAATATCGCCTCTCCGTCTGACCCCATAGACTTCTACTACACCATCGACGCAAACCCCGATGTCTGGCTCGTCGCTGGCCAGCGCCGCGTACAATTCACCGCAACCGAAGACGAGGTCAAGGAGTGGGATATTGTGCTTATTCCGCTGCGGGCGGGCAACGCACTGATGCCCAATGTGGAGATTAGAGCAAAAGTCAAGCCGAAAGAGGGAGAAGAAGGGAAGCAGGCTGTAGAAGGCGAAGTGCTGAATTGTGAGACGGATTATTGGAGTTATGGGGATGCTGTTGTTGTGGTCCCGGATGTGGGCACAAGTACTGTGGGCGTGGGTGGGCTCGAGATGGGGCAGAAGGGCGTGGTTTGGTTGGAGAGTAGTGGGTTAGTGTAGGTGTATGATAAGGTTATATGACTTTGTAAAAACCGAACGTAATATACATTATACATGTACGAGAAGAAGAAGAAGAAGAAGAAGAAGAAAACATGTGGATCTTAACAACGTGGTATTGTATTGTGTCAGAATTTTTTTGCCCTTGCTTTTGAATACGAAACTGGTTATCTCGGTGACATGGTTCAAGACCCCCACCCCCCATGAATATCCAATATATCTCATTATACCATGATCCCTCTAGCCAAGACACTCACGAAGATAAGAAGGAAAGAAAAAAAAAGAACCAAAATGGGTATCTTAACGCTTAAACGCCATCCCACTTGGACCCATGGTCGCATTCTATCTTCTCCATCACGACCCCCTCACCCTCATCCTCATGATCCCAAACCCATCCTCCTTCTCCACCGCCCTCCCCCCACCAACCATACACGTACCCACGCCACCGCCATCAAACCAGCGACTACACGAATGCCAACTCGGCGCATTCTCCTCGTCGTCATCTTCATCTTTGCAGCCCCTTCTGCACCCACCATTAGCGCGCCACTGGCTGCTAGCCCACTTCATGCAGCGCGCGTATTCTGCGCAGCGGTCCTGGCGCTGCTTCTTGTCTGCGGAGAATGTGGCGAGGGCGTGGTGGGGGGCGAGTCGGCGTAGGGTTATGATTGAGTGGGCGCAGAAGTCGGGGATGGGGAGGGGTAGGTACGTCAGTGCTGCTGCTGTTGTTTCGAGAGATTCAAGGGTGTATAGAAGGTGTGAGGGGGTGGGTGGTGTGAGGAGGAAAGATACTGGCGGTTGTTGGTGGGATGTGAGCGGAAAAGAAGAAGAAGAAGAAGAAGAAGAAGAAGTAGTCAGGCTAGATGCTTTCCGCCTCAACCGCCTCATAGTTCCTGATTCCGCGGCCTTAGTCTGATGGTGCGAAATCGTGGGTGTGATTGGTGTCACAGCCCTTACAATCGCATCGTCGAGTTCCACCAAAGCACCGGCTGCAGCACCGTCTACTTCCCATTTCAAAACCTCCTTTTCGCAGCCCGCCATGCCCATATAGACGAGGTCTTTTAGCTCCATCAACAACTCAAAGATGATGCGTTGGGGCATGGGGCGTTGATCGAAAAGCGTTTGTATCGGTGGCAGGAATCGCTGTGCTATTTTCGCCGCCAGTGTACAAGTTCTTGCCCATGGCGAAGGGTGCGTTATCGGCCATTTGTAATTCAATCTTTGACATTTGGCGCGAGAGGCCTGCTGCAAGGTGTCGGATCTGGATGAGTGGGTTCTGTGTGAGGGAGGATTGGATAGTGGCAGGGAGGTCTGTACGAATGAATATATTAGTACTCATGCGGAAAAACATGACAGAAGAATTTCGAGCGGCGCTTTTCTAGACACGTACCTGTAAACGCGACTTCTCCAGCAAGTGCCACGAGCGCCTCAGCGAGTTCCTTCTCCTTCTCCTTCAGCTCACGGCGCTGGGCCTGCATGGCCCGCCATGGTACCACAAAGCCTATGCTCTTCCCATTCACATCTACTGCCTTGCCGTCTACGACCTCTTGAGTGCTTTCCACAACACCACCTCCTTTGCCGAACTTTTTGCTCTTTTGCCCCCGCACATCATCTTGCTGGTAATGCAAGGCGAGTAACAAGTCATTATTGTCCTTGGTAGTGCGAAGGTTGCGCCAGACGCTTAGGACCGCATTGGTGGAGAAGAGCTGTTGATACGGTGACATAGTGTTTGCGCGGACGGATACAAGGTTCACATTGCTGGACCGAAAAGTATCAAGAGACACGACGAAATGCCGACTTTGCAGGTTTGCGACAGGGTTAGGCGTAAGTAGCGCTTTGCTCAAAAGTTGCCGGCGCGCTGTAGATCGGAAGGAGCGCATGGATCCGTGTTTATCAACAGATTTAACCCCATTGGGAAGCAACACGTGGGGTCGCGTGTGCGGGGCAACGCATCTACCACGCGTTCCATGACCCTTTTTCAGGTGTAAATCCTGTCTTTTGAGGTTTAGCGTCGTACATTTGATGCTGACTACGCACATCGTATCGGAACTGCCTGCCTACAGGTTTCTATAATACATTCATGTACCAGCCTTCCATCCCAACCAATCCTGAAAGATCAAATACAGCCCCGATTCCAAGCATGCTAATGCGCCGAGGAACACCAAAGTATGCATCGCTGCGAACAATGACCGAACCCAACTCGTTCCAAATGTTACTAGATCATACCAGCCATGCCACTTGACGCATACGCCATGGGCTTGATGTTGGGATGCGCGACTGCATCGAATTGGGTGAACTTGAGCTTGTACTCTGGGCCAATCTTGATAAAGGCACCCTTGTTGTGCGTGCTGTCGCAGTAGTTGGGTGCTGAGAAGACGGTAATGCAGCGGCCATCGTGTTCGACTTCGTAACCCTCCATGCGGACTTCGTGTGATCGGATAATGGCCTCGAGACCGTTGTTCTCGCAGAAACGCTTCGTGATGTCGGGACCGAATTGCAAGCCTACACCGCGCTTGCTGGGTCCTCGGCCGGGGTTCGTCTGCGGGTCGGTCCACAGCATCTCCATCATGAGGCCGGATTGTCCTGGTTGTCGCTGTTTGAACCGGTTGAGCTTCCTTACGTCGTCAAGCGTAACCTTGTCGTCCGAGAACAAACCACCATGAAGCACAAAGTACTTCTTGCCGATGAGCGTCGCCAGGGGAAGAGCAGAGAAAGACTCGGAAAAGAGTTTGAAGACACGCTCCGTATACTTGGCCTTGCACTCGCCCTCGAAGCCGTACATTCTGTTCATGTCGTCGGTCTCGTGGTTGCCGCGGTTCAGGAAGAAGGAATTGGGATATAGCCATTTGTAGGCGTACAGTAGTAGTGCGATTTCGGTGGACCAGGAGCCTCGATCGACAAAGTCGCCGTTGAATAGGAAGGCGTGCTTCTCAGAAGGCTTTCCAGCAAGACGGAAGATCTCCATCAGGTCGAAGAATTGGCCTGGCCAAGTTAGCAACCCGTTTCGCCACTACGACTCCGTCCTGCAACCTACCGTGGGTGTCTCCGCAAACAGTAATCTCCTGGCCTTCGGGGATGTCGTGCTCGACCATGGTTGGCTCCTTCTTCACAATATCCATGACGGCGATGATGATCTGGTAGACGTACTTCTTTGCCAGCTTCTTTCCGTTCTTGAACCTCTCAATCATGTCCTTGATGAACTCCAGTGTCATCTTGTCTTCGAGCTTTGCGCCATCGTAGGAAGCGTCCACCATCATATGTTCCAGATCGAGGCCCTCGGCAGCCGACGGCGCATCTTCGACTTCGATGGCTTTGAGGAAGGCATCTCGCTTGACGACCTTTTCACATTCGACCATGCGCAGCTTCGCGTTGGCATCGTGGGGCGCCTTCTTGACGACGAGCTTCCAGTCGCGGAGAGCTTCGCGGTGCTTGAGAATGGCAGTGTTCGCCGAGGCGCGACGGTAGAAAGCCTGGTGCTACAATGAGCGTCATGCCGGCCAAGGAGAGTGGCGATTCTGGTACCTTGACATTGTTGGGATCGAGTTCAATTGCCGTGTCGGCATCCTGAATGGCGTAGCCGTACTGTTCGAGCTTGATGTATGTCTGTAGAGCAGTTGAGCATGCGTGCGTGGTCAAGTGTGCAGCAAGAGGGCTGACGACATACCTGGGCGCGATTGGTGTAGAAGGAGGGCTCTGCATTGTATGCTTCTATGGCCTTTGTGTAGAACTCGAGAGCCTTGTCCCACTCCTGGTTGCGGAAGGCATTGTTGCCCTGATCCTTGAGCTTGGTAGCTTCCTCTAAGCCGCCCATGATGTATCGATGTGATGTGGGACGCACGGGTGTGCGAGACACAAGGTTGCAATTGCAGAAGGCGCGACGGCTGGCTGCACCTGCAGGCTGATGGGAGTCGAGGCTGCGATCCCTGCGCGGAGCAAAGTGTATTGTTTGCTAACAAACTGTGACGCACGACAAAAAGTGGGAGAACTATCGCTGTTACTGCCCGCCGCCAAAAGTTATCAAGCAATTCGGTCCCGCCCTCTCGCCTCGCCTTACCAGTTGCCACTAACCCCTCCACGTCTGCCTCCACCAACCAGCGTCCTCGGCGCTCGACTAGACATCATGGCACGCAAGGGTCGCGCAACCGTCAAGACGCCTGACAAGTATATCACTGTCGATTCGGATGCTGAAGACGACAGTCCATCAGCTGCCGTCCCAGAACGGAGGAACAGTCGCAGGAAACCAACTAGGCCTGAGGGCGGTTACCATGCAAACGACGAGGAGACGGAGAGCGGCGATCTCGTAGCTTCGCGCCATGGCCTAAACCTCTCTAAAGCGGCCGCGTCAGGTCCACAGGACGGCCGCCGTCAGCCTCGCCAAGAAGCCAGGGCCGGGGGACAAAGCACCTCACTTGCGGATTCGCTGTTTCCAGACAACCAAAGCGACACGGTTCTTCCTTCCATCGAAGAGAGCACACCACACACCTTCTTTTCTGCAGCCCACCCTCGGAACCAGAATCCCCAGCTTACACAAACATCGCGGCCTCGTACTCAGAATCGTGCAAGACGCGCGCGTGCTACGAGCAGAGCACGCGGTCAAGGTCGCGGCCGAGATCAACACAGCACATCCATACACACCAGTCTTACCCAGCATACCCAACCCAACCTCACCTCCGAACCACAGCATCGCTCAAGTGAGCAGTCTTCTGCCAATCCTCCGCTCAACGACAACGACAACACCAGCAATCCCGACATGTCTTCCAAACCGATTCAGGGTGGCGCCTACATCCCGCCGAACCAGCAGCGTAACATGCGCGCCTGTATGGTCTGCTCC
>Ga0265780_10009582_pt1 | contig 11595 bp, 15 predicted proteins | sample P1T30metagenome_FD_192432 | JGI IMG/M metagenome (GOLD analysis project Ga0265780, IMG submission 192432) | Plant litter microbial communities from East Loma Ridge, Irvine, California - P1 T30 | ecosystem: Environmental > Terrestrial > Plant litter > Unclassified | place: USA: California... | reverse complement strand
CATAATTATTATTATTGTTGTTGTTGTACATGTAAACTGTCCATGGTTGGAAAGTCTCTCCTTCTCCTGGCTGTCGCATGTCGAAGATTAATCGCAAAGATAAATGTAATAGTAATAGTAAAGGTAAAGGAGAGAAAAGGCTGAAGAAATAAAATGTGTATATTAGTATAGACTTGCTTTTCCCTCTTCTCTTTCCTTTCGTACCTTTAATCGTTTGTGTCTCCTTCTCCACCTCTTGTGCACAGATGACCAGTTACAAGAAACAAATAGCAAAATAGGTTTGAATTGACGTTACATATATATCTACGTATAGATAGATGGGGCTTTTCGTAAACATCTACCGTGATGTTTCTCCTGTTCTACCAATCTACCTCTTGGGCACAACTCACTCCAGGAAAGGCTGAATCACACTGGATTCCAGACCGATGACGACGACGACATCATCATCAACAACAACAACAACAACAAAAAAGACAATCCACAGTCACTATAAAATCAAGCAACAAAGCAAATAATTCAAAATTATAAACATTGTTTCGGCTCTGACACCGCTTCATATCTTATTCTAGCAACGCCTCTTTCCTTCGTCAGCTCCATTAGCCATCCCCGGATCATTGATCCCCCCCATGTCCATAAAATCACTGTTCGTAGTAAAACGAAAAGGAGAAGGAATCAAAACGCCGGATAACCCTATTGTAGCGGCGAAGAACGACCGCTTTGATCGTGGCGATCGGGTATCAAAAAGAAACACGCAAAAGTGTCGTCTAAATATGGCACGGATATAGACGCGGGTACACCCACAAGTCTAAGCAAACACGAAGAAAATGTACATAGGAAAAGTATGTCATGCCACCCGCTGTACGTTCGAGTAGAAAGAATCATGGGCCGAAGGGTCTTCGTGCCACCTACCTACTAGCCCATACCAAACAGGTACCGTAGTTCCTGAGGGCCAAGGCGCGTCAACCTCTTGGACGCATTCTCGTCCAGCGCATCGCCGATAAGCTCGCGCTTCTTATCCTGCAAAAGGACGATGCGATCTTCAACAGTATCGGGCACGAGGATGCGATGTACGTACACCTCACGGGTTTGAGGCATACGATGAGCACGGTCGACGGCCTGCTCCTCGATAAATGGATTCCAGAAGGGGTCGAGAATGATGACCTGAGATGCCTTCCAGAGGTTGAGGCCAGCATTGCCAGCCTTGATCGAGACCAGCATTACGTTTTGGTTGGGATCATCCATGAAAAGATTTACAGCCTCTGCACGATCGTCCATCTTCATGCTGCCATCATAACGCTGGTATTTCATACCCTCGCGCCAAAGAGGGACTTCGACTAGGTCGAGCAGAGAAGTGAATTGAGAGAAAATGAGAGTCTTCTCTGTTGGGTCATTTCTACGGATCTCGTTGAGCAGTTCGATGGTCCTGTTGATCTTGGCGGACGGGATGTAGGTCTTATCTAGACGGCGCATGTAGCGTTGCTTGGCAGCCTTGCTGCGAAGTGAGTCTTTCTTGAGCTGAGCAAGACTAAGCTTAGGCTCTGCACGCCCCTTGCCCTTGCCTTTGCCCTTGTCCTTGCCCCTCTTCTTGGGCTTCTTGGTCTTTGACTTGACCTTGTTCTCAGGTGCAGAGTCAATGTCTTCCTCGTCATCATCAGCAACAACGAAGCCCGCAAGGTTTCCCTTCTTGTCAACGTCAGGTGCACTGTCGTCGACATCATCCTCGGAATCGATTTCGGAATCGGAATCCTCGTCTGGAACTTCTTCGTCTTCTAGATCAGCCGAGTTGAGGCGCTCGGGACAGTGAACCCTGCAGAAGTGCTTGTAGTCGGTGATGAATTTGGCCTTCAGTTCGCCACGGCAATGTGGACACTTGGGCGTAGTAGTCTCGTCATTGCCATCCTGTTGTGCTGCTCGCATGGCCGGGTCGATAAGCTTCTGGACGCACTCACCACAGACCGTGTGTCCACATGGAACAATGATAGTTGGATTTGGATCTGCCTCCATGCAAATCGGACACTCGAATGAGTCATGCTCTTTCAGCCGCATGATAACGTCGCTGTGCAGCTCTTTAGCGCGGCCCAAGAGGTCAGCCTCGGCAATGCCATCGGTTGCTGGCTGGCTGAGGTCCTTGATCAAGTGCGGATGACAGCAGGCCTGACGGAGTCGAAGTAGTAGCACCAGAACGCTTGCATAGTTGGCTAAGAGATCTTTGTTAGCTATTGTTTGGGAAAGGCTTGCATCGCTTTTAGGGAATGTACTCACTTGTGGTACCCCTGCCCCTCTGAAGATATTTATTGATCAAGAGCTGCGATTTGCTCTCCAAAGCCTTGTAGAGGGCGTACTCCTCGTCCTCAAACTTTACGTTGTCAACCATTGTATGTTTGGGCGGAATCACGGAAATCGGGTTCCCGTCCACCAGCGAGCTCTTCTGGCGCCGGAGCATGATTGATCTAAGTAGAATTTGCACGCGCTGCACTCCCCGATTCTTCGTAACCTGGTTAGGCGCTTTCAAGGGCTAGGATTTGTTAGCATACGCTCATGAAAGCTAAAAACTTGTAGTGTGCTTGCCTTGACAATCTCCTGGTTAAACTTATTCCAGTCGCAATAGGGCTCGACTTTCAAGAATCGAACCAGACCGAAGAGCTCATCAATGTTGTTCATCATAGGTGTGCCTGTCAAGCACAAGCGATGCTTAGCCATAAGATCCGCACAGGCCTTTGATGACTTGGCGTTACGGTTCTTGATATTGTGGGCTTCATCGATGATGATACGGTACCACATGCACTCATGTCCTAGTAGTCCAAGCCTATCCTTGGGCTTCCGACGCATGCTAGGATTGAGTCTCTCCTGATCGTGAAGCATTGACTCCTTGGAAGACTCCTTTTGCTTGTACTCTGAAGTAAGGCAGCCGAAGGTGGTGAGAACAACATCGAATTTACGAAGATGAGCGAAATCGACGTTCTTGCCAGCGCCGTGGTAGAGATGTACGCTAAGCTTATGACGAGGGTGGACATGACGCTCAATCTCCTTCTCCCACTGTCGCATGAGTGCGACAGGTGCGACGATCAGCGTTGTCTTGCAAGCGGGGTCTGTCGGTGGATTACGGCAGATGAGAGCCAGAGCTTGTATCTGGAAACATTGTTAGCGATGGATCAATGATGAGACAGTAGAGTCGCCATGGCATGTCGAATGAAAGCACAGGTACGGTGCTAAACTGAAAACCAATCGGATATAACCTACTGTTTTGCCCAGCCCCATTTCATCTGCCAAAATACCTCCCTTTGTGGTGCCGCGCTCCATCTTGAGCAGCCAGGTAAGACCAATACGCTGGTATTCCTTGAGAGTACAAGTCATGATGGGGGGTGTAGGTTCTCGTTCCTGGATGGCACCATCGTCTTCCTTGATGTTCTCCAAAAGCTTCTCTATAGCCTGCGACTCGGTGATGAGAGAGAAGCCAGCAATGGTATCTTCATTCCTGCCTCCTCCTCGCCTGTGATGGGGTAACTGCCGATCCGAAAAGTAATCAAAAGCGGGCTGCGGTAGATCTTCATAGCGGCTGCTGGGTGGTGTAGGTGCAATCATAAAGGTAGCAAGTTCATCTGGACGCATAAAAGCCTGATCAAAGGCATATGACGGTACAGAAGAGCCGTTCTGATCAAGGAAGGCATTGTCGAGCTCCTGGAATGGATCGGAAAGCACTTGTGATGGCAGTTCGGTGAAGAAGTCGGGTGTAGGGGGACCAGACTCGGTCAGGTCGACGACGGGTATCGGGCCCGACTGTCGGCTGGGCAGTGATTGCCGGCTGGGTAGAGAGTGTGACCATGGTCCAATTGGCGAGGTTGGAGTGACTGGGCTTGGGTGACCACTGACGCGCTTCGCTTCTGGATACTCGACTGGACCCAGGCTTCGTTTGCGACTTGGAGCCGGCTCGACATAAGGCGGCGAGGGCACATGCGTGCCGTAGTGGGGAGCGGCATACGAGGACGTCATGTAGTTGCCATAACTAGGCTGGAATGCTCCTGCCATGGCCGAGCTTCCGCCCACGCCGTGGCGTTCGTCGTGCAGCTTTTTGTAGAGGTCGTTGAGCCTGTGCTCGTAGTAAGGTCTGTCGGCTAAGTCGATGGCAGGTAGGACATCTAGGATCAGACCGATGCTTGCCTGGACGGTCAAGGGGGGACCTTGCGGGTCCATCAGAGCTCGGACTAGCAGCTATCGTAGTATTGTGTTGCGACCAACCGAGGGGTCGGGGATGGGGAGGGGGGTGCGGTTGTTGAGAATTTCGTGGTGGGGTGCGTCGCCAGCGATGCGAAGGGGTGCAGCGCAGGCTGGGCTTATATAGATAGAGTCGTGGAGAAGGGCTATGTTGAGGTGAAGAGTGAACAGAGAGTGAAGATTCTAGCGATGAGCCGTGAAACCAGGCTGCCGTCGGACCTTAGCGGAGAGGGAAAGAGCCGTGAGAGGAGGAGCAGTTGCGATGGCGAGCGCGACGCGTTGCGCGGGCTTTCCCAAAACGTCTGCACGACGGCGGCGGAGGAAGAAGAGGATCAAGCGATCAAGACGTTGCTTATGCTAATCAATCAATCAACACGACGTTCCGAGCGAAAAGCGAAGGCGAAGAGGAGACTGGACAACGTGTTCCCGTGGTACCATATCGGAGGAACAGCCCACAGCCTTGCAGTGGGGTTGACGAGGGATGACTGAGATGCACACAGATGGCGACTCGTCGCGTCTTCATTACCGATAGGCTGCTTCTTTTGGCCTCTGTCTGATGTCATCAAGTGCATTGAAGCCAGCGAAGCTATCAAGCAGAATTGAAGGTACCGAGCGGCGGTACAGGGCGCACAAAAATAAAAACCACCTTCTGTCCACCTGGCCTGGACTGGCAACGCGGAAGGCTGGAGGCTGAAGGCTGAAAGCTGAAAGACGGTCGGTCGTTCTGGAGCCCTCCGGTGAAGCAAACCTCTGCCCTATAGGCAGCTTGGCATCCATCTCCACCTACGACGACGTCAAGCGAGGCGCGTGAGGGACGCGAGGTAGACTGACTCCTCTAGCTCGATGCAGTAGTACATTGTGTCTATCCTCAAAGCCGCCATAGACTCTAACGTATGCATTACATTGATGTTGCTACTTGCGTCTCGCCCGAGCGGAACTGTAGGACCCGACCCGAGAGCAGTGTTCTGGTCAAATCGAATCTACCACCCCGCCTTGCACAAGAAAAAAGCAGACACGGGGCATATAGATCGTCCCTGTTAATGCAGTACACACTACCTAACACGTGCAGATCACGAGGTCCATATATGTGTGTACGAGCCACCAAACCTGCACCCCGAGCAACTCGGAAATTACCCAATACGAGCCAAATCATGCGCCCCCCCCCCTCCAGGACAGCGCATCCACGTGAAACTCTCTGACATCAGGCAACTGTATATACATGGCCATTAAGCCCAAACTGATGCGAGGAGTGATATCTCATAACAATGCAAAGTGATATTCTTATGTTCCCAAATACAGCGAAAGTCGTCTTCTCCAACAAACACAGCGCGCCTGCCAACAAAAACCGTGAAGCCAAATCTTTCACACAAACATCTAAACGCCCAGATATGCAAGACGGGGGACATTGCGCACACAATAAACAAAAAAACAAAAAAAGCATACGGCAAGCAATGATTGCTGCACTGCACAATTCTGACCTCCGCAACAGAAACGCCCCAAGTGCCCCGATATTCTCCGGTCCAATTCCAGATCCGCCCAACCTGTCACTGATGCTATTCGCTCCGATAATCGGGTATTCGAAAGAGATCGATAATTCTGAATTCGCGTTCCGAGAACACTACTCGTCGTCGTGTAGTGTTGCTGGCCAGAAACTCGGAGTGCTACTCAAGCCTTCTCCTCTTCCTTAAGGTCACAAACTCAGCTACTGTGACTCCGCAGCAAAAGCTACAATACAACATTAGGGTCAATTACTCACAAACTAGCAGACAAGGAACGTACTCTCTCGACACTACCATTATCCGTCTGATCTACGGCTAACAGATTAGGGCTCTCAGCACCGCCTCCTCGCTCGGTGAAACCTCGTGTTTCGAGTTGCGGCCGCTTCTTGTTCGGGCTTGCCGCGCCAGACGATGACGATGCTCCGTTCTTGGCTTTGTCCTTGCTATTGCCTGGCAGTTCGAGGCTGGGAAGGTGTGATGAGGCAGTATAGCGAGGTTCGCTGGTGTGATCATAGATGGTGCTGCCGACTGTGGCGCAGCGGAGGATTGTCTGAATGAGCTGGTTTTGGCGGAGAGGCTTGGAAAGGTAATCCTGTACATTCGAGTTAGCGAGGGGGGGGAGTTGGGTATTTGAAGTAGGGCCAACGTACGTCCATCTGCGCAGCGAGACACTTCTCACGATCGCCCACCATGGCGTGTGCAGTCAATGCAATGACGGGTGTTGATGGAATACCGTTCTCACGTTCCCATTCACGGATCTTAGCTGTGGCCTCGAAACCGCCCTAGGATGATGTTAGTTATCGTCCATAAATCACCAGCGATCAACTTACCATGACAGGCATTTGCACGTCCATAAGCACGCAGTCGTAGCGTTTCTTCTGGATGTGCTCAAAGGCCTCAAGACCATTGTTGGCCACAGTAACTCTGTGGTGGTATTTCTCTAGGATCCTGACGGCGAGCTTCTGGTTGACAGCATTATCTTCGGCTAGGAGAATCTGGAATGATTTTGAGTGATCAGAGACTAGAGGCGCGGCACGACCATCCAATGCTGGAATAAGCGCGTTGCCCAAGTCGATGGGGAGACACGGTGTCGTCATGTAGCTTGAGATTCCGTTCTCAAGCGCAGACCTGAGGCTTATACACACATGTGGCGTGAGCATGACAAGTGGGATATACTTGAACCGTTCCGCAATCCTGAGCTCTCGTGCCGTCTTGTCGTTGTCAACGATAACACAGTCGTACGGCATGTCGGCTCTTTGCTTCGTTTCGGGCACTTCTTCGACAGAGTTGACTACCATGGGCACAAGATCGAGAGCCTTTAGGTGGTCGATAACTTGATCCGAGAAGCCAGTGTTGCGCTGGTCAACAAACAGGACGGTGTGCTGCTTGTACGCCACGAGCTGAGGCTGGATAGCGGTGATCTCAGGCTTGCCGAGACGGACTCTGCAAGTGAAATAGAACACACTGCCTTTGCCAAAGTCCGATTCGACCCACATACGACCGCCCATGAGTGTCACAAGACGCTTGGAGATGGACAGTCCCAGACCGGTACCACCGAACTTTCTCGTAGTGGAGCCATCTGCTTGCTGGAATGTGTCAAAGATGAGGTTGAGCTTATCGCCACGGATTCCTATTCCAGTATCGGAGACAGCGAACTGGAACACATAATGGTCCGGGCCACACTCTTGCTCTTGCGCCATGGAAATAGCTACCTTGACTTCCCCGTGCTCGGTAAACTTGATGGCGTTGCCGACGAGGTTGAGGATAATCTGTCGTAACCTAAATGAATCGCCGACTACGTAGTCGGGTACTGTGTAGGAGACATCATAGGCGAGGTTGAGCTTGCGCTCGTTGGCTCTCGACGCCAACGACTTTAGGGCGTTGAATATCGTGCCGCGCATTGAGAACGGAATCTCTTCCATGACCATACGGTTGGCTTCAATCTTGGAAATATCGAGGATGTCGTCGATGATAGTCAGTAGCTGGCCAGCCAGGTTATGGACAATGGTCAACATCTCTCGTTGCGCATGGGTCAGATCGGTGTCGAGCGTAAGCTGCGTCATTCCAATGATACCGTTCATCGGCGTTCGGATCTCGTGGGACATGTTGGCGAGGAACTCTGATTTGGTCTTGTTGGCCAACTCGGCAGCTTCCCTGGCTGCCGTATTCCTCTGAATACTTTCTCGCAAACTGGACACCATCTGGTTGATCTTCCTCTTCAGCTCGTCCATCTCACCGGAAGCTTCTACGGTAATCTGGGTGAACTTGCCCTCCATGGCAGCGTTGGTGATGTCGCCGAAAGCGCGCACTTGGGAGGTAAGATTTTGGGCCATGGTGTTGACGTCCGTGGTAATCTCTTTCCAACGTCCATCAATGTCTCGTACATCGGCCTGACCGCCCATCTTGCCATCTACACCCACATCGCGAGCGACACGCTTCACTGCAAGCGACCATTCATCCAGTCTCATCACCATGTCGTTGACGGTGTCTTTGAGTAGGCGTATTTCTCCTTCGGCGTCTACGTGCACCCTGCGGCTCATGTCTCCCTTGGCGATGGCCTGTGTAACTTCCGAGATACTGCGTACTTGCAATGTAAGGTTCTGCGCCATGGTGTTGACATTGTTGGTGAGGTCCTTCCATTTGCCCTCGACGTTGTCGACTTGCGCTTGGCCGCCCAGGATACCATCCGTTCCGACCTCGCGGGCGACCTTGCTAACTTCTTGCGCGAATGTGTTTAGACGGTCAACCATGGTGTTGATGGTGATTTTCAACGACAGAATCTCACCCTGTACCTCTGCCTTGACCTTCCTGCTTAAATCTCCCCGGGCTACAGCTGTCGTGACTTCGGCGATTTCTCGCACTTGCGTTGTCAGGTTCATGGCCATACCGTTGACATTTTCGGTGAGGTCTTTCCAGGTGCCCTCGACCCCATGAACTGTAGCCTGACCACCAAGTCGACCCTCAGATCCGACCTCTCGCGCAATCTTGGTGACTTCGTGGGCAAATTGCTGCAACTGGTCCACCATGCGATTGATGGTGTTCTTGAGCTCCAAGATCTCACCTCTACATTCGGCTTCGACTTTGCGTGTGAGATTACCCTGCGCGACGGCTGTCGTGACCTGTGCAATGTCACGCACCTGGGTAGTAAGATTCTGGGCCATGGCGTTCACGTTTACGGTCAGCTCATTCCACATGCCTTTTACGCCAGCAATTTCAGCCTGGCCACCAAGCTTGCCTTCTGTACCGACGTCCCTAGCCACTTTCGTGACCTCGGTAGCGAATGACTGTAGCTGGTCCACCATGGTGTTGATCGTCTGTTGCAGCTGTAGAATCTCTCCTCGGGCCGGTCGTTCAATCTTTCGGCTGAGATCGCCATGGGCGACCGCAGTGGTTACGACGGCGATCTCTCGCACTTGCTCGGTAAGATTCTTGGCCATCACATTGACTGTTAGAAACGTTAGCATCGGGCCGATAGTGGAACCCTAATCACGACGTACCACTATCAGTCAGCTCAGCCCAAATACCAGCAACTCCTGGTAGGTTGGCTTGACCGCCAAGTCTACCTTCCGTCCCGACTTCTCGGGCGAGAAACGTGACCTGACTAGCAAACTCCTGGAGTTGGTCGACCATGGTGTTGATTGTGCGCTTGAAAAGAGTGATTTCAGGGTCCATCTCTTTGGCATGGATCAAGACTTTTTTGCTCAGATCGCCCATAGCGACAGCCGTGACGATGGCGCCAATTTCCCGCAGTGCTTTTTGGAAAGCCAAGTTGGCTGGGGGCGGTCAGTGGGTGGTGTCATCCTGTACAGGGTATGTAGCCTACCTTGCTGGTGTTTGCCGAGTTCGCGTTTCAGTGCGCCAATATCTTCAATTCCGTGTTCGAATACCATGCTCTGTGTTGTCAGTTGCTTGTTCACCTCCTGACTCAGGTTGTCTGTGCAGTGTCAGTGTGGCGGCCATGCGCGCGGGGATGACAGTTGACATCTTACCAATGTGCTCGCGCTGGTTCTTGATCTGGTCGGCTTGCTGGTTCAGGTGGACACGCAGGTAGTTGAGCTGTTCCTCGGTGAGGGCTGCGGCTGGCTGTTCAGAGTCCCCATTGGGCTCCTTTGCAGCGAGCCAGTTGGAAACCCATGTGGCGCGCTCCTTGTTGGACCCGCGACGTCCTTGACCAGGCGGACCGTTGCTGTTGCGCAGGGCTCCCGCCTGGGTATACAAGACGCCGTCCTCGGGGGGCTCTTGGGCGGGCGTCAAGGGAAACTGGCCGTGCTTGGCAGCAGCATGGCTGCTCTTGTGCTCGAGGAAATCTATCCTCGCGCAGAGCGCCGATAGTTCGTGCTCTAATTGTGTCTTCTCGTCGCTGTCGGGGCCCGGCAGCGCGATTTGGTTGGCGGCCGTCTTTGCTCCATTGGCGGAGACTTGGGCGCTGAAACTAGGGTCTCGCGCGGGGTCGTGTTGGCGGGCGAGGTTGCGGATGATGGCTGAGACGGACTCGTACGTCTCTGCGGCCATGTTGGCTGCGGGTGTGAGGGTGGAGGGCTCGCGGATCTGCTATGTGCGCATCGGGAACGGGTGGGCGGCAAGAACGGCAGTAAGGTCGAAGAATATGGGGGCGTCGGCAAAAGCAGGAGGGCACGGCGCGGCTGAAGAGGGTGCTCGGAGGCGAGACTTTGAAGATGCGGGTGGAGAGAAGAAATGATGAACTCAAGGTTTCGTAGGAACGCAGCGCAGGGAGGCCCCGCCGAGATAGTTGGCGGGCGCGGGAAACCTTGGAAACGACAAGCGGCTCTGGGATGGACCCGACACGAGGAGGACAGGCGTGGTTGTTGAAGCACCCGTCAGCCACACGTCTCACAGACAGCAGATGGACACGAGGGGCAATGACCGGTGCAGACTGCTGTGAGCAGGGCGGTGGCAGTAGGAGCAGTAGTAGCAAAGTTGGTAAAGTGAGGTGTACTGTAGATGCGAGCCCGACGCGAGATAGGCTGCCTCATGGAAAGATCGGCCTGGTGATTGCCGCCTTGGATACAAAGCAGCATTTGCCATGCCATCCATTTGCGCCTGTCACTTCTGGGCTAACGAGCACGTCGGTCCACCCAAATCCATGGCGCCGCCCGGTACCAGTGCGCCCCTCGGCCTCGAAAGCGGACAAGTCGGCGGGCGCCACAGGACAAGTCAAAGAAAACATGTGCGTGTCTGTGTCTACGAGTACGCCTACGAGAGGCATTTTCGCATGCCGCCTCAGGGCGACGTCATAGCCCGTGGCCCGTGGTGCTTTTTCGCCGACAGTGCGAAATGAAGGCCGTGTCTCTGTGTGTGTGTGTGTGTGTGTGTCATCTTGGACGCTGCGCCGAGAGGGCTGCCCTCGCGAGCATGACCGCTCTTCCGCATGTACGTCTGTGTTAGCACGTCTGAGTATACGAAAAGCGCCAGCGAGTTTGCCAGGCCGGCCGCGCGAGCCCTGGCGCCGCCTTGTGGCAAATTACCCCTATTCGCCGCTGACTGGGCGGGCGGGACAGGCATCGCCTCGCAATACTAGCACACGACGTTGTCGGATCCGTTAGTCGTCAACGTTCGCGGTGAAGTGTATATGCGCCTCTAATTTAACCGTCAGATGCTGTAATGCTCTCCTGTTTGATCGTCCAGGTCACGGCGCTGGCCCTACTTGGTGCACGCACAGCCCCCCAGTCGATCTCTCTCTCTCCCTCACCGTCTGCCCTCTGCGGTCATCTGAGATGGCCGAGGGCGGGCGGGCGGGCGTCTCTTGTGCGCGGGTGGGAGAGTGGTGGGAGTGGTGGGGTCGAGCTGCCACCAGTGAGGCATCGCATCGTGTTGTTGCCACTTCAGGGTCCTTCCCGGAGCCGAGCCTGCTATAGTAGCTCTG
>Ga0265780_10009581_pt1 | contig 11595 bp, 9 predicted proteins | sample P1T30metagenome_FD_192432 | JGI IMG/M metagenome (GOLD analysis project Ga0265780, IMG submission 192432) | Plant litter microbial communities from East Loma Ridge, Irvine, California - P1 T30 | ecosystem: Environmental > Terrestrial > Plant litter > Unclassified | place: USA: California... | reverse complement strand
GGCGCACGTGGCGCGGCGGCCGCGGACTGCGCCGCCGCGGCCTGCGGGGCCGGCGAAGGTGACTGCGCGCAGGCGGCCAGCGGCAGGGTCATCGCCAGCAGGCCCAGGGCCTGGGTACGGAACGAACGGCTAAGCGGGATCATCGGAATACAACCTCCGGCAGGTCATCGGACAGCAGAAAGGGGAAGCGTTGCCCGCCATCCAGCGGGCAGGCGCAGGCCACGCGCGGTCAGTCGCGCGGGCCCTGGACCGGCGGCGCGTCCTGCAACCGCGGTTCAAAGGGATAGAAGGTGCCCGGCGTGTTACCAGGGAAACTGGCATTCAGCGCAGCGCCGGCCGCCGGACCCACGCTGGAGCGCGGCCATGGCCTGGCCTGCAGCGCCCCCACGTTGCCGAACGTCAGCTCGTGCCGGGCGGCCGTGGACAGCGGGGTCGACAGCACCGGCTGGGCTGCGGCGAGCGCACGCTGCGGCTCGTCATCACGCTGCGCGACGCGGGCCATCTGCTGACTGCGCGTGGCACTGGCGCGGCGGACGCTGGCGTCCTGGCGACGCGCCGCAGCGGCCACCGCGGCCGCCGGGACACTGGCCACCAGCGCTGCGCCGGACGGCGATGCAGCAGGCTCCTGCACCGGCGCGGACGCCGGCAGTGCAAGCTCGGCCTGGCTGGCGATCACCTGCACCGGCAGGTCTGCCGGCGGTGCGCCCTCATCCAGCGATTGGCGCCCCATGAAGAAGGCCACCGCGGCCACCGAGGCGGCCAGCGCGGCACCGCCGCTCCAGCGACGCCAGCCGGTGCGCAGCTCGCGCCGCGGCTCGGCCCGGGGAACGGGCTCCTGCGCCACCGCAGCCGAAACGCGCGCGGCGAAATCCACCGGCGCCGGCGCCACGGCCTTGCCGCGCATCACATCGCCCAGCAGCGCCCAGCGCTCCTGGCAGGCCTGCAGCTCGGGATCATGCTGCAGGCGGCGCAGCAGGAAACGGGCCTCGTCGGAGGCCAGTTCACCATCGACCAGCGCAGACAACTGCTGGCGGTTATGCAGGTCGATCTTGTCTTCGGGTTGGTCGTACTTGCTCATGGGCGGCTCTTCTCACGGGTGGCGCTGCCGGTGTCCAGCAGCGGCCGGAGTTCAGTGTCGATCGCCTCGCGGGCACGGAAGATCCGCGAGCGCACGGTGCCGATCGGGCACCCCATCTTCTGCGCGATTTCCTCGTAACTCAGGCCTTCCACCTCGCGCAGGGAAATGGCCAGGCGCAGTTCCTCCGGCAGCGAGGCGACGGCCTTCATCACCGTGGTTTCCAGCTCCTGGCGCATCAGCTGGCGTTCCGGCGTATCGGTATCGCGAAGGCGCGTTCCCGAATCGAACTGTTCGGCATCGCCGATTTCGATGTCATCGGTCGGCGGGCGACGATTGCTTGCAGCAAGGTGGTTCTTGGCGGTATTCACGGCAATCCTGTGCAACCAGGTCGAAAATTGGGCGTCGCCGCGGAAACTGTTGATCGCGCGGTAGGCGCGGATGAACGTGTCCTGGGCAACGTCCTGGCACTCACTCCAGTCGGCGATGTAGCGTCCGACGAGCGAGACGACCCGATGCTGGTGCTTGCGCACCAGGACATCGAATGCCGCGCTTTCGCCGCGCTGCACACGCCGGACCAGTTCCAGGTCCAGCTCCTGTGGTGTTTCAACCTCGGCCATTGGGGACCGAACTCCTGTCAGCCCAACCGACGTCAGGCAATGAGACTGCCAATCCCGGGAAAAGTTCAGCGCCATCTGACCGGGCACCGCACCAGCTTTTAACCAACGTTCCGTTAACGTAGCGGTCCATGCTATGAGCCTCCGCCATCGCTACCCCAGCTATTGGGATTTGACGGAAGGGAAACAACCTCTGGATCATAGCCGCCTTCTCCATACACAACCGGATGGAACGTCCATGCTCTCAGGCTTCGATGGGCTTCGCCTCGCGCACTGGCACCCGGAGATCCGCGACGACGGTGTCGTGGTGCTCAATCTCGACCGCCAGGACGCCAACGTCAATGCGATGTCCCAGGACGTCCTGCTGGAACTGGGCGACCTGATCGAGCGCATCGCCATCGATCCACCCAAGGGCGTGGTGATCCAGTCGGCCAAGCAGGCGGGCTTCATCGCTGGCGCGGACTTGAAGGAGTTCCAGGAGTTCGACCGCCGCGGCACCGTCAATGACGCCATCCGCCGCGGCCAGGTGACCTACCAGAAGCTGGCCGAACTGCCCTGCCCGACCGTAGCGGCGATCCATGGGCACTGCCTGGGCGGCGGTACCGAACTGGCACTCGCCTGCCGCTACCGTGTCGCCTCCAATGACAGCAGCACCCGTATCGGCCTGCCCGAAACCCAGCTGGGCATCTTCCCGGGCTGGGGCGGCAGTGCCCGCCTGCCGCAGCTGGTCGGCGCCCCGGCGGCGATGGACATGATGCTGACCGGTCGCACGCTGTCGGGGTCGGCGGCGCGCAATATCGGCCTGGTGGACAAGGTGGTGGCCCCGGCGCTGCTGCTGGACACGGCCGTGGCGCTGGCGCTGAAAGGCACCGTCCGCCCGTTCAAGCAGCGCGCTACCGCCTGGGCGACCAATACCTGGCCGGCGCGCAGACTGCTGGCCCCGCAGATGGCCAAGCAGGTCGCGCGCAAGGCACGCAAGGAGCACTACCCCGCCCCCTACGCGCTGATCAGCACCTGGGAACGCAGTGGCGGCAAGCCGGTGCAGGCGCGCCTGGATGCCGAACGCCGCGCGGTGGTGAAGCTGGCCAGCACGCCCACCGCGCGCAACCTGATCCGCATCTTCTTCCTGACCGAACGCTTGAAGGCGCTCGGCAGTGGCGACCACGGCATCCATCACGTACACGTGGTCGGCGCCGGCGTGATGGGCGGCGATATTGCCGCGTGGTCTGCTTACAAAGGCTTCAACGTGACCCTGCAGGACCGCGAGCAGCGTTTCCTCGACCCGGCCATGCAGCGCGCGCAGACCCTGTTCGAGAAGAAGGTGCGCGATGAAAGCAAGCGGCCGGCGGTGGCCGCGCGCCTGCAGGCCGACCTGGCCGGCGCGGGCGCTGCGCAGGCGGACCTGGTGATCGAGGCGATCATCGAGAATCCGCAGGCCAAGCGTGACCTGTACCAGACGCTGGAGCCGAACATGAAGGCCGATGCGCTGCTGACCACCAACACCTCCTCGATCCCGCTGGTCGAACTGCGTGACCACATCCAGCGCCCGGCGCAGTTCGCCGGCCTGCATTACTTCAACCCGGTCGCGCAGATGCCGCTGGTGGAAATCATCCACCACGACGGCATGGCGCCGGAGACCGAGCGCCGCCTGGCCGCCTTCTGCAAGGCGCTGGGCAAGTTCCCGGTGCCGGTCGCCGGCACGCCCGGCTTCCTGGTCAACCGGGTGCTGTTCCCGTACATGCTGGAGGCGGCGACCGCCTATGCAGAAGGCATCCCGGGCCCGGTGATCGACAAGGCTGCGGTCAAATTCGGCATGCCGATGGGGCCGATCGAACTGCTGGATACGGTTGGACTGGACGTAGCGGCCGGCGTGGGCGAAGAGCTCGCTCCGTTCCTCGGCCTGCAGATTCCGGCGGCGCTGCAGACCGTCGAACAGGGCAAGCGCGGCAAGAAGGACGGCCAGGGCATCTACGCCTGGGAAAACGGCCGTGCGAAGAAGCCGGAAGTACCCAAGGGCTACCAGGCGCCGGGTGATCTGGAAGACCGGCTGATCCTGCCACTGCTCAACGAAGCCGTGGCGTGCCTGCACGACGGCGTGGTGGCCGATGCAGACCTGCTGGATGCGGGCGTGATCTTCGGGACCGGGTTCGCGCCGTTCCGTGGGGGTCCGGTGCAGTACATCCGGGCGACCGGTGCCGATGCGCTGGTGGAGCGGCTGAAGGTGCTGCAGCAGCGGCATGGGGATCGGTTCTCGCCGCGGCCGGGCTGGGATAATCCAGTGCTGCGCGAAGCAGTGGTATGACCGTGTTGCGGCGTGTTTTCTGCTTATGCGTCGCGGCGGGCAGCGCGAGGCACTGCCCGGGACACGCCGCAAGTACGTCCTTGTAGGCTCGATCGCCGCATCCATGCGGCTCACGGTCCCGGCCAGCACCTCGCGCCGCCCTCTGAAAGTGAGTCGGCGCGGCACCGGCGGGAAGGCAAAAAGGCATAAAAAAAAACGCGGCGCTGGGCGCCGCGTTTTTTCGTGTTCTGCCGGTCAGCGGATCAGCTGGCCTTGGCGACGGCCTTCTTGGCAACGGCCTTCTTTGCCGGGGCCTTGGCCACGGTCTTCTTGGCGACCGGAGCGGCGGCGCCGACGGCGGCCTTGCTCACGGTGTGCGAACGGGCGTTGCCGTAGCTGGCGTTGTAGCGCTTGCCCTTGGCGGTCTTGCGGTCACCCTTACCCATGTCTTGAACTCCTGGCTATGTTGATTCTGATTACCCCGTGCTGACACGGGTTTGGCGGGGCCGTCTTGCTGGACGCCCCCGCGCACGATCGGAAAGCCTACCACGACGGCCTCAATGCGCGCAGCTGGCGTCGTGTACGTGGCCGTGGTTGAGGCGCAGGTTGACCAGGTGGGCCACGCCCACCAGCAGCCCGCCGAGGGTCATCACTACCGCATGCGGAACCGGATCGTGGTGCAGCGGGTCGTACAGCACGCCCGCCCACAAAGCGACCAGGCCGGGAATCAGGAAGCCCAGCGCACGCAGCGCACCATGCCGCCGATAACCCCAGACCAGGCTGAACAACCCCAGCAAGGTCACGAACACCACCAACGCCTGCTCCACGCCATCGCCCAGCCACACCGACAGGCCCAGCGAGGGTGCAGCGGCCAAGGCCACCGGGATCACCGCGCAGTGCACCGCGCACAGCAGCGAACCGGTGGCACCGAAGCGATCAATCAGATGGCGGAGGCGTGGGATCAGGGGCATGACTTCCAGCAGGGTCGGCGAAGCGTTATGGAATAATATAACATCCCTCCTGTACCCGCACGGCCTGTTTCGCCCAGCGACTCTCTCCCGTTGTCCGTCATGGGATTCGTGCGCCCCCTTGTTGATACGTTATAACAATTCATTGGAAGCCCCATGACTGCTCTGCGTACCCGGCCCCGCCCGCACACTCTCGCCCTGGCCCTCGCTGCTGCCCTGCTGCCCGCGATGGCGATGGCCGCCGACGCCCCGGCCGGCCGACACCTGACCGAACTGTCCGAAGTGAAGGTCACCGCCTCGCCGCTGCAGGGCGATGCCGAATCGCTGGCGCGGCCGGTCGAGGTGCTCGCCGGCGAACGCCTGGACGAAGCCAAGGCCGGCACCCTGGGCGACACCGTGGCCAAGCTGCCCGGCGTGCAGAGTTCCTATTTTGGTCCCGGCGTGGGCCGGCCGATCATCCGCGGACAGGAAGGCCCGCGCGTGGCCGTGCTGTCCAACGGCGTCGGCAACATGGATGCCTCCACCGTCAGTGCCGACCACGCCACCAGCATCGAACCGTTCCTGGCCGACCAGATCGAAGTCCTGAAGGGCCCGGCCACCCTGCTGTTCGGCAGTGGCGCGATCGGCGGGGCGGTCAACGTGGTCGATGGGCGCATCGCCAGCGAAGTGCCGGAGCGCCCGCTGAGCGGCCGCGCCGAGGTCCGCGGCAACAGCGTCAACGACGAACGCAGCGGCATGTTCCGGCTGGACGGCGTCAACGGCAACTGGGTGCTGCACGTGGACGGCCTGGTGCGCAACGGCGATGACTACCGCATCCCCGGCTACGCGGTGGTCGATGCGCTCGAAGAACACGACCATGCACACGATGACGGCGACGCCGATGAACCGCGCCGCGGCACCCTGGACAACAGTTCCATCCGCACCCGCGCCGGTGGGGTCGGTGCCACCTGGCTCGGCGATGGCGGCTTCTTCGGCCTGTCCGCCGGTACCTACCGCACCAACTACGGCATCCCCAACGGCGCGCACGTGCATGCCGAAGGCGATGACCACGACCATGGCCACGACCATGGCGCAGAGGAAGAAGAAGGCGAGGAGCACGACGTGCGCATCGACATGGTGCAGAACCGCTTCGACTTCAAAGGCGGCATCTACAACCCGACCTCGTTCCTGAAGAACGTCACCCTGCGCGCCGGTTACACCGACTACGAGCACACCGAACTGGAAGCCGGCACGCCGGCAACCCGCTTCACCAACCAGGGCATCGAAGGCCGGCTGGAAGCGGTGCAGAACGAGATCGCCGGCTGGAACGGTGCCTTCGGCCTGCAGTTGGGCAACAGCGATTTCGGCGCCAAGGGCGAAGAAGCCTTCGTGCCGGATACCACGACCGAGAACCTCGGCGTGTTCGTGCTGCAGGAAAAGCAGTTCGGCCCGTTCAAGCTGGAACTGGGCGCGCGCCATGACCAGGTCAAGCTGGAGCCGACCGCCGACTACCAGCGCCGCAGGTTCGATGCCACCAACCTGTCTGCCGCCGGCATCTGGACGTTGAACGATGCCGTGGACCTGCGCTTCGGCGTGGACAGTTCCGAGCGCGCACCGACCAATGAAGAGCTGTACGCCGCCGGTGCGCACATCGCCACGCGTTCGATCGAACTGGGCGATGCGCAGCTGAAGACCGAGCGCGGCCAGCGCATCGAACTGGGCATCCACACGCACAGTGATCGCCTGGACTTCTCCGCTTCGGTGTACCAGACCAAGTTCAAGGACTTCATCTACCTGGCCGACACCGGCGTGGTGGAAGACCTGCCGGTGCGCTTGTGGGCGCAGCAGGACGCCACCTTCAAGGGCGCCGAAGCGGAGGCGCTGGTGCATCTGTTCGAAGGCAACGCCGGTGACTGGGACCTGCGCGTGTTCGGTGACTACGTCAAGGCCGAACTGGATGGCAGTGGCAGCCGCAGCGTGGACATCGCCGTGCCGCATGGCGACCACAACCACAACTACACCGTGGACCTGGCCAACGGGGGCTACCTGCCGCGCATTTCGCCGGCACGCGTGGGCGCCGACCTGCGCTGGGCCAAGGACGGCTGGCGCGCATCGCTCGGTGCGGTGCGTTACAGCAGCCAGAAGGACACCGCGCAGAACGAAGAACCGACCAATGGCTACACGCTGGTGGATGCACACTTAGCGTATCGCTGGGACCGCAGCGACAGCAACAGCTACGAAGTGTTCGTGGACGGCAGCAACCTGACCGACCGCGAAGTGCGTCCGCACACCTCGCTGCTGCGCGATTACGCGCCGCTGCCGGGACGCGGCGTTGCCTTCGGCATCCGCGCGTACTTCTGACCGGCTGAGCCGCTGGCCGTCTGCTTGCGCTGTCGGTGGGTGACGACCGTCGGTCGTCACCGCACTGGCTGATCACGGCCTATAGTGCCGGCCATGACCACCGACTCCACCGCGCGTCTCCCCTGGGGCCTCCTGCTGGCGGCCTCGGGCATCCTGATGATCACCATGGCGGCACGCCAGACCACGGGCCTGTTCGTCGATCCCATCCACCGCGATACCGGCGTCAGCATCGTCGACATCAGTTTCGCGCTGGCCATCGGCCAACTGGTCTGGGGTGCGGTGCAGCCCGTGTTCGGTGCGCTGGCCGACCAGCGCGGGCCGCTGCCGGTGCTGATCGGCGGTGGCATCCTGCTGGCCGCAGGACTGGCCCTTGCGCCGATGCTTCCGGGCGGATGGGGGCTGGGCCTCAGCCTGGGCCTGATGATGGCGGCCGGTGCGGGTGCCGGCAGTTTCTCCGTGCTGATTGGTGCCACCGCGCATCGGCTGCCGGCCGAGCGCCGTTCGTTCGCAGCCGGCCTGATCAATGCCGGAGGCTCGCTCGGCCAGTTCGTATTCGCACCAATCCTGCAGGTGGTCATCACCGTTGCAGGCTGGGGACGGGCGATGCTGCTGATGGCCGTGGTTTCGCTGCTGACCCTGCCGATGGCCTGGCCGTTGCGCCGCCGTGCCGGCGACCATGCGCATGCCTCGGGCCCCACCGATGGCGGGCTGCGTGCGCAGTTCCGGCTGGCCCTGCGTGAGCCGAGCTACTGGTACCTGCACCTTGGTTTTTTCACCTGCGGGCTGCATATCGCCTTCCTGGTCACCCATCTCCCGGGTGAGATCGCACTGTGCGGTCTGTCGCCCACCGTTTCATCCACCTCGATCGCGCTGATCGGCCTGTTCAACGTGGCAGGCAGCCTGCTGATGGGCTACCTGGGCCAACGCTACCGGATGAAGCTGTTGTTGGTGGCGCTGTATGCCAGCCGCGCGTTGATGATCGGGCTTTACCTCGTTGCCCCGCCCACCGCATTGACCTTCTATGTGTTCGCCGCTGCGCTGGGCTTCACCTGGCTGGCCACCGTGCCGCCTACCGCCGGCCTGGTCGGCAAGCTGTTCGGGCCGCGCTACCTGGGCACCCTGTTCGGGCTGACCCTGCTGTCGCACCAGATCGGTGGCTTCTTCGGCGCGTGGCTGGGCGGGCTGGTGCTGGCCAATACCGGTAACTACATGATCATGTGGTACCTGGACATCGCGCTGGCGCTGATCGCCGCGGTGGCGCACCTGCCGATACGCGAGCAGGCGCCGCGGATGGCGACCGCAAGCGCTGCCTGAGTCCCGCTCACTCGACCATCACGTAGCGGACTGCGCACTGAAACGCCGCAAACGCCGTCGCGATCCGCACTGGATAAACGGACATATTTGTCCGAAAATGACCCATGACTTCCCTACGTGCCGACGCCGCCGCCCGCCGCGCCCTCATCCTCGATGCCGCCGACCATGTATTCGGTAACCACGGCGTCACCGCCCCGCTGGACCTGGTGGTGGAACGGGCGCAGGTGGGGCGGGCGACGCTGTACCGTAACTTCCCGGATCGTAGTGCACTGATCGAAGCGCTGCTGCAGCGGACCGTCGAGCGTATCGCGCGCCAGGTCGCCGAACTGGGCGCGCGCGACGATGCCCTGTTCGAGCTGCTCGATGGAATGGCCCGCCGCATCATCGATTCACCGGCGCTGGCCGATTACTGGCGCGCAGTGCATCCGGACGACCCGACCGTGCGGGGTGCGCGCGAACGCGTGCGCTCCCTGATGGAAGCGCCGATCCAGCGCGCCATCGCCGCCGGATTGTGCCGGCCGGACCTGACCTCCACGGATATTTCACTGATCTCGGGCATGCTGGGTGCGGCCCTGCGCGGCAAGAACCGCGAAGAGCGCAGCGCGCTGGCAGGACGCGCGCTGCAGTTGCTGCGCGCAGGCCTGCAGGGAACCAGCGCCACGGAGGCCTGATGTCGCAGTACCTCAAGCCCATCCCGGACTGGGAGGAACACGAGAAGCCCACTCTCCCGGGCTCGGCGTCGATGCCGTGGCATCCGCCGCACCGGCGTGCCGCCTATGCGCTGGTGTCGGTGCTGGTGGCCATCACCGGTGGCCTCGGCACTGCGCTGGTCACCGCCAACCTGCCCTTCCTGCAGGGCCAGTTGGGCCTGAGCCCCGTGCAGGGCACCTGGCTGGTCGCCTCCTACGTGATGGTCAACGTGACGGCGAACCTGCTTGCCTTCAAGTTCCGCCAGCAATATGGCATCCGCCTGTTCGCCGAAATCGGCCTCGGGCTGTACGCCGCGCTGGCCCTGCTGCACCTGGCCGTCGGCAGCTTCGAAACCACCGTGCTGCTGCGCGCGGCCAGCGGTTTCGCCGGCGCGGCGTGCTCGACGCTGGGCACGCTGTACATGCTGCAGTCGTTGCCACGCCGCTATACCGGCAACCTGCTGGTGATCGGCGTGGGGCTGTCACAGCTGGCGGTGCCGCTGGCCTGGGTGGTCTCGCCCAGCCTGGTGGGTACCGGCCAATGGCATCTGCTGTACTTCTTCGAAGCCGGACTGGCACTGTGCGCCTTCGCTGCCGTGGTGCTGCTGAAGCTCCCGCCGGGCGTGCAGATCAAGGCCTTCGAACCGATGGACTTCGTTACCTTTGCGCTGCTGGCACCCGCCGTCGGCCTGCTGGTGGTGGTGCTGGCGCAGGGTTACGTGCGCTGGTGGACCGACACGCCGTGGCTGGGCTGGGCGCTGGTTGCCTCGATCACGCTGGCCACGGCGGCCTTCGTGGTTGAACACTACCGGCGCAACCCGCTGCTGCAGGTGCGCTGGCTGGCCAGCCTGCCGGTGCTGCACTTCATCGTCGGCGCGTTCCTGCTGCGCTTTCTCACTACCGAACAGTCCTATGGCGTGGTCGGGCTGATGCGTACGCTCGGCATGGGGCCGGACCAGATGCGGCCGCTGTTCGCGGTGATCCTGGCCGGGGTGGTCACCGGCATCGCTGCCAGTTCGCTGACCTTCGGCCCGAAGCGGCTGATCCCGCAGGTGCTGATGGCAATCCTGCTGCTGGGCAGCGCCGCCCTGCTCGACCAGCACCGCACCAGCCTGGACCGTCCGCATGATTTCTTCGTCAGCCAGTTCCTGGCTTCGGTCGGCTCGGGCATGTTCATGGGCCCGCTGATCATGCTGGGCATCACCGCCGTGCTGAAGCAGGGCGTGGACCACATGATCACCTTCCTGGTCACCCTGTCGATCACCCAGACGCTGGGGGGGCTGGCCGGCTCGGCGGTGCTCGGGACGGTGCAGCTGCATCGCGAGCAGCTGTATTCCACCGCGCTGGTCAGCCAGCTGGACCCGGCCGATCCGGTGGTCGCGCAGCGGCTGCGCCTGCAGCAGCAGCTCTACAGCGCGCAGATCACCGACCCGGTGCAGCGCAGCGCGCAGGGCACCGCGCAGCTGGCGCAGATTGCGCGCCGCGAAGCCAACGTGCGTGGCTTCAATGATGTGTTCACGCTCAGCGGCTGGCTGGCGCTGGGCTTCCTGGGCTGGCTGCTCTCATTGCAGCTGTGGATCGCCGCGATGAAGCAATGGCGCAGGCGCCGCCCCTCCCCTTCCTCCCCCGCGGCGCCCGATGCGGCTGCCGCACCGCGTTGAGTAACTCCATGTCCCAGCAACCACCCCGCGATGACGACGCCCCGGAAAACGTAAATCCGGCGCCTCCCACCGATGCCGCACCGGCCCCTGCCCCGCCGCCGCCGGCCGCCACCCCGGCCTCGCCTACGGGCGCGCCGAAGTACCTCAAGCCCAGCAACCGGGCGGTGGTGATCATGGTGCTGCTGGCGCTGGTGGGCATCGCGTTGATCCTGCGCGGCTGGCAGCTGTGGCCGTTCACCAGCGCCATCGCCAGCACCGACAACGCCTACGTCCGCGGGCAGGTCACCGTGCTGGCGCCGCAGGTCAATGGCTACGTCACCGACGTCCTGGTGAAGGATTTCCAGCACGTCAGACAGGGCGATGTGCTGCTGCGCATCGACGACCGCATCTACCGCCAGCGCGTCGCGCAGGCCGAAGCGGCCTTGGACAGCGCGAAGGCGGCGCTGGCGAATTCGGACCAGTCGCAGGCGCAGAACCGCGCGCAGATCGCTTCGGCCAAGGCCACGCTGGCGGCCGGGCAGTCCGAACTGCAGCGCTCGCGGGCCGAACTGGCGCGCTATGAGCAGCTGGCCGAACAACGTCTGGTGGCGCTGAACGACCGCGACAAGTTCCGCACCAGCCAGGCCTCCGCGCAGGCCGGCGTGCAGCAG
>Ga0265780_10009580_pt1 | contig 11595 bp, 11 predicted proteins | sample P1T30metagenome_FD_192432 | JGI IMG/M metagenome (GOLD analysis project Ga0265780, IMG submission 192432) | Plant litter microbial communities from East Loma Ridge, Irvine, California - P1 T30 | ecosystem: Environmental > Terrestrial > Plant litter > Unclassified | place: USA: California... | reverse complement strand
CCCCCCACAAAAAGAGCGCGTTTAGAAGTAGAATTTTCTACTTAAGACAGAAAGCTCTACATGAAGACGTCCCGCTTTACCGACAGCCAGATCATCGCCATCCTCAAGCAAGCCGAAGCCGGCAGCCCCGTACCCGAGCTGTGCCGCGAGCACGGCATCAGCAACGCCACGTTCTACAAATGGCGTGCCAAGTACGGCGGGATGGACGCGTCACTGATGGCACGTATGAAAGAACTGGAAGACGAAAATCGGCGCCTGAAGAAAATGTATGCAGAAGAGCGACTGAAAGCCGAGATCGTCGCGGAGGCGCTAACAAAAAAATGGTAGCGCCATCTCTGCGGCGAGAGATGGCGCAGTGGGCCGTGACGCAGCGGTCAGCCACGATTAACCTGGTGTGCCGGGCGTTTGGCATTAGCCAAACGTGCTACCGATACAAAGCTAAGCTGGACGCGGAAAACAGCGTGATCGCCGATTGGCTGGTAAGGCTGACGAACAACCAGCGCAACTGGGGCTTTGGGCTGTGCTTTCTATACCTGCGCAACGTCAAAGACTTCAAATGGAACCACAAAAGGGTTTACCGGATTTATCGTGAGCTCGAGCTGAATCTGCGAATCAAGCCGCGTCACCGTCTGGTACGCGAGAAGCCACTGCCATTGGCCGTGCCAACTGCGATCAACCAGAGCTGATCGATGGACTTCATGCATGACCAGCTTGCCGATGGCCGCAGTATCCGCCTGTTTAACGTCATTGATGATTTCAATCGGGAAGGCCTGGGAATCGAGGTCGATTTCTCGCTGCCGTCCGAACGCGTGATCAGATCGCTGGATCGGATTATCGAATGGCGCGGCAAACCGAACGCGATCCGCTGCGACAACGGCCCGGAATACATCAGCGCCGTGACGTTGGCATGGGCCGCCAGACGCGGCATCCGCATCGATTTTATCCAGCCAGGCCAGCCTCAGCAAAATGCTTACATCGAGCGTTACAACAGGACCGTGCGCTACGATTGGGTGGCGCACCATCTCTTTGAAACGCTCGACGAAATTCAGGAATTTGCTACTCGCTGGCTATGGACCTACAATCATGACCGGCCCAACATGGCACTCGGCGGCATCACACCAAAACAGAAACTTGCCCTAGCCGCATAGCATCTACTTTTAGCGCGCTCTAAAAATGGGGGGATTACCGAGAACTCCCCGACTTTAAACCTTATCAAGGGCGAACCACGGGCGTATCGCTGGTTCCTGCAGATCCGAGCAAGCTGGCATCAACCGTCGAGGAGATCGCGCTTAAGTTGGGTGGCTACCAGAACGGGGTAATGATCGTCACCCCAACCAAGAGCCGCGATGCTGGCGTGAGAGAGCTAAACGCCAACTTACACCTCAGGTTTGTCAGCGGCGGTAATGCGCCGTGTGTGCATGGGTTTCGTCAGGAGTCCTTCAGCGTAGGCGAACCTGTCATGTTCCTGCGTAATGACTACAAGAGAGGACTGTTCAATGGTTTGCTTGGACAGGTTGAGGCGCTTACGGAACAGGGAGGACTAAGGGTGAAGTTTGACGGGCAGGCGCAGTCCGAGGAACTGGTTGCTGCGGATCTCCCGGACCTGACCCCTGCTTACGCCATTACTTGTCACAAGATGCAGGGAAGCCAAGTGCCGGTGGTCGTTGTGCCGTTGTACAAAACTGGTTTGCTCGACCCCTCATGGATTTATACGGCCATCTCGCGCGCCGTAGAACAATGCGTATTCGTGGGACCGGTAGAAGTGTTAAAAGAAGGCCTAAGCCAACCATGTCTGGGAGACCAGCGTCTTGTTGGCTTTGAGTGGGTTTGAACCTTTCGTTGCGCTGCGTCGAGGTAGTCCAGGCAGGAAATTAGAGCGCCTCACCCCGACAGCGGCTCCGCCCGTAGGTAGGGAAAGCAGCCATCCTGCCATATACGGCCGGCTAGTGCAGCACTTGAAGTTCGAGTGGTGCATACAAACACGATCTATGACTGTCACAGCAATCCTCAGCTGGTCAACGACGTCGACAACAGTACCGGGGTCTGGGCCGGAGGGCCCAGGTAGACCACCACGTATCCGAACCACATGCCAGATCCGCGGCCAACCTTGTTGCGCACCTAGTGCAGCGATCGCGCCCTGTAGACCGCTTTGATCGCCTGCAGGACGGGCACGTAGCAACGCGCGAGCTGGGACGCGGCCGGGTTAACGTGGAGGTCCGCAATATGTTGCGCATTCAACCAGCCGTCCGCGCTCTCGTTCAAGGCAGATCTGTTTTCACGCCTGGGCTGTACGCACTTTGTATTGACCGACGTTGCCAAGCGCACACTTCCGTGGCAGCATGATCTTCTTCAACCAGATGAACCTGACAGTAGATCAACAAGCAAATGAGCGGAAACAAGCACACTGCAGTAATCTTTATAGATACAAACGTCGCCCTACACTACAAACGGCTTGATCAGATCGACTGGAAGGGTGAAGTTGACGAAAAACGCTGCGAAATCGTTGCGTGCTCGGTTTTTCTGGCTGAACTTGAGAAACATAAAGTCGAGCATCCGAACAAGAAAATCAGAAAGCGTGCGGGAGAATACTCGACTTGGCTTGCCAAGAAATATGACGACCCGGTAATACGCGAAGGAGCTGAAATACGATTTCTTCCTGACGAACCGATGATCGATTTCGGCGCCCATCGTCTCGACCCCAACAATTTCGATGATCGCCTAGTTGCTGCGGTAATCGAACTTTCTCAGCGGGAGTCAGATTCAAAATTTTACGTTGTTACCGCTGATCTCGGGCTTACCCTAAAGCTCCGGTCACGAGGTCTGCTTGCCATTAAGCCTGCTGACAAATATAAACTCCCAGAAGAATTAAGCGAAGAAGAAAAGGAAAACCGAGAGCTGCGTGTGCAACTCGCCAAGTGGACCAACCGCATGCCGAAGCCAACTCTCCAGTTCAAATCCGGTGAGCAGATTCTGGTAGTACAACGGCAGAAACTGTTAGCTAAAGATGAGTTTATACGGGAAGCGATGATCAAGCTGCGGTCAAAGCATCCGTTCATGGAGACCGCCTTACCTGATGACCATTTCAACTCTGTCACGAAATCGCCAACAATACTGCAGATTGGGGGCGCGGTTAAAAGCCTCGCATTGAATCGGGACCGAATTTACAACTCCAGTCTGCAGAATTACTTTGCCGAATACGAAGCCTATCTTGAACAGTGCTACGTGTATGGGGTGCACCGAGCTGCAATTTGCAAATTAGAACTGATTCTTTCAAACCTCGAGGGGTCGACGCCAGCTAATAACGTTGACATCTACCTAAAATGCGAGAAACCCGCGAAGCTACTAACGGACGACGATTGGCCGGCGGCGCCAAAGCGTCCGAGTGAGCCTGAACAACCTGGAATCTTTGGCACGACAAGCTCTAGGTTGACTGTTCCACTAATGCCCCAAATGCGGACAATGGCAGATGTGCTACGAGAAGCTGACCAAACCCGCCCACGCCTTACGACAGTCGATGGGAACGCGACATTTTATCTTCATCAGATTAAACATCGGCAAATCCTCGAATTATTACCGCTATGGCTCGATTTTTCGGGCGTAGAAGAAGCCGACGACGTTTCCATCGGTTTCGAGGTTCATGCTTCGGAAGTTGCCGAACCTGTAATGGGGACTCTACATATCCGCATTACGGGGTAAGCGGACAGTTGCCGTACACTGAATAACAAAGCACGGCCATGAGCAGCCGTTCAGACAGAGCAGTTTTCGAAGATTGGCGAACCAATCCACGTGCACCACGACTCGGTTCGCGGCTCACAGCGCCTTAGGTCCGATACCTCGGGCCTTGTATATCAGCTTCATTTTTTGCTTTGCCTCTCCTGGAGTTAGCCCTACTGTTTCACCCGCATCGGTGATGTAGACAGGATGCTCTACAGAATCCTCTTCATACGAGCGAATTTCCAGAATTTTTGTCCAGCGCCACGTATAAACCTTATCTCTTCGGAAAGGTTCCAGGAGAGAAATGTCGACGATTTTTGCAGCTTGATTATTTTTGAAACGGCGGCAAAAATCTAGCACATCGCGGCTATCCCAGAGGATCGAAGTCTGGTAAATCCAGCTACGCCCCTCCTTCTGGCCGTAGTTGACGAAGACATACAACATTCCCAAAGTGAGGGTTGCGGTACGCCAGGTCGCAAATCCAGGGCCAAGCGAGAACATCGCTGCCTCATCCGCTGCATACGTCGTGATCATCCGCCCCTCCGGAATTTGGCAATGAACACTATAGATTGTAGCCCTAAAGTGTTCGGCATGCGTACATCGTACCTTTTGTGCGGAGGTACTTGTGGTGTTGCTCAAACGTTTCGGAGCTGGGTTACAGAAAGCACGGAAGAGCCGTCAACTGACTCAAGAAGACTTCTCAGTCGTGTCAAGTAGAACCTATCTCAGCAGCTTGGAACGCGGGATCAAAGCGCCTACGATTACAAAGATCGATGAAATTGCGGCAGTAATCGGTGTACATCCTCTGTCGCTGATCGCGTACGCATACCTTCCCTCTAACTCTGCAGAGCGCGAACAATTTTGGGCAGCAATTGCCGCAGAGGTAGACACGTTTGACTACGATGCCGCCCTAACTGCTGCGGGCAAAGAACGCTGACGACTTGTCAAACTCTGATGACAACAACCTCAACACGCCGCAATGTCGATCGAGAACTCCTGAGTAAGGCGCTGATTAGCCAACGGCCTGAATCGCAGCCCTGGCGCGAAGAACGCCCGTTGGCATGGGAGGTATCTCCGTCTCGAGAATGACCGTCGTGGCGCCGTTAGGCCCGATGTCAAGGTCGTACCTCTTGCCAATCGACTCCGAAGTGCTAAGCAGCCTACGGCACAACAACTCGGCCAAGGCCTCATCTTCCACCGCGCAAACAACTTGTCTACCGCCCAATCGGAGTGCCGCCAAAACCTCGATCAGGTGAAGTGCCCGGAAGTCGTCGATATGCTGCACTGGGTCATCCATGAGCAGGGTGCGCCAAGACGTCCAAGCGCGCGCCAGATGCACCGATAAAAGAAACGCGAGGCCAGCCGCCCGCCGCTGTCCGCTACTGAACACAAATTGTGGATTGAGCCCATCCCCGACCTTCAAGCTGAGGAATCGCCGGACGTCGCCTCGGACGCTGTATTCGATCGATCGCCAATCGAAGTGAGGGCGGAGGCGCTGATAAAGCTCATTCAGGAGCGGGCTGATCTGCGCAAGTCGCTCATCCATGATCTCGCCTGAAATGCTGCGCACCCCCCGGTCCATGGTCTTCGCAACGACGAGTGCCTTTTCCGAGCTCTCTACCGCGGAAGCCGCTGTTTCAGCCACTTGCCGCAACGCCGCGACCCTTTCTTCCAGCGACGCTGTTTTAGCAACAGACTGGGACACCTCGAGAGTGAGCAACGCTCGCTCAAGGTTAATGAGTCGATCCCGCTCGACGTTCAGGTACCGCTCCAAGCCGTCTGGATCCTGGACAAAGCGGAAATCCAATGAGTTACGCTCAAAGATCTCAACATGGGCCTGCTCCCGAGCCGTCTGGCGGGTCAGTTCCGACTCTATCTCAGCCCATGCAACCCGCGCCTGCTCAAAATTAGCAGACGAATGCGCAGCCGCCTCACGCGCTGCAGCGGCCTGCTGTCGTGCAACGGCAACACCCGCCGCTAACACCGTCATGCGCTGTCGCGCCAGTAAGAGACCAGCTGCGAACTCTTCGTCGGTACGTTCTGCCGCGCAAAGCGGGCAGTGTGCGTCATGTAGTCCAAGCCGCTCTCCATGCTCAATGATGGTAGCAAGGGACGTAGCGATGTCGTTGCCCCGCTCCTCGATCGTCAGAACCTTGTTTGCTTCCGTTACAGCACGCTCTGCGTCTTCCTTTGAGCGCGTCGCTGCGGTCAGGCGCTGCTGCGCCTCAATCCGCTTCGCTACAGCTTCAGGAGTCTCTAGGGCATGTCTACGCGAAAGAATCTCCCGCCCTTGAAATATCGCCTCGCCGATAGCGCCAAGTTGAGCACGGCCTTTGGCAAGAGCGGCGCGTCCAGCGGCCAAGCGCGCAACCAATTCTTGCGGCGCATCAGGCGTTGCGACAACCAACGTCTGCATTGCCGCAGACACGTCCCCGGCCCGCACAATCGCATCCTTGGCTTCCGTCAACTGCGTCAGCATACGCGTGAGCTGATCGCGAACGTCTGTGTAGGCGGCTTTCCTGGAAACGTAGGTCGCTTCGGCCGCTTTGAGAACCGCCTTCGCCTTGGCAGCGAAGTCCGATCCTTGCCCCAAACCAAGCGCGCCTCGGACAAGCTCGAAGCGCTCCGTTTCGCTTAGATCGACGCTAAGCGCCGCGATCCACTCGTCACGAATGATTGAGGTTCTGCATAGCTGCCGCAGCGCATCGTCCGGCCGCCCGTTTCGGCAAAGCGCAGCCTCGATCTCCGTGGGCGTCTTGTCTGCGCCCGACTCCCGCGATCGCGTGACCGTAAAGACTTCGCCAGCGTCTCCTTTAAATGAAGCGGTGACGTAGTGGGCATCGGCCCTTCCTGCGCCCCTCCACCACAAGTAGTCGCTTAGACTCTCCTGTGCCGCCTTTTCGACTATGTACTTGTCAATTGATCCGGTTAGGGCGTACTCGACCGCGTCGAAGAGCGTGCTTTTGCCCACACCGTTGCGGCCAGTGATGACGGTAAACCCGGATCCAAAGGTCACGCGTAGCTTGTCGCGGAAGCCACGGAAACCACACACTTCAATGTAGTCAAGCCTCATGCCTTCTCCGCAAGGATTCTGGCCACTTCTTCTGCCGCCGTTGTACCCAGAAACGCTGTCAGCGCGTCAGGCGAGACGTCTTTTAGCCTAGCTCGAAGCCGATCCTCAAAATCTGTTTCCGAGATCAGAGGCTTTGCCCGCACAGCTGCTAACGGCAGCAAGGTATGCTCCAAGTCATCTTGCGTGCGTACACCCGCCCGAGCAATCTTCCTGGTCAGCGTGAAGTCTTCTTCGATTCGCTCAATGGCCCGTTGCTGAGTCGGAGCCTGCTCTTCCGTAAGAAAAACTGAGTAGACGTTCCATGCCTTGGCACCCGCCGCGCGCAGTGCCGGACCGTGGCGGGAAAGCGCGACGTTCTGCGATTCCTGCCAGCATGTCAAGAGGTCGTCGGCCGACGGGAACACATGGACGAAACCGATTACCGCTGCGTTTTCGAAGCAGATCACTGTCGCAGTAGTGCCAGCCAAGGTCCAGGTTTCATATCCCAGTATTCGGAGAAGAACCTCCGTTTGCGTTGCGATGTCCATCAGACGTTCAACTCCGTTTGCGCTTGTTCTATGGTAAGCCACTTCCCGCCAGCTCCCGGTCGTACCACGCTGCCGGGAGTTCCGGGTCGAACGAGATGGCTTGGCAAGCCTAAATCTATGCTTCCGGCCGCTACAAATACATCGGCAGTCGGGGCTACTGGTGCTTCAATAAAGCGTTTTGCCACGATACTGAGGTCCGAACCCGCACCGCTGACAACGCGAATACTCCGTCCTGCCAACGTATAGCCTCGTGACTGTTGTACTGCGCCGGCGCGCCGAAGCAGTAGATGAAAGTACCCGAAGAGATCAACGTGCTGCGGACTCTTGGCCATCGCTGGCTTACCAGCGGGGATACCTTCGGCGTCTCGACGCCAGTCGTAAAGCGCTTCTCCGTCCAGACCTGCAATTGTGAGCCATGCGGGGTCACACGCAACTCCGGTCTTCGCCACCAACAAAGCCCTTCCGGCAGCGAGTACTTGGCGTGCGTAGCTCTCAGAGAACGCTCGGCGCAGCTCGTCTAGCGCGTTGGCACCTGACTCCTGAATGTGCGAGAACGTCACATTGGGTTGATGCGCAAGTGCCCATAAGCCCGGCGCCTTGGTTTGCAAGGCCGCAGTGGAAGATGGGTCAATCACCGTCACCGACAAGGGATTCAAACCTTGGGCAGCGTCACCCAGAACTTGGTTCAAGTAATCCCAGTCGGACCAGAAACCCACCACAAGCAGATCTTTCTGTCGCAGATTTGCGGCCATCCAGACCTTGCTCTTCTCGATGCGGTCGGAGATGGTCGGATCATGCAATTGAGAGGGAGCCCACACCGTAGATCCGCGATCGATGTGAGAGCAACCGTGAAACTTTAACAACGGTGCGTGCTTGTGACTGGTGATGGTTGCCTGGTCCCCGTCCAGCGAGCCGCGAAAATCGGCGCCATAATCCCACGCGCACCGCTCGATCAACTTGTCGTAGTTGCTGGATAGACCAGCAACGACGGACTTCGTGATCAAGAAGTCTGCAACAGCAGCATGGCCTGAATTTGGCGGGCGCTCGAACTCTCCCCAAGGAACAAGGTGCTCGATGAACACAGCATTGAGTGTGTTCAGGCCGACAAAGTGTTCTGCCAGCGCCTCCAAATCGTCCCTAAGCGCTGGGTCGATGAGTGGATCAATTTTGAGCTGGTACTCATCAAAGCACATTCCGGCGACTTTCCATGCCGAAGGGAGGCTGCTTGGCGGAGCCATGGACAAGCCGGCGCCGCAAAGGATTACCAACCGGCCAGCGCTCATGGACGCCAGAAGCCTAGCGCAGTCTGCAGATGTCAATGGTCCTCCCCCTTTTTACCAACGCTCTTGTATAAGCAACATAAGCGATATCGCGCAATCTGAAGTGATCGGTACAGATTTTACTGCGGATCTAAGGCTAGAGGTTGCTATTTAACATCGCCCTTTTCATTACGCATTAGGTGAAATGTGTAAGCGATTCCTATCTTTCTTCCTGCTATTACTTGCGATGCTACGCGATGGATCGTCTGCTTTGGATGCACTAACGTACGCATGTAGGATCGGCCCACCCCATTCACGCTACCGAGACGCCGAGCTCGCGGTCATGAGGCACGATATCTGGGCAAGGGAGCCCCAAAGATCTATTTGTGCTTTTCGCGAAAACGCCAAGGAACTGCACGCCGATCGAGCATGCATCACGCGCACATCGCGCCTGCTGGCACCGGCGCGGCATCTCGGCACGAATTGCACGCTATGACGTGGAGTCACGCAAAAAATTCGGCCGATGACATTGGGTCGTTGAGCGCACACTTGGGTGGCTTCATCGTTTTCGCGGACTACGCATCCGTCATGAGCGGCGGGCTGACATTAAGAGCACCTCGAAAAACCGTCGCGAGCGGCAGCAGTTTCGGGCGAGAAGCGCAGTCGTACGGGCGTACGGCGAGCATCCAGACCGAAAATGCAACGCGCAGCAGGTTTTTCGAGGTGCCCTTAACCAGGCGTTCCTCCCGCTTGGCTGCTCACTCATCTGTTGGAGGTACGTCGAGATGTTTTGTTAGTCGCTCTTAAGATACTGTTCTCAAGGCCGTATGCGGGAGAGAACTATCGCCGTCTCTGATGAAAATGAATTAGGCGTTGCGATAATAATTGATCGCTTCTCGAAAATATTCTGCCTTCGGTGGATTACCCTGAGCATCAGGAAATTTAGCGCGAAACGCTTTCTCTTCACTGAGATGCCCAGCTGAAAATTTCTTGTCCCACAAGTGATAGTGCATTAACACTTCAATTGATCCAATATGGGCAGAGCGAAGATGCTCTTCGATTCCATTGACAACATCGTCAACTATTCCTAGCCACTTTTGAAGACGCGCTTCAGAAAGGCGCTGAGCCGGCAGGGGCTTGAATAGCAAAGGGCTCCTATAATCACTGATCATGCGGCCGAAAGAGTGTCCGACACCATTGCGGAGGTTTTGCATTGCCTGAAGCTCAGTAACATTATTTCTCAGTTCAGTTGGCACATGGCCGAAAACTTGCATATACGATTGCATGCGAGATTGCCAAGTTCCTTTCGTTAGAGACTTAATGTAAGGAGTAAGGTCGGGTAGTGCATCAATTTTGACCAACGCTATTCCATCTACGGTACGTGGTGACGAGATAAGTAGGCCAGGGTCCGAGGTAAGAGCTAATGAGGCAACCGCATGAAGGTAAGTTTCAAGGTACCCTTTGAGTGCCATTAGCGCGTTCAAGCGCGTCCAGTTTTCAAACTCTTTGAACTGTGCTTGCCAAGTGTTGACTGAGTAGTTAACGCGGCGCGCATTTGCTGTGGGGACTGTTAAAACTGACGCGATTGGGGATGTAGGTGGCGAACCAGATACAGCATTTATTGTATGGACCGCGGCAGCTGCACTCGACCAATAAAGGTTGTTTAGTTCAGTATGGTGTTTTTTGAAGAGTGCATAAGGCCACGTCCTGTCCCAATTACACTGCCACCGTTGGAAGAGCATTAGTTAGTCCTTTCAGATGGGCTAGTCCTCATATGCGGGCAATAGCCTTTGTTGCACTCAAAGAAATCGCGGCTATTGCGCGAAGCATCCAACTTGTACTTGGGATTTTGCGCATTACCTGCGCCGTTGACACTATGGATTTAAAAGACCAGCCAACTCGTAACCCTCGCGGGTGACGCGGAAAACTTCACGTTTGAGGCCCGGGCTATGGATTAGACGGTATTGCTCAAGTTCGTTCACTGCTCCCTCCCAAATGGCAACAGAACGTGGTGTATCCTCAGCATATCCTTTACCTCCAGCTTGCACGACAGTCCCCTTTAAAAGCGGTAATCGAAGAACCTGTCCGTCACCGCGTGCTGCTTCAGTCAAAAGTATTTGAGCTTCGCGTGATAAGTTTGGGATATTATTAACCGGAGGCGATGATGCAATACTTGCAGAGCTAGTTTTATTGTAGCCTACGAATATATCTTCGTTCAATTTGATTTGAAGGTGAGAATCAAGCTGTTGCCGGAAATTGTTTATATCACTGTACTCATTATAAACGCCCCGGCCACGACAACTTTCCTTAAATTCCATAAGTTTTTCATATTGGGCACGATCAACACTTCCATATTCAACTGGGGCACTCGAAAAGTAGAGCATTGTCGGTCGACCTGCCTTCATATGCTTCTCGATCTCCTCGACCGAGCCACTCGCATATTCCCCAGTAGCAGTCCCTATGCGAGTCCAAAAGACACCGATGAGTAAATCACATGACTCTGCTATCTGCTTGTTTAAAATGGCCTGTGGGCGATCCCCCATTTCGGGAGCGGAATGAGTCTCCCATCCTATCGGCATAAGCACGATCTTCCTTCTTTCCGAATGCGCATTATTCCAACGACTAATAACTTCCCGAATTATCGAGCGTTCAGCGCCAACGTCGCTGGGGGATGCAATCATTACTTTATACGCAATTGATATGTAACTCATAAAGGAAGTTCCCGGTGAGATAACGGCTCGCTTGGCCGACGACGGGGCTTAGCGTGCAGTATGTTGGGTCTTGAGATTTCACAAAGGCTAACACAGAATCTCAGCAATTACCACCCAGAATAAACAGAGGCATTCTAACTACCGATAGCAGGCGTCCTTGAATCGCCACGACTTTCCTGGACACTCGAGAGCCGCTGGAAATACTGCTTTGAATCGCCACGACTATTGTAGACACTCCTGAGCCATAATATCGGCAAAAGGAGAAGGTATGAGTGGCAAGCGGTACACAGAAGAATTCAAGATTGCAGCAG
>Ga0265780_10009578_pt1 | contig 11595 bp, 13 predicted proteins | sample P1T30metagenome_FD_192432 | JGI IMG/M metagenome (GOLD analysis project Ga0265780, IMG submission 192432) | Plant litter microbial communities from East Loma Ridge, Irvine, California - P1 T30 | ecosystem: Environmental > Terrestrial > Plant litter > Unclassified | place: USA: California... | reverse complement strand
AGACTGAGAAGGGACAGTGGTTCCGAAGTTCACCTCGAATCTGAGGAATGTCTGGGTCACCCATGCCGATCCAACTAGGCACGGATATAGACGCCATCGAGGAGCCGGGCTCGATCAGTGAGGACATGAAGTGCTCAGGGGAGAAAACATGGGTCCAGTCCTTGGACATGTCTTGGGTCTTGAAATCAGTCGGAGCGGCGTTGGTAAACACAGTAAGGAAGCTGAGTGCAACTGTCCACGATTAGTCGAGCTTGAAGACTTCATGGGGCAACTTACCAGCGAAGTAACTGGAGGAATGCATCTTGTCGATGATAGGTAGATCGGAGAGGATCTAGGAGATCTGATATGTGAGAAAGGGAGATAAGATCGAGTACTGTATATAGGAATAGCTTTCGGGAGAAATCGCTGGTCAGGGAAGTCGGAGCTGGTGTAGAAGAGAAGGAACGAAGAAGTTCGCAGCTTATATGCGCCAATGAGTGCACGCTACTGGCACTGTTACAGCGCGCTCTTACCGTCATAACGACCAAAGACCCAGGTGACTCTTGCGATAATCGCACGTGTGAAGCAGGAGGCGGTGTTAGCTGGCGGAATGACGAAAAGAAGCCAAGGAACCGAGAGCGTTCGTCGCGGAAACGAGTGAGCAGGAAACGAAAGGCGATAAAGGCCATTTTGAGTTAGGTAAAGAGCACGTTCTTTGATCACGAATGCGAAGTGGTCTCGAATATTGGGTGTTCGTTTGATATTACCCACAAGCGGCGTGATCTGTGAGCAAGTTACCAGCCCCGTGGCAATACCGCGCCTTGATGTGATCATGAAGCCTCGAAGGTCAGACCGCTGATGACGCGCATGAGGGGATCATTTACCTTCACATAACATTGCGCCACGGAAAAGTCCTCGATGGAGGTGGTGACGGAACTGCGCCCAGGTCCAGGCAGGCTCTATCACAACATGGTCTTGGCGGCATTCCATCCAGCAGCCCAATGCCAAAGCCTCGCATCTACTGTCTTGCCCTCTTGATCGTACTTGACCAAGCGGTCGTATAGCTCGTCGATTGGTACCACGACCCTCTCGATGAATTCGCCGTCATCCAGTGCCTGCTCCGGCTCCGCGTCGCCTTCCTTCAAGTTGACTTCCACCATGGCCAATTGCATATTCGCAGTGCTTAGACCAGGGTCGGAAACGATGGTCGGGCTGATGAATGCTAGCTTGCCCTTGTATCCAGTCTCCTCGTGTAGCTCTCGTACGCTGGCCTCGCTAGGTGTTTCCTTCTCGTCGACTAGACCGGCAGGAAGCTCAACGCAGACGGCATTGACGGGTGGGCGGTACTGCAGGATAATGATGGTGGAAGGTGGGCGCGAGGGGTGGCGGATGATTGTGGTGATGGCGACGGCGTCGACGCCTGCCTTTCCTCGAGTCTTGCGGGCCGCGGCTTCCCATACGCGGTCTTTACCAGTTTGATCCTGCCATGAGATCTTCTGGAACTCGATCCACTTTGCCTCGCTGGCAGGAAGTGGCTGTGAAGGCAGACATACGACGTCAGTCCGTATTTCACGTGTATATCGTTGAGTCAGAACTCACCTCGACCTTGACGATCTTTGGATCTTGCGGCATGTTGTAGGCTGCGCAGAGTGGTGCGCGGGCGTGGAAGGTGCGTGGGAGAAGGCTGTGCTGTGTAGTCGAAATGCGCAGTCGCGGTATGGCTCGGTAACTGAGTTTAGCGGAGTTCGGTGATTGTTTTGCAAGTAGAGAAAGCGGGTGTCTGTGCATCGATGGTGACTGTTGATGTCAAGCTGTCGGCGATTGTGGACGCTGACGTAGGAGATTCGGAGCTAAGCCAGCCCCGGGGCCCCACGTCGCGCTATCACGAGGTCACGTGGGCGCGTTGATCCGTGGGCCCTTCAGGTGCATGAGTGGTGCGGAATAAACAGGTACACTGATTGAGTAATAAAGCAAAGACTTCATTTCTTGTCAGATAGAGAGATCTATGTACTGTCATCCTAAGTCATTGCGCTGCCGCATGCCAACCCCTCTAAGCAGGCGTCTTCCTCACATCCGTCAACTTAACCATCAACGGGCTCTTCTCCCAAGTATTATACGCCTTCAATCCTTTGAACTCATCCTTCGGATCCCAAAGTGGCGCTCCATCCGCAAACTCAACGTCAAAGTTCCACAAAAACGCACCCAGAATCAGCCTCAACTCGACATACGTCAGATTCCTGCCAATGCACCCTCTCGGTCCGGTCGAGAAAGGTTGCGCCGCTTTCTTGGCGTCGCCAGCGAACTTTGCTTTGGACTCTGGTGTATCGAGGAAGCGCTCGGGGATGAAAGTGTCCGGTTGCGCAAAGTTGGCAGCCGAGTGTGATGCGCCCCAGGAACTGACGCAGACAGATGTATTTTCGGGTACGGCGTGGCCGTCGATTAGTGAACCGCCTTTGGGTACTGTGCGCAAGAGACCAACGGGTACTGGAGGGAAGATGCGAAGGCCCTCCTCGATGCAAGCGTTCATGTATGGTAAGCTGCCCAAGACATCCATGTTGATGTCTTCTTCTGTCTTGACCGCACTTCTCAACTCGTCCTTCAACTTCTGGAATATTACGGGGTTTCTCAAGAGGTAGTTCGTCAGTCCACAGAGCTCCGTTGCAGTAGTTTCACTCCCTGCCACGATGAACAAAGCTGCGTTCATGATCACCTCGTCGTCGCTGACCTCATTCTTCTTCTCTCGTTGTTTCAAAATGTACCAGATGAAGTCGCGGTGATCGTTGTCTTTTTGGTTCAGTCTCTTGACTGTCTTCTCGGTTGAGTTGCGCAAATGACGGAAACGGCGTTCACGGACGATAGTGGGTATGCACCACATGAGGAATTTCTGCGCGAGCGACCCGGGTTTAGCAAAGCGGCGAGTTGCTTGCTCGATTGCGCCGGATTTGATGGCTTCATAGATGAGAACGACCCAATTCGCAGATTCAGAACCTTCACCTGATAATGTCTGTCAGTACGGGCCTGGAGTGCATCTCGTGACAACGCTTATTAGGGTGATATGTACCTTCGCGTAGACATCCGAACGGTTCGCCAAAACTGAGATCGCCAATGATGTCGAAGGTGCAGAAGTTGAACCACGAAACCATGTTCGCCGCTTCACCTTTATGCGCCTTTTCCCTCAGCCTATCCACAAACAGATTCACGTATCCTTTCAAGATATACTGCTGTTCCAGCAAAGCTTGCTTGCTGAACGCATGCGCTAGCGCTCTCCTCTGCCTTGCATGGTGGATATCAGGAGCCATGGTCAAATTCGTCGCGCCTGGAATCGCTTCCACAGCACCGACGTGGATAGGATCTTTGTCCATGTTCGCAAGCCCGACCCGATGTCCGTAGATATCGTCCCATGCTTTTGCTGTGTTGAAGGAGAGCTCATTGGGCATGACGCGCACTACGGGCCCGTATTTGTCGTGGTGGACCTTGTAGTCGAAGGCGATACGGCCGCGTAGTAGTGAGATTATCGAGGGAATGGGCGAGATGCGCCATAACAGCGGGCCAGGATATTTGGCAAGAGGGTGAAGTGTGAGGTTGTAGATTGCCGTCAAGACTATGTATGCGACGAACTAGACTTGTCAGATCAATGTCAAGAGGAGAGCTGAAAGACGTACTGCAGCGGGTGCCCAGATCGCGATCAGGCGAACGCGATCCTCGTCTACGAAACCCATGGTGAGGTTCGCTCTTTATTCAGTCGTTTTTCTAACAAAGAGTCGGACAGAACAGAAAGCAACAACCAAGCTGATACGAATGAAGTAAGGCTGAACAAGACACGAACCGCAAGACGATTCAGATATACGAAAGCCGACCGATCCCTGTGACCATGACGCTACATGCACTACAACGCGTAGTCATCCGTTGCCGCCATAGCGGCAGCAGCTCGCCAAAGCATATCCGACGCCGTATATGCAGAACTGTTAAGAAGACTTGCCAAAAGCGTCTGACAATCCTAACCGACTAACCGCGAGGCTCTACAAACAAGATTGTCGTGTTCCACAGCATCTGTCACTCCACTGAGGCGTCTTTGCAGATATTGCCGACATGCAAAAAGTGATCACGCCTTCTGTGAGAAGGGCAAACTTCCATGGTTGGGGTTGGATATGCTTTAGCGTGATGCAGCGTGGGCGCCCCACCTGCCCGCATGTTGACCCCGCGCAGGTTTCCACAGTCGGGGCTAGCGAATGAGCGTATGGCCGATGCATGCGACTCGCGCATGGCAATGGCATGATCAGGCTTGAATCGTGAGCGTAGCACAGTAAGCAAGACGAATTGCATTCTATTGGTAAGGACTGGTCCGGACGGAGTCGCCTGTAGCGTGGTCGTAGTGCCATGCGCGCTCGTTCTTGCGTCGTGCTCGGTCTGACAATCTTGATTGCCTAGCGGAAATCAAGCTCGCATGTGAGATATCTGTGCAACTTGAGAGGCAGTGTGCGTCGTGCCACCACTGTCAGAGAGTATCGTGTCTCGTGGAGCTCGATATGGTAGGTAGTCTTGACAAGCTGTCAGCTATGAACGCGTGTGATCTTCGCGGGTTATGTCTTGTGTAATGCGACGGGCGGTGTTATGACCCCTAGGCCACTGGCAGCTTTGACAGCATCGAACCAGATGTTACCCATGTGAAAGTAACCGGAATAGGACCTGATACGATTAGCAAGCGTGCTTCTACGCCACAGATAATGTTGGAACACCCACGGATGCACCCCGTCGACCAATTCTTCGGGTAGGACGACGCTGTGATCGACAACCGCAACCTTGAAGCCCTGATCAAGCTTCTTCTTCACAACCGCAGGCACGGCATCATTGAACCTCTTGATGTTTTCCTGCGCCTGCATGTCCGCTCCCTGTATGATCTTCGCAACCAGCACCGCAGCGTCCGGGCACACGTCCAGCACGTCGTCTAACAGCGCTGCTAGACGCTTCGGCGCATCTGCCCACTTCTCTTCTGCGGTTTCGGGTCGAGCAAGATCGTTCGTGCCAATATGCAACAAGACGACATTCGGTCGCATCTGAAGTCCAGCTTTCATCACGGCCTGAAGCTCGCTGATTGTAGCCCCTGGATGCCCCTCGTTGTCATTGTTGGGCATGAGCCCAGAGCGCTGCGTGCCAACAAAGTTCACCGACGCGTAGCGCGCACGTATAAGCGCGTGGATCAGTTGCGCGCGGTATCCATCGGTCCCGTTGTCTGCACCCGGCTGGCCGCCCCAAGTTATCGAGTCGCCGAGCGGAAGTATGCGTAGTGGGAGGTTGAGGTTCGCGCCCGGTGGTTTGTGGGGGAAGCTTGACATCAGCAGCAGGATTACTATGGAGATGTTAGCACCATACAATGAAGACCCAGGTGTCCAACATGGGCAGCATTCTGGAGTGCCAATGCGACAACTGTAGTTGAGTCTAACACGCCCGGAACCTTGGAGCGGTGACGCGACGCACCTATGCAGAAAAAGGCCACTACGCCCAGGCCCTTCAAAACCACCTTGTTTCGCGGACCTCCCGCAGATGGGAGCATCGGAGGATATCGAGACTGTTCATCAATCGCCCAGATGGTGCTGCTTCAATGGCATTGTGGGGGCGCAGCAAACAGGAGTCCGACTGAGACCGATGGCTAGCGTCATAGCTCTAGCAATTGACCGACCTTGCGCTATTTATAAGCAGTGAGACTTTGGCTGAGAGTCGCGCATATCAAACAGGAATTTATTGAAACTCCAAGTTGTGTTCGCCAATGAAGATGGCGCGGGGGCCCGGGCAGCCACGAGCTTGGAAGGGCCCACATGCCGGACCCTTGAGGTACCTAGGTACAGGTCCCTAAACACTCACAGCACACTCTTCCAAGGTTTCCTTTACGACATCAGGGTATCACTTTCGCTTTCCTCATGCGATCGAATGCAGTCGTCCACGTTTCCTTCGTTCCAATCTCCTCCGTGTATCCAACCTTGTGCGAAGCTTCCATGCTCATCTGGCGGTCGAAGTCGAACATCGTCATGATGAAGTACTAATACTGGTCAGCTACTGCATGCGAACACGACGCAACCAGATTTCCGACATACCTGAAATCCGGGGTGCGTAATATCGCTATCGACGCTTCCCTTCTTGAGATTATGCTTCTTCTCCAGTTCCTCCCAATCCTTCTTGTGCGCGTCGATGTACGCGCCAGGCTGTGGTGAGCCCTCTTCAGGCCCGGTACCCTTCAGACCGAAGTAATCACAAATTACCGGCCACTTGCCGCTCCAGCTATCTTCCTGACCGCCCACGTTAAAGCTTTGCGACGCGGTTTTCTCTGGGTTCAAAGATGCGTGGATGGAAAAGTGCGCAACCATGTCTTGTGGGGATTCGTTGTACTTGTTCACCCACGACTTCTCAGTACCAGGGAATGGGCATTTTGCGCCTTCGCCCTCAACGGATCGATATAGCGAGAGGTACAATGCCAGTGTTTGCGCAAGGCAGTACGCGTTGTTGTTTGGCACGAAACCAATAATGTTGTCTGGTCGCACCTCGCACCAGCTCCAGTTCTTCCCTTTGGAAATGCGTTTCAAGCAGTCAATCTGATTATAGTAGAAAAGCTGCGAAAGGTATGGTTCGGGTATCGGTGGCAGCGTCTCCTTGAGTGGTAGGTCGTTCGCAAAGGGGAATTTGTCTAACATCTGGCAACCGTAGATCTTGGTTCCTGTCGGAAGCAGTACGTATGACAGTTTGGAGGAGAGATGATCGATCGCAGTTACGGCGCGCTCCAACATCGCCTCGTTGGTCTTGCATTCGGCTTCTGGTTCGTCGATCTGCTTGTATGCTTGGTAATGTCAGACATGGCGGTTTCTCCTGATAGCTTGGACTCACAGTAGAAGTACACTTGCGTCACAGTCTCAACATCTTTGACCTTTTCTTTGATCTGCTTCTCCAGCTCTTCTTGTGTACCTTTGACTAGATCAACACCAGACACGATTTGAAGTCTTGGGTCGTCAGGCCAAAGAGCCATCTCCCGTGTAAGCGGCCGGTTGACCATAGCTGTAACTCTGGAGAAAGCATCCTTGGAAGGGTATCCGTTCAAGATGGCATTGACGATGGCCCATCCCGAGATGCCAGAAGCACCATAAATCAACGCGTGATTTCCCATGATCTATATATGAGTTGTACGTCAATATAGAGTATCCAAGGGTATGCGCAGTGTAAGGCTGGAAGCAATAATGCGACGCGTGAGGGCCGCATCCTGGTATTTGTATCTTAGACCTATACTACCACATCGGAATCAGCCCGCATCTCCTTAGTATACTATCATTGGATGAGCCAGCTATGCTGCTGCATGCAAGTACCTGCTGCTTGGAACAGCATGGGCTGAGGAAGCTCATGCGGAGAACCATATCCAACAGGTGCCTGACGAGCTCTTTCCCCGCAGCGTCATCCGCCATGACTCGCCCTCTGACAGCCCTTCGGCTACAGTCCCGGCGACTTGCAATACCGACTATCGCCGATGCAACAAATGTTCGCACGCGATGCGAAAACACTCCAGATGGACGAGCGTTGTGACGGGCTCGAGGCATCGTGAGCTTTGGTGGTGGGGGGACAGTGCCAATGAGGCTACATAGCGCGCCGGGACCCTCGATCGGCCTCCTTGTCTTCCAAGGCTGGGAGTTCCTCTGTCACCACCACGGTCTCGTTGCCATGGTGTCATGCTCTTAAGCTCGGTCATGTTGCAGCAATGTAAGTAATCCTACGTAGACTTCTGAGCTCGCACCGACGTATTCAGGTATGCCTGTAGGTTTAGCTTGTGAAGGCTTTCCAGGCTACAATCCGTCCACCTATGCATTGGCACCTCTGGGAGGACCAACCTCTCCAGGAACCCCATGGTGATCTCTAGCAGAACCTATATGAGAGATGTCGCACTTATGTGTCATTCTCGGCACGTGACTAAAGGGCGTCTGTGGTAGAGTACATGCGCATTTTGTTCGCTTTCTTCAACATACGCTATACATCCGTAAACCATAATATCTCATCGCTCCTCGATCTCTACATTTGAAGCTATCTTCACCTTCACCTTCACTTCGTTTGAATGGCCGTTCCTCTCAGGCCACCCCACGTTTCCGGTCGGTGACCTACGGTGTTCTCGTCACCTTCACCTGCGCTTACTCAAGCGGCAGCTAGCTTTACTTGCCTAGTGCCACCAAACACAAATTGCTACCTCTTCCTCGCTCAGTTCGCGGGGTCATATTACTACAATCACCTTGCAGCATCAAGCCCCACCACAAAGACTTGATTTGACCCTACAATACCGATATGGCGCCGACGAAAGCGACCGCACGCGTCTCAGGCAATGCTAGAAGCAGGCTTGCGACTACGCCAGCTGATCGTCTGCGAGTAGCGGTACGTATCCCAACCAAAACTCTCACTGCCAGATAAGATGACTGACCTGACCACGCAGAAGCAACAACTCCAGGGTTCCAACAACGCACAGGAAAAGCTATACACCATGTTCGAGGATACGATGGAAGATCTTGGACAGACCAAGGACAAACTCGAAGCGGCCGAGAACGAGCTAGAAACGACGAAGAGTAAACTTGATAAAGCGGAACGCGACGCTGATTTCTGGTACCGCGGCTGGAAAAACATAAGCAACAGATGCCAAGCTGCCGATAGCACTTTGAAGGCACACGAACACCAAATTTATCAACTGGAAGCCGAGTTGGCGCTCGAGAAAGAGAGGGCGGAGAAGAACGAGAACGCTCAAGAGATGCTCGAGCGACTCAAAAACCAATGGTCGTTCTTCTCCCATATCCTCGGTAACGAAGACTCCGGACGCTAGATGCACGACATATTGAAGGAAGGCGGACATACTTATTGGATCCGGGGACAAGTTTTACCATGGCATGAGAAATTACGAGAGAATTGGTGTTATTGGGATGATCTCTGCGACATGCTGAACCCTGATAGTATTTGCAGTATCCTACCCTGATGTTCGTTACATTGCAGAAGAGATGTAGTAGGCATCAACCCAATGGTTATAAGCATTTTGTACTTAAAAGCTATGAATTCACCAAGACACTACAATTAAAGAAAGCCTCTGCTCTGTTCACGAAACGCATCATCTTAGTGCAAGTTACACCAATACCCCTTTGCCTCCGTAATCGGCACTCCAGTGATACTTCTCGCCTTCAACTTTCCCGCATCGCATGTATCCCACCTGCACTCCCGTTAGCCCAATCTACTTCACGACATCTTCTAGGCGACAAGACTTACTGCGAGAAATCGCATCCACACGCCTCAGACACCGTTGCTGATACTGCTTTGCCTGTGATCCCATAGCAAGCGTCACCGTAGATCACTTGGGTCTTGCCGCCTTGTAAGTAGATGGTGCCGCAAATGGGAGGCCCGGGTGCAGTGGGCGCCGCAGTTGCGGAGATGGCGAGAGTTGAAAGGAATGTAAGAGTATTAAGGTGCATGTTGAAAAGGTTGCAAGCGGAGGAACTTTGCTTAAATCGGCTTTTCTAATTCGTAGGCGACTATGGGCAAGATGAACCTTCTTGGAATGGAGAACTTGTTTGCATAGACGTAGTATATACGTGAAACAGATTAGGCGCCTCTCATGCGGTGTGATATGTGACGTGTGGGGGCAGATGTAAGATCTCGCCTTCGGATCATATGCGGGTGCTATATGACAAGGTACGTACGTAGACGGGCGTCTTCAGTGGCGCACAACGTGTATTGAGAAAGATATCTTACCCGCATGGTCTGCATGTAAGCGCGTAACTCGTTAGTCACAAGCATGAGTGAGACTACCATGGAGACCAATCGTGGAGTATACATTGTATTTTGTTCATTTGTACTTCTAGCCAACCCAGTCGATTTCCTTCTCGTACTGCCAGAAAGCACCTGTCTTGTTCTGAATGTCGTGGATCGCGAGCATTACGGGGGTTTGAGCGCCTTCTTCTACAGTCCTCGTTCCGTTGCCTAGATTTGGTGTATATAGTCAGTACATGCCTCACATGGTGCACACGAGGAAAGGTTTGCTTACCCTTTGTCATGTCCGTGTTGACATAACCTGGGCAGCAGGTATTAATCAATACCTTGCTTCCCTTCTCCTTCTCCTGTCTGGCCAGCGCCCGTGTGCCTCCAATTAATCCTGCCTTGCTCACAGCATACCCGGCACTAGGGAAGCCAGCGTCCTTCTCCTTGCCAGCTTCGACAGCAGCAACAAAGTCCTTCATGATGCTTGTGACATCTTCTTCGGTCTTGGAGGCGAGGAAGCGATTGCGAACTTCTTCGGAGTATTTGTTGAGCTTGCCAGCCATGCTCCCGAGGTTCACGATGCGACCGGTGGGCTTGAGGAGGGGGAGGAAGGTGTGGCACGCCTCGAGCGTCTTGTAGTAGTTGCAGTCGAGGGTTGTTTTGACGAGGTCGGCATCTAATCATGTTAGGGACGGCGGGTTGTACATCGAGAGGAGATACTTACTGAAGCCGTCCAACGCGATACCAGCGTTGTTGATGACAAAGTCAATACCATCCCCATGAGCTTGCTTCAAGTGGTCTGCAAGGGTCTTGATGCTGCTGCTGCTTGTGATGTCAAGCAGATGGAACTTGATCTCAGAGAGACCACCGTCGGCCTTCAATGCCTTTGCCTGCTTCAATGCCGCATCTTGCTCCAAGTCTTTGACGGCAGCTTCTCCTCTGCCCTGGTCGCGTGCCGTCAGATAAATCAGAAAGGGTCCGTTGTTTAGCGGCGACTTGGGATACTGCAAAGCGAGCTGCTGAACGATGGCGCGTCCGATACCCTGCAGATGTCAGTCTGGTACTTGCGGAAGGGTGGTGGACGCGTATAGGTACCTTGTTGGCGCCGGTGACGACTCCTACTCTGCTATATGACATGATTGTTCGTGTACTTCAGTTGATCGGTGTTTGGTGGACGGAAGAGGGGATCGTGATATCTTAAGGTGATTTCCCCACATCGTCCCATTAATCATCATCGAAAGAGCTTCGCTGTTCGGAGTTAACGAGGTCGATACGTCACTAATCATCGGTGGATCCAGATGTCCCGGCCTCCTGCGGGCATCGTGCGGCACCAAAGACGCTATTCCGGATAGGGCTAACACTGCCGCGGCCACGCTCTCCCGATTTCGCTGTCTTTGCGGATGTTCACTACACCACATAAACCAGCTCGGCATCCTTGATTACTGATTGGACCGAGCCTTGGCAAACTTTCCATTAACTCCATGGTTTTCTACGGCGCGGTTTTCATCCCTAGCATTAACTCCATGGTTTTCTACGGCGCGGTTTTCATCCCTAGCAACTTGCATACACAGCCATCGGCCATCATTCGTAACCTCTAACACAGACACGGTAGATGGATCGTCTGGTAATTGCTGCATGTCCTTCCACTAGGCGTATCGCTCCCAGTCTGCAAGTACAAATCGTAGTAACTCGCTTCAGCCGATTTGCATACGAGGAAGTTTAGCTCTAGGCCGCATGTTAGCACCGCCGACAATGAGCCGAACATGCCTCCTTCCTGAGTACTTACGTCGTCCATAGCTACTACTCTGCACAGTAATGATAGTATCACCCTCCAATCCCCACGCCGTAGTCTCCCCAGTG
>Ga0265780_10009576_pt1 | contig 11598 bp, 10 predicted proteins | sample P1T30metagenome_FD_192432 | JGI IMG/M metagenome (GOLD analysis project Ga0265780, IMG submission 192432) | Plant litter microbial communities from East Loma Ridge, Irvine, California - P1 T30 | ecosystem: Environmental > Terrestrial > Plant litter > Unclassified | place: USA: California... | reverse complement strand
TTTGCGCCGATCCGCACCGCGTCGCGCGGGTTGATCTCGACGAACATGTTTTGCTGCAGCTCGGCCAGCCAGGGATTGGAACGGGTTTCCTCGCCGCCGCCCTCGTACTCGACCAGGCGGCCGGAGGTCATGATCAGCGGGAAATCCTTCGAATAGTCGACCGCCTGCACCGATTTGTACAAGGTCGGCAGGCGCCAGTGGTTGGCCTTGTCGTCGTAGGTCGGGTACTTGGCCACCAGGTCGCGCCGCGGCGTGGCCAGCGGCTCGCGGTGCACCGGCACCGGATCGGGGAAGTTCCAGACATTGCAGCGCGCCCGCGCATTGCCATACGGCGCGCAGCCGTGGGCGATGACGACGCGGATGATGCCGCCCGACAGGTCGGTCTTCCAGTTCTTGCCCTCGGCCATGGCCTGCTCGGCCGGGGTCAGTTCGGCCCACCAGCCCAGCTTCTTCAGGAACACGTGGTCGAACTCGGGGTAGCCGACATCGAGTTCGCTATTCTTGGTGGTCGAGCCATCGGCCGCCAGCAGGCTCGAGCCGTTGTGCTCGACGCCCCAGTTGGCGCGGAACGGCAAGCCGCCCTCGGCCACGCTCTTGCTCAGGTCATACAGGATCGGCGTGCCCGGGTGTTTCATTTCGGGTGTGCCCCAGCATGGCCACGGCAAGCCGTAGTAGTCGCCCTTGCACGGACCGGAATCGGCGCGCAAGGTGGTGGGATTGAATGTGTGCTTGTTCTCCATGTGCAGCTTGAGCCGCTCGGGCGAGCAGCCTGTGTAGCCGATGGTCCAGCATGAGCGGTTGATCTCGCGCAGGATGTCCTCGACCACCGGTTCGTTGTGCACCACCTTGATGTTCTTGACCAGCTCGTCGGCGAAGCCGAGCTTGCGCGCGAACAGGTACATGATCTCGTGGTCGGTCTTGCATTCGAACAGCGGCTGGATGACCCGCTCGCGCCACTGGATCGAGCGGTTCGAAGCGGTGCACGAGCCTTGGGTCTCGAACTGCGAGGCGGCCGGCAGCAGGTAGACGCCATCGGTGCGGCCATGCATCGAGGCCGTCATGCTCGGATACGGGTCGATCACGACCATCAGGTCGAGCTTTTGCATCGCCGCCTTCATGTCCGGCAGGCGGGTCTGGCTGTTGGGCGCATGCCCCCAGTACAGCACGGCGCGCAGATTGCTCGGCTGGTCGATGAATTCGTTTTGCTCATTGACCGCGTCGAACCAGCGCGACACCGTGATGCCGGGCTTTTCCATCAGCTCCTTGGAGCCGAAGCGGGACTTGATCCATTCGTAATCGACGCCCCAGACCGCGGCGAAGTGCTTCCAGGCGCCTTCGGCGATGCCGTAATAGCCCGGCAGCGAGTCGCCATTGGGGCCGACGTCGGTTGCGCCCTGCACATTGTCGTGGCCGCGATAGATATTGGCGCCGCCGCCCGGGATGCCGATATTGCCCAGCACGAGCTGCAGGATCGACAGCGCGCGCACATTGGCGGTGCCCACGTGGTGCTGGGTGATGCCCATGCACCAGACGACAGACGAAGGACGGTTCAGGGCCAGCATCTCGGCCGCCATGCGCACGGCGGACTCGGGCACGCCGGTCACGTCCGACACTTTATCGGGCGTCCATTTCATGACCTCGGCGCGCACATCTTCCATGCCCCAGGTGCGCTCTTCGATATATTTCTTGTCTTCCCAGCCGTTGGTGAAGATGTGGTACAGGATGCCCCACACCAGCGGGATATCGGTCCCCGGCCGCACCCGCACGTAGTGATCGGCAAAGCGCGCGGTGCGGGTAAACCGCGGATCGATGACGATCATCTTGGCGCCCAGTTCCTTGGCGTGCAGGAAGTGCAGCATCGAGATCGGATGCGCCTCGGCCGGATTGGAACCGATGAACAGCACCGCCTTGCTGTGATGCAGGTCGTTGAACGAATTGGTCATCGCCCCGTAGCCGAAGGTCTGGGCCACGCCGGCGACCGTGGTCGAGTGACAGATGCGCGCCTGGTGGTCGCAGTTATTGGTTCCGAAGAACGATACCCATTTGCGCAGCAGGTAAGCCTGCTCGTTATTGTGCTTGGAGCTGCCGATCACCATCAGCGCGTCCGGCCCGGCTTCCTTGCGCAGATGCAACAGCTTGTCGCCGATCTCATTGATCGCCTGGTCCCAGGAGATGCGCTGGTACTTGCCGTTCACCAGCTTCATCGGATAGCGCAGGCGGTGCTCGCCGAAGGCGTGCTCGCGCACCGAGGCGCCCTTGGCGCAGTGGGCGCCCATATTGATCGGCGAATCGAAGGCGGCCTCTTGCCGCACCCAGACGCCGTTGGCGACCACGGCGTCGACCGAGCAGCCGACGGAACAGTGGCTGCATACGGTGCGCTTGACCTCGGTGGGCACCGGGGTATTCGCGACCGGATCGGCCTGGGCCGGTTCGATGACGTTCAGCGGCAGGTGGCGCGCCAGGGCGCCGGCGCCGGCGGCAACGCCCGCCCCGACCAGGAAGCGGCGCCGTTTCAGGGCGCTGTCGCGCGTGGACTTGACCAGTGACATATCGTTCCTCTGCTTGCCTACCAGTAGGCGGCGGTCTGGTAATAGCGGCGGATGTGGTCCGTCTCGTGATAGCCGCGCTTGACCTTGGGGTCGGGCGCGGCCGGGGCGGCTTCTGGCGCCGCGCTCGCGGGAGCTGCGGCGGCGGCCACCACCAGCGCGCCCAGTGGGGCCGCTTTCAGGAAGCCGCGCCGTGCCGGGTCAGGCTGTTGACCCGTGCGTGGATCATGTTTGCTCATCGGTTTCCTCCCCTACTCCGAAGCTTTCGGCCTCGATTGCCAGGAATGCCTGCGCGAAGCGTGCGACCAGGCGGTAATAGTTGGCGCCTTCGGCATTGGCGATGTCGTCCAGCGCGCGCATGCACCAGCCGCCGATGTGGGCCTCGAAGAACTGGCGCTGCGCCGCCAACGGCTGGCGCCGGATGCCGGGAGCGCCCGCCACCAGCACGCGCATGGTTTCGCACAATGCGCCCAGGTGATCTTCGAACTCTCCCCGGCCCCGCATGCGCGCCAGGCCGAACCTGGCCAGGTCTTCGCGCAGGTGCGCCAGCGGCGTGTCGTTCATGTAGCCGGCCAGGTAGCGCGAACCATACGGGTCGACCGGCGGCGTGCCGATGCTGACGAACAGCGCACTGAATTCATCGTGCACGACCTGGACATCCATCACGCCGGACGCCACGGTCAGTCGCTCCCAGGCGCGTTCGAGCGCCGGGTCGCCGCCTTCGGCCAGGATGGGATCACTGGACGCAAGCGCCTCCAGCAGCGCCGCGTCGGGCGCCGCGAGCAGCAGGCGCGAGAGCAAGGCGTAGAGGTCGGCCCTGGCCTGGTCTTCGCCACTGGCGGGCATGCCGGGCGCCGCAATCGGGATCTCCAATGCGGCGCGATCGGGCGTGGTCACGCTGGTTGATGACACTGTCGCTCGCTCCATTTGTTCAATTTGTATCGTCAGTGTAGACGCCGATTCACATTGAGCGCGCACAGTTGCCCCTATCTCATTCCTGCGGCATGCATGACAATTCTTATGAGAAACGCCACGAGCGACAGGGTGGCGACGCCTCCCAGCCACAGCAGCGCCATCCATCCCAGCCGGCGCAGCCATTCGCGGCGCGCCACCATCAGTGATACCCCGCGTCATGCTTGATCTTGCCCCGAAATACCCAGTAGGACCAGCCGGTGTACATCAAGATGATGGGCAGGATGAACAGCGTGCCGACCAGGGCAAAGCCCTGGCTTTGCGGCGGCGAGGCGGCTTCCCAGATCGTGATCGCGGGCGGCACCACGTGCGGCCAGATGCTGATCGCCATGCCGCTGTAGCCGAGGAAGATCAGCGCCAGCGCCAGCACGAAGGGCTGGCGAAACGGCTTGCGTGCCAGCGCGCGCAGCAGCAGCACCATGCACAGCACGACCAGGATCGGCACCGGCGCCAGGAAGGCGATGTTGGGGAAGGTGAACCAGCGCTCGGCCACCGCCGCAAAGCGCAGCGGGGTCCAGATGCTGACCGCGACGATGGCGCCCAGCAGCAGCCAGGCGAAGGGACGCGCGACCTGGATCATGCGCGCCTGCAGCTCGCCCTCGGTCTTCATCACCAGCCAGGTAGCGCCCAGCAAGGTATAGGCGATCATCACGCCGACGCCGGCCAGCAGCGGAAATGGTGCGATCCAGTCGAGCGGCCCGCCGGCGAAGCTGCGGCCCGAGACCGTGATGCCGTCCAAGAAGCCACCCAGGGTCACGCCCTGGAAGAAGGCGGCCGCCACCGAGCCGCCGATGAAGGCCTTGTCCCACAGGTGGCGTTCGTGTTCCTTGGCCTTGAAGCGAAATTCGAAGGCCACGCCGCGAAACACCAGGCCGATGAGCATGAAGATCAGCGGCAGGTACAGGCCCGACAGGATGATCGCGTAGGCCACCGGGAAGGCCGCCAACAGCCCCTCGCCGCCCAGCACCAGCCAGGTCTCGTTGCCGTCCCAGACCGGCGCGACCGAGTTCATCATGGTGTCGCGGTCGCGCTTTTTCGGCGTGAACGGGAACAGCATGCCGATGCCCAGGTCGAAGCCGTCCAGCAGCACGTACATGAAGACGGCGAAAAAGATGATCAGGATCCAGATGACGGATGTGTCGATGCCCATGGTGTCAGCTCCGCGTCGGTGGGTTGCCGCCGTCGCGGTCGGCGCCGTGGTCCGGGTTGTCGTCGATATTGCCCTCGATGCTGTCGTCGTTGTCGACGTTGGCCGCCGACAGCGGCCGCATCGGCGTGCGCCCTTCTCCCGGCCCGCCTTCAAGCGGCTGGTTCAGGGCGAAGTGCTGCGGCCCCTTGTTAATCAGGCGCAGCAGGTAGACGGTGCCGGCGCCGAACACGAAGACGTAGGCCACGATGAACATCGCCAGTGTCACCGCCATCGTGGTGACGCTGTGGGGCGAGACGGCATCGGCGGTGCGCAGCACGCCGTAGATCACCCACGGCTGGCGGCCGACCTCGGTCGTGATCCAGCCGGCCAGGATGGCGATCAGGCCGGCCGGTCCCATCAGCAAGGCGAAGCGCAGGAACAGCCGTTTGCCGTAGAGCCGGCCGCCGCGCCTGAGCCACAGGCTCCAGGCCCCGAGGGCGATCATCAACAGGCCGAGGCCGACCATGACCCGGAAACTCCAGAACACGATCAGGGAATTGGGCCGGTCCTCGCGCGCAAACTCCTTCAGTCCCGGGAACTGGCCGCTCAGGGTATGGGTAAGGATGATGCTGCCCAGGTAGGGAATCTCGACCGCATAGCGGGTCTCTTCGCGCTCCATGTCGGGAATGCCGAACAGGATCAGCGGCACCGCCTCGCCCGGCGTGTTTTCCCAGTGCCCCTCCATCGCCGCCAGCTTGGCCGGCTGGTGCTTGAGCGTATTGAGGCCATGGAAGTCGCCGATCACCGCCTGGATCGGCGCCACCAGCAGGATCATCCACATCGCCATCGACAACATCTTGCGCACGTTTTTATTATCACGTCCGCGCAGCAGATGCCACGCGCCCGAGGCGCCGACGATCAGGGCCGTGGCCAGGTAGGCGGCCACCACCATGTGCATCAGGCGGTAGGGAAACGAGGGATTGAAGACGATGGCGAGCCAGTCGACCGGGATCATGCGCCCGCCCTCGATGGCATAGCCCTGCGGCGTCTGCATCCAGCTGTTGGCGCCCAGGATCCAGGTCGACGAGATCAGGGTGCCGATGGCCACCATGCAGGTGGCGAGGAAGTGCAGTTGCGGGCCCACCCGGTTCCAGCCGAACAGCATCACGCCCAGGAAGCCGGCTTCCAGGAAGAACGCGGTCAGCACCTCGTAGGTGAGCAGCGGGCCCATGATGCTCCCGGCGAATTCGGACAAGTAGCTCCAGTTGGTGCCGATCTGGTAGGCCATCACAATGCCCGACACGACGCCCATGCCGAAGGCGACGGCGAAGATCTTGAGCCAGAAGTGGTAGAGGTCGACATAGACCTGGCGCCCGGTCTTGAGCCAGCATCCCTCGAGCACGGCCAGGTAGCTTGCCATGCCGATCGTAATGGCGGGGAAGATGATGTGAAAGGAGATCGTGAAGGCGAACTGGATGCGCGCCAGTTCCAGTGCTGTGAGGCCGAACATGCGAACTCCTTCGTGTCGATGGGCGACAGTTAACCACGATCGTCGGCGCACACGATTGATGATGTCATTTTTATCATTGCTGAGTAGTTTTTGAACAAATGCCGCAGCTGTGCAACAAAAGTTAAGTAAAACTCCCCAATTTGGTGCAAATTTTGGCCTTGCTTGTCGGCATCGATAGGCAAGGCGTCTATAATTTGCGGTGTACAGAACAAAGCGACCATCCCTATGAGCCAGCCCTTGTCCCAGCGCGCCGAGCCACCCGTGAACATCCACGCGTTGAAGTCCTGCGCCCAGTGCAGCATGCACCAGCTGTGCCTGCCGATGGGGCTGGAAAACGATGAGATCGACCGCCTGGACAAGATTATCGGCCGCCGCCGCCGGCTCGAGCGCGACGAGCGCCTGTATGGTGTGGGCGAGTCGTTCCGCAACCTGTACGCAGTGCGCTTCGGCCACTTCAAGACCTACCAGGTGAACGCCGCCGGCGAGGCCCAGATCACCGGCTTCCAGATGGCCGGCGAGCTGCTGGGCATGGACGCGATCAGCGGCACCCACCATTGCGATGCGGTGGCGCTCGAAGATTCCGAGGTATGCGAGATTCCGTTCGCGCGCCTGGAAGACCTGTTCGGCGAAGTACCGACCCTGCTGCGCCACTTCCACCGCATCATGAGCCAGGAAATCACGCGCGAGCAGAACGTCATGCTCCTGCTCGGCAACATGCGCGCCGAGCAGCGCTTCGCGGTGTTCCTGGTGAACCTGTCGGCGCGCTACGCGACCCGCGGCTATGCGGCCAATCGCTTCCAGCTGCGCATGTCGCGCGAAGACATCGGCAACTACCTCGGCCTGACCATCGAGAGCGTCAGCCGCCTGCTGTCGCGCTTCAAGAAGCAGGGCTGGGTCGAGGTCGACAAGCGCGAAGTCACGCTGCTCGACCCGGTCAAGCTCAAGGCGCTGGCGGCCGGCACCGACGTGTGCAGCCCGATGGCCTGAGTCTGTTCACGCCAGAATGACGCCCGACCTGCACCTGCGCAGCTACGACCGCGTGCACTGGGGCGACCGCCACGACTTCGCCCAGCTGGTGCTGCCGGTGCACGGCGAAGTCGTGCTGGACATCGAGGAGCGGCGCGGCCGGCTCGATCCCCTGCATGGCGCGCTGGTCGCGCCGGGCGCCTGGCATGCGCAATCGAGCCCGGGCGCGAATGAGTCCCTGATCGTCGATCTCGACCGCGCAGCCTTCGCCGGCGGCCCATGGCAGCGCCTGCTGGAGCGGCCCTTCGTGACGCTCGCCCCGGCCGCGCGCAAGCTGGTCGAGTTCATGGGGCTCATGGTGGGTGAGACCGTGCCACACCGCGCACCGCCACGCTCCCTGGTGCAGGGCTGGGTGCCGCTGCTGCTCGACACCCTGAGCCTGGATGCGCCGCGCCCCATGTCACGCCTGGCGGCGCTGATGGCGCGCATCGAGGCCGCGCCCGGCCTGGCCTGGACGACCGCGTCGATGGCGCACGCCGCCAACTTGAGCGTGAGCCGCCTGCATGCCGTGTTTCGCCAAGAGCTGGACACCACGCCGCATGGGTGGCTGCTGGGCTGCCGCCTCGATTGCGCGCGTAGCCTGCTGACGCACAGCGCCCGCAGCGTGGCCGATATCGCGCTTGCCTGCGGCTTCTCGGACCAGGCGAGTCTGACGCGCGCCATGCGCAGGACACTCGACACGACGCCCGCCGCCTACCGCCGTGTCAACGCATCCCGAGAGTCCGCGACAAAAGCCTAGTAGTCCGGGCCAAGACCGCAACCTCGGCCAGCACCGAGAATCTCCCGACATCGAAGGAGATTCCCATGTTCGTCAACCCAAGCGCGGGCGGCTTCGCCCGTTCCACCCTGCTCGGCATCGGCGCCTGCATCGCCGCCGGCGCGCTGTGGGGCCTGGTCTTCCTGGCCCCGGAGCTGGCGCCCAAATTCCTGCCGATCCAGCTTTCGGCCGGGCGCTACCTGGCCTACGGCCTGGTCGCCGCCATCCTGATCGCGCCAGGCTGGGCACGACTGCGCCGCCATCTCGGCTGGCCGGCCTGGCGCACCCTGATCGGACTCAGCCTCACGGGCAACATCATCTACTACCTGTTCCTCGCCAACGCCGTCCAGCTGGGCGGCGTGGCCATGGCCTCGATCGTGATCGGGCTGCTGCCGATCGCCGTCACGCTGGTAGGCTCGCGCGACCGCCACGCGGTGCCGCTGCGCCGGCTGCTGCCTTCGTTGCTGCTCAGCGGCGCAGGCCTCGCGTGCATCGGCTGGGAGTCACTGCAGGCGTCCGGATCCGGCTCGCTGGCCGGCCTGGCCTGCGCCTTCGGCGCGCTGGTGTCGTGGACCATCTTTGCGGTGCATAACAGCCGCTGGCTGGCGCGTATCGAAGGCGTGTCGGCGCATGAATGGAATCTGCTGGTAGGCGTGGTCACGGGCGCCATGGCTCTGGTGCTGGCGGTGCCCGCCTTCGTGCTGGCGCCGGGCCAGCACGCGCTGCCGGCCTGGCTGCAGTTCGGCGCGCTGGTCGGCGCGGTCGCGATCCTGTGCTCGGTGGTTGGCAACGCGCTGTGGAATCACGCCAGCCGCGCCCTGCCCTTGACCATGATGGGGCAGATGATCGTGTTCGAGACGATCTTCGCGGCGCTGTATGGGTTCCTGTGGGAGGCGCGCTGGCCGAGCGGGTTCGAGGCGGCGGCGCTGGCGCTGCTGGTGGCAGGAGTGGCGTCGTGTGCGTCGGCGCACCGCGGCACGCGCCCGGTGGCCTGAGCGCCCGGCAGGCAGCGCCTACATCAGCGGCGCACCGACAGCCCGAACGCCAGGCCCAGATCGGGCGTGCGACTATTCAGCCCACGCACCACCATCGCATCGACCTGACAGTTCCTGTTCAGCAGCCAGCTCACGCCAGCGTCGACCTGCAGCTGGTTGCCGCCATGCGATGCGGACGCGATCTGCGGCGCCGCCACTTCAAGGAATCCCTGGACGCGTTCAGTGAACTTCTTGCCCAGCGACGCCGCCAGGATGCCGTAGCGGTAGCGCGCGCCATCGTCGTCCACATCGGCGCCGGCGCCCGGCGACACGGCCAGGGACCAGTCCTGTGGCAGATCCCATTCCGCCGCCAGCACCAACTGCGGCAGGACACCCTTGACCCGTAGTGCCGAACTGCCGCTTGGCAGAGCCGCACTGCCGATCAGCCCCAGGGCGGGACGACTGCCTTCCCCGTCGGCGAAGCGCCACTTGAAGCCGATCGACGTGGCGTTCCAGCCCGCAGCCGTGGTGCGCACGCCAGTCGCCCGATCGACCTCGTGCTCGATGCTGCGGCCGTCCGTCTCGACGCGCAACTCCGTCGTCTCGCCCAGGCCGATACGCAGCAGCGCCGGCGTGCTCAAGGTGCGAACGCGCAGCTCGTCGTTGCGCTCGCGATCCCAGTTGGCGCCGATCTCGAGCTGCACGCGGCCATCGCCGACCACCTGGCTGGAGTTGGCGACGTTGGGCCGGTCGGGATTGATGGCGTCGCCATCGTCGGCATGGGCCAATTGGGCGCTGCAAGCCAGCACCAGGAAAGCTGCCTGGGGGCGCAGGCGTGTAAGGGTTGATAGATAATTCATACGGCCGAATAAAAAAGATGGTCATGGTACGCCAGCGACGTGGGGCGCCCTCGCACACCGGCCATTCTACGCGAGGCAAGCTCACGGAAATCGTCACTCCTTCCAAGCCTCGTCCATGACATCGCGCAGTCGGCGCACCGCGTCGTGCGCCGCGTCCGGCGTCGCGAAATTGGCAAACCCCATCAACAAGCCGCCACGGCGCGACCTGCCCATCCTCCAGTCGCCCAGCGCCTGCAGCCCCAGCCCGCGCGCCCGCGCCGCCGCGGCCAGCGCCCGGTCGTCCCGCCCGGCGGCGAGCCGCGCCAGCACGTGGATGCCGCCAGCCTGCGGCTGCACCGTCAACGCATCGCCCATCTCGTGCGCCAGCGCGTCGACCAGGTAGCCGCGCCGCTCGGCGTAGAGCGTGCGCATCCTGCGCAGGTGGCGCGCAAAGTGCCCCTGCTCCATGAAGTACGCCACCGTCGCCTGCGGCAGGATCGAACCCGGGCCGGGCAGGTGCTCGACCATGTCGCGCATGCGCGCCACCTGTGCTTCGGGGACCACCAGGTAGGCCAGCCGCAAGCCGGGCAGCAGCACCTTGCTGAAGGTGCCGGTGTACAGCACCCGGCCGTGGCGGTCGAGGCTTTTCAGGGCCGGCAAGGGACGGCCGTGGTAACGGAACTCGCTGTCGTAATCGTCCTCGATGATCCAGGCGCGGGCGGCGCGGGCCCACTCCAGCAGTTCCAGCCGGCGCGGCAGCGACATCGCCACGCCCGTGGGGCTCTGGTGGGTGGGCGTCACCACCGCGAACCGCGCATCCGGCGCCCGCTCCAGGCCGCGCGCCACGTCCAGCCCTTCGGCGTCGACCGGCACCGGCGCCAGACGCAGGCCGGACTGCGCCAGGAAACGCCGCGCGAGTAGGTAGCCCGGATCTTCATACCAGCCGACGTCGCCGTCGCGCAGCAGGACGCGCCGCGCGAGCTCCAGCGCGCCGTGGTAGCCGGCCGTGACGAATACCTGCTCGTGCGAACAGTCGATGCCGCGCGCGATGCCGAGATAGGTGGCGATGGTGCGCCGCAGGGGCGCAAAGCCGGCCGGATCGGGATAGCCCATCGCGATCGCCTCGAAGGTGCGCAAGCTGCGCCCCGCCAGGCGCGTCCAGGTTTTGCGCGGAAAGGCGTCGAGCGCCGGCAATCCGAGCTGGAATGCCATGGCTTGGCCCGGCGCACCTTGCTGCGAACCGGCATCCGGCACGCTGCGCGCTGCGATCCTCGGCCTCGCCGGCTCGGCCAGCGTCGCCAGCCGCGGCGAGACCACCGTTCCGGCCGCGCCCCGCGCCACGAAATAGCCTTCGCCCACCAGCATCTGGTAGGCCGCTTCGACGGTGCCGCGCGCCAGGTTCAACTCGCTGGCCAGGCTGCGCACCGACGGCACCCGGTCGCCGGCCTTGAGCTTGCCCGCGGCGATTGCCTCGCAATAACGGCGGTACAGCTGCAGGTAGATCGGCTCGTCGTGCCCACGGCTTGGCGCCAGCTTGTGCAGATCCATCACGATGTCCTATTCATTTCTTCAATTCTTGCACCTACCGCGTAGGCCATGATCCGCCTATAGTATCCGCATTGAATGACGACGACCATGCGCCATGTACGCGTTTGACCAACTGCCCCCTTACCGGAGATTCCTGATGAGTGCCCCGCAACGCCTGCCCTACTATTCCCTGTCCCCCGCCGCCTACCAGGGCTTCGGCGCCACCAAGAAGGCGCTCGAGAGCAGCCCGCTCGGCAAGGAGCTGATCGAGCTGGTGTGGCTGCGCATGTCGCAGATCAACGGCTGCGCCTTTTGCCT
>Ga0265780_10009575_pt1 | contig 11599 bp, 8 predicted proteins | sample P1T30metagenome_FD_192432 | JGI IMG/M metagenome (GOLD analysis project Ga0265780, IMG submission 192432) | Plant litter microbial communities from East Loma Ridge, Irvine, California - P1 T30 | ecosystem: Environmental > Terrestrial > Plant litter > Unclassified | place: USA: California... | reverse complement strand
ATCAAGGGCTGGGATGAGGGTGTTGTTCAGATGAAGCTCGGCGAGAAGGCGAAGCTGGACATCAGCAGCGACTTCGCTTACGGCGACCAGTAAGCCTCCATGATGTTTTCTGATTAAGATCTAGTACTGACTTCATGATAGGGAGTTCCCTGGCTTGATCCCCCCTCACTCTGACCTCATCTTGTAAGTTCGTGTCGCGTAGGGACTCAATGAAAATGCTAACTCCGCGATAGCGAGGTCGAGCTCAAGAAGATCAACTAGGTCTACGAAGCATCCAACGACGGGAATACACAATGATCGCTATCAGTGAATGGGAATAGTCAGAGGACAAACATAGCATTCAATATACTCGGTCATGAAACTCATTCGCCAGTCCACGTTGTCTAATGTGCAGTTACATGCTTTCTCATGTTCTCAGATCATCATCGTCAAGCTCTCCATTTACGTGCCATATTAAGTCGTATGTCACAGCAGCGCCCGCGAAGTACTGAACCCAGCCACGCGAGCATGCTAGATGAGTCCGAAAACACCCAAGCCCACGCAAACTACAAGACCCACCATGCTGATGGAGAAACGGCTGGCCAGACTATCGGTATGAGTAGCCAACGAGGCGTCTGTTAGCCCGTTGACCCACAGGCACATGAGCTGTGTGTCGGGAACACTCAGCGCGTTGTCGACGCCTTTGTCTGGCGACCAGAATGTGGTGATGATAATATCAGTAAAGGACCCCACCCCGGTCTCATTATGGCTAAAGGCCAAACTGAGATCGTTGGACTTGGGGAGGGTCGGATGACAGTTAGAGCTCGCATTGGCAGAAGAGTTTGGCGGCGTAGGTGCTCCCTTGCCAGTAAGTGCTAGAAGAAGTTAGCACGGGGCTATCTCTTTGAATGAAATGGGGACACGAACGTATGGCTGAAATTGCATTCCAGGAAGTCATGTTTGTCTTCTCTGTACATTCCGTTGGGAAAGTCTCCATTCCTCTCTGTACGCGCATGCAGCTCTCTTCCGTTGTCTCTGTTGCATTGGAAGGAGAGAGTGCCAGCAGTGTGTTGACCTGGGTTACCAGCGACGAAATACAGCTCGCTCCAATTGCCTCTGCGCAATCCCATGAGTTGTTCCGTCCAAAGGTGGTGTTATATATGAACACAGCGCAACCTCGATACGGCAGATCGTCGCGATCGAGTTCAAGAGATTGAGGGGTGCCGAGATAGAAGTCTTTCTCCGTGGATTGGTCCTTTATCGGAACGTCTGTATCGAGATGGGCGGCGAGTGTCCACGTCAAATTGTTGTTGTCATCGAGGATGGCGGTGGAGAAGGATCTGAACCCGATCCTCTCATAGGTTCTGTTGGTGACATTGCATTCTGCTTTAATGGCATTGCTTCCATCAAGAGGAGCCTCAGGGCAGTGTACGTCGGCGCACGAACCGACGGAACTGTTGAGGGCGTATTGTGCGAACGCGGAAGACAGGAAGGTGGTGAGTAAAAACGAGGTTGGGGGCAACATCTTGAAGCGTTTTGACTTGGCTCAGCTCCACGATGTTACAACAGACGAGTAGGAGGTATAGATTTGTAGAGGCTTCTACAATCTTGGAGGAAGCATGCAAGCCATGGTCTAGCACATTATATGTCTTGAGCGCCCCACACCGCTGAGCTTCACTGTGCCACATCCACATCAGGCCATCTGTTACGGAAAGCTTCTCTACTGCGAGACTAGCTAATTACAAAATATATGTGAGTTATTATACATGAGGCACAGTATACGTGACGTGTGCCAAGCGCCGTCCTTGCCGTATAACCATACTGCGTTGTTCAGGCAGCCAAGTTCCATGTGGGATGTGATGGGATGTGACATGTCTGAAGTAAGGCGTCCCGTACTCAGTGCTTTGTTATTGATCTGACCGCAGCTGTACCGAAAAGATGCCGTGGTCATTTGGAACCCGGGAGACACGACTGGCGAGGCTGACTTGCGTTGATGACTTGGGATGATGCCGGGAGATGGTTAGGTGACCAACAGAGGAGAAGCGTTTCTGTGATATATCCCAAAGGAACTCCTCCATTGACGACTAGAATCTGGGGATCATTGGTGCAGCTTCTGGTAATGCCTGAAACGATTTCCTAAAGCGGTTAATGCTCTCATACGGTCTTGCGTCTGAGCGCGACATAGCCACGAGTCACGCAGCAGGCTTTTTTATAACATCTGTTGGTAAGGCGATGGGAGTGAAAGCATTTGTTGCTATGTGACACTCAGTCAAAGGCGTTTCTGCGCTATATATGCAGCCAAAGCGTGCTCTCGAAGAAGGAAATTGCAATATATCTAGGAGCACTGCCTTGCCTACTGCAATGCATTACCATGCTCAAAAGTTCAGGACATCTCGCTGTGCAAGAGTTTCACAAGTAAGTCATGAAATCGTTATGTCGTTACTTATGGTATGCGAACTGACGTTGCGAAGCGCGTGCAAGATACTGCGTCGGATTACTCACCACCGCTTGAAGAGTTCGCGTGAGTGTCTCGTCGTCGCAGTCGGCTTGGTTCGCCCTCCTTCACAACAACGATGCTACTATCTCGACGCTTTCTCGCCGTCCGGCCCTTTCGCAACAGCCTTTCCCACCACCCCTGCTGGCCAAGCCAGTCTCCTTTCAAGAGTAACGAGAGCCACAATAAAAACGCCACAGCAGCCACTGATAGGAAAAAAGACGTACTATCTTGTTTGTAGGGAAGTACAGAGGTAGTAGTAGCAAACATACCAGACACGATAACTACGGGAGAAATGATAACGACGGTGAACTCACCGATCTTTCCTCCTTTAAAACTGAGTCGACGATCCAGACGATCCCCAAGCTCCTTGCAAGACTGTTGAATGGAAGATAGCGTCTCCTCATACTCCTTCAACTCGTCATACACGTCTTCCAACCTGTTGATAGTGTGTTCGATGTGTTCGACGACGCGGAGTGGTAACGTCGCATTCGGGTCGTCGAAGTAATCGAGGTGCTTACACTTGAAGCCATCCCAACGATTCACTTTCGTTCGAATATCCTGAATCAGCATGGCCAGAAGCTCCAGCATAGGTTCGTTCCATTTGGAGATGGCAGACTGCTCGGCCGCGGATGCAGTGGAAAATGGATGGCAAGTCATGTGATGCCGGAACGAAGCTTCGATCTGTCCAACTATTCTTTCGATCTCATTTCGAGCATGGTCCGCTTTTATGAGGCTGATGGCAAGGAAGTATTCTCGAGCGTCGTAGAAAGGCAGGTTCGCGTCGAATTTGCCCATAGATATCTGATCGGAGCGCCAGAATTCGTTACACTCATCATCCCCAATGGCACGGTCGGAATCAAAGCTTGTGTCTTCCAGATCATACGCGACCCAATGGGTGTTGTCCGAGCCGGATAAAGTGAAGTACGATCGCGCCTGATAGATTCCGTACGCCCCCGGTTCGTTCGATGGGTCCAAGAAAGAGAGGTCCACTAGAATCTGGCGATCGGCTCTTTTGCTTCCAGGCTTGCCTACATTGTCGAGGCTTTTCGTGTACAGTCCAAAATAGGGGAAATGGTGTTCAAGCTGAAAGACAGGGTATCCTCCGGTGGATATCCGGACTTTCATAGATGTTCGAAATGTAAGGTATTGCCCTAGGAGATTTTCAATAGCTGGGGCCTGGTGCTCGGTTGCGGTTTCAGTCAAAGCAAGCATATGACACGGGGATGGATCCGCGATGTGTATGAGTCGACGGTCTGCATCCTCGAAACGATCATGATCGAATCGACTCACGTGGAGATGACGTCTCAAGTCCCACGCGGTCAGATATTCGTCATAGGATCTAGCTGTAAGCACTGTGTCTTGCGATGTAGCCAGCGGATGTTGTACGTGAGCATCGGTAACGTCACACTCAACGTTTGTTTGTCGTAAAGATAAGGCGTTCGAGGCGCTCGTATTCCTTCTACCGACAGATACTGGAGCAAGCGGAGCAGGCCTGTCGTCCAGCCATGCGTTACCCTGGCTCATCGTTTTGGTATCCCTAAATTGTTCTTCGCCAAAACCGGTACAGTAATCGATCACAGCCTTAACGCGATATGGTGTTCTGCCGTCATCATATCGCCGCATGAACAGTTCGATGCCATCATGTCGTCCCGAACGTTCGCGCAGTGCACTTTCGCGCAGTGCTCTCATCCATGGATAAAGTTCTAAAGGTTTCCCTCCGTCTTTGAAGACTTGTGGCCACTGTCTCGAGAAACGACGAGTGCCTGGACTAGGCGCAAGTCCTGCATGATAAGCCATGAGGATCTACGTTTCATATTAGCCAAGATGAAACGGCAATTTCCGTGCTTGCACGTCTCGAGTGTCTCGTCAGATTATGGTTCGATCTTCGCTTGGAATCTCCAATCTCCAGTCAAGGCCTTGATGAGACATCAAAAAGAAATACCACTCTGCACTTACTGCGCGATTTCGAAATCCCTATCGAGATCGTAATATACAGCTGAGATATCTCGCATATGATGACGCTGTGTCTAGATGCTTGTGCATATTGAACCGGTAGGCTTTGGAAATATTGGAGAATTTCATAGGTGCCGAGAAGGTCGCAAAAAAGACCATCCGGACTTCAATAAGCCAGTTCGTAATGCTCTTCATATACTTTTGGCTCATTGTCTTATGGCTCATACTGGCAATTCAATGTAGTGAGGCCCTCGATGCCGTGTTATCCCGTATCATATTTTTCAACCAACTGGAGCCAGTAGCGTCCTTCGTGTCTTAGCGTTGTGACCCGAGAGCTGGTATCGCTATTCGTACACGTGTTTTGGCGTGTCGGCACTGTGGTCATAGGACCATCAACAAGGCCTCGTTTGCCCTGTTTTTCTTTCGACTCCATAACTGTAAATTTATAGGATATCACGGCATCGTGGGAACGTGAGTGGAGCCAACAGAAACTTGCAGCCAGCAGCTCCAGTCAATTGTAGCCTCGAGTTTGCTGTGCTCAGGAAACTCAATATAGCTTCTGGATATGACAGGTTCAGTCTTCGTCGTGACGAGGTTGGGCAGCGAGGTCTTGACGTCTCCAGGGCTGACCTGCATAAAGGGCAAGGCTGAGGATCGCTTATCTCCGATGCGCAGTGTAACAAGCTCTCGTGTTCTCCTTTCGCATCCAACCTTGGAAGGAAGGAGCCATCTGCATATATGCCGCTGGGCTGAGCTGCAGTTATCGCACCGATCTCTTCTGCTAGCACGCCCGAAAGAGCGTAACTACCCGGGTACAGAACGTTGGGCTCCAAGGCTGACTCTGTCGTCCTGCATATACGCGCAACAGCCCGGTCTGTAATAATCGAGTGGCTTGCTGTTTCTCGAAGTGTTCATCGACTTGAAGGATCGAGCTAACGTGTTCAGACTTCGGGCGGGTTCAATATCTACGTACTACTTAGGTAGCAAATACTTGCTAGTGTCAACTCCCGTCAAACCATGAAGCTTGCATCGACGTTATGCAAACACGAGGAGTGAGTGTTCTAGTAATTGTCAGCTTGATACATCCGTGAGCTCTCAAGTACGCATTTGTTGAAATCTCCCAAGAATCGGCGTTTACTGTTGGAACGAGGTTAGCTAGGAGGGCTGGCTAGTAATGTACCAGTACAGTGAAAGCGTAATAAGATAGCAATCTTGATCTTGAATAAGTCAAAGACCCAGATATTGGACACAAAACGGATCAAGCCATCAGCCTCCCAAAGCAGGTCTTCGCTCCTGGGTTCTCTTCGACGAGCAGCGCTGTGAACACGATCATATATTATACGCGACCCTAAACTTGAAGAAGACATTGAAGGAAATCTATATACCACTCTTTTACAGATCTGCGTCAACTACACCCCTACACTCCCCGCGTGCGTTCGGTTAGTAATGATTACTGACGGAACGCACGCGAGGAGTGTAGTTTCCGCCTGCGCCAAGTCCTATTCTCAGTTCCCGGAATTTGTTACACAACCTGACACTCCAGCGAAACATGACCCGTTTCTTCTGCTGGACAATTCCCGAACGCTCCATACGGATACCTCTTTCGGTGATGTCGAAATGAAAACTTCAAGAGGGGCGTATGGGGACGCACTTGAATTCGCGTAGTGGTACAATAAGCGCATCTTCCATCACCACAACCCGGGCATCCGCCGCTTGAGATGGGAATCGAAGAGTATCCGCAGCGACACTGCACTATACAGTTAGAGATTTTGCCACCATTGTAAAAGATGCACTTGCACATTGCCAGATATAAACATGTCGTTTCTTTGCCTAGTTTTGTAAGCTTGCGTGTCTCCTTGACCATTCAAATACTATCGTACGTGATTTCGAAAAGGCAAATCGACTGCTCTAGACAAACATCTAGTCAGCTAAACCACTAGCGGTGGTGGATCGTGTCTGACCGTATGTGTCTCATCAATCGTCTTCCAATTGCTGGAGGTGGATTTAAGCTTTTCATCTTCACAGTTGCGTTTCCTTCGCTCTGGTATATCCCGTGTTGAGAGAGAGCCACACTTTCGCTTAATCTGTTGGAGTTAGACCGGACGTTCGATTGACGGGACACATCTACAATTTTATAATTAGGCGTCCCCTTTAGAATGTAGGGTTTGGTAGACAGCGCATCTGGTGTGTTTGTCGACGCTATGGAAGCCAAGAAGGGAAGGAAGCAATCGTTTGCATCTGAGATTGTTTGTACTTTCTGAGCCCCGCCTCGCACGACGTTAAGAGTCTTTATGATAAGCTGAAATTTGGGGGCGGACGCTTTTGTCAACCTCGACGCCGCCCCCTGGCTCTTGAGCCTCGCGCTGTGGGGGTACGAGCCCTAGAATGGCCTTGGATAAGGGGAAGTCTGAAGCAGCCGGGCTCTCGAACTGGAGAGAGGAGCGTGTTGGACATGGTTGAGTGCGGGAGGAGATGCGCGGTGCCTGGGCAGCATGCATCGTTTCTGATGGCAGCGTCATGCATGCACGCTTAGGGGGGGTGTTTGTTTCGGGCGCATGAACCAGCACAGCCACACAATAAAAGGAAGATGGCGTTGGCCCCTTGAAGAACACCACTCGAGACCTGTCAACAGACCTATGCACACAAGATCTGGTCTCATATTCATATCCAACAAATACCCAACATTTCTCTTAGCCGAAAATTTGTTTGGTCGATATTTGTATAGGCGGGTGTTTGCGTGTCTTGGGCCATTTGTGCCGTTGGCTCTATACAGGCTGTAGCTGCGGATGGTCCTGGTTATCTGCTTAAATCAGTACGCATAAAGATGCGGCACAAATGATCTTACTGGGGCTATCTTTCACTGCTGGTGGTAGCTGCGAGTTGGTCGACTTCCACGGCATAAATTTGAGTAAAGATCCTGCGTGCTCGAGGACTAGCATAAAGATGCGCAGGACGACCATCAGAATAATAGTGGCCAACACAAATGTCTTCGGGTTACGATTGAAGGCAAAAATGTCTTTCTCAGATCCGAAATACTGGAGGACCATTCCGAGCGGCGTTGTGAAAAGAAGCAGCTGTGAAAAGGTTAATACGTGTTTTCGCCATCCCAGCAAAACGTTTTATCCGAACCTCCACGTTTACACGCGTACTGCGGCTGGTTTTCGCCGCGTCTTCCTGATTCGCGCATGCGGCTGCAGTTGCCTTCTCGTTGAGTTCTCGTAGTTTATCGTTGAGATTGCTGGACCGCAGGTTGAGGTTACGCGATTCCTCATTGAGCTTGAAACTTTCAAAATTCAAGCGATTGCTTTCCATGCTTGCCTCATTACTTGCCGCCGTAAGCCGGTTACTCTCGAGGCTCAACATTCGTCCGAGCTGTGAAGTGTAAGCTATGGCGCCCAGTCTTGCTGGGGTACTTGACTGACGTGAGCGGCGAAGCGCTTGCAAGAATCGTCGAGCGAGCTTAGGCTTGAATAAAGGTCTCTAAGCTTTTCGAAGGTCTCTTTGATGCTACCTTGAATCGCTGACAACTCTGGAGTGCCTGGATAGTCTGGAGTACTGGAGAAGTAGCGTATGTCACCGCCGGGCTCCTGGAATCGATTGTAGGCTCTGAGGGTCAGAGAAAGGGAGTCTCGGAGCCTGCGCAGTAATTGCATAGTTTGCATAGTCCAGTCGAGAGAGTTTTGGATTTCTTTGGAGTCCACACTTGCTCGGCCGAAGCCAAGACTATATGCATCGGTTTCTCTCTAGCATCCCATCAGCAGACGCCAGACTTAAGCAGTCCATGGATGTATGGGTCTTACCGACTTGTGCACTTTTTCCTCGATGGTACGGACCAAGAACGTCCATTCCTTGCGGATCAATTCGCACCTGATCGCAACTATCTGTAGCCAGTACTTTCTTGCATCCCAATTCGGCGCGTCGGCATCCTGGACATAGTCATCATCTCTGTCTGCCGCGAAGAGGTCCTGTTTTGGGTCTTCCTCGTCTTGTTCTACAAAGGGTTCCTCGGGAAGGCCTGTGTTGGCAAAGGCATACCCAGTCCACTGGGTATCACTCCACCCACACACGACGATGCTTATATGTGCCTTGTACATGCAGTACGAAGGTACCTCTCCACTGGAAGTTGAAGGATCCAGGAATGATAGGTCGGTCGCCGGGTGCCTTTGTGTACCACTTGCGGAAGCGTTTGAACGAGCAAAGGTGTCTTTCTTACGCATTACTAAGTATGCGAGATGGAATTCCAGACGATAAGTCTTGAAGCCATTCATGGGTATGTGTACTCGAAATGACGTTTCCGAAGCAATGTGCTTGCAGATAGCATCACGGAGCGCTTCTTCTTGATGACCCCATGCAGTTTCCGCTAAGACGCTTAAGAACCGTGGAGTAAGCTTGGAGATGTATATCAACCGTCGATCAGCGTTCGGCAAGTCGTGGTGTCCATATCGGTCTCGTAGCAATATTTCACGTAGTTCCTTTGCATTCAGACCTTTTGGGTATGCTCGGCTTCGTCCACTCGGAAATTCCCGATCGTCGACCCACGCCCAGGTTGCGAATTGACGTATAGTTGCCGACTGTCTCTTCTCTTCCAAACAATATCTTTCCACGGCCTGTGCATCCCATGATGGTATGGAGCCAGCAAGACCTCCAAAGAATGTGTCCAAGAAGTCATCCGATTGGCTGTCTGCGTCATCCTCGCGGATACTGTCGTTGTTGTTTGGCTCTACTGCAATCTCGTCATCTTTGAAGGCCTGGCAAAGGGGATGGTCTCCGCAGCTTCGTGGGACATTGAAAGTTCGGGGCCATTGTTTGCCATAAGCCTTGTGACCGCGATCCATGCTGTAGCTCCGGGTAGGCCTTGTGTGCCTCTTGCAGGCATTGGCGACGTTACGCGCGAACGACTTTCGGTTTCCAAGATGTAGAGACTGGTTCGTAGACTGGTTTCTGGTAAGGTGGACTTGGTCTATCGATTGTTCTGCATCCATTGTCTCCGAAAATGATGGTACGACAGTTATGATCTAGAATGCAATCAGTATAAGCTTTTCACCAGCATATACACTTAGTCCCTATCATGGCATCGGAAGCGCTTACGCTTTGTGAGTCGATGGCAACTCCAGAAATCAAACGAGAGCGAGAAGTCAACGATTCGACTATCAAAGAAACCCAAGGCTGAGCCGATCGAGATCTGATGAGTAAGTACGAGACCATAGGCTACTATTAAGAGAGTCTGCGCAGCTGTGCCACTGTGCTGGAACGACGCGAGCTATCAGCGAGCGCTTACTGGCTTGCAGCCTGGCGCGTGGCTCCATAGGAGATATTCTCCGACGCCAGGGTAGTGACATGTCTCACATGTATATGTTTGCCTTGCGAGGAGCTTCGAAATAGCCCGGGCGCGTGGTGAAGCACATCGGACACCCAAGGCGAAATCTCGGAAGCGCGTTGCCGACGCATCTACAAATGAGGCTGTAGTCGTGCTTGAGAAAACATCCTACGTGACAGATTCGGCATGACCGTAACATGTGCTACGGCTGATGCGCAGATATACTGACGTGCCGTGGTGATGAGGACTGGCGGACATGGAGCATATGGTGATAGCCCGAGGTGTGCGACAGCGCGGCAATGTGCAGTAAGTAGTGAGGCCGGCCGGCGTCACCGACGGGCTCGGAGATGGCTGGGGAGCTCCAAAGCACCTAGCTGTCGAATGCCCCTCGACACAACACAAACCTCAACTAAGGCACAATTTGCGTATGAAATCTCAACATGATACTGCGAACGCTATCATTCCTTCCTCTAGCCATCGGCGCTCTCGCTACGGTTCCACCACCTCAGAGTGCGCTCGAGCCATCCGTCCTTGATCCATCTGCCTCGAAAGATCTTCTATACCTCCACCGCAAGCTCGTAGAAATTGAATCCATATCCGGGAACGAAGAAAACGTTGGCGATTGGCTTACCAAATACCTCCGCGCCCACAATTGGACCGTCGAGAAGCAGGAAGCATCCAAAGACCGCTACAACCTGCTAGCCTACGGCAGCAAGCGCGAAACCACCATCCTCCTATCCTCGCACATCGATGTCGTACCTCCATACTGGCCGTACTATTACAATGAGACAACCGATATCATCGGCGGCAGAGGCAGCGTGGATGCGAAAGGCAGCGTCGCACCTATGATAATCGCCGCGCAAGGCATAAAAGAGCACCTACAGGATGACATATCCCTGCTCTTCGTCGTCGGCGAAGAAACAGGCGGCGACGGCATGCGCGCATTCAGCAACTGGGACAAACGCCCATCCTCCCACGAAATCGTCATCTTCGGCGAGCCCACCGAGGCAAAACTAGTCTGTGGACACAAGGGCATGCTAGGCTTCGAGGTCAAGGCAACAGGCAAAGCAGCACACTCAGGATACCCGTGGTTGGGCGTAAGCGCAAACGACATCATGGTACAAGCACTGGGCGAGCTTCTCAAGCTGAGAGAGCACCTCCCATGGAGCACGAAATACGGCAACACAACCATGAACTTCGGGCGCATACAAGGCGGAGTCGCCGCCAACGTCGTCGCCGAAACCGCAACCGCGAATATCGCTACGCGCATCGCAGCCGGCACCCCTGATGTCCTACGGGGACAAATCCTCGACGCGCTCAAAGACGTCAAAGCCTTTGCGCAGAAGGAAGGCGGCGATTTGGATGTACAATGGGGCGGCGAGGCATACGGCGTGGTGAACATAAACTGTGATATCGAGGGCTTCGAGACATTAACTGTCAACTACGGGACGGATGTGCCGCACCTCTATGGTGACCACAAGAGGTATCTCTACGGCCCTGGCTCTATCTTCGTCGCGCATTCAGATCACGAGGCGCTGAAGAGGAAGGAGTTGGAACAGGCTGTTCTAGACTACCGTCGTCTTATTCTCAAGGCGACCGAGGTAAGAGAGAAGGAGCGGCAGCTACGGGATGAGGAGCAGCTGGAATTATGAACTTGGGGTGAAGAGACGGATGTAAATTGTAAATAACTAGATACCCAAACGCAACGAGTCTGCGACAATTATAGCCAGTTTGATGTACCCCCACATTTAGTCTACCAGGAGAAGAGTCTCGCTCGATGCAGGTAGGTCTGAAAGCAGGTGCTCAATGCCCCCTCCCGAGCTCCACTCCTCGACGTTTTACGGCCAAGGAGC